>Ga0181519_10002689_pt1 | contig 14929 bp, 12 predicted proteins | sample PEATcosm2014_Bin_26_FD_121102 | JGI IMG/M metagenome (GOLD analysis project Ga0181519, IMG submission 121102) | Peatland microbial communities from MTU Mesocosm Facility, Houghton, MI, USA - PEATcosm2014_Bin02_10_metaG | ecosystem: Environmental > Terrestrial > Soil > Wetlands > Peat | place...
CCAGGCCGGTCGTCCACGGATAGCCGAACGCCCGAAACGGCCGCGCCAGTGCCGGCTGGCGTACGCGCAGCACGATCACCGCCGAGTACGCCGACACGTAGTTGAGCACGAACAGGACCGCCGCGACGGCGATCAGCTGCTCGAGCGTGCCGCTCATAATCAGCAGCGCGACGGCCACGCTCGTGATGCCGAGTGCGACGCTCGGCGTGCCGCTGGCGCTGACGCGGGTCGCCTTGCCCGAGAACATCCCGTCGCGACCGATCGCGTACAGGATCCGCGGTGCGCCGAGCATGGTCGCGTTGATCAGCGACAGCACCGTGCACAGCGACACCACCGTCACGAACTCGGACCCGCCGCGCGGCAGGATCGCGCGGGCCGCATCCGCCGCCGGCAGCTTCGAGGCCGCGAGGGCCGGCAGCGACAGCGCGTGCAGGAAGCCGAGATTGATCAGCAGGTACAAGGCGGTCACCAGCAGCGCGCAGCCGATCATCGCGCGCGGCACCGTGCGCGTGGCATCGACGGTCTCCTCGGCGAGGTAGATCGCGGTGTACCAGCCATCGTAGGTCACGATCACCGAGCGAAACGCCGTGGCGAGCGCCGCCAGCATGCCCACCGACAACAGCGGCAGCGACATCGCCGATGGCGGCGCCGCGGCGAGCGCAGCGGTGGCCGGCGGCGCGACCACCGTGAAGCAGGCGAGCGCCAGCCCGACCAGCAGCAGGCCGACGATGGCGCTGATCGCGTTCTGCACGCCGCTGCCGATCCGGAGCCCGAGCCAGTGCAGGCCGGTGAACAGCGCGAGCACCGCGAGCGCGATCGCCTGGCCGTGCACGGCGAGCGACGGGAACAGCACGCCGATGAAATCCGCCGCCGTCAGCGTCGCGTAGGCGACGGTCAGCGCGTTCAGGATCCAGTCGTTCCAGCCGATGACGAAGCCGGCGCCCGCGCCGAAGGTGCGCCGCGCGTAGACGTAGAAGCCGCCGGCCGTGGGCATCATGGCCGCGAGCTCGGCAACCGAGATCGCGCCGAGCGTCGCGTACAGGCCGCCTGCGGCCCAGACGAGGATGGTCAGTGGCACGTCGCCGAGCGCCCCGGCCACCGCGCCGGGCAGCCGCAGGATGCCGACCCCGACGGTGCCGCCGAAGGCCAGCGCGACGCTGAAGCCGAGGCCGAGAATCCGGCTGAGGGATGCGGGACTCGCACGCTCGTTCGTCAAGAATCACCTCCACCGGCTGCGGCATGCGGCGCCGGCCCGCGACGAGTACGTCGTGCGCGCCGGCGGCCCGGGGCCCGGGCCGTGCGCAGGATAGCGGGGAATCCGCCGCGCCGCCGGCCGACCGGGCCGCGAATGCCGCGCAGCGACGACGCGGTGTACGCTACACGCGCACCGCGACGGGCGCGGCGACGCCTAACGGGGGAATCATGATGAAACTCAGCGGCGGTATGTGCGCTTCGATGCTGGCGTTCGGCCTGCTCGCCGGGCACGCGGCCGCGGCAGGGCCGTTCACGATCGAGCAGGTGCTGAGCGCACCGTTCCCGTCGACGCTGACCGCGGACCCCGCCGGCCGCCGCTTCGCCTGGGTCGAACGCCGCCTCGGACGGCGCAACGTCTGGCTCGCCGCGCCGCGCGGGGCCGCGCCGGGCTTTGAGTCGCGCGCGCTGACCCGCTACGCCGACGACGACGGCCAGGACATCGGCGAGTTGAATTTCATCGCCGGGCACGACGCCCTGATCTACGTCCGCGGTGGCGACTTCGAGGCGCCCGGCAAGCCCAACCCCAACCCGGCGCACGCCGCGACCCCACCCGAACAGGATCTGTGGCTCGCGGCCTTCGGTCACGGCGCGCCGCTCAAGCTCGCCGAGGGTCACGCACCCGCCGTCTCGCCGTCCGGCGACCGGATCGTGTTCGTCCGCAAGGGCAACCTCTACGGCATTGCGCCGCGCGGCGGCGCGAAGGAAGAGGAGCTGGTGCGCGGGCTCGGCGATCTCGGCTCGGTGCGCTTCGCCCCGGACGGTCAGACGATCGCCTTCGTCAGCACGCGCGGCGATCACAGCGTGATCGGCCTGTACCGGTTCACCGACCGCACCATCCGCTGGCTCGACGCGGGCTTTGGCTACGACGTGGAGCCGAGCTTCGCGCCGGACGGCCGCCGGCTCGCCTTCCTGCGCCTGCCGTTCCAGAAGGACGAGATCGGCATCGGCCCGCACCGCACCGGCACGCCATGGTCGATCCGGGTTGCGACCGTCGCCACCGGCGCCAGCAGCGAGATCTACCGCGCCGCCGCGGGCCCCGGCAGTGTCTTCCACGGGCTCGCTTCGGACGCCCAGCTGTTCTGGACGCGCGGCGATGCGCTGGTGTTCCCCGCCGAGAACGACGGCTGGCTGCACCTCTACGCAGTGGCCGCGGCCGGCGGTCCGGCGCGGCTGCTGACGCCCGGAGCCTTCGAGATCGAGTACGCGGCGGCCTCGCCCGACGGCGCGGCGATCGTCTACGCCGGCAATGCCGGCGACATCGAACGCCGCCACCTGTGGCGACTGGCGCTGCCGGGTGGCGAGCTCGCACCGCTGACGCAGGGTGACGGCATCGAGACGATGCCGGTGGTGGCCGCCGACGGCACCACGGTCGCCTACCTCGGCGCGACCGCGCGCACACCCATGCAGCCGATGGTGCTCGAGCCGGGCGCGCGCGGCGCCGAACTCAGGCCCGGCAGTCTGCCGCCCGACTTCCCGGCAGCCGCGCTCGTCGTGCCGCAGCCGGTGACGCTGACCGCCCGCGACGGCGGCGTTGCGCATGGCGATCTGTTCCTGCCACCGGCGGGCGCGGCGCCGGCACGCCACCCGGCGGTCGTCTTCATGCACGGCGGGCCGATCCGGCAGATGCTGCTCGGCTGGCACTACATGGATTACTACAGCAACGCCTACGGCCTCAACCAGTACCTGGCGAGCCGCGGCTACGTGGTGCTCGCGCTCAACTACCGCGCCGGGATCGGCTACGGCCTCGACTTCCGCGAGGCCGAACACTACGGCGCGACCGGCGCGAGCGAGTACAACGACGTGCTCGCCGCGGCGGAGTATCTGCGCAGCCGGCCCGACGTCGAACCGGCACGGCTCGGCCTGTGGGGTGGCAGCTACGGCGGCTACCTGACCGCGCTCGGGCTGGCCCGCAACTCCGACCTGTTCGCCGCCGGTGTCGACCTGCACGGCGTCCACGACTGGTACCACGCGGACCTCGCGCTGGTGCGCAACAACGTGCCGTTCTACGACCGCGACGTGTCGGCGGCGGCGGTCGAGACGGCCTGGCGGTCGTCACCGATGAGCGCGGTCGCGACCTGGCGCTCGCCGGCGCTGTTCATCCACGGCGACGACGACCGCAACGTCGCGTTCTCCGAGACGACGCGGCTCGTGGCCGCGCTGCAGGAACGCGGCGTCGAGTGCGAGGAGCTGGTGCTGCCCGACGAGATCCACGACTTCCTGCGCCACGCGAGCTGGCTGCGCGTGTACACGGCGGCGAGCGAGTTCCTCGACCGCAAGCTGGTGCGCTGAGGGCGCGGCGGTCGGGCCGGGACCGCGGACTCAGCCTGCGACGCAGCAGTTGCGGCCGCCGTCCTTGGCGCGGTAGAGCGCGGCGTCGGCGCGGTCGAACACCGAATCGGCGCTGTCGCCGTCGCGCAGCTCCGTCAGCCCGCACGACACCGTGACGGGCACCGGCGCGCCACGGAAGTGGAAGCGCAGCGCCTCGACCGCGCCGCGCATCTGCTCGGCGACCGGCAGCGCCTCGGTCAGCGGCGTGCCGATCAGCAGCGTGACGAACTCCTCGCCGCCGTAGCGGGCCAGGAAATCCACCTCGCGCCGACCGGCCGCCAGGCAGCCGGCGACCTCGCGCAGCACCGCATCGCCGCCGCGATGGCCGCAGCTGTCGTTGATCGCCTTGAAGTGGTCGACGTCCCAGATCAAGACCGACACCGGGCTGCGGAACCGCTTCCAGCGCGCCAGCTCCTCCGCAAAGCGCTCGTTGAACGAGCTGCGGTTCGCGACGCGGGTCAGCGGATCGATCCGCGAGCGGCGCCGCTCGACGTCTAGGTTGCGATGCAGCTCGCGCGTCTCGCTCTCGAGTTCGGTGATCCGCGAGCGCATCCGGGTGGTGCGCGCCGCGTGCTCGACGAAACGCTGCTGCTCGCGCTCGCGGAAGTCGCGCACGTTCGCGGCGACCGCTTCCAGCCGGTCCGCGACCAGTGCGCGCAGCGCGCCGAGGTCGTCGCTGCTGCGAACCTCGTCCGACAGCCGCGTCATCTGTGCCAGCACGTCGACGTTCAGCGACTCGGTGTCCTGGTGCTCCTGCTCGCGCTCGGAACTGGCGCTGGCGAGGAAGATCGCCATCTCCGCGAGCCGCTCGGTGACCTGGCCGAGCATCGCCGCGGCCTCGGCGCGCTCGCGGGCGATACCGGCGCTGTGCGCCGCGACGAGGTCGGCGACGCGCACGAGCACGGCAGCGAGCGCGCTGTCGTCGGCTGCGGCCGCGAGGTCGGCGTGCAGCTCGGCGTGCTCCGGCGCGCTGCCGTCGTTCTGCGCGAGCCGATCGAGCAGCGTCGCGACCGCACCGCAGCTGCGGTCCCAGCGCGCCGCTGGGACTTGCGGCGCCGGCGCGGGGATCCGCTGCGTTGCGACCGGCGCGAAGGCCTGGGTCGGGGGCGCGCTCGGCGGCGCGGGGATCCGCTGCGTCGCGACCGGCGCGAAGGGCGCGGCCGGGGGCGCGACCGGCGCCGGCGCGGCGGGCGCCGCCGGCCGCAGCGCCTCGGGCGCGGCGGACTTCTCCACCGCCATGATCGTGTCGGTCAGCGAGTCGAACAGCGCCTTGAGTTCGATCGCATCGGAATCACGCCGGGCGACCGCCGACAGCTTGTCCAGCTGCGCATCGAGGCGCGGCTCGCCGCCCTTCGCGACGGCGCAAAGCCGCTGCACCAGCCGCCGCAGGATCTGCTCGATGGAGCGCCAGCGACGCTCCTCGGCCTCCATCTCGCGCAGCGAGTCGAGGTGCTTCTTCTTCCAGTCGACGGTTTCGGCCACGTGCAGCTCGCGCAGGGACGGTCAACCGCTGCTATCGGCCGCGGACGTGCCGGCTTGAGCGGCGACGCGCGGGCGCCGGGCAGCCGGGCGGGTCACGGCGCGACTCGGGGCGGCTCGATGATCGGGATCCGCGCCGCGGCGGTCCGCGGCACGAGGCCCATGAGCCGCGGGTCGGGCGCGATCTCGACCTGCCGCGCGTAGGCGCGAAAGCCGGACCGCACGTAGAAGGCGAGCGCGTCGGGGTGATCGAGCGTGCACGTGTGCACCCAGAAGCGCTGGATCGGCCGCGCCCAGGCCTGCTCGATCGCGCGGTTCATCAGCCAGCGGCCGGCGCCGGAGCCGAGCAGCGGGCCGCCGAGGCCGTAGAAGGCGAGCTCGCACTCGCCGGTCGTGCGAAAGTCGAGCTCGAGCAGGCCCTCGTCGCGGCCACCGGTCGCGAGCGCGTACACCTCGACGGCGGGGTCGCGGATGATGGCCTCGAGCCGCGGCACCGGCATCGCGAGGCGCGAGAACCACAGCCACTCCTCGCCGATGCGCGCAAAGAGCTCGCGGTACCACGCGGCATCGGGACGCGGCACGTGGCGCAGCTGCCAGCCGGCGCCGGCCCGCTCGCTGCGCAGGGCCGGCCGCTGCAGCATCTCAAGGCACGTGACCACCGTCGCGAGCCGACCGGGCGGCACATCGGCGTATCCATCCGAAAGCGTCATCGGATCTCGACCCTCGCGTACTGGACCGGTCATAAGGTCGCACACGCGCGGCGCCGCTGTCATCCGCGCGCGCCGCCGGGCGGCGGCGGCCGGGCGCGCTCGCCGCCCCCGCCTGCTAGGCTGGCCGCTCCAGTTCGCCGCCTCCGGATCGCCATGCGCGCCACCCCTGCCCGCCTGCCTCTGCTCGCCTGCCTCGCGCTGCTGCGCGCCACCGCGGCGTGGGGCGGCGACGCCGCGTCGGCACCGCTGCTCGGGCCCGCCGACCTGGTCGGCGAGGTGCTGGCACGCGCGGACGATCGCCTGGCCCTGATGCCGGCCGTCGCGGCGGCCAAGTGGGCGCAGCACCAGCCGGTCGCCGACCCGGCGCGCGAGTCGATCGTCACGCAGGCCGCCGGCGACCGTGCCGCCGCGCTCGGGCTGTCGCGCGAGCCGGTGGTGGCGTTGTTCGCGCTGCAGGTGCGCCTCGCACGCGCCGCTCAGGAGTCGCTGTACGAGCGCTGGCAGCGGGGCGAAGGCGCCGACGAGCGCGAGGCGCCGCAGTCGCTCGCGGGCGAGCTGCGCCCGCGCGTCGACCGCGCGACCGACGAGCTGCTGGCGGCGCTGTACCTCGCCGCGCCGGTGCTCGCCGACGCCGATGCGAGCTCGCGCTACGCCGCCGCCGCCCGCGAGCGGTTGCCGGCGCCGCGCTGGAGCGCGGCCGACCGCGCCGAGCTGCTGGCAGCGCTCGCGGCAGTGCGCCTCGCAGCCCCCCGCTCGCTCGAGCGCGCCCGTCGCGCCGGGGCGCTCAGGATCGGCACGCCGGCCGACTACGCACCCTTCAGCGTCGAGGCCGGCGGACGGGTCAGCGGCGCCGACGTCGCCCTCGCGCTGCGACTCGCCGCGGCGCTCGAGCTGCGGCCGGTGTTCGTGCGCAGCTCGTGGCGGTCGCTGCTCGCCGACCTCGATGCGGACCGCTTCGACGTCGCGGTGGGCGGCATTTCGGTCAGCGCCGCACGCCAGGCGGTCGCATCGTTCTCGCTGCCGGTCGCGCACAGCGGCAAGACCGCCGTCGGGCGCTGCGCCGACCGCACGCGCCTCGACACGCTCGCGGCGATCGACCAGCCCGGCGTGCGGGTGGTCGAGAACGCCGGCGGCACCAACGAGGCGTTCGCGCGCGACGCGCTGCACGCCGCGGTGCTCACGATCCACGCCGATAACCGCACGGTGTTCGACGAAATCGTTGCCGGCCGCGCCGACGTCATGTTCACCGACGACACCGAGATCGCGCTCGCGACCCGCCGCCACCCCGAGCTCTGCCGGCTGCTCACGGAGCTGTACGCGCCGGCCGACAAGGCGATCCTGCTGCCGCGCGATCCGGCGTGGGCCCGGGCCGTCGATGCCTGGCTCGCACCGGAGATCGCACGCGGCACGCCCGCGCGCCTGCTCGAGGAGCAGCTGGCTCACTGAGGCGCGGCGCACTCGACGGCGGTGTTCCGCAGCCCTCGGGGCGCTCCCTCAAGCCGGCATCGGCAGCGGCACCCCCGGAGCTGACCGGAGCCGCCTGCGTGCGGCATCGGACTGACGCCGGTGAGCGCGGCTGCGAGGGTGCAGTGTCGCGCCCAGCCGCCTCCGGGCGCGCCGATCGGAGATTCGGATGCGCATCACCGCGAGTCGAGCCACCGGCCGTGAGCTGTGGCAGCCGCTCGCCCCGAGCCCGGCGGCTGCGTCAATGCCGTGTGCCTGCACGTCTCTTGAAGCGGCGCGAACGAGCCTCGCATTCGCAACCGCGGCCGGGGCCGGGGAGCGGGAGCAGCGCCGGCGCCTCGGGCACACGCTGCACGAGGAATTGGGCCAGGAACTCGCCGGGACCGCGTTCTCGCTGGGCGCCGTCAGGCGATCTGCGGACGACCGAATGAGCGACAGCGGCACACGGCGGCGGGAGATCGCCGATCTGCTGCGCGCGGCCATTGCGGGTTGCGCTCGGGCACCCGCCGGGTCGCGACGCGCGCCCGCGGCCGCAACGCCGCCGGCAATGGCAGCACCCGATCAAGGGCCGGCGTTAGCCGACGAACTGCGGGCGCGGCTCCGGACTTGAATGAGCGGCCGGCAGCGACGCGACCGCGGGCTGGCAACGCTGCCGCGACTCGGCGCGCAGCTACGGTGCCGGTCGCGGCACATGCCGCCGCAGCCGCCGCGGCCGAATTCCGGTGTCGGCGCGACTTGCGACAGTGATGGCGTTTGGCACGGGCCGCCCCCGCGGGCATCTCAACCAACAACGGGGCGTCCATGTCAGAGCAAGATCTCGCCATTGCCAACCGGGACGTCCCCCCGCAGTCGGACGCGGCCGGATCCCTGGCCGGCCGGATCAGTCAGACCATCGAAGGCATCGTCGCGTTCCACGAGCGCGAACAGCTGAAGATCGGCAACTCGCGACGGAGACTCGCGACGGTCAGCGGGCTCGTGTCGCGCCCCCTCTTGATAACGGTGCTGTCGTTCGTCGTGCCGTGGGTGTCGGGCAACGCGCTGGCCGGGCGATTGGGGATGACGCCGTTCGACCCGGCACCGTTCCCGCGCCTGCAGGGGCTGCTGACGCCCGCGGCGCTGCTGACGACGACCGTCGTCTTGATCGCGCAGAATCGCGAGGCCAGGCTGGAGAGCCAGCGGTCACACCTGGGCCTGCAGGTGAACTTGCTGACCGAGCAGAAAGTCACGAAGCTGATTCGCCTGCTCGAGGAGCTCAGGCGCGACCTGCCCATGGTGAAGGATCGTCACGACCCGGAGGCGGTGTCCCTGCAACGGCATGCGGACGCGGCGCAGGTGCTCGCCGCGCTCGAACACGTCGGTGTCGGCAGCGGCGGCAGGAAGGCAGACGCCGTCAAGCCATGACGCGACGCGCCACGTCGGCGACCGGGCCGATTCGCGTCCGCGGTCACGGTCGGCGCCACGTCCGAGCTCACGGTGCAGCGGTGACTCGCCAGCCGCCGCTGCCGGCGTCGTCCGAGACGCGCGGAGCGCCCCCCGATCGAGCGCCAGGCCAACCGGTCTGGCGAGCGCGCATCGACCGCAGAGCCGATCAGGGGTAATACTGGATTTCGATGGCGCTGCGAACCTCGCGGACGCCGTCGGTGTCCTTGGCGATTGAGATCGCCCGGTCGGCAGCAGTCTGCGTCTTGGCGTGCCCCTTCAGCGTCACGATGCCGTGCTCGCCGGTGTCGACTCGTACGTGCCGGAACCCGCCGACGCGGTCGGCCGCGAGGCGCGCCTTGACCGACGAGGTGATCGCGGCATCCTTGATCACGACCCTGGGCTCGACACGATCCATGGCCGCGGCCGGCTCGGCATTCGCCACCTCCGAAGCCGCCCCGAACAGCGAAACGGCCGCCGCACAGGCGAGTAGAAGTCTCGTATTCATGATGTCGTACTCATTGCTGCCGGGCGGGCAGCGTGCCACTCGCGCTGACTGCCGACCGTACGATGGCGTACCCACGCGCGCCTTCAGCGCGGCCGCGGGCCAAGGGCGTTCGAGCCGGCGCGGTCGCGCGTGGTCGGGGCGACGCCTGGCGAGCCGCGTGCGGCCGAGCCTCCACACCGGCCACGGCGACAGCGCTGTGGCGGCCGTGCGCTCGTCGCCGGAGCCGCGGATCGCCACGCGGTGTCGTGCCAACCGCGATCGCACCGCCCGGTACCGGCGCACCGCCGGGAGCCGGGCACCCGGCCCGCGAGCCGCCGAGCCGACGGGCGCTACCGCGGCCGCGGCTGAGCCGCGATCCGGACCTGGGTCGCCTCCGGGACGCGGACCGGCCAGCCGAGCCGCTCACCGAGCCCCAGATCGCGCCGGCTCCACCACGGCGCCGGCGTCATGATCGATGTCGGCCCGATCGAGAACCCGGCCGCCGCAACGAGCGCCGCGTAGTCCTCGGCCGTCTGTTGCCGACGCGGCGGGTGGCGGAACAGCAGCCGCACCGGCCACCAGCGCAAGAACGCACGGCACGACTCGGCGAGCAGCAGCCATCCGTCGGGCGCGACGACGCGGCGCAGCTCGGCGAGCACGCGGACCGGGTCAGTGGCATGGTGCAGCAGCTGGTGGCAGAGCACGAGGTCCATCGAGCCGCTGTCGAACGGCAGCGCGCACGCGTCGGCCGCGCGCACCTCGATGCGCCCGCCGAGCTCCGTCGCGAGCCGCCCGGCCGCCGCGACCGCTTCCGGCTGGATGTCCACGGCGACGAGCACGCGCGGCCCGAAGGTGCGCAGCACGGCAGCGAACGCGGCACCCTCGCCGCAACCGGCGTCGAGCACGGTCGCGAACGGGCCGCGGCCAGGCGGCAGCAGTGACGCGAGCTCGCCGATCGCCTCGTCGACGACGTACTGGCGCCAGATGTCGGTGCGCTGGAACCACTCGCCGAAGCGCGTCTCGGCGACGTAGTGGCCAAGCGGCGGGTGCCGCTCGTTGGCGGGGGTGCTGTTCATGGCGGCGGACTCGGGCGCGGCGCCGAGGCGCCTTCCCGCAGGTAGCTGCGCAGCCGCTCGCGCAGCAACGCCGGCGCGCCGATGTGCATCTCGCCGGTCGCGGCGCTGACGGCAACCTGGATCGTCTGACCGGTCGTGGTCCTGCGACCGGCCGCATCGACGATCTCGTAGCCGATCTTCAGCCGGTAGTCCCATTCCTGCAGCCGCGCGCGCACCGTGATGCGGGAGTCGAACGGCACCGCCCGCACGTACTTGACGCTCGCCTTGACGATTGGCCAGTAGAAGCCACTGTCCATCATCTGCCGGTAGCCGTAACCGATCCGCTCGAGCAATGCGCAGCGGGCATCGTCGAAATAGCGGAAGTAATTGCCATGCCAGGCAACGCCGACCGGGTCGGCGTCATGGAAGGGCACAGTCAGCGCGACGGACGCCGACAGGTCGATGGAGATCGGCAGCTCATCGGCGCTCATCGCACGCTCCCCAACTGCGGCAACGCGCGGCGTCGCCGAATGCCGGACGGGGCCGCGACGCGGGCAGGTATCCATGGCCGGTATCCTGCCGCGGCCGCGCAGCGCGCGGAAGAGGGCGCTGCCACCGGCCGGGCGTCACACCAGCGGGTCGCGTCCGCGGGCCGCACGCTCAGCCGCCCGCCGGCCGGACGGCCCGCCGGCGGATGATCTCGCGCACCAGTCGCTCGCCGCCGAGGAGCGCTCCGGCGATCAGGTACGACAGCAGGCCGTTGTAGAGCGCCCAGGCCTCGCGCGAGCCGGCCAGCGCGGTGGCGAGCGCGACTGCGCCGTTGACGACGAAGTACACGCACCAGACGATGGTCACGACGCGCGTGTAGCGCACGCCCGCGTCGTCGAGCGCGGCGCCGGACGCTCGCGCGATCCGCTCCACCATGCTCGGCGGCCGCAGCAGCGTGATGCCGAAGGCGGCCAGCATCACCGCGCTGACGCCGACCGGGTAGAGGCGCGCGAGCGTCTCGTTGTTGGTCACGGCGATCGCGACGGCGAACACGATGCCGGCCGCCAGCGCCGCCAGTGCCTGGCGGCGCGGGGCGCCGGCGGCGAGGAAGCGGATGGCGAGCGCCGCGAGCAGTGCCAGCCCCACGACGCGAATGCTGCCGCGGCCGAGCAGCACATAGACCGCGAACGGGTAGCCGGCGAGCAGCACGAGGGCGGCGGCGCCCAGCACCGCGTTCGGGTGCGGCAGCCTCACGGCCGACCGGGCGGCCGCCGGCCACCGGCGCTCGCGGCGGCGCGAGTGCCGCTCACGGCGCCACTCCCGCTGCGCAACGGCGACCGGCCCGGGCTGCGGCCGGCGATCGACCGGTGATGGAGAGCATCGCGCATGCGTGATGGACCGTCGCGCCGTGTCGGCACCGCGCGCAGCGCCCGGCGGCAACCGGCGCGACCCGCGGCTCCTACAGCAATTCCTGGTCGAGCGCCGTCTTCAGGTGCTGCACCCAGGCATTGTACTTGGGATGGATCAACTCCCGATCGCCACTCTTCTCATAGTTGAGATTGCTGCTGCTGACGTAATGGATGCTGTAGCTCTGGGTCGTGAAGGTCACTTCGATGACCGCCTCGTGGCCGCGCGTCGTCAGCTTGAGGCGCACCCTGCCGGGCGTGCTGTCGGCCACCGACCAGTGCCCGGAGCGCGCGCCGGCCGCCGCGACGGCGTGCTGCACGCTGTCGAGCGTGAGCTCGCGACCGGGCTTGGCCGTGATTGGGCTGTCGTCGTAATTGACGATCGGCACGCTCGAGCGCGCGAACGCCGCGCTCGACAGACACGCGAGGACGAGAACACACACTCTTGCGCAACGACTGCATGACCCACCTCCCTGCTTGGCTGCCGCGACCCGCCGCGGCGCTCCGCGACGGTGGCGCCCCCGGGCGCGCGCGTCAAGGCGCGCGTGTCGCGGCGCCGGCCGGGACGGTCGGCGGCTCGACGGGCGCCGTGGCGCCCGTGGCCTCGCCGTACACCCTCATCACCGCCTCATGCGACAGCTTGCCGGTCGCCGAACGCGGCAATGCCGCGACGATGACGATCCGGCGCGGGATAAAGAGCGGTTCGAGCGTCCGTGCCAGCGCGGCGCGCACCACCGCCGCGTCCAGCCCCGGCGCCACCACGAGCGCCGCCAGGCGCGCCTCGCCGGAGACCGCCGGCAGCTGCACGGCCACCGCGTCCTCGACACCGGGCACCGCCAGCAGCAGCCGCGTGACCTCGGCGAGCGAGGTGCGCTTGCCGCCGACCTTGACGAGGTCGCTGTCCCGGCCGGCGAGCACGAAGCGACCGTCCGGCTCGAACTCGAGCGCATCGAGCAGCCGCACCTCGCCGTCGACGTGCGGCGCGCTCACCCAGGCGACCCCGTCACGCTGCGTGCAGCCGATGCCCGCGAAGAAGCGCCACGGCGCGCCGCTCGAGGTGTGCCGTTCGGCCATGCTGCCGACCTCGGTGCAACCGTAGATCTCGACGAGCTCCGCACCTAGGGCATCCTCGACCGCCCGCGCCAGCGCCGCATCGAGCGGCGCCGTCGCCGACAGGACGCGCGCCAGCGGCGCGAACCGCAGCCCCGAGCCGATCAGCGCGCGCAGGTGCACCGGCGTCGAGACGAGGACGCGCGGCGCCGGCGCCTCGTCGAGCGCGGCGGCCACGTTGGCCGGATAAAAGGGCCGGCCGTCGTGCATCGTCACCGGGCCGCGCAAGGCGGCGAGCGCGGTCGTCTCGAAGCCGTACATGTGCTGCGCCGGCACTGTCGCGACGACGGCGTGTGGTCCGGCCCCGGCGCCAAGGAAGTGCGGCAGATTGAGCGCGGTCCCGGCCACGAGCGTGCGCCAGCTCTTACGCTGCGGCGTCGGCTCGCCGGTACTGCCACTCGTGAACGTGACCGCCGCGAGCTGCTGCGCCGGCACGTCGGGATTGGTGGCCGCACCGCGCAGCGACTCGTCGGCGACGACGAGCCGCGCGCCGGGCGATGCCCCGGGCCGGTCGGTCAGTACGACGTAGTCCGGCCAGCGGTGCTGGATGCGGCTCACGGTCGCGTCCAGCGCATTCGGCGGCAGCAGCGTCGTCAGGCCCCGCGCCAGCGCCGCCGCGAAGCCGACGAGGAAGCGATAGCGGTCCTCGCAGACGTTGATCACACAGCCCGTGGATGGCAGCGCCGCGGCGAGGCCGTGCACCTGCGAGAGGAACTCCGCCGCCGTGACGATCGCGCCGCGGCGGATCGCGATGGGCTCGCCGGGATCGCGCAGCAGCAGCTTCAGCGCGGTCATGGCCGATTCATGCGCGGCGCGCGGGCGGTGCCGCGACGGGACTCGACGGGTCGGTGGTCATGTGCGGCACGGTGAGCACCTCGACGATCATGCCGGCTTGGGCGCGGATGGCGTCGCCACGCCCGCGGCCACCGCGGCGCCGGGCCCTTGTGCATCGCAGCGGCGGATACTAGCAAACCGGCAGCCGCGGCCGCGGCGCTGACGCTGTGGCATGATACAAATCGACGCGCGGGCCCGCGCGGCTGCGGACGGGTGAGTATGGCAGCGACGCCGGCGGACACCCTGGTCGAGCCGCCGCCGGCGAGCACCGGCGCGCCGGCACGCGTCATGCCGATCGGCGCCCCCTTCTTCGCCCTGCGTTTCGGCGCCGGCCCCGCGACCGGCGATGCGGCCATCGTCGCGGTGCCCGTGACCGCGCTCGACGGGGCCGCGAGCTGGACGGTACTCGGCGGGCGTCCGGCCAAGCGCGCCGGCTGCGCGGCGGACGTCGGCTCGCTCGCGACCGTCGACCACCTCGTCCTGCATACCCGCACGGCGCTCACCGGCGGTGCCGACATCGCGGCGGCCGCGTGCGCGGTGTACTGCGACCTGCTCACGCGGGCGCGCGAACTCGGGTATCCGCACCTCGTGCGGATCTGGAACTTCGTGCCGGACATCAACGCCGGCGCCGGCGACGCCGAGGCCTACGTCCGCTTCAACCGCGGCCGCATGGCGGCCTTCGACCGGCTGGGAGTCGCGCCAGCCCACTATCCGGCCGCCACCGGCGTCGGCGGCCCGCCGGGCTCGCCGCTCACGGTGGTCGTGGCGGCGAGCCGCGTCGAGCCCGTGTCGCTCGAAAACCCCCGCCAGACGGCCGCCTATCGGTACCCGCGCCGCTACGGTCCGCGCGCGCCCGCCTTCGCGCGCGCGATGCTGCTTCCGGACCGCGACGGCGCGACGCTGTTCATCTCCGGCACGGCCAGCATCGTCGGCCACGAGTCGCGGCACGACGCGGTCGAGCTGCAGGTCGAGGAGACGCTCGCCAACCTCGCGCAGATCGTCGCGGGCGCAGCGGCGCAACGGCCGGGGCTCGCCCAGGCGCGCCGTCGCTGGCAGGTGTACCTGCGCGACCCCGCCGACCTCGCGGTCGTCGAGCGCGCGGTGCACCGCCAGCTCGGCGGCGACGCCGTCGCCTACCTCAGGGCCGACATCTGCCGCCGCGAGCTGCTGGTGGAGATCGAGGGCGTCTGCCATCTGACCGGCGCCGGCGCGCCGCCGGACGTCTGAACCCGCATGCGCATCGCCTTCGTCTCGGCCAACCGCGAGCAGCTGCCCGACCCCGTCGTGCCGCTCGGCGTGCTGTACATGATGAGCGTCGCGGGCGACGCGCACGACAAGACGCTGATCGACCTGTGCTTCGAGGAGCGGCCGCTGGTCGCGCTCGGCCGCGCCCTC
>Ga0181519_10002692_pt1 | contig 14908 bp, 11 predicted proteins | sample PEATcosm2014_Bin_26_FD_121102 | JGI IMG/M metagenome (GOLD analysis project Ga0181519, IMG submission 121102) | Peatland microbial communities from MTU Mesocosm Facility, Houghton, MI, USA - PEATcosm2014_Bin02_10_metaG | ecosystem: Environmental > Terrestrial > Soil > Wetlands > Peat | place...
ACGTGCCAGAGCTGGCAGAAAATCTTGCCGCCCTTGGCGTGCAGGGCGTCAGTCACCTGCTTCCAGCCAGCGATCTGCGCTTCGGTATAGATGCCCGGCGTGAAGGCGTAGCCTTTGCCTTGCTGCGAGATGTTGGTGGCTTCACTGATGATGAGGCCGGCCGAGGCGCGCTGCGCGTAATACTCGGCGACCATCGGGCCCGGGACGTCGCCGGCACCGGCGCGGCTGCGCGTGAGCGGTGCCATGACGATACGGTTGCTGAGTTCGAGCGGGCCGAGCGCGTAGGGCGAGAAAAGATCCGTGTCCAGCGCTGAGAGTTGGGTGTGTTGCGAGTCCGTCATTGCTGAAGGTCCTGTGAAAGTGGGGGGATGCTGTGCTGCACAAAACGCGCACAGGTTACGACAATTTTCCTGGCCGTGCTGGCGACCCCCAGCCAGCACGGCCATGCCCTTGCCGCTTGCGACTCGCCGGATTCCTTGCACCAAAACAGGGAGATCCGACGCGTCGTTGGCGGCCTCAGGCGCCTGCTGCCACCGGGCGCTTCGGCGCGTGAGGTGCGATACGCAACACCATGAACGCGCCGATGATGCACACGCCGCCCGAGAGCATCGAAGCCATCGTGTAGTTGCCCAGCGTGGCGCGCAGCGAACCGGCGACAAGGGCGGCCGTTGCGGCACCCAGCTGGTGGCCGGCAACGATACAGCCGAAGACGATCGGGGCCATCGATTTGCCGAAGACATCCGTGGTCAGACGCACTGTCGGCGGTACCGTCGCGATCCAGTCCAGACCGTAGAACAGTGCGAAGAGCGGAATGCCGAAGAAGTCGAAACCGAAGGCGTACGGCAAATAAATCAGCGACAGACCGCGCAGCCCGTAGTACCAGAACAGCAGCACACGGCTGTTGTAACGATCCGAGAGCCACCCCGACGCGGTCGTGCCCACGAGATCGAGCATGCCCATCGCCGCGAGAATGCCCGCGCCCTTGACTTCGGAGATGCCGTAATCGCCGCACATCGCGATGAAGTGCGTGCCGATGTAACCGTTGGTGCTCGCGCCGCAAATGAAGAAGCTGAAGAACAGCAGCCAGAAGTCGCGCTTGCCCGCCGCCATGCGCAATGCCGAGAGCGCGGTCTTGAGCGGGTTGCCCTGGGTGAGTTGCATGTCGGGGGCGTCTTGCGGCGCACCGACCGGGCGCAGACCGACTGAACCGGGACGCTCCGGCACGAGGAACGCCACCAGCGGCAGAACCAGTGCCGCCACCAACGCCACGATCAGCACGACCGGCCGCCAGCCGTAGTGCTCGGTGATCGCGGCCATGGCCGGCAGAAACACCATCTGGCCCGTGGCCGAGCTGGCCGTGAGGATACCCATCGCCAAGCCGCGGTGCGTGTGGAACCAGCGGTTCGACACCGTGGCCGCGAGCGTAACGGCCGCCACGCCCGTACCACCACCGACCATCACGCCCCAGATCAGTACCATCTGCCACGGGGCCGTCATCAGCGACGAGAGCGCTGTGCCCGAAGCGAGCAACAGCAGGGCCACCATGACCGTCGGACGAATGCCGAAGCGTTGCATGGCCGCGGCGGCAAACGGGCCGGTCAGGCCGTACAGCGCCAGATTGACGGAAATCGCCAGAGAAATCGTGGCGCGGCTCCAGCCGAAGTCATGCTCGAGCGGCACCATCATCACGCTTGGCGTCGCACGAATGCCCGCCGAGGCGAGCAGGACCAGGAAAATTACGCCAACGACGATCCACCCATAGTGGAAGCGCCCGTCAATGCGCCGTGCAAGTGCAGCCTTCATGGCGGAAATCCTTGCTGCGGTTCGGTTTTGTTGTCCGAACCGGGAACGTTTGCGAGATCCGGCCTGTCTACGTACAGCGACGGTTTTGTGACAGCTCGGTAACATGAGGTTGCCATGTTATGAACCGATCGGTAACATGTCAAGCGTTCCCTTGGCGACGGCAGGGCTTTGTCCGGCGTCGCGAGATACGGCTTCACGGGTTCAACGCGTCTTCACCGCTTCACCGCTTTACCGTTTTAGGAGCGCCAGACAATGGCCAAATCGACAACGCCCGTACCGCCCGCAGGACCTGATGTGCCAGACCCGGCGAAGGCGGGGGGGAAGGTGGCGACCAAGGGCAGTGGCAAGGGCGAGGGCACGGTGGCACCGGCGCGCCGTCGCAGTGCTGCGTCGCGCGCTGGCAAGACGGGGCGGCACGTCACGCCCGCGCCGGTCGCGCAGCAGCATCTGCTCGACGCGGCGGTGGAACTGTTCCACGCCGAAGGGGTGCGCGCGGTGGGGGTGGATGCCGTCGTCAAGCGCGCCGGCGTGAACAAGATGTGCCTTTATCGCCAGTTCGCGTCGAAGGACGAACTGATGCTGGCCTACCTCGATCACATGCAGACGGCGAGTCTGGCGCGTATCGACGAGAGCATTGCGAAACGGGCGGGCGAGCCGCGTGCGCAGATGTTGCAGATCTTCGTCGATCTGTCCGAGCGGGCGAGCAAGCCGGGCTATCGCGGTTGCCCGTTCGTGAACGTGGCGGCCGAATTTCCCGATCCGGAGCATGCGGCGCGCAAGTCAGTCGTGAATTACAAGGCGGAAGTGGTGCAGCGCTTCACGGCACTCGCCACGGCCGCCGGTTTGCAGGAACCGGCGCCGCTGGTCGATGCGCTATCGCTGATTCTCGAAGGCGCCTACGCCGCGAGCCAGACCTTCGGGCCGGGCTCGCCGCCGCTGCGCATCCTGCCGACGGTGGCGCGTCAGATCATCGACGCCGGGATGGCGGGCCAGTTGAACGCAGCCGCCTGAGGTCAGGCCGCGTAGCTTGGCGGCTCGGTAGCTAACGTCCAGAGGCAGACGCCCGCCTCAGGCTCGTTGCCCCCGTCAGGCGGCGAGCCGCTGAAGGGCCACGCTCGCCGTACCCCTTGCACCGGATGCGGCGTTGAGCGGCCGCTCCGACGTCATGCGAAACGCAGCGACCGCCTGGTCGAGTGCGCGGGCCTGATCTTCCATCGACGCGGCTGCCGCCGCTGCCTGTTCCACGAGTGCGGCGTTCTGCTGCGTGACTTCATCCATTTGCGTGACGGCACGACCGACCTGCTCGATGCCGTGACTTTGCTCGGCAGACGCCGCCGAAATCTCGCCCATGATGTCGGTGACACGCCGCACGGCTTGCACCACGTCGTGCATCGTCTGCCCCGCTTGCGCCACGAGGATCGAGCCGTCCTGCACGCGGCTGTTCGACGACTCGATCAACGCCTTGATCTCCTTGGCCGCCGCGGCACTGCGCTGGGCGAGCGTGCGCACTTCGCCGGCGACGACCGCGAAGCCGCGTCCTTGTTCACCCGCGCGGGCGGCTTCCACGGCGGCGTTGAGCGCGAGAATGTTCGTCTGGAACGCGATACCGTCGATCACGCTGATGATGTCGACCACCTTGCCCGAGCTTTGCGAGATGCCCTCCATCGTGGTCACCACCTGATCGACGACTTGCCCGCCGCGTACGGCAATCGCCGACGCGCTCTCGGCGAGTTGGCTGGCCTGCCGCGCGTTGTCGGCATTCTGGCGGACGGTCGACGTGAGTTGTTCCATCGACGAGGCAGTCTCTTCGAGCGCGGCTGCCTGCTGTTCGGTGCGCGACGACAGGTCGGTATTCCCCTCGGCAATTTCGCGCGCGGCGAGCGTGATGGCGCTCGTGCCGCTGCGAATGCGTCCGATCATCTGCTGGAGGTTGCCCTGCATGCGCTGCATCGCGAAGAGAAGGCTCGCGCTGTCACCCTCACGCAGTCGCACTTGCGTGAGCAGGTCGCCGTCGGCAATGCGCGTGGCGATGTCGGCCGCGTACTCGGGCTCGCCGCCGAGACTTTGCTGGACGTTGCGAATGATGAGCAGCATGACCCCCGACACCGCCAGACCGATCACGGCCAGCATGGCGCCCCAGCGCAGCAGCGCGCCGAAGAAGGCGGCATTGATGTCGTCGACATAGGCGCCGGTTGTCAGATACCAGTCCCATGGCGAGTACGCGCCCACGCGGCTGATTTTCTCGACGGGCTTCTCCGAGCCGGGTTTGGGCCAGTGATAGGTGACGAACGGATCATCGGTACGCGCGGCGGCCACGATGTCCGAAAACATGAGCTTGCCCGACGGATCGCGGAACTGGCTCATGTCCTTGCCCTCGAGCTTCGGATTGACCGAGTTCAGCACGATCACGCGCTGCGAGTTCAAGATACCGAAATAGTTGTCGCCATCGTAGCGAATCGCGCCGATCTGCTCGCGCGCGAGCTTTTGCGCGTCGGCCACGCTGATCTCACCGCGCTCGGCGCGTGCGGCGTAGTGCCTGACCAGACTCAGGCCGGCATCGACCACGTGTGTCAGGCCGGCACGGCGCTCGGCAAGCATGGTGTCGCGCTGCGCCCACGCGCCCCAGAGCGCCATGGCCAGCAGGCTCACCCACATCAACGCCACCGCAGACCACAACTTCGCCTTCAAACTCAACTGCTGTATCACTTCGTCTTCCCCACGGGTTCCGCTTCGGTGTCGCTTTCGCGGCGGCCGCGCGTGACGTGTCGCCACGTCCTTGCGATCCGATTGTCGATCGATTGTCAGTGCTCCTGATGAGAACACGGACCAAACGTGTGCTAACGGCAGTCCGGGAAAGGACTTGAGCGGTGCAGGGGAGGAATAGCGCACGCCGCTGAACGCGGCTTATCCGTGGATCACCACCAGCAGGCCGCGTGCCACGGATTTGCCGACATTGCGAATGGCATGGGCGCGGTCGGCAGGGTAGCGCGCGGTCTCGCCCGGTTTGGCGCGACGCGCGAAGTGTTCGACTTCCACGTCGACCTGACCGTCGAACACCGTGAAATGCTCGCGTGTGCCCGGATCGTGTGCTTCGGACACGAGCGCTGCACCCGGTTGCAGCGTCAGTTCGTACCACTCGTATTTACCGGCCAGCTCCATCGGTCCGAGGATCTTCAACTGATAGGCGTGCTCCGCCCCCGCCAGCGTGGGGATTTCATGCTTGCCGATCACGCGCACCGGCTCGGGGTCGCCCGTGGGCGCGCCGAGCAATTGGTCGAGCCGCACGCCCAGCGCATTGGCCAGGCGCCACGCCACGGCGATGGTCGGGTTGGCCTTGTCGCGTTCGATCTGCGAGAGCATCGACTTCGAGACGCCGGAAGCGCGCGAGAGCGTCTCGAGCGTCATGCCGCGCTCTTTGCGCATTTGCTGAATCATGTCGCCGACAGGCGGCGGGGCGATCGGGGGCAGCGCCGAGGCAGCGGGAGTACTTGCCATATGAATTCCGGGATATTAGAATTTTCCAATATATTGAAACTTGTTCAATATAAAGTATAGTTTCCGATAAGATGAATGACTGCATGGTAGCAGAGCACACGCGCCGTGCATGCATGGCTTTCGGCATGACTTTCGATATCAGGCGGCATTCACCGATACCGCCGGATGCTTCCGGCGGCGCCGTACCACGGTGTCCGCCGACCGCACACAGGAGATGCGCACGATGACCGCACACACCCCGGAAGCCCGCGAGGGCTTCTACCGCCAACTGACCGAACGACTGGAAGACACGCGCCGCCAGGGCCTTTTCAAGCAGGAACGCGTGCTCATGTCGCGGCAGGGGCCGGAGGTCATGTGCGACGACGGGCAGACGCGCATCAACCTGTGCGCCAACAACTATCTGGGACTGTCGGGCAGCGAGGCCCTCGTCAAGGCGGGGCAGAAGGCGCTGGAAGACTTCGGTTTCGGCCTGTCGTCGGTACGCTTCATCTGCGGCACGCAAGGCCCGCACAAGGAGCTGGAAGCCCGCATCGCCGCTTATCTGGGGACGGAAGACGCCATCCTGTACGCTGCCGCGTTCGACGCCAACGGTGGCGTGTTCGAGCCGCTGTTCGACGAGCAGGACGCCATCATCTCCGACGCCCTCAACCACGCCTCGATCATCGACGGCGTGCGTCTTTGCAAGGCGCAGCGTCTGCGCTATGCCCACAACGACATGGAAGACCTCGAGCGCCAGTTGCAAGCGGCGGCCGGGGCACGTCATCGCATCATCGTCACCGACGGGGTGTTCTCGATGGACGGCACCATCGCGCAACTCGACCGTATCGTGGCGCTGGCCGAGCAATACGGCGCGCTCATCATGATCGACGAGTGTCACGCGACCGGCTTCATGGGGCCGACGGGGCGCGGCACGCACGAGCACCACGGTGTGCTGGGCAAGATCGACATCATTACCGGCACGCTGGGCAAGGCGCTGGGTGGCGCGATGGGTGGTTTCACGGCGGGGCGTCGCGAGGTGATCGAGACGCTGCGTCAGCGCTCGCGGCCCTACCTCTTTTCTAACAGCCTTGCGCCGGCCATCGTCGGCACATCGCTCGCGGTCTTCGACGAACTCGAACATTCGTCCGCGCGACGCGAGCAATTGCACGAGAACACGGCGTTCTTTCGCAAGGAAGTCGCGGCGCTGGGCTTCACCATCAAGCCGGGCACCCATCCGATCGTGCCCGTCATGCTCTTCGACGCCACGCTGGCACAGCGCTTCGCGCAGCGACTCTATGAACTGGGCGTGATCGCCACCGGCTTCTTCTATCCGGTGGTGCCGCAGGGCCAGGCGCGGGTGCGCGTGCAACTCTCGGCGGCGCACACGCGCGAACACCTGACCCGTGCGCTGGCGGCGTTCGCTCAGGCCGGCAACGAACTCGGCATTCTCAAGCAAGGTTGAACATGGAACGCATCCTCATCATTGGCGCCAACGGGCAGATTGGCAGCGAACTCGTCGAGGCGCTGGCTGCGCAGTACGGCAACGAGAATGTCGTCGCGACGGACATCGCGCCGGGACCGTCGCGTCACCCGGTGCACTACGAAACGCTCGACGTGCTCGATGCGGCGCGTCTGGCCGCGCTCGTCGAGCGCTTCGGCATCACGCAGATCTTCCATCTGGCGGCGCTGCTCTCGGCCACCGGCGAGACACGCCCGCTCCAGGCCTGGACGCTCAACATGAACGGCCTGCTCAACGTGCTCGAGCTGGCGCGCGAGCGCAAGGGGCTGCGGGTGTTCTGGCCCTCGTCGATTGCCGCGTTCGGCCCGCACACGCCGGCCGTCGAAACGCCGCAACTCGCCATCATGGATCCGACCACGATGTACGGCATCAGCAAGCAGGCGGGCGAGCGGCTGTGCGAGTACTACTTCACGAAGTTCGGGGTGGACGTGCGAAGCCTGCGCTACCCGGGCGTTATCAGCTACAAGACGCCCCCGGGCGGCGGCACGACCGATTACGCCATCGAGACCTTTCAGGCGGCGCGTCGCGGCGAGACCTACACGTGCTTCCTGAAGGAAGACGCGACGCTGCCGATGATCCACATGCCCGATGCCGTGCGTGCCACGCTCGAGCTGATGAATGCCGACGCCTCGCGGCTGCGCGTGCGCTCGTCATACAACGTGGCCGGGGTGAGCTTCGACCCGGCCACGCTGGCCGCAGCGATTGCGCGTCGCGTGCCGGGCTTCACGGTCAAGTACGCGCCCGACTTCCGTCAGGCGATCGCCGAGACGTGGCCGCATACGCTGGACGACACGCATGCTCGCTATGACTGGGGCTGGCAACCGGCCTTCGGTCTGGACGCGATGGTCGACGACATGCTGGCCAACGTGCCGCTGGACTGGCACGCGCCGGCCTTGGGAAATGCCGCCTGAAGCTCCATGAAGCCGCATGACGTCGCCTGAAGGCGACGGGCTCGCCGCGCCGCTTACTGCGGGTGATGCACCGCGTAGTAGGCGAGGGCGGCGAGAACCGCACAGGTCACGGCGAAGGCGCGACGCCGCCAGCGGTACGCAGGGGTCAAGGTGATGGCCCGCCCGCGGCCCTCTGCTTTGGAATGGTAGTAGCTCATATTGCGCCTTCTCGGGTCTGATGCACGGTCTTCGCCGCGGAAAAAACTGCCTGAGCGTCCGTCGATGCGCCCCCCGGGGCGCAGGACAGGCAGGTTCTGCATCGATTATGCGACTGCACAAAAACGTCCGCTAATCAGTATCTTTACCGATAGGTGTGGCCTTTTTGATACGGTCACGTCCGGGCGTCGCACGTTTCGATGCCGACGTCAAAAGGGGCTGACATCTGCACTTCTGCGTCTGTCCTCATCGCCGCGGCCTAGCCCTCGGGCCTTGTTCGGCCGGTGTCTCGATGTGCGTGAGTCTTGCATTGCGAAGCTTGCGCAGAATCCACATTTCCCCGCTTGCGCACCGCGTCGTGCGCTGAAACAATGCCGGAAAACGGTGACCACTGATGGTCACTTCCAAGCCGTCGTTGAGATCACGCCTGGGGAGGGTCGTGCCATGACGTCGAACCCGCGCCGCACCATCGCTTGCGGCCAGTGCGGAACCGCCATCACGCGCGCCGCATTCGTCTTCTTTGCCGCCGGATTATGGGCGGCCAATGCCAATGCGCAGGAAGCCATGCTGCGCGCCAACAATCAGGTCTGGCTCGATGCCGGTGCGCAGCAGTTGCACTACTGGGAGACTATCGGACCCGGCAAGAGCGATTCCGAACGCGGCACCACGGCAGCATTTTCGCTCGGGGCATCGACCCAGCGGCAGTTGTTCGGCGTGTCCAACCTGTACTTCAGCGGCTCGGTGCGCGTGGCCCACGGCAACGTCGATTACGGCGGCTATCTCGCAGACTCGTCGGGGCGCGTCGTCCAGCCGAATTACCAGATGAATACGCGCTCGACGGCGACAGACGTCACGCTCAAGGCCGGTAAGGCGTTTCCATTCCACCTCGGCACGTGGAACGCCCAGATGATCCCCTACGTGAGCTATAGCTACCATGACTGGATTCGCGACAGCAGCAGCGATCCGTACGGTTTCTACGAGCGCTATCGTCATCACGTGATCGGGGGCGGCCTCATGGGGCAGCTCGAAGTGACGCCGAAACTGGTGGCGACCGCCGACATTCGCGCGGGCGCCATGGTCGGCGCGTCACTGACGCTCGCGGGGTCGCAGAACACGTTCACCCTCGGCAACAAGCCGGTCGTTGTGGCGGGCTTCGGGCTCGACTACGCGATTGCGCGCAACTTCCACGTGAACGCGACTTACGAGTGGTCTCGCTTCCAGTACGGGCGTTCCGGCGTCACGCAGGTCACACCGGGCGTGAATGCCTACGAACCGGATTCGAAGACGATCAACCAGACGTGGATGATCGGTGCGGGCTACGCGTTCTGACAAAAGACAACGCCGCGCGGTCGGACGACTCGCGCGGCGTTGATGTTCCGGCCACAACCCGGGGGATGACGCTCAGGTCGCGCCTTCCACGTCCTCGAGACTGAACGTCTCCGTGTGGTCGTTGTACGAGAAGATCTCGGCGTAACGGCCCCAGTTGATGGCGGTCTCGAGCGTTTCCTGCGCGAGATCGTCCGACATCGAATCTTCCAGTTCCTGCTCGAAACGCACGCGCGGCGCACGTTGCCCGCGACGCTCCTGAAGCACCGCACGGATCTTCGCGGCGAGCGGCACGTGACGCAGCAGATGCTCGGCGAACAGCACCTTGCGTTCCTGCGTGCTGGCGTCCACGAAGCGCTTGCCCGCCGTGGTCAGCAGAATGTCGCCTTCCTTGAGTTCCGCGAAGCCCAGCTGGTCGAGAATTTCGGCTACGGGGAAGAGGTCGTCGACCTCGAGCAGCAGCGTCTGCGCAATTTCCGGCAAGTCGGCGCGGCCGTTGTACGGCTGGCCGGCGAGCGCTTCGAGCAGACCGGCCATCAGGTTGGTCGACACTTCGTGCAGCGGGCTCGACAACTCCAGCGGCATCTTCTGCGTGGTGTGCGCGTTGCGGCGCGACGTCATCAGCGCATAGATGTCGTCGACCATCTTGCGGAAGGCCGGATCGAGACGATTGCGACGGTGCGGGAACGGCACCTTGATCTCGGCGACCACGCGGCCCGGATTCGACGACAGCACCAGAATCCGGTCGCACATGAACACGGCTTCTTCAATGTTGTGCGTGACGATCAGGATCGACTTGATCGGCAACTGACGCTGGCTCCACAGGTCGAGCAGGTCGGTACGCAGCGTCTCGGCGGTGAGGACGTCGAGCGCGGAGAACGGCTCGTCCATGAGCAGCAGCGTGGGGTTGACCACGAGCGCGCGAGCGAAGCCCACACGCTGGCGCATGCCCCCCGAGAGTTCGCGCGGATAGGCGTTCTCGAAGCCGTCAAGACCGATCAGGTCGATGGCCGCGAGCGCGCGCTTGCGGCGCTCCTTCGGCTCGACGCCGAGGGCCTCGAGTCCGGCTTCCACGTTCTGCATCACGGTCAGCCACGGGAACAGGGCGAAGGTCTGGAACACCATCGCCACGCCCTCGGGCGGGCCTTCGAGCGGTTGACCGAGGTAGCGGATGTCGCCGGAGCTGGGCTGAATCAGACCGGCGATGATGCGCAGCAGCGTCGACTTGCCCGAGCCTGAGCGGCCGAGCATGCCGACGATTTCGCCTTCGTGCAGTTGCAGATTCACGCCGTCGAGCACCTGGCGCTCGTCGCCGCCTTTGCGGAAGCCGCGGCTGACGTTGGCGAGCGAGAAGATTTCTTTTCCGGCAATGGGTTGGTGGGTATCGTTCGGCATCACGGTCCCTTCAATTCAGACGAAGCTTGTTTTCAGCAATGGCGTACATGGGGCGCCACAGCAAGCGGTTGAACAGTACGACGAACAACGCCATGACGGCGATGCCCAGCAAAATACGAGGATAGTCGCCGGCGGCCGTCGTTTGGGCGATGTAGGCGCCGAGACCATGTGCGGCGAGCTTGTCGTCGCCCCACTGCACGTATTCCGAGACGATGGACGCGTTCCACGCACCGCCCGACGCCGTGATCGCGCCCGTCACGTAATAGGGGAAGATGCCCGGCAGCATGATCTGGCGCCACCACTGCCAGCCGCGAATGCGGAAGTTGGTGGCCGCTTCCTTGAAGTCGTTCGGGAAGGTGGTCGCGCCGGCAATCACGTTGAACAGGATGTACCACTGCGTGCCCAGCACGATCAGCGGCGAGAGCCAGATGTCCGGATTGGCGTGGAAATGGACGATGGCCACCACGAAGATCGGGAACAGCAGGTTGGCCGGGAACGCGGCGAGGAACTGCGCCAGCGGCTGAATGCGCTCGGCAAGCTTCGGACGCAGCCCGATCAGCACGCCCAGCGGCACCCACACCACAGAGGCAATGGCGATGAGCAAGACCACGCGCAGCAGCGTGATGAGGCCGAGGCCGAACACGTGCAGGATTTCGGACAGGCCGACTTCGGCCAGCACGAAGGCGCAGATCTTCCACGCGGCGACGAGCCCCATCGCCACCAGCAACGCAGCCCACAGCCAGTCGATCACGCGCGAGAGCGGGGTTCTCGATTCGGAATGGATCGCGGCGGGCAGCGAGAACGGCATGCGCATGCGCGCAACCGTGCGCAGCAGCTTGCCGAACGGGCGCAGCAGGTACTGAATGGCGCGGGTTCGCTGAATGAGGTTGAGCACCCACGACTCGGGCGCGGCCTGGGCGACCGTGTCTTCCAGGCGGAATTTGTCGGACCACGCGACCATCGGCCGGAACAGGAACTGGTCGTAAATGACGATGACGACGACCATCGCCAGAATCACCCAGCCCACCGCGTGCAGATCGCGCTGCACGATGGCCGTGGCGAGGTACGAGCCGATGCCCGGCAGGGTGACGGTCTTGTCACCCACGGTGATCGCCTCGGACGCCACCACGAAGAACCAGCCGCCCGACATGCTCATCATCATGTTCCAGATGAGGCCGGGCATCGAGTAGGGCACGTCGAGCTTCCAGAAGCGCTGCCATGGCGAGAGGCGCAGATTCACCGCTACCTCGGCCAGATCGCGCGGCTGGGTGCGCATCGACTGATAGAACGAGAACGTCATGTTCCACGCCTGGCTCGTGAAGATCGCGAAGATGGCGGCGCACTCGGCGCCCAGCACGCGTCCCGGGAACAGGGCGAGGAAGAAGGTGACGGTAAACGAGATGTAACCCAGCACCGGCACCGACTGAAGAATGTCGAGCATCGGTACGAGCAGCTTCTCTGCGCGGCGGCTCTTGGCGGCGAGCGTGCCGTAGATGAGCGTGAAGAGAAGCGAAGCCACCATCGCCGCGAGCATGCGCAGCGTGGTACGCAGCGCATATTCAGGCAGGTTGGCCGGGTCGAGCGAGATGATTTCGGTCTGCAGGTCGGCTAGCGGGGCCCAGGTCTGGCGAATGCCCGACGAGCTCACCATCAGAAAACCGATGATGAGCGGGAAGGCAATGAAATCCCAGCGATTGGGCAGCAGGCGTCGCGCAGTGGCGGGGATGAACGGACGAGCTACGCGCGTCATCAAGACCTCGTGTGGATGAGGGTTCGGACGGGACAACAGGACTCTGCGTCGGCATGCGGCACGGCAGCGACGGTGCGCGTGTGCATGGACGGCAGCGGATGCTACCAGATTGATCCGTAAAAAGATGTTAAAGCGCGTGCCATGGACTGGCAAATCCGTGCTTCGATGAACGACTGTGGTTTTTCTGCTGCATTGCGGTAAAAGTACGTTTTGACAGATGATACGCGAACCCGCTGAAGCGGCTGCCTGGGGCTTGGGCTGTGGGCGGCTGAGGGCACCCGGCAGGCAATTCGGCGGCGCGATGAGTCCGAAAATGAGGCTGTGAAGATGTGAACTTTATTCGCGTTGCGCAGACCAATCCCCGCGGCTTGCTTCGCGCCGTGCGGTCGTGTAGTGTGCACCGCTTGATCGGGCCACGGCGCCTGTCGCCGGGGCAGCAAGATGTCTTGGTTTTCGTGTCGCTTGCCTGCCCGCCCTCCTCCAATTCCCAGATAAGCAAGGATGCGCCGCATGACGACGCCATTAGATGCGCGTTGCGAGCGTGCACGACAACTGAGTGCCGCCGGCCGGCTCGACGAGGCGATCGCCGAGTTGCGCCAAGTACTGAAGCAATCCCCCGAATTTCTGCCTGCGCTTGAAGGGCTCGCTTATGTCTCGCTGCGCACGGGCGCATTCGAGTCGGCGGCCGACGCCTTCGACCGTCTGATCGCGCTCGTGCCACAACCGGGTGCGCAGGCGACCTTCGACGCCGCGATGGCCAGCCTTCAGGCCGGCCGTCAGATGCGTGCCGAAGCGTTGTTCGAAGCGACGGTGCAGCAGTCGCCGGACGTCATCGGCACGATGCACACCATTGGCATGACGTGGGCGCAGGCGGGCGACAACGCCCGCGCGCTCGTCTGGTTCGAGCGCACTGCGGCCAAGGCCCCGGCGCTGTGGCAGGCCCATTTCAACCGTGGGCGTGCCCTGGGTGCCCTGGGTCGCTACGACGAAGAGATCGACGCTTACCGTCTCGCCAACGCCATTGCCCCGCAGCAGCCCGATCCGCTGGTGAATCTGGGGGTGGCGCTGCGCGAGCGGCATGCGTTTACCGACGCGTTGCAGTGCTTTCGCGAGGCCGTGAAACTCGCCCCCGACCATGCGGGCGCGCGTACCAACCGGGCGCAGACCAATCTGCTGCTGGGTGACTTCGAGCACGGTTGGCATGACTACGAATGGCGCTGGCAGGACGGCGGCCAGAAGCGTCGTTTCAGCGATCGGCTGTGGGACGGCCGTGCGCCGCTCGCGGGCAAGACGGTGTTCGTCTATAGCGAACAGGGCTTCGGCGACACGCTGCAATTCGTGCGGTTCGTGCCGCGTCTGGTCGAGATGGGGGCTAACGTCGTGCTGTCGGTGCAGGCGCCGCTCGTCACGCTGCTTGGCGGCTTCGCGCGCGGTGTGACGGTGCTTGGCGAACACATGCCGGTGCCGTCGTTCGACTGGCAGATGCCGCTGCTCAGCCTGCCGCATCTCCTGAAAGTGGGGGGCAACGTGGCCGTCCATTCGCCGTATCTGCGCGCGAGCGCCGGGCGCGAGATGATCTGGCGCTCGATGCTCGGCGCCAAGCCGGAAGGGACGTTGCGGGTGGGGTTTGTGTGGCGTACGCGCCCGTTTCCGCCGCATCGCGACGTGGCGCTGGCGCATTGGGCGCCGGTCTTCGGCACTAACGTGCAGTTCTATTCGTTGCAGGTCGACGCGACCGACGAAGAGCGTGCGGAACTCGCCCGGTATCCCAACGTGCGCGATATCGGGGGGAAGCTCAGCGACTTTGCCGAGACGGCGGCGGTGATTGCACAGCTGGATCTCGTGATCTCGGCCGACACGGCGGTGCTTCACGTGGCCGGTGCGCTGGGCAAGCCGGTTTGGGGGCTGGTTGGCTTCACGCCCGACTGGCGCTGGCAGTTGACGCGCCGCGACAGCGACTGGTATCCGTCGCTCACGCTCTTGCGTCAGTCGCAACGTGGCGATTGGGATGGGGTGATGGCAGAGGTCGCGGCCAATCTTGCCGCTGCGGCACGGGGCGAGTCGGCGGCCGCCGCGACGGCGCAGTAAATTGGGGGCGGGGTCTTCAGGTTAAAAGGAAGCTTACGGAAGCCTTAAGATGCCACCTTAGGCGGTAATGCCGTTCAGTTAAGCGATTTTTTGAGGAACTGAACGGTATATTTCGAGGGTCTTGCTTTAACGGCTCGGGAACAAGCTCTCCCGGGCCGTTTTTGCATGGTGCATTCGAGCAGTCGCACCGTTGGTAGAGTCTTTCGATATCGGTGGCTCGCCATTGAGCCCGGTCGGTCAGCAAGGTGAGTGACACGCGCTCATGCCCCTGCGCATCGGCACCGGTTACGCATTGCGCGAGCGATGTTTTATTCAGTTTGTGCGCAGAAGTGCTCGCGCGGCTCTGGGGCTATCGGCAGCGCGCAGGTTGGCGCGGTCGATGGCCCAAAGCGAAGATTCTTTGAGTGAGTCATGCCGGGATTGTTGCTCGACCCACGTATTGGCGCT
>Ga0181519_10002693_pt1 | contig 14905 bp, 9 predicted proteins | sample PEATcosm2014_Bin_26_FD_121102 | JGI IMG/M metagenome (GOLD analysis project Ga0181519, IMG submission 121102) | Peatland microbial communities from MTU Mesocosm Facility, Houghton, MI, USA - PEATcosm2014_Bin02_10_metaG | ecosystem: Environmental > Terrestrial > Soil > Wetlands > Peat | place...
ACGCCGCGCGATTCGCGCCACCTCTCCGCCCCAACCCAAAACCGGAGGGGCCCGGCTTCAGCCGGGCCATAATGAGCCTTTAATCAGATAGGCCGGGACTTTAGTCCCGGCATCAGAGCCGCGCAAAGCGCGCCCCCGCTCTGCCGAAGGCCCGAGCGAAGCCGAATGGCGTAGCGAGCAATATCAGACGAGCGCGCAGCGCGTAACGAACAATGATCGCCCCCGCGCCCGCCCACCCAACTCACCCCTCATACACCTCGCTGCGGTGCCTGATCCTCGTCACGCTCACTCGCAGTTTGTGCGCAGTCGAAGGACCTGCGGTTGCTTGTTTGCTGTCATCCGGACGAACACAGAGGCATGAAATTCATCTTGAATCGCTGTGGTTGAAATTCATCCGGCCCTCCCACTTTCTCTGTGCTACCATCTCTGCGTCAAACAACCTCTAGAAATCTCGATGCCAGGAGACCATTATGGCAACGCAAGACTGGCTAGGCCCGCATCCTGGCGATTCCACCACCGTACCTCCACCGCCCACAACCGCCTCGCGATACGAGCTTCGTCCCCTGGCAGTCGGTGAGGTCCTGGATCGTGTCTTCTCACTCTACCGCGCTCACTTCTGGTTACTTATCGGTCTTTCGGCGGTCTCCGCCGGCGTCTCTGTTGCGGTAGCGATCCTGCGTTTGATCTTCCTGCACTTTTCGGCCGTCACCGTCGCCTCGCCCACGGCTGCCCTGGTTAACGGGCTAGTCGGCATCGTGCAGGCAGGGTTCTATCTTATTGCCTACAGCCTGACACTCGCGGCCACCACAGCCGCGGTCAATGCTCTTTACCTGGGCGAGCCGACCTCCTTGGGGATTGCGCTGCGCACTGCGCGCCGGCTGTGGCTGCGCTGCATCGGGATTACATTTTGGCAGGGGTGGAGCGCGGCCTGGGCCTTCCTGCTCCTGATTCCAATCTTTCTTATCCCCGGCGTAAGAGGCTCGGGGGCCGTCGGTGTCGGGCTTGTCACCTTATTGGGTATTCTTGCCGGTTCGGTCTATGGAGTGATTGCCTATCTGCGCAACTCGTTGGCCGTGCCTGCCGAGGTGGTTGAAGACCTGGGCGTTCGCGCGGCAATGCGGCGTAGTAAAAATCTTGCCACAGGCCGCATTTTTCGAATCTTTCTGCTGTTTTTGCTGATGTATGCGTTATCGCTCGTTACCGCCATCATCACGGTGCCAATTGCCATTATCCTGGCCAAGAACCCCGCGGCCGAGCATCTTGTGCTACAGGGAATCATTCTGGCGGTCAACTTTATGTCCACCTCGCTGGTCGGGCCCATCGCAGCCATTGGTCTTTGCCTCTTCTACTTCGACGAGCGCGTGCGCCGGGAAGGCTTCGACATCGAGATGCTTCTGAAGGACGCCTCCATCTCCTCGCCTCCTGCCGCACCTGTCATTGCGGCCGGCACTTTGGTCGACGCGAACCCAACGCAGGAGCAGAATTAGGAGCATGACAACCAGCCTCAGACGGATCGTCCTTCTGCTAGCGGTCTCGTCACTGCAGGTTCTTGCGCAGCCAAGTGTTCCACTCTTCCAGCCGCCGCTCCGGCAAACCACGCCCGATAGCTATCGCGCTCATCTTGAATCTTTGCGCGGTCTGGTGGGTGCCTGCCGTAACGATGCAAAGGCATGCAATCCAACGACAGTCGGCGATGATGAGAAGATCCAGGAGCCCAACGAGACATTTCAGGTGCGCCGGCAGTGGCTCCGCAAACTGATGGAAGATGCCCGCAATCCGGCATTGCCGGACCGCACTGCACTCCTCGACCAGGCGTCCGCAAGACTCGATGAGGAATTAGCTGTAATCGGTACCGACGCATCATCACTACCGGCCTTCATACCAGCACGGCGTGCCGCCAACTCGATCTTGGCGAGGCCGGAGTTCCGCGTCATCGGAAGCGAGTCGTGGCTGGATCGCATCACTGCCGAGTTTTATTCCTGGCTCAGCCGCGTCTTCTCCGCTACAGAGAACTTAGGCCATCGATCTCCCTGGCTGGGCCCCGTCCTGGAATGGAGCTTCGTCGTTCTCAGCATCGCATGCATCCTGGTTTGGGTCGCCCGCACCATGCAGCGCCAACGCGTCGCCGTCTCACTGAGTGGCCAAATTCCAATCGCAAACTGGCAGAAAGAGTCTGCGCAATGGGCTGACCATGCCCGTTTGGAGGCTGAGGCAAGCAACTGGCGCGAGGCCATACACTGCCTCTACTGGGCCAGCATCGTTGTCCTGGAGAGCCACAGGCTGTGGCGCCGCGACTATGCGCGTACGCCGCGCGAGTACATCGGCCTGCTCGAGCACAACTCGTTCCGGCAGCTCACTCTGCGTAGGCTAACTCGCATCTTTGAGCGGATCTGGTATGGCCTGCGGGACGCCGCCCGCGAGGATTACATCCAGGCGCTCGCTCTCTTTGAAGAACTCAAACGCACATGAAACCAGCCAACCGCGAACGCAAACTCGTCCTGCTCTTCTGCGGCGCAATATTCCTGCTCATTGCCGCCGTTAGCCTGCTCGCGCCCGTCAATGACGATTCCGACAAATCGCCTACAACCTATAACAGCGGCACCGCCGGCATCAAGGCCGCGTACCTGCTATTGGGCGACCTTGGCTACTCCACTGCACGCTGGCTACAGCCCCCAACCCAACTCGATACCCAGGACGCCTCCCACACCACGCTGATCTTCGCCAATCCCAACGTGCCTGTCGAACAGATTGACGTCGCCCGCGCTAGCATCGCCGGCTTCCTCCGCCGCGGCGGCCGTGTGCTCGTCACCGGCCCTGAAGCCCCAAACCTGCTACCAAACGCAGCCACCGCTCCGTCCACCCAACTATTTGAGAAGCTCTGCGTCACCACTCCCGAGGGCCGCAGCCTGCTCGCCCGCGCAGGCAAAGTCGCTATCGACGATCACATCCGCTGGAGCACACTTAGCCCCGCGGTCCAGGTTGAGCAGTGGTGCGGAGCCGATGCGGTCGTCGTCTCCTACCGCGTAGGCGCAGGCACTGCCATCTGGTGGAGCTCCGCCATGCCCCTCACCAACCTTGGCCTCAAAGACGATCCCAGTCTCAAGCTCTTCCTGGCCAGCGTCGAAGGTTCCAGCATCCAGAATCCCAACACCGAAGATCGCGCTCAACCCCGCCGCCGTGTCCTCTTCGACGAATACTTCCACGGTGTCAAAACCTCCCTGTTCGACCTCACGCGCGGCCTGCCTCTTGCACAGATCGCCTGGCAGATCGCTGCCGTTGCGCTTCTTCTGGTCCTCTCCTATGGCCGCCGAAATGGCCCCGTCCGTCTGCTCACTCGTCTGCCGCGCACCTCTCCCATCGAGTTTGCCGAGTCCATGGGCCAGCTCTATCGCAAGGCCGGCGCCAGCCAGGCCGCCACAGAGTGTGCGCGCCGGCGCCTGCTTCGCTTCCTCTCCGACCGCTGCGGACTTCCCCGTGCCGTCACCCAGTCGGATGCTGCTAGCATCGCCGAAGCGCTCCATTCCAGATACCCCGGCGACTGGACCAGGCTAACCCAGCACCTAAACCAGGCCGCCGAAGCTCAATACCAATCTCTCGCACCACGCAGCGCGCTTGCCTTGGTAAAGGCGCTCGACCACGACCTCAAAACGCTGACCGAACTTACTACTCGGCCTCACCACCCATAATCTCAACCAGACCTATAAGGAAATCGCCGTCATGTGTGAGCACAACCCACCCGAGCAACTCCATGAACCCATCGCGTCCGAGCAGAACGTCCAATCCGCCTTTCAGGTCTTCCAGGAGGGGCGCGCACAGGTAGGCCGCATCATCGCGGGCCAGCAGGAGTTCGTCGACCAGGCGTTGCTCACCCTGCTCTGCGGCGGCCACGCGCTGGTTGAAGGTGTTCCCGGCGTTGCCAAGACGCTCGCTGTCAAATCGCTTGCCCGCTTCCTCGCGCTCGACTTCCGCCGCGTTCAGGGAACGCCGGACATGATGCCCGCCGACATCCTCGGCACCTCCGTCTTCTCGCCCAAGACTGGCGAATTCTCCCTCCACAAGGGCCCTGTCTTTACCCAGTTTCTGCTCGCCGACGAGATCAACCGCATGCCTCCGCGCACCCAGGCTGCATTGCTCGAATCCATGCAGGAGCGCCAAGTCACCATGGACGTCGAGTCCCACCTCCTCGATCCCTACTTCACCGTCTTCGCAACCCAGAACCCGCTCGAATTCGAAGGAACGTATCCTTTACCCGAAGCACAGTTGGATCGCTTCCTCATCAAGATTCGCGTTCCTTACCCAGCACTCGCCGACGAGCTCGCCATCCTCGAACGCCACCATCTCAGCGTCGAACCCAAGGACCTCGAACTCACCCCGCTCAGCTCCGTTTCACCCGTACTGCTTGCCGCCGCGCGTCGCGAGATCCGCGCCGTCCGCATCGAACCCGCGCTCTTCGACTATCTGCTGGCCATCGTCCGCCGCACCCGCGACTGGCCCACCATCACGCTGGGCGCATCTCCCCGGGCAAGCACCAGCCTCATGCTCGCCGCCAAGGCCTACGCCGCCCGTGACGGCCGCGACTTCCTCATCCCCGACGACATCAAGGCGGCCGCCACTCCCGTCCTGCGCCACCGCCTTGTTCTCCGCCCCGAGGCCGAACTGGAAGGCTTCGACACCGACCGCGTCATCCACGACATCCTAACCGCAACCGCCTTGCCGAAATAAGTTTGCCATCCTGCGTATGCAAACCCTGATTCCAGAAGCCGTTACCGCCGTCGCCCATCCCAACGGACGCTTCGGCCGTATGCTGGGCTTTGCATTGAGGCCGCGCGCGTTACTCCTCCTCCTCGCCGGAGTTCTGCTCTCCATCCCTGCATTCTTCCATCCACACCGGCTCTGGATCATGTTTGCGTGGGACGCGCTGGTCCTGGCCCTGATCGCCTTCGACCTCACGCAGCTTCCACCACCTGCCGCAATCGCCGTGACTCGCCGCTTCGTCCATTCGCCGGCGCTGGGCGATCCTACACAGATCGTCCACGAGATTGGCCAGCAATCGAACGCCCTACTCCAAGTTAGGCTCACCGACAGCCTTCATCCCTCGCTCATCGCCATGCCCCAAACCCAGACCACCTTGGTCTACCCACGCGAACCGGCAAAGATCGTACAAACCTGCACCCCAAATCGTCGCGGCGACTTTCTCCTCGGCAAAGTCTTCCTCCGCTACTGCGGCGCGCTCCGCCTGATCGAGCGCTGGGCCGTCGCCGACCTAGAACAGCGTATCCGCATCTTCCCAGCAACCGAACAGTGCAGTGGCAACACCGCCGTTTACTTGATGCGCGCGCGCCAGATTGAGCTGCAGAAACGGCGTCTGCGATTGCGTGGGACAGGCCGCGAGTTCGAGAGCCTGCGCGACTACCAGCAGGGAGACGAGATGCGCAACATCTCGTGGACTGCTACCGCGCGGCGCGCCCACCTCATCACGCGCGAATTCACCACCGAGCGCTCGCAGAAGGTTTGGATCGTGCTCGACGCGGGCCGCCTCTCCGGCACCGCCTACCTGATGCGCCGCAGCCGCCCCCAGGTGCCCGGTGAGGTCGAGCAGGACGCCGCAGAACATCATCTGCTGACCGTCACGCAGCTCGATCAGGCCGCCTCGGCTGCCGTGATGCTGGCCCAGGTGATCACCGGTTCGGGCGATAAATTCGCCCTGATGACCTACGGGCGAAGGGTCCAGCAGCAGCTTCTGCCTGGCGCCGGCCCCAGCCATCTTCGCCTCTTGATCGACCAGCTCTCTCAGGTGCATTCCGAGGCCTCGGAGGCCGACCATCTCCACGCCGTCGCCCGCCTCAAGAACCTGCAGCGCAACCGGGGACTCATCCTCTGGATCACCGAGATGGCCGAATCGGCCGGTCGACCCGAGGTGGTGGCCGCTGCGTCCGAACTCGTCCGTCGCCACCTGGTTGTGCTTATCCTGCTCACCCACCCCGAGCTGGACGCGCTGGCCGTCCGCGAGCCTCGTACCATCGACGAGATGTTTGCCTCCACCGCTGCGCAGGAGATGCTGGAACGTCGTCGAACCACCCTCGCGCAGCTACGTCAGCAGGGTGTCCTAGTGGTCGAAACGACGCCAACTGAAGTGGGTGCCGATGCCATCACCAAATATCTCGAAGTCAAAGCTCAGGGACTTCTCTAGCCGGGCCGTTACGGGATCACTTGCTGTCTTCCACCCTCGCTTAGCCAGAATCCAAGCCCTGTCAGCATCAACACACCGACGGCGAACTTCAATGTCACGGGCGCATGGGTGGGCGACAGAAACGCCTCCAGTGAGCCCGCAACGATCAACATCGGGATGGTCCCCGAAATCAGTCGAACGGATTCGTTGCCCGCCAGCGCCAGTGCGTCCTTCCTGCGCAACATTCCTGGAAACAGGAGCCCGGACGCCAATCGCAGCCCCGCGCCACCCGAGATAAATATCGCCGGCAGCTCCAGTGCCCCATGGGCGGCGACAAAGCTCCACAGGCTTGACGCCATACCGTGCTGACCACACGCCGTCCCAATTACGCCGATGCTGATGCCATTGGTAAAGAGTAGATAGATTGTTCCCAGTCCCGCAATGATTCCACCGGCATAGGTATAAAAGCAGACGCCTATATTGTTCGTCATGATGGCGCTCGACGCCTGCGGCTTCGCGGTCAGGATCGAGTTGGTCCACATCTGGTGATGCTCGATCTTGCCAATCATCTCCGGCCCTAGCATTGCATGCATAAACGCCGGGCGGGTTAGCGTCGCCAGCGTACCCAGCAGCGCGCCCGCAAGAAACAGCGCCAGCGCGGCGGTGGTATAGGGAAGCAGACGGCGAAAGATGCGCGGATACCCATGCGCCAGAAACGCCCACACTGTCGCGGGACTCATCTTTTGGCCGGAGTAGATGTAATTATGCGCGCGGCTCACCAGTTGGTTTAGGTATGCTTCAAGCGTGCGCGAGGAATGGTCCGCGCGTGTCGCCGAAAGGTCCGCCGCAGCCTGCCGGTACAGCAACCCGAACTCGCGCAGCTCATTGCTCGCAAGCGTCTTTAGACTGCCTGCTTCTACTCGATGCACCATCGCTTCAAGCTTGTTCCAGTGTTCCTTACGGAGTTCAATCCAGCGATTTGAGATCATAGACGATGTGTCATTCAGGCCCCATGGACCAACTTGATCAGCTTAACATCGAAACACCCGAGCAAGTCGATCTTCGACTGCCCATCGCGGGCATTGGCAGCCGCTTTCTGGCGATTCTCGCCGACACCATCCTTCAAATCGCGGTGGAGCTGCTACTCATCCTGCTCTTCGTCCTCTTCGTCAGCGCCGCTGCGCGCGACCGCCTTTTTGATATTCCCGACGCTGCTGGCAAATGGTTCGTCGCCGCAATCATTCTCTTCAACTTCCTGCTCTATTGGGGATACTTCGCCCTCTTTGAAGCTTTCTGGAATGGCCAGACCCCAGGCAAGCGTGTCGTCAAGATCCGCGTCATCAAGGACTCAGGCCGGCAAATCACACTGTTCGAAGCACTTGCCCGCAACCTGGTTCGTGTGGTCGATATGCTTCCGCCGAACTTCTACCTCGTCGGCCTGGTCACAATGCTCTGCAACAAACAGCAGAAACGCCTGGGAGATTTCGTCGCGGCAACCATCGTGATCCATGAGAGAGCCAGCGAACAGCCCGTGTTGGGGCACACCAGTCGCAGCATCACCGCATCGCTATATCAACCGCCCTCAACTGAACTTACACAACGGGTCGGCACATTTCAGCCCCCTACCGACGCGGTAGCCCGGTTGAAGGCAGAGGACCTCAATGTGATTGAATCTTTTTTAGCCCGTGCTCTCGACTTGGAACTATCGACCCGGGCCGAAATTGCTAGTCGAATTGCAGCGTCGATGTTTGCAAAGATGAATCTGTCGCTTCCCCAGGAAGTGAACTCGGAGCGTGCGCTCGAGGCAATCTCGTATGCCATGCGGTCGCATGGCAAAGATTGATTCGGCGGAAATTATCTCGGGTGCCCGCCTTGTGCGACGCCATAAACTGACCGATTGTCAGTTTTCTTCTCCAAGATATTCCGGTTTGGATCACAGATCAGGAATTCTTTAGGAGCAGATCGCATCTAGAACTAAAAAATACAGTGAGGATTCTCTCCTTGACGTTAAGGCCGTTCCAGCGTGGCGCTCATCAGCCCGATCACGACATCGTTGCACAGAGTGCGCACCGTAAGGCTTTGCAGTTGCTTCGTCGGATCTAGCGCCAGGTCAAGCACGGTAGCCGCTCCGCCGGTAACTGCGCGGCCTTCTCCTTTAAATGTGGCGAGGTTGAGCAGCCGAATATTGCCAGTCCTCAGATCGACACGGGGCGGCAAGGCTCCCTCCAACGGAAATTGATAGTCGTCGATGAAGTAGTCCTGCTCGATCGGCCACCACGTCTCCGGGTTTCTGAGTGCCAGTCGCGCTGAACTGCCGTCTGTATACGTGACCACCACTTCTCCGTTGTCCATGCGACTTTGCATGAAATTCGTCGAGCCCGCCATCAAGAAGTAGGCGTGGTTCGCTTGTCCGTTCAATGGGATCGTCACGTCATGGGGATAGTTGTCCCATTGCGATGTGAAGACAATATTCTTTGCCTCAGGCGCAGAGGGCGTGGAAAAGTAGATTCCGTTGGGCATGGTGAGTTTGCCGCCATGATCGCCGGCAATCTTGCGCAAACCGCTATCATCGATAACCGGTAGCGTCGTGAGATGACCGGCCCAGGCGCCCGCGCCCTGCCACGGCAGCTCCAGACTGACGCCCGGAGAACGAGGCGTAAGATACTTGCCCGGCGCAAAGATTGCACTGACGCGATCGTTGAACCGGCGCGTCAGATCGACGCTTTCCAGAACGATGCCGGGCCGCGCCGCTTGCCAGTCAACCGGCTTCGTTGCGATCGCCTCAGCCTTTGCAGCCTTCGGAGTTGCGGCCCACCAAGTGAAGGCGCCGCGTGACATCTGCCTGAAGTCTCCGTCGACTTTCCCTGTCGTTCTTGCCGCCATCGGCTCGGCGTCGATCTTTTCGCCCGACCATGCAATCTGGATATGTGTTCTTGCACTCGCCTTGGTTACAATCTCCAGGACCGGCCGGCCCACCGCCGCCGGATCGGCGCGCCATTTCGCGTTCGCCCCATTAATCTGCACGCTCGCAATGTTGGTGAATGCTGCTGGAATCCGGAAGGTCAGCGTATGGAAACGATGGACTGTCTGGGTGATCTCCCAGGTATCCACATCTCCCTTGCGCACGAAATCGACGCCAACGTCGGGGTGACTCATGCGCGCGTGCGTCCAATCTTTGGGAAAGCCAGGTGAGATGGTAAGAGTCCCCGCCAGCGCGTCCGGATGTACACCAAACAAACCTTCGACGATGGCTCGTGACATCGTGCCTGCGCTATCGCCAAAATCACGCTGACTTTCGCGGCGATACACATCGAGATAGTCCATCGTCCCAACATTGCCCGGCGATATTCCCATGTACATGCTCGCCAGCAGCGCGCCCTTGGCGAGTACATAGGCATCGTCGGCATGGCCGCCCTGCCACAAGGCCAGGGCCGTATGCATGTTCTCATCCATCACCACGTTGTTGATGGACCACGAATAAGGCATCCAGTCGGTTTCGGATAGCACATGATAGGGCGCATCCTTCGGCACACCCGCTCCCTCCACGGGTATGGGCCGCAGATGGGCCAGCAAATCGCCTCCCATCTCCCAGGCTTCGCGCGGGGTAACGGCCTCCTCGTCCACTGTGTGATAAAAATTCCAGAGTCCGTAATCGGCATGGACTAACTGCTCCCCAAGCAGGTCCTTGTACTCAGCGAAGGTGCCTTGATCGGGTAGCCACAACAGAGTGCGCATCGCCTTTTCGATTCGATCGGCCTCTTCGCTGTAGGGTCTGGGGTCCTGTCCAACCAGGACTGCAATCCGCGCGGCCATGCGATTCGCATACACATTGTAGGCGGAAGCATAGGCGCAGCCTCCGCCGTTATAGTACAGATCGTCGCTGGCCCAGATGGTGGCATAGGCCTCATAGAGAGGCAGCTTATCGGGGCCATACTCACGGCGAAACAACCGCTTTTCCCATGCAATATGCCGCTCGATCACCGGCCATGCTTTGCGCGCGAACGCTGCGTCTCCGGTCCACAGCAGATGGCGAAACAGCGCATCCATAAACACCATGTTCATGTCGTAATGCGAACCTGACAGATCGCCGTTGGAATGCAGACCGGGCTCGTTGCGTGCCAGGTTTGCTTTCTGGTCGGGCGGAGGGATGGCAGGTGGGATGGGATCCAGATTTTGGTTAGGAATCCATGTCTCGAAGTTCTCGCGAGCGCGGTCGTGCCAGCCCAGCTCGTCCAGCACGTAAGGGCCGCGCCAGCCCAACAGCTTGGTCCGCCAGGCAATTGCGCCGTGCATGATTGCCTGCTCATCGCTGTCCCACAGAGCGTCTGCGGCAACATTCAAAGACCCCATGGCGGCATCCAGATAGGCATCCGGCGTCTCGATGCGGACCTTCGATCTCAGGTCGTCGAAATGCTTTTCTGTCACTGCAAATTGTTCCGCTAGTTTTGCCCGTTCAAATGCAGGCAACAGAGCTGCGGACTTTGGCTTTGGGGCGGCATTCGTCTTGCGTGTGGTTACATCCTGATAAGTAGCAAGGTCGGGTGCGACGCTGGATCCATCGCCGACCCGCTGCAGCGAAAGCAACAGTGGATGTTCGGCAGAAAAGGGCGCGTGCCCAACCACGACCTGACGCTTGGGTGCAGTGGCCGAATCCGCCAGAAGCGCTGGTAAATCGTTCCATCGATCAGCATCGCCGACACGCTCCTGCGCTCCGGCGGGCGTGACGCCAACTATGGTCGCGTGGGAACTCTTTAGCGTGAATCCCTCCGTGCCGAGTGTAAACACATTGTCGTCGGCAAATGCAGGTTGGAACTGGAAGTACTGGCTGATCGGGACCCTCTCGGTGCCGATGTCGCCATCTCTCGAGCCGCGCTGGCCATTGACGCCGCCATAGGCCCAGATCAGTTCCGTACCGCTGGACATGTTCTTCGCCTGCGCGCGCACAATCAGACCTTCCGTATTGGCATAGGCCAGTACTTCGACCGTGACCACAGCCTTCGCTCCGAATGCGTTGTCGTGGATCGTATAAATAAGCTCACCGGGCCGATACCGCGTGACGATCCGGCTCGCATCCTTGAGCCATATCGCGGCGCTGCCTGTCTTGATGCCCAGCCGCAGATTGCCTCCGCGCCCCGGCAGGTACATCGTGAACTCCGGCTTGTCGCCGCCATCCACGCGAAAGGCTGTATTGCCGCCATACAACGACCGGTTGAAAAACTCCTGCCCGTCCTCGATCACCAGATCGCCGTTATCCGGGTGGTAGCGCAACGGCCTGCCAACCTGTCCAACCAGATTCGGATGCACCCCTGAATTCGATGTGATCGCCACCGGCGCAGCAACTGTTTGAGCATGAGAGGACAGACCGCTGAGAGCGAAGGAGGCAATCAGCGTGATTACAGACGTTATGTTGGATCGCACCATGGCAGGGCCTTTCGGATAAAACTCAACGCTGCTGAACTTTGAATGCGACTGCGATCTGCGAAGGCATTTGCGACGGGCACGTCACCATCAGACCCTCCGGATGTTGACTCCAAACCAGTTTTTCTGCGCTTCCCAGCAAGCTCACAGACCGCACCGGAGTACTCATCAACCCCGCGCTACTGCCCAGCGAGGCGATCGTCACCTGCGCTCCGGGCTGCGGCACAGCCAGCGCAAAGGCATACACTGAGCCGTCCTTGCCTACGGTAAAGCGAAAGTCCGTGGGGCCGAACTGGAACTCCGCCTGCGCTTGTCCGAGCTGGCCGGCGGGCAGCGTCCGCAGCTTGCCGCTCGCGTCGGTCGCACCCTCGCCGAGCTTTACCCAGGCCTTGCTGCCATAGATGCCTTCGCCGTTGATCTTCATCCATTCGCCGACGTCCTTCAGCAGCTTCATGCTGCCTGCATCCAGCGATCCGTCCGGACGCAGCGACACATTCACCGCATAGATACCATCGCGCGACACCACCTCCAGCATGTACAGCACCAACGCGCGGGCGCTGTAGGTGAAGTTCGGCGCGTAGAACCAGTCGCCCACCGCGTTCTCGCCAATCCATACCTGGTCGGTCTTGATGCCCTTGGGAAAGTTGCCTTCAAAAGTGCTGGCCACGCCGCGTGTGCCAGTGTGGAACTTGATGACGCTGATCTTGTCCACGGCTCCTTGGTTGGCCAGAGCGCGATTGTAGAAGTCGGCGATCACGCGCTCCACTGCGTCGCATTTTGTTCCGGTCCCGGTCTTCTCTCCATTGAATGGCTGCGTCGTGTCTCCGTCCGTATAGATGAAATCCGGATCGTACTTGTCGATCACATCCACAATGCGCATGGCCCATCGCGTGGTATACCAGCGCGCGTAGGCCTGGTGGTCCTGAAATATCCCCTTCTCCGGCCTGTACTGCACATTGGCAACGTCCTTGTACGCTCGCAGATTGATGCCGTACAGCAGGCGCGGATCGTAGCCCTCCCACCACTTGCCCTTGCCGTCCGCCAGCGTCAGGTGCGCGGCGTCGTAGGCCACGCCCGCCTTGTCCCCCGTGGTATCGCTGCCAAACGCCGGCTGCCACCACCACCATGTGTATTCATGATGGAACGACACGCCGTAGCGCATTCCCGCCGCCCGCGACGCCCTGGCCCATTCGCCCACCAGATCGCGCTTCGGTCCCATATTCACCGCATTCCATGGCTGATACGCCGAGTTCCAGTTGTCGAAGTTATCGTGATGCACCCCCTGAACGATCAGGAACCGCGCACCCGCATCATGATAGGTCTGCACCAGCTTCTGCGGATCGAGTTGCGTCGGGTTCCATGTATGCAGCACGTCCTTATATCCCGACAGCGATGGATGGCCGAAGTCGCGAATATGGTTCTCATACGCCGGAGTTCCCGGCTGATACATCTTGCGCGCGTACCAGTCGCCGCTCTGCCCTGCGGACTGCGGCCCAAAGTGTACCCATATTCCGAACTTCGCCTCGCGCAGCCAAGCCGGGTCTGCGGGGTAGTTCTTGTCGATGGAATCCCACGTCGGCTCATAGGGCCCGGCCGCGATGGGAAAGTCCATCTTCACCTCAGCGAAGGTCGCCGGGTCCTGCATGGTCAACGAGTCGGGTGGTTGCAGCGCGGGTAGCTCGGGAATCGGTGCCAGGGCCAGCATCTGTTGCGCCCACGCAGGTAAAGCCATGTAAACCGGAAGACCTATGGCCAGCAATAGCCCCGACAGCGAAAACCTGCGCCGCGTAGTAATCATGTCCTCCGAGAATACTCACCCCGCTTTGCTCTCCGCAAATGGAACGAGATCGGTTGTCGATCATCTGCCAGTTTGCTTGAACTAGCCCCATTGTTCGGCTTACACCGCTCATAAGGGCCACGCCAGCGTTCCAGCATCATAGCGATGTCACAGGATGGGAGGGTCGAATTCGAGCCACTGAAGTCCGCTGCTTGCTCGACACAATCAGTTTGTCCGATCCAGTGCGAACGGACATCCTAAATTACATCTTTGCATCTAGGATAGTCCCTTGATATATTCCTAGTTTCTCAGCGGATACCCTGCCGGTATCAATATAACTCTTTTATTATAAATGAGTTATATTTTTGGTTGCCCCCCAGGGATTCGAACCCCGATTGATCGGTTCAGAGCCGACTGTCCTACCATTGAACGAGGGGGCAGCGGCGGTGCAGTCGCTCACCCGGCGCGGAGCGGACCGATCGGTCCGCTGACTGCCTTATCGAGTGTACTGGGCGGGCTGCGCGGGGTCAACGGTTTGCAATGCCCTCGCGTGCAGCTCTTACTCGCCCGATGCGGTCGTCCCGGCCAGTTCGGCAACCAGTTCGCCGTGGTCGTCGCTGCGATCTTCCAGAACTGCTCGAATCTGGTCCAATCCCCAGTCCAGATCTTCTTTCGAGATGATCAGCGGCGGGGCCAGCCGGATAACCCGCTCGTGGGTCTCCTTGCAAAGCACGCCGCGCAGCTTCAGCGCCTCGCAGAAAGGCCGCGCCGCGCGGTTCAGTTCAATGCCGATCCACAGACCTTTGCCGCGCACTTCCACCACATGAGGGCTGCGCAGGTCGCGCAGCGAATCCAGCGCATAGCTTCCCAGTTCGGCCGAGCGCCCAGGCAGGTCCTCGTCCACAACCACTCGCAGTGCAGCGCGCGCAATGGCGCAGGCCAGCGGATTGCCTCCGAATGTGCTGCCATGATCGCCGGGAGTGAAGACGCCGAGCACCTCGCGTGAGCTAAGCACCGCCGACACAGGGTAGAAGCCGCCCGAGAGCGCCTTCCCGATGATCATCACGTCAGGCGTAACATCTTCGTGCATGGCTGCGAACAGCTTGCCGGTTCGTCCCAGGCCGGACTGGATCTCGTCGGCCATCAGCAGTACATTCTGCTTGCGGCAGATCGCCGCGGCCTCGCGCAAATAGCCCTCCGGCGGTACGATGATCCCCGCTTCGCCCTGGATCGGTTCCACCAGAAACGCGCAGGTCTTTGCCGTGATCGCCCTGCGCAGCGCATCGATGTCGCCGAAGGGGACCTCGCGGAAGCCCGCTGGAAATGGCCCAAAACCACGGCGATACTGCGCATCCGACGAAAATCCCACAATTGCGATCGTCCGTCCATGAAAATTGTTGGACGCCACCACAATCTCCGCCTCGCCCGCGGCGATCCCCTTCACCAACTCGCCCCATTTGCGCGCGGCCTTCAGCGCCGTCTCCACTGCCTCCGCACCCGAGTTCATCGGCAGTGCCATCTCGTAGCCGGTCAATTCGTGC
>Ga0181519_10002696_pt1 | contig 14894 bp, 14 predicted proteins | sample PEATcosm2014_Bin_26_FD_121102 | JGI IMG/M metagenome (GOLD analysis project Ga0181519, IMG submission 121102) | Peatland microbial communities from MTU Mesocosm Facility, Houghton, MI, USA - PEATcosm2014_Bin02_10_metaG | ecosystem: Environmental > Terrestrial > Soil > Wetlands > Peat | place...
GCGCAGAATTTCGCCCTCGCGGCGCCGGCGCGGGCGCGCAGCCTGTGCCTGTTCGGCTCCCCGCCGGGTCTCGTCGGCAGCCAGGCGCGCAACTGGCCGCCGCGCATGGCCCGGCAGGGGCTGCGTGAATTCCTGGCCGAGACCATCGCCGACCGGTTCGACCCGGCTCGCACGGACCCCGGCCTGATCGCGTGGTTCCTCGATGAGTGCGCCAAGAACGATGTGGCGTACATCGGCCGCTTCATCGCCCTGATGACCACGCTGGACTGGAGCGACCAGCTGGACCGCATCACCTGCCCGACCCTGCTGGTCATGCCGGGCGCCGAGTCGATCGGCCGCTCCATCACCTACGAGCACATGCGCGACACCATGCCGGACGCGCGTCTGCTGGTTTACGAGGGGATGCCGCACAACGTTTGCGACGCCGACCCCGACCGCTGTGCCGCCGACGTGGCGGCCTTCCTGCGCGAGCGGTTCGGCTAGGGAGGTCGGACACCTGCCTTGACCACGTGCCGAAACATTTGCACACTAGAATACACGAGTAACGAAGGACCGCCTTGATGGTGGCCATCGCGGTTGAAAAGCCCCTCGAGCTGTCCTTGCGCGCCGATCCGGCGCTCGCGCCGGGCCCCGGGGATGTCGTGATCGCGGTGCAGCGGGCCGGCATCTGCGGCTCGGACCTGCATATCCTCCACGGTTCCAATCCGTTCGCGGAATATCCGCGCATCATCGGCCACGAGATGGCCGGCGTGGTGGAATTCGTCGGCGCGGCGGCGAGCGGGCTCGCGGTGGGCGACCATGTCGTCGTCGATCCGGTGGTGTCCTGCGGCCACTGCTACCCGTGCCGCATCGGGCGGACCAACGTCTGCGCCAACATGCAGGTCATCGGCGTGCACCTCGACGGCGGCTTCCGCGACCGCATGGCGGTGCCGTTCCGCAACGCCGTGAAAGTGTCGCCGGACCTGCCGTTCGCCATCGCGGCGCTGGCCGAGCCGCTGTCGGTCGCCGCCAACGTGCTCGCCCGCACCGGCTGCACCGCCGCGGACGTCGTGCTGATCTACGGCGCCGGCACGGTCGGCGTCACGGTGTTGCAGGTCGCCAAAATGTTCGGCGCCCGCTGCATCGTCGCCGATCCCGACGGTGCGCGGCTGGACCGCGCCCGGCGGTTCGGCGCCGACGTGACCATCGACCCCAGGCGCGTGCCGGTTGCCGAGGTGGTGGCGCCGGAGCTCGACGGGATCGGCCCGTCCCTGGTGATCGACGGGGCGGGCGATCCGGCGCTGCTGCTCGAGGCCTGCCAGCTCGCCGCGCCGGCCGGTCGGATCGGGCTGCTCGGCTTCTCGGCGGAATTGAGCCCGGTCATCCAGCAGGAAATCGTCCGCAAGGAGCTGACGATCATCGGCTCCCGCCTCAACCGCCGGCTGCTCGGGCAGGTCGTCGAATGGCTGGAGACTGGACGGCTGCAACCGGCCGCGATGATCACCCAGACCTTCGCGGCGCGCGACGCGGTGGCGGCGTTCGATCTGATCGAGAACCACCCCGAGCAGACCGTGAAAGTGCAACTCGTCTTCGGGACATGAAAACGGCCCGTCGCACTATTTAGGGAGAACAAACGTGCAGCAAACCAAAGGGCTATGGATGAAGGCGGCGCTCGCCGGCGCCGCGCTGATGCTGTCGGTCGGCGGCGCCGCGGCGCAGCAGAACGGGAGCATCCTCCAGCAGGTGCTTACCCGCGGCACGGTGCGGATCGCCGTGCTCGGCTCGTTGCCGCCGTTCGCGCAGATGACGCCGTCGGGCACGCCGGAAGGCTATGACATCGACATCGCCAACATGCTGGCCGCCGCGCTGAAGGTGAAGGCCGAGCTGATCGTCACCGACATCCCGACCCGCGTCACCGGATTGCAGACCCACAAATTCGACCTGACGATCGCCGACTTCACCCGCAACGTCGAGCGCTCCACCACCATCGCCTTCACCGATCCCTACCTCGTCACCTCGATGAAGGCGCTGGTGCCGATCGACAGCCCGGCCAAGACGATCACCGACCTCAACGATCCCAAGATCCGCGTCGCCATCGACCGTGGCGGCACCGACGAGATCGCGGTGCCCCCGATGCTGCCGCTGGCGCAACTGGTCCGCTTCAACGCCGAGGCCGACGAGCTGGCCTCCCTGCTCAACGGCCAGACCGACATCATGGCGGAGGACACGCTCTACAACCACCGCCAGATCCATGACCATCCGGGCAAGCTGCGCGAGCTCGACGGCGCGTTCGCCCAGGCCGAGATCGCCATCGGCCTGCCTGCCGGCGACTTCGACTGGTACCGCGTCATCAACCTGTGGGTCCACCAGTTCAACGCCACCGGCAAGAACGCAGTCCTGTTCAAGAAGTGGTTCGGCTTCGACCTGCCGCCGATCCAGGCGCATTATTGAGCAACGGCCCGGCGGGGCGGCCCGTCCGCCCCGCCATGCCGCCGCCCGGCGCTGAGGCATGAACTACACTTTCACGCTGCGTACGGTCTTTCCCTATCTCGGCGGCCTCGTTCCCGCGGCCGAGCTGACCTTGACGATTTCGGTGCTGGCGATCCTGATCAGCATGGTGATCGGCGCGGTGGTGGCGGTGATGCGGCGCAGTCGGCTGCGCGCGGTCCGCTTCGTCGGCGCGGCCTATGTCGAGGTGATGCGCAACACGCCGCTGCTGGTGACCCTCTACATCGTCTATTTCGCCTCACCCGCCATCGGCATCCGGCTTTCCTCGTTCACCGCGGCCCTGCTCGGGATTTCGCTCAATGCCGCGGGCTACATGGCCGAGATCATCCGCGCCGGGCTGATCGCGGTGCCGCGCGGCCAGTTCGAGGCGGCGACGGCGCAGGGCATGTCGGTGTGGCAGATGTTCCGCCACATCATCTTCCCGCAGGTCTTCCGCACCATCTACGCCCCGCTCGGCAACCAGTTCATCGCCGTCATCCTCGCCTCCTCACTGGCCTCCGCCGTCGCGGTCGAGGAGGTCACCTCGTGGATGGAGACGGTCGGCGCCAATTCGTTCCGTTTCTTCGAGACCTTCGTGGTGGCGGCGATCGTCTACGTGGTGCTGTGCCAGACCATCAACCTGGCGCGCCTGCAGATCGGGCGGATGCTGTTCCGCCAGCCGGACGCGCGGCGATGAGCGGATCCCTCGTCTTTCTGCCGCTGTTCCTGAAAGCCACGGGTACGACGATCTGGCTGAGCTGGCTGGCGCTGCTGATCGGCGCCGTCGGCGGCACCCTGATCGCTCTGCTGCGCACCTCCCGGCTGTGGCCGCTGCGCGTCATCGCGCTGTTGTACACCGAAGCGTTCCGTTCGGTGCCGATCCTGATCGTCCTGTTCTTCGCCTATTTCGGCGCCCCGGTGATGCTCGGCTTCGACGTCAGCCCGTTCGTCGCCGCCACCTTCGCGCTTGCGCTGCATGCCAGCGCGAACATGTCCGAGGTGGTGCGCGCCGGCATCGAGAGCGTCGGCGCCGGCCAGTGGGAGGCGGCGCTGGCCTCGGGCATGCGCATGCGCGAGGTGATGCGCCACATCGTCGCCCCGCAGGCGCTGCGCGTCATCCTGCCGCCATCGGTTGGCGTCTACATCACGGTGCTCAAGGAATCCTCGCTCGCCTCGATCATCGGCTACTTCGAGCTGACCCGCACCGGCCTGCTGGTGCGCGAGACCCAGGGCGGCGGCTTCGGCCCGCTGCTGGCGCTCGCCGCGATCTATTTCATCCTGAGCTACGGCATTTCGCTGTGCGGCGCCGCGCTGGAGCGGCACTACGCGGTCGGCGGGGCCACCAGCACCGACGCGGTTGTGGGAGGCATGGCATGAACGGCGCCCCGATCCTCGAAATCAAGGATGTGGTCAAGCGGTTCGGCTCGCGCACCATCCTGGACGGGATCAGCCTGAACGTGGTGCCCCAGGAGATCGTCTGCATCGTCGGCTCCAGCGGCACCGGCAAGTCCACCCTGCTGCGCTGCGTCAACGGCCTGGAAGACATCCAGGGCGGCGAGATCCGTTTCGAGCAAACCCGGGTCGAGGCCCGTTCGAAAAGCATCAAGGCGGTGCGCATGCGCATCGGCATGATCTTTCAGCAGTTCAACCTCTATCCGCACCTCACCGCGTTGGAGAACGTGATGCTGGCGCCGATGGTGGTGCATGGCGAGGACCGCAAGACCGTCGAGGAGCGGGCGCGCGCGCTGTTCGAAAAAGTCCGCCTGTCCCAGCGCATCAACGCCTATCCGGCGCAGCTTTCCGGCGGCGAGCAGCAGCGCGTGGCGATCGCCCGCGCGCTGGCGGCGAACCCGCATCTGCTGATGTTCGACGAGGCCACTTCGGCGCTCGACCCGGAGACGGTGGGCGACGTGCTGGCGGTCATGCGCGACCTCGCCGTCGAGGGGCGCACGATGCTGGTCGTGACGCACGAGATCCGTTTCGCCGCCGATGTCGGCACCCGCATGGTGTTCATGGACCAGGGCAAGATCGTCGAGGACGCCAACCCGCGCGAGATGCTGGCCCACCCGAAAACTGAACGCGCCCGCCAGTTCTTCAGTTCGATCCGCGGCTGAGGCGGCAAACTCCCGCTACTCGATCAACTCCCACTTCCCGTCGTGCAGCCGCACCAGCACGCGCGAGCGTTCGTCCACGCCGAACCGTTCGCCCGGCCGGAAATTGTAGATGCCCTGCACGCCGACGACGTTCGTCGTCGTGGTCAGCGCGTCGCGCAGGGCCAGACGGAACGCCTCCGTGCCGGGCTGCGCTCCGCCCGCCAGCGTCCGGCCGATGGCGTCGTAGGTCACCCGCAGCGCGTCGTAGGCATAGCCGGCGAACGGGTTCAGCACGGTGTCGTTGTTGGCCTGCTCAAAAAGTTTGCGGAACACCGCGACCTGCGCCTTGATCGGGTTGGCATCCGGCAACTGGTCGGCCACCGTGATCGGACCCGCCGGCGCGATCACGCCCTCGGCCTGGGTCGCGGCGAGGCGGAGAAACTCGTTGTTGATGATGGCGTGCGAACTGTAGACCGGCCCGTGCCAGCCGCGTTCGGCCAGCACGATATGCGGCAGCGCCCCCGGCGCTCCCGACCCGCCGGTGAACATCGCGTCGGGATGCGCCGCGATCATCTTCAGAATCTGCGGCGTCACGCTGGTGTCGTTGCGCGCGTAGCGCTCGTCGGCGACGATGCTGATGCCGAGCTTGTCGGTGTTCTGCCTCAGCCCGGCGAGCACGCTGTCGCTAAAAGCGTCGTTGAAGCCGATGAACGCCACGGTATGGACGCCGGCCCTCTGCATGTGTTGCGCCACCGCGCTCAGCACCAGCGCCATCGGCTGCGGGATGGTGATCTCCCAGGCGCCGCGCTCGCCCGCGATGGCGCCGTTGCCGGTGTAGACCATCGGCACCTTCGCCTCGTAGGCCACGCTGTAGACGGCGTCCGACACCGGTGTGCCGGCCGAGCCGACGATGACGTCGACGCGCTCCTCCTCGATCAGCTTGCGCGCGGCGCGGGCGCCGATGGAGGGATCGGACTGGTCGTCGATCGGCACGATCCGGATTTTTTGCCCGCCGATCGACGCCACGGCGGCCTCGGCGGCGGCAAATCCCTTCATGTAGGGCAGGCCGATGGAGGAAACCGGTCCGGTCATCGACATCACGATGCCGACCGTCACGTCGGCCCGCGCCGGCCCGCTCAGAGCCATCCCCGCGAGGCCGGCCAGCAATGCCCCGAACACCTTCCTCATTGACGCCATCCCTCGAATGCTTTCTGACGGGCGCGCCACCGGGATGGTCCGGCCGGCCGAGGCCCGTTCAAACGATGCGCAGCGTAATATTGTTCCGGATTGAAGGATAGCCGGCCGCGATGTCGGGCGGGTCCGCATGACCACGGAGCTGGCGCTGCTGCTGGCGCAGGACGGGATCGCCAACGGCGCGATCTACGTGCTGGTGGCGCTCGGCATCGTGCTCATTTTCCTCGTCACCCGGGTCATTTTCATCCCCTTCGGCGATCTGGTCGCCTATGCCGCGCTGACCCTCGCCTCGCTGGAGGAGGGAAGGCGCCCCGGCACGCTGTGGCTGGTGCTGGTGCTCGCGCTGGCCGCCTTCGCCTTCGAGGCGGCGGCGTTGCTGCGCGCGCGCGCCTTTCACCGCCTGCCCCGCGCCGCGCTGCTGTGGCTGGTGCTGCCGGCCGTCCCGGTGCTGGCGGCGTGGCTGGTGCAGGGGTGCGCGCTGCCCGACGCGGTGCTGGTGGTGGTCTCGATCGGGCTGGTGCTGCCGATGGGTCCGCTGCTCTACCGCATCGCCTTCCGCCCGATCGCCGACGCGCCGGTGCTGGTGCTGCTGATCGTGGCGGTGGTGCTGCATTTCGCCGTCTCCGGCGTGGCGCTGATGTTCTTCGGGCCGGAGGGCATGCGGCCGCGCATGCTGGTCAACGGCACCGTCACGCTGGGCGGCATGGTCTTCACCGGCCAGACCCTGCTGATGCTCGGCACCTCGGCGGTGACCGCGCTGCTGCTGTGGCTGTTTTTCGGCCGCACCCTGGCGGGCAAGGCGCTACGTGCCACCGCGGTCAACCGCGTGGGCGCGCGGCTGATGGGCATCCGGCCCGCGGTTTCGGGGTCCATCGCCTTCCTGCTGGCGTCCCTGCTGGCCGCGGTGGCCGGCATCCTGGTCGGCCCGATCAACACGCTGGCCTACGACTCCGGCTTCATCCTCGGGCTGAAAGCCTTCGTCGGCGCCATCATCGGCGGCATGGTCAGCTACCCTGGCGCGGTGCTCGGCGCGCTGTTCGTCGGCCTGCTGGAGAGTTTTACGGCGTTCTGGTACAGCCCGTTCAAGGAAGTCGTGGTGTTCGCCCTGCTGGTGCCGGTGCTGGTGCTGCGCTCGCTGTTCACCGAAACCGAGGAGGAGGCGGAGGAGGAGTTGTGACTGAGCGGGATTCGCCACAGTCGGGGCGTTGCCCCAAACCCCACCAGGGCTTCGCCCCTGGACCCCACAAGGGGTCAAAGACCCCTTGACCCCATTTCTTTCTTGGCTGAGTAGCAGCCCATAATTGATTCGCGGAAGTATTTGATGGCTGCTGCGCAGCCAAGAAAGTAAAGGGATCCAAGGGCTATCGGCCCTTGGTGGGTCCAGGGCGAAGCCCTGGTGGGGCGCGGGGCAACGCCCCGCCTATGGCACGATTATCCCCCTGGCGTGGCCAGCCGCCGCTGCAGCAGCCGCCCCGCCAGCGAAACACTGAGGCAGATCACCAGATAGGTGGCGGCGACGGTGGCCAGGATTGTCAGGGGCTGGAACACCCGCGCATTGACCAGCACGCTGCTGCCCGTCAGTTCCGCCACCCCCAGCACCGAGGCGACCGAGGTGTATTTCAGCATCCGCACGTATTGGCCGAACAGCGCGGGCAGCGCCACGCGCGCCGCCAGCGGCAGCACGATCAGCCGCAGCACCCGCCCGCGCGGCAGGCCCAGCGCCAGCCCGGCCTCGATCAGCGACACCGGCACCGCCAGCAGGCCGGCGCGCATATCCTCCGCGCAATAGGCCGCGACGAAGACCGAAAACCCGAGCACGCAGGCCGGATAGGCCGACGTCCGGTAATTGAACAGGGCGGGCAGGGCGAAGTAGCACAGCATCAGCACGACCAGCAGCGGCGTGCCCCGGATGAAGCCGACATAGGCGGCGCAGATCTGCGCCGCGACGGGAACCCGCAAGTAGCGCAGCAGCGCGACCGGGATCGCCAGCGCCGTGCCCAACACGCCCGTCCATGCCGCCAGGCTCAGCGTGGTCCGAAGCCCCGCCGCGAGAAACGGCAGGTTGTGCAGGATGACCTCAGGCATCGTCGATCCTGACCGCGACGGCGCGTGCCGCCGGCAGCCACAGCAGGGCGTGGCTGACCGCCGTCACCAGGATCAGGTACAGCACCGTAATGGTGATATAGACCTCGAAGGTGCGGAACGTATCGGCTTCGATGGCGCCGGCCTGGTAGGTCAGTTCGCCTACCGCGACCACCGAGGCGAGCGACGAATCCTTGATCAGTTGCGAGAACAGGCTGGCCAGCGACGGCGCGATCGCTCGGAACGCCTGCGGATAGATCACCAAGCACATTATCTGCCACCGTCGCAGGCCCAGCGCGGCGGCGCCTTCGGCCTGGCCCGGCGCAATGCTGAGCACGCCGGCCCGCACGATCTCGGCGGCATAGGCGCCCGAATAGATCGACAGCCCGAACCAGGCGCAGAGGAACGCCGGCAGCTCCAGCGCCGACAGTCCCAGGTACCAGAAATAGATGTGCAGCAGCAGCGGCACATTGCGCACGCTCTCGACATAAAGCAGCGCGCCGGCTCGCGGCAGCTTGTGCTTCGCCGCCCCGGCGGTGCCGACCAGGCAGCCGATCAGCACCGCGCCGAGCAGCGCCGCGGCCGAGAGCGCGATGGTGACCAGCAACCCTTGCTCGATCTGGTCGCGATGTTCCCAGATCGGCGCCCATTGGAAGGCGTAGTGCATCGGGCTCAGCGCGGCGTCAGGACGGCCAGACCTCGATCGGGGTGGTGGGCGCGCCGCCGAACCAGGCTTCGTACAGCTTGGCGTAGGCGCCGGAGGTCCAGAGATCCTGCAACGTCTCGTTCACCGCGTCGCGCATCGCCCAGTCGCCCTTGCGCAGCCCGACGCCGAACGGCTCGCTGCTCAACAGGCCGCCGACGATCTTGAAGCCGCCGTTGTTCTTGGCGAACCCTTGCAGGATCGTCAGGCTGCCCGTCAGTACGTCCGCGCGGCCCTGTGCCAGCGCCAGCCACGCCGCGTCATAGTCGCGGAAGGCGGTGACGCGCGCGTCGGGCGCCAGCCGCGCGATCGTCTTTTCCAGCGTCGTGCCCTGCTGCACCACGACGCGCTTGCCCGCCAGGTCGCCGACGCCGGCGATCGGGCTGTCCTTGCCCACCAGCAGCGACTGGCCGCCGGTGTAGTAGGTCATGCTGAAATCGATCGTCTTCTCCCGGTCGCGCGTATGCGTCATCGAGGCGGCGACCAGGTCGATATTGCCGCTCAGCAGCAATGGCACGCGCGACACCGACGTGACCTTCACGAACTCCACCGGCACGCCGACATGGGCGGCCACGGCGCGCATGATCTCCAGGTCGAAGCCGGCGGGGTTGTTGTTGTCGTCGAGAAAGCCGAACGGGGGCGTGTCGAACTTCACGCCGGCGAGCAGCTTGCCCCGGGTCTTCACCTGCGCCACCGTGTCTGGCGCGCATTGCGCCAGGGCGGCGCGCGGCATCAGCGCCAGCGCCGGCAGCAGCGCCGCGGCTGCCATCATGGATCGACGGTTCATGCGAAGGCCCTCCTCTGTTCCGCCAGATGCACGATGCCGTCGATGGCGTCCTGCAGGTCGGATTGCGGCGTGGTCAGCGACAAGCGGATATGGCCCGCGCCCGCGGCGCCGAAGGACGAGCCCGGCATGCTGGCCACCCCGAGCTCGTCGAGCCAGGTCGCGGCGACCGCTTTGTCGTCCCCGGCGACGGTGGGGAACAGGTAGAATCCGGCATCCGGCAAGGGGCATTGGATGCCCGGCGCGCCGTCCAGGCGTCCGGCCGCGTATTCCTGCCGCGTCCGGAACAGGGCGCGATAGCGCGGCACCACCTCGTCGAACAGCGCCAGCGCGGCGAGCCCGGCCTGCTGCACGAACCCCGGCACGCAGTACACCGAATGCTGCATGAAGCGCTGGAACGACTTCGCCGTCCCCGCCGGCATCGCCAGCGAGCCGAGACGCCAGCCCGTCATCCCGAAGGTTTTCGACATGCTGTCCACCACCAGCGTGCGCGCCTGCCCGGCGGCGCTGGCCTGCGGGGCGGCGAAGCGTCCGGCATGCAGCAGATCGGAATAGACCTGGTCGAACACGATCCACAGGTTATGGCGCTCGGCCAGCGCCAGCACGGCGTCCAGTTCGGCGCCGGGCAGCACGCGGGCGGTCGGGTTGACCGGCGAGTTCAGGATCACCGCCACCGTCCGCGGCGTGATCGCCGCAGCCAGCCCATCCGGATCGATGCTGTCCAGCATCGCCAGCGCCACCGGCGTGCCGCCGCACAGGCGGACGCAGGGTCCGTAGCTGACCCAGCCCGGCTCCGGCACCAGCACCTCGTCGCCGGCCTGCACGATGCCCATCAGGGCGGTCAGCAGGGCGAACTTGCCGCCCGGCGTGATCAGGATGTCCCCCGGGTCATAGACGGCGCCGCTGCGCCGCCGCTCGCGCTCCGCCAGCGCCGCCCGCAGCGCCGCGGCCCCCGCCGCCGGACCGTAATGGGTGTCGCCGTCGCGGAGCGCGCGCGTGGCGGCCTCGACGATGCGCGGGTCGGTGTCGAGGCCGGGGTCGCCGCTCGACAGGCCGATGATCCGCCGCCCGGACGCCCGGGCCGCGCGCACGCGCTCGGTCATCTCCACCGTGGCCGACGGCTTCAGGGTCGCGACGCGCGCGGCCAGGCGAGGCGGGGTGTGCATCATCGTCATCCCTCGGCGTAAAGGGCGGCAGGCACGAAGACCTCGCCCGACATCAGCTTGCGCGCGGTGCGCAGCAGGGCGGAGCGGCCGATTTGCAACCCCCCGGGACCGGTCCGCACCAGCATCGACACCGCGAACGACCCGGTGGGGTGCTCGATGTCGAGCAGCACCTCGCCGCCGCCGTCGGGCCGCGGCAGCGCCGCGATGCCCTGCGCCGTCGACCCCGGCAGCAGACAGGCCGTGGCGACCGAGACCGCCCCGAGCACGCCGATCGCCTTGTGCACCTTGTGGGGAATGAAATTGCGGGTGCCGACGGTGCCGCCGGCCGATGGCGGCGACAGCAGGCACATCTTCGGCACGCTGCGCTTCGCGACGTCGCCCAGGTTCATCATCGGTCCGGCGATCAGGCGGATCGCCTCGACCCTGGCGACGAGGGCCTGGTTGGCTTCCAGTTCCTCGGGCGGCTCGCGCCCGCTCACGCCCAGGTCGGCGGCGCGCATCAGCACCACCGGCATGCCGTTGTCGATCAGCGTGACGGCCACCCCCTCGATCATGTCCACCACCCTTCCGGTGGGCAGCAGGGCGCCGCAACTCGATCCGGCGACGTCGAGGAAGTCGATCAGCACCGGAGCGGCGGTGCCGGGCACGCCGTCGATCCGCGCCTCGCCGCCATAGGCCACCTCGCCGCCGGGCGTGCGCACGGTGATGGCGGCGATCGAGCCGGTATTGACCATGTGGACGCGCAGCGTGGTGGTGGGATCGCCGGCCGCCACCAGCCCTGACTCGATGGCGAACGGCACCACGCCGGCGAGGATGTTGCCGCAGTTCTGCGACCCGTCGACGCGCGCCTCGGCCACCGAGACCTGGAGGAACAGGTAGTCGATATCCGCGTCCGCCCGGCTGGATCGGCCGACGATCGCCACCTTGGAGGTCAGGCTGTCCGCCCCGCCCATGCCGTCGATCTGGCGCGGGTCGGGCGAGCCCATGGCGGCCAGCAGCACCGCGTCGCGCTTGCCCGGCTCGCCCGGCAGGTCGCGGTCGAGAAAATACAGCCCCTTGGAGGTGCCGCCGCGCAGCACCGTGCAGGCGATCGCGCGCTGGGGCATCAGGCCAGCGCCCCCACGACGGCCGGGAAGACGGCTTCGTAGGCCTCGCCGTAGGTCATCTTGCGGTCGGCGTTGCGTGCGCCCTGCACGCCGCGCTGCAGGGCCACGCGCTTGTAGTACTCCCACAGGTGCTCCTGCCCCGCCATGCACTCGATCGCCGCCTGCTTGCTGGCCCAGACCGGGGTGATGTCGAGGATCACGCTGGGCATCCAGTGGCACTGCTCGGGCTGATGGGGTTCGAACAGGAACACCGGCGGGGCGCCGAGCACCGGGACGCCCGGCTCGTGTCCGTGCGCCTGGGCGATCACCCTGGCGTGCTGGGTGAAGGCGCTGGCTGCCGGGTGGTCGAAATTATACGGGTCCTGGTGCGCATGGGTCAGCACGAAGCCCGGCCGCAACTGGCGATACAGTCCGGCCAGGCGGAACAGGTGCGCGTCGGTCAGTCGCAGCGGATAGTCGCCGATGTCCCAGAACTGGATGTCGGCCACGCCCAGCGTCCGCGCGGCGGCTTCGGCCTCGGCCCGGCGCTCGGTCTTCACCCGCTCCTCGCTCATCGCGGGCAGGCGCCACAACTTGGCGGATTCACCGCGTTCGCCGAAGGACAGGCAGACCACGGTGACCTGCCAGCCCTGTTCGGCGTGCAGCGCGATCGCGCCGCCGGCGCGCCAGACGAAATCGGCGGAATGGGCACTCACCACCAGGGCGGTCTTGGTCATCGGCTCCGTCTCCCTAAACCCGCGCAAGTTAAGGCCACCCGGCCGCCGTTGTCCCGTCGCTTTTGCCGCACGCGCCAATGCCGCTGCGGCATGTCTGCGTGGGGCCGGGGTTGCGGCCCTCCGGTGGCCGCGCTACCCCTCCGCCGCCCGCGACGGCCGCGCGCAGGGCATGGAGCAGGGTACATCTTGGCGATCGGCTCGCAGGCTCTCGAAAACCGCTGTCGGACGCCGGCCTGGTGATCCGCCGCCTGAATCCGGTGGCGATCGCCTGCGTGGCGGTGCTCGCGGTGCTGCCGGCGCTGGTCGGCCCGTACGGGGTGACCCTGCTGAACTACATCGGCATGTCGGCGCTGGCCGCCCTCGGCCTGGTGCTGCTGACCGGCGTGGGCGGGCTCACCTCGTTCGGCCAGGCCGCCTTCGTCGGCATCGGCGCCTATGCCACGGCCTGGCTCACCACCGCGGCGGGCGGCTCGCCCTGGCTCGGGCTGGTGCTGGGGCTCGTGCTGGCCGGCTCGGTCGCGCTGGTGCTGGGCGGGGCGACGCTGCGCCTGTCCGGCCATCTGCTGCCGCTCTCCACCATCGCCTGGGGCCTGGCCTTCTACTTCCTGTTCGGCAATCTCGACGTGCTGGGACGGCACAGCGGCATTTCCGCCATTCCGCCGGTGCGCCTGGGCGGGTTCTCCTTTCAGACCGCGATCGCGTCCTACTATCTGGTCTGGGCCATGGCCGGCGCGGCGTTTCTGCTCGCCACCAACCTGCTGGGGTCGCGCCAGGGCCGCGCCATCCGCGCGCTGCGCGGCGGCATCGCCATGGCCGAGAGCCTGGGCATCGACACCTTCCGCGTGCGCCTGGCCGCCTTCGTCGCCGCCGCGCTGTGCGCCGCGCTGTCGGGCTGGCTGTTCGCCCATGTGCAGCGCGTCATCAGCCCGACCGCCTTCGATATCGGTCCAGGCATCGAGTATCTGTTCATGGCCATGCTGGGCGGCGCCGGCCATATCGGCGGCGCAGTGCTGGGCGCCGCCCTGGTGACCCTGGCGCGCGACGCGTTGCAGGATTACCTGCCGCTGTTCGGCCCCGGGGCCGGGCAGGCCGAGGTCGTCGTCTTCGGCATCCTGTTCATCCTCGTCCTGCAGACCGCGCGGGGCGGCATCATTCCCGCACTCGCCCGCCGGCTGCCGCGGCGCCCCCCGCCGATTCCGCCCGACGCCCCCGCGCTGGCGCGCCGGACCCCGCCGGCCCCAGGCACCATGCTGCTGGAAACCGAGGGATTGGAGCGGCGGTTCGGCGGGCTGGTGGCGGTCAGCGACGTGTCGTTTTCCCTTTGCGCCGGCGAGATTCTCGGCCTGATCGGTCCGAACGGCGCGGGCAAGAGCACCATCTTCAACCTCCTCGCCGGTTCGCTGCGGCCCAGCGCCGGCCGGGTGCGCCTGCTCGGGCGCGACATCACCGGCCTGCCGGCCCGGCGCATCGCCGCCCTCGGCCTGGCCCGCACCTTTCAGCACGTGCGCCTGCGCCCCAGCATGACGCTGCTGGACAACGTCATGCTCGGCGCCCACCTGCGCGGCCGCGCCGGCCTGCTGCGCGGCGCCCTGGCGCTGGACGGAGCCGAGGAGCGGCGGATCCGCGCCGAGGCGATGCGCCAGCTCAGGCGCGTCGGGCTGGGCGATGCGCCGTACGACCTCGCGGGCAACCTGCCGCTGGGCCGCCAGCGCGTGCTGGAGGTGGCGCGCGCGCTGGCCGCCGACCCGGTGCTGATCGTGCTGGACGAACCCGCCGCCGGGCTGCGGCGGCTGGAAAAAATCGCGCTCGCCGGGCTGCTGCGGGATCTCCGGCAGGAGGGTATGACCATCCTCCTGGTCGAGCACGACATGGATTTCGTCATGGGCCTGGTCGATCGCATCGTGGTGCTGGATTTCGGCGTCAAGCTGGCCGAGGGCCTGCCCGCCGACATCCGCGCCGATGCGCGGGTGCAGGAAGCCTACCTCGGGGGGGTGGCATGACGGCGCTGCTCACCGCCGGGGATGTCGCCATCAGCTATGGCCGCCTGGACGCGGTGCGCGGGGTTTCCATCGTCCTGCAGCCCGGCCAGATCGTCACCGTCATCGGCTCCAACGGCGCCGGCAAGACCACCCTGCTGGCCGCCCTGATGGGGCTGCTGCCCTGCCGCGGCCGGATCATCTACGACGGCACCGACCTGCGCCACCTGGCCACCGAGGACCGTGTCGAGCGCGGCCTTGTCCTGGTGCCCGAACGCCGGGAACTGTTCGGCGAGATGACGGTCGCCGACAACCTCGTCCTCGGCGCCTACGCGCGCCACGCCGGCCGGGCCGACCTGCGCCGCCGCCTGGACGAGGTCTATGCCCGTTTCCCCCAACTGGCGGAACGCAGCCGCCAGTATGCCGGCACGCTGTCCGGCGGCGAGCGGCAGATGCTGGCGCTCGGCCGCGCGCTGATGTCGCGGCCGCGCCTGCTCATGCTGGACGAACCGAGCCTCGGCCTGGCGCCGCTGATCGTGCGCGAGATTTTTCACCTCATCGCCGGCCTGCGCGAACTCGGCGTCTCCATCCTCCTGGTCGAGCAGAAC
>Ga0181519_10002698_pt1 | contig 14884 bp, 16 predicted proteins | sample PEATcosm2014_Bin_26_FD_121102 | JGI IMG/M metagenome (GOLD analysis project Ga0181519, IMG submission 121102) | Peatland microbial communities from MTU Mesocosm Facility, Houghton, MI, USA - PEATcosm2014_Bin02_10_metaG | ecosystem: Environmental > Terrestrial > Soil > Wetlands > Peat | place...
AGCGCTTGCATCCTGGTGCCCGATGGGCACGGCGGCGATCACGAGGATCGGGAGCACCACGATCGTGGCGACGAGCATCGCCACGACTTTGGCCTGCAGCAAAGGGAACAGCTGGGTCTGGACGGGGCAAGTGAGATACGTCGGTTTGCCGGGCTCGCGCAGGGCGACTTGCCGATCGGCCATGCCGGTTCAGTTTGATATTGCACTTTCCAATATCGGCAAGACGGCTCTCAGATTCTCCGCAAGCTCGGTTGGCAGTCCGTTCCGGGCGATCACATGGCCGGGTTCTACGTAGGCGAGCCATGCGGTGCCCGTATCGTCTTCCCAGACGAGCGCCTTCAATGGCAAATCCAGGCCCACCGTCGGAACCGCCAGCATCAGAGGAGTGCCCGCCTTCGGATTGCCGAAAATGAGCAACTGTTCAAAGTGCATGGACAGCCCCACGCGTTGGGCATCGCCACTGAAGTCGATTCGAGCAAATACCGCCAAACCCCGTTTCGTGAGCAGCGATTCGAGGCGCTCCATCGTCTCCATGCCCGAAAAATGCGAGCGCATCTTGACGATGCCTGTCACTGCGTCGGCCGCCGTCTTCATGAACGAGCCTCGCTTTCCGAAAACCCTTCCGGTCGTTGATTTTCGGCCCGCGCCGCTTCGCCGGTTGATGGTGCGCAACACGGGGCGATGTCGTGCCGTTTGCCGAACAACTGTGGCACCGAGCCCAAATGATAAGGGCCCAGCGCAAAAGCTGGGCCCTGGCAAAACGTGGCTCCTCGACCTGGACTCGAACCAGGGACCTGCGGATTAACAGTCCGATGCTCTACCAACTGAGCTATCGAGGAACAAGCCTTCGATTATATCGGCAGCTCGGAAATTGGGAAAGCCGGGAAATGCGGGGCTTCAGCGGTGCAGTACGGCGGCAATGGCGTCGGCGACCGTTGTCACGTTCTTCTGGTTGAGCGCGGCGATGCAGATCCGCCCGGAGGCCAGGGCGTAGATGCCGTTTTCCGTGCGCAGTTTCTCCACCTGCGTGGCGGTGAGGCCCGAGTACGAGAACATGCCGCGCTGGCGCAGCACGAACGAGAAATCGCGCCCGGTATTGCGCTCCTGCAGGAGCCCGACCAGGGCCTCGCGCATGCGCTTGATGCGTTCGCGCATGCCGTCCAGCTCGGCCTCCCATTGCTTGCGCAATTCCGCGCTCGCCAGCACGGCGGCAACGAGCGCGCCGCCGTGGGTGGGCGGGTTGGAATAGTTGGTGCGGATCACCCGCTTCAGCTGGCTTAGCACGCGCCTGGATGCGTCCGCGCTTTCCGTGACGATGGTCAGAGCGCCCACCCGTTCGCCGTAGAGCGAGAAGGATTTGGAAAACGAGCTGGCGATGAAGCACTGCACGCCGCTGGCGGCGAAGGCGCGCACGGCGGCGCCGTCGGCTTCTATGCCCTCGGCGAAGCCCTGGTAGGCCATGTCGAGGTAGGCCACGAGGTTGCGCTCGCGCACGATGCCCACGACCTCCTGCCATTGGGCGGCGCTCAGGTCCACTCCGGTGGGGTTGTGGCAGCAGGCGTGCAGCACGACGATGGTGCGCGGCGCCGCGGCCAGCAGGGCGGCGCGCATGCCGGCAAAGTTCAGCCCGTGGGTCTGGGCGTCGTAGTACGGGTAGGTGGCCACCGGAAAGCCGGCCGCCTCGAAGAGGGCGCGGTGGTTCTCCCAGCTGGGGTCGCTGATGAGGACGGTGGCGTCCGGGAGCAGGCGCTTGAGCATGTCTGCGCCCAGGCGCAGGGCGCCCGTGCCGCCGAGCGCCTGCGCGGTTACCAGGCGTCCGGCGCGGATGAGTTCCGAATCGGCGCCGAACAGGAGTTTTTGCACGCCTTGATCGTAGGCGGCCAGCCCGTCGATGGGGATATAGCCCCGCGGGCCGGGGTTCTGCAGGCGCGCCGCCTCGGCGAGGCGCACGGACTCGAGCAGCGGAATCTTGCCGTCCTCTCCCAGGTACACGCCGACGCCGAGATTGACCTTGCCGGGGCGGGTGTCCGCATTGAATGCCTCATTGAGGCCCAGTATCGGGTCGGCGGGGGCAAGCTCGACGGCAGCAAAGAGGGTCGGGGACATGTTCCGGTCAGGGTCGTTTTTCTGGGGGAAATTCGTGATTTATGGGCGCAATTTTACGCCGCAGCGGCATAGCCCGGCGCGTGCAGCCAGTGTACACAAAGCAAAATCGGCGGCATTTGGCAAGGAGTTTTTTGCGGGAATTGGCGGGCTTCCGGATTCCCCCATACAGGGCATTGGTTGATTCCAAGTATTTGATTATTAACGATTACAAATGTAAAAGAGTATTTTGGGGGCTAGGCTTTTGGCTGCCCCGATGCTAGGATGCTCCGTTGCAGTGCGGCACGTGGCATTCGATTGCACCAATGCCTCGTTTCCTGCGTGCCGCGCGGCTGCTCTTTAATTGAATACCGTGTCCCATCCAAACGCCGATTCCCCGTTCCGGCTGCACAAGCCGTATGAACCTGCTGGAGACCAGCCGGGGGCGATTGCACGCCTGTCCGAAGGCGTGGCCGACGGCCTGGTATGCCAGACCCTGCTGGGCGTTACGGGTTCGGGCAAGACCTACACCATGGCCAATGTCATCGCCAACACCGGCGTGCCGGCCATCGTTCTGGCGCCCAACAAGACACTGGCGGCGCAACTCTACGCCGAAATGCGCGAATTCTTCCCGCACAACGCCGTCGAGTACTTCGTTTCCTATTACGACTATTACCAGCCCGAGGCCTACGTGCCGGCGCGCGATCTTTTCATCGAGAAAGACAGCGCAATCAACGAGCACATCGAGCAGATGCGGCTGTCGGCCACCAAGTCGCTGCTGGAGCGGCGCGACACCATCATCGTGGGCACGGTATCGGCCATCTACGGCATCGGCAACCCCAGCGATTATCACGCCATGATCCTCGTGCTGCGCCACAAGGACCGCCTGGGCCAGCGCGACATCATCGCCCGGCTGGTGTCCATGCAGTACGAGCGCAACGAGGCCGAGTTCGTGCGCGGCACGTTCCGCGTGCGCGGCGACACCATCGACGTCTTCCCGGCAGAGCACGCCGAGGTGGCGGTGCGCATCGAACTGCTCGACGACGAGATCGAGAGCATCCAGCTCTTCGATCCGCTCACCGGGCGGGTGCGCCAGCGCGTGCCGCGCTTCACGGTATATCCGTCCTCGCATTACGTGACGCCGCGCCATACCATCCTGCGCGCCATAGAAACGATCCGCGAGGAACTCAAGGAGCGCGCGCCCCAGCTCTACAACGCGGGCAAGCTCGTCGAGGCGCAGCGCCTGGAGCAGCGCACGCGTTTCGATCTCGAGATGCTCGCCGAGATCGGCTTTTGCAAGGGCATCGAGAACTACACGCGACATCTGTCGGGGGCGGCGCCCGGCGAGCCGCCGCCCACGCTGATCGATTACCTGCCCAGCGACGCGCTGATGTTCATCGACGAATCGCACGTCACGATTCCCCAGCTGGGCGCCATGTACAAGGGCGACCGTTCCCGCAAGGAAACGCTGGTCGAGTACGGTTTTCGCCTGCCTTCGGCCCTGGACAACCGCCCCCTGCGCTTCGACGAATTCGAGCGCAAGATGCGCCGCTGCATCTTCGTCTCGGCCACGCCCTCGCACTATGAATTGCAGCGTTCGGCCCAGGTCATCGAGCAGCTCGTGCGTCCCACGGGCCTGGTGGACCCGCAGGTCGAGGTGCGCCCCGCGCGCACCCAGGTGGACGACGTGCTCTCCGAGATCAAGCTGCGCGTCGGGCGCGGCCAGCGCGTGCTCATCACGACGCTGACCAAGCGCATGTCCGAGGACCTCACCAACTTCCTGAGCGATCACGGCGTGAAGGTGCGCTACCTGCACTCCGATATCGAGACCGTCGAGCGCGTGGAGATCCTGCGCGACCTGCGCAACGGGGTGTTCGACGTCGTGGTGGGCATCAACCTGCTGCGCGAGGGGCTGGACCTGCCCGAGGTGGGCCTCGTGGCCATTCTGGACGCCGACAAGGAGGGCTTCCTGCGCTCCGAGCGCTCGCTCATCCAGACGATCGGCCGTGCGGCGCGCAACCTGGAAGGCACGGCGATCCTCTATGCCGATTCCGTCACCGATTCCATGCGCCGCGCCATGGAGGAAACCGACCGGCGCCGTGGCCGCCAGACCGCCTTCAACCTCGAAAACGGCATCGTGCCGCGGGGCGTGCACAAGGATGTGCGCGAACTCATCGACGGCATCGTGGGTACCGCTGAGGCCGGCGCGGCTGCGCAGTCCGAAAAGGCGCTGCCCAGCTACCAGAGCATGACGGAACGGCAATTGGGCAAGGAAATCAAGCGTCTGGAGAAGCAGATGCTCGAGCTCGCGAAGAACCTGCAGTTCGAGAAGGCGGCCCAGGCGCGCGACCAGCTCGCGGTGCTGCGGGGGCGTGTTTTCGGCCTCGATGGCGCCGCGCACGATGTCGACCTGGGTCGTGCGGCCTGAGGCCCGAAGCTGAATGGGGCATGAACCACGACACCGGCGCGGCGGCCTTGCAAGGATGCGTGAGGCAACGTACAGACGATGTGGTGAACTAATTGGCAGGATTTAGGTCTTTTTCGATAGTGCTGGAAACTGGAACTTGGAAATGCAGACCATAAAAGGAGAGGCCGGGGGTAGCAAAACTGCTCACCGTGAACACGGGGCACAAAGTCCGGCCCCGCACCCGAAAGGCGCGATGTATATGACGAAGGTACTGTTTGTTTGCATGGGCAACATCTGCCGCTCCCCCACTGCCCAGGGAGTGTTTCGCAAGATGGTGGCCGAGGCGGGCCTGGAATCGACGGTTCAGGTCGAGTCCGCGGGCACGCACGCCTATCATGTCGGCGAACCGCCCGACACCCGTGCGCAGCAGGCCGCCAAGCGCCGCGGCGTCGAAATCGCCGATCTGCGTGCCCGCCAGGTCACGCAGGACGACTTCCGCGATTTCGACCTCATCCTGGCCATGGACTGGGAAAACCTGGCCCTGCTGCAGCAGCAGTGCCCCAAGGCGCACAAGCACAAGCTTCACCTGCTGATGCGCTTTGCCGGCGAGCACGATGCGGCAACGGTGCCCGATCCCTACTACGGCGGCCCCGAGGGCTTCAACACCGTCCTCGATTACGTCGAAGACGCCTGCCAGGGTCTCATCGAGGTCGTGCGCAAGCGCGCGACCATGTACGCCGCGGCCTGATCAGGCATCGGCGACGCGTCCCCCGGCGCCCGGCCGGGGCGGCGCGCAGCGCGGGGTGGGCCTTGCGCCTGTCCTGCGCGCTTCGGCAGAGGAGGGCGCCCGCTCCTCCTGGCCGCGCGGATACGGTAGCTTTCCTCGGTCCTTGAACACGCAAATTCACCTTGTCCTGGACAAGGGAATACTTGACTAATTTGCTTGGTTTCCCTAGGATGTAGTCTGGTTTGGTTGGGATTCCGTGGGGCTTCCTGCCGCAGGTGTCGTGCGTGGTACCCATGCCTTTTTTCTTATAGGGGTGACTATGCGATTGACTACTAAGGGAAGATTCGCGGTAACGGCAATGATCGATCTGGGCATGCGCCAGCACAAGGGTCCGGTGACCCTCGCGGGTATCAGCCAGCGCCAGACCATTTCGCTGTCGTACCTGGAACAGTTGTTTGCCAAATTGCGCCGTCATGGCCTCGTGGAGAGCACCCGCGGGCCCGGTGGCGGATACCGCCTGGGCAAGCAGGCGGGGGACATCTCCGTGGCCGACATCATCTTTGCCGTGGACGAACCACTGGATGCAACGCAGTGTTCGGGCCGCGCAAACTGCGACAATGACAGCCGTTGCATGACCCATGATCTGTGGGCCAGCCTGAACCGGCACATGGTGGATTTCCTGGATTCCGTTACGCTCGCCAACCTCGTCGCCCAGCAGTCCACCGCCGTGCGTCCCGTGGCCGCGCCCACCATGAACCGCTTCAGCGGCTCGCGTCCTGCCGTCGACGAAAGCACCACCGTCGGCTGACACTTTTCGGAAAACCATGAAGCTGCCCATCTATCTCGACTACTCCGCAACCACGCCCGTCGATCCGCGCGTGCTGGAAAAGATGCTGCCGTTCCTGCAAGGGAACTTCGGCAATCCGGCCTCGCGCAGCCATGCCTATGGCTGGGACGCCGAGCGCGCCGTGGAGCAGGCACGCGAGGATGTGGCAGCGCTGGTCAATGCCGACCCGCGGGAAATCATCTGGACATCCGGCGCGACCGAGTCCATCAACCTGGCGGTAAAGGGCGCGGCGCACTTCTATCGCGACAAGGGCCGCCACCTGGTCACCGTCAAGACCGAACACAAGGCCACCCTCGACACCATGCGCGAGCTCGAGCGCGAGGGCTTCGAGGTCACCTACCTTGACGTGGCCTCCGACGGCCTGCTCGACATCGCCCGATTCACGGCGAGCCTGCGCCCGGACACGATCCTGGCCTCGGTGATGTACGTCAACAACGAGATCGGCGTCATCCAGGATATCGCCGCCCTGGGCGAGATCTGCCGCGAGCGCGGCGTTCTGTTCCATGTCGACGCCGCGCAGGCCACGGGCAAGGTGCTCATTGACCTCGCCGCGCTCAAGGTCGATCTCATGTCGTTTTCCGCGCACAAGACCTACGGCCCCAAGGGCGTGGGCGCGCTGTACGTGCGGCGCAAGCCGCGCGTGCGCCTCGAGGCGCAGATGCATGGCGGCGGCCACGAACGGGGCCTGCGCTCGGGCACCCTGCCAACGCACCAGATCGTGGGCATCGGCGAGGCCTTCCGCATCGCCCGCACCGACATGGGCGCCGACAACGAGCGCATTCGCGCCCTGCGCGACCGCCTCTGGAGCGGCCTCTCGAAGATCGAGGAGGTCTACCTCAACGGCGATCCGGAGCGCCGCGTCGCGCACAACCTCAATGTCAGCTTCAATTTCGTCGAGGGCGAATCGCTGATCATGGCGATCAAGGATATCGCCGTGTCCTCGGGTTCGGCGTGCACGTCCGCGAGCCTCGAGCCCTCGTACGTCCTGCGCGCCCTGGGACGCAGCGACGAGCTCGCGCACAGTTCCATCCGGTTCACCGTCGGCCGCTTCACCACCGCCGAGGAAATCGATTTCGCCATTGCCCTGCTCACGGAGAAGGTCGCCAAGCTGCGCTCGATGTCCCCCCTGTGGGAGATGCACCTCGAGGGCGTGGACCTGAGCACGGTGCAATGGGCTGCACACTGACTATTAGAATAAATTCCAGGGAGAACACGCATGGCCTATAGCGAGAAAGTCGTCGATCACTACGAGAATCCCCGCAATGTCGGCTCCTTCGATCGCGAGGACGCGGCGGTGGGCACCGGCATGGTCGGCGCTCCGGCCTGCGGCGACGTGATGAAGCTCCAGATCCGCGTGGGCGCCGATGGCATCATCGAAGACGCGCGCTTCAAGACCTATGGCTGCGGTTCGGCCATCGCCTCGAGCTCCCTGGTCACCGAATGGGTCAAGGGCAAGTCGCTCGACGAAGCCATGCAGATCCGCAACACGCAGATCGCCGACGAGCTCGCCCTGCCGCCCGTGAAGATCCACTGCTCGATCCTCGCCGAGGACGCGATCAAGGCGGCCATCGAGGATTACCGCACCAAGCACGGCAAGCCCGAGGGCGCCGGCGCGGCGCCCGCCGGGGCGCAGCCCGCCGACGTTCGCGCCGCGGCCTGAGGCGCGCCGTGGCAGTAACGCTCACCGAACGCGCCGCCCGCCACGTCGCGGCCTACATCACCAAGCGGGGCAAGGGCGTGGGCGTGCGCCTGGCGGTGCACACCACGGGCTGCTCGGGCATGGCCTACAAGCTCGAGTTCGCCGATGCGGCCGATCCGGCCGACGCCCAGTTCGAGAGCAACGGGGTCAAGGTGCTGGTGGATCCGCGCAGCCTTGCCTACCTCGATGGCACGGAGCTCGATTTCGTGCGCGAGGGCCTCAGCGAGGGATTCAAGTTCAACAACCCCAATGAAAAGGATCGCTGCGGCTGTGGCGAATCGTTTCGGGTCTGAAGTGATCCGCACCCGTGTCCGCGCAGTTTCCGGAATACTTTGCCCTCTTCGGGATAGCGCCGCGATTCGCCATTGATCCCGAGCAGCTGACCCGCGCGTATCGCGAGGTCCTCTCCCAGGTACACCCCGATCGCTTCGCCGGCGCCGGCCCTGCCGAGCGCCGCGCCGCCATGCAGCTGGCCAGCCACGCCAACGAGGCCTTCGAGGTGCTGCGCTCGGATGTGCGGCGCGCCTCCTACCTGTGCGGGCGGCAGGGTCTCGTGGTCGACGGACCGGGCGCCGTGCCCCTGCCGCCCGAGTTCCTCGAGCGGCAGATGCAGTGGCACGAAGACCTCGACGCGGCGCGCGCGGCGCGCGATGCCAGCCGGATCGACCGGCTCCGGGGCGAGGTCGCGCGGCAGCGCGCGGGACGCCTGGAGCAGGTCGCGCAGGCCATCGACGAGAAGAGCGATTACCCGGCCGCTGCCGCCGCGGTGCGCGCGCTCATGTTCCTGGATAAACTCGGCGGCGACATCGACCGCGCCGCCACCCTTTGCAGCGATGCGCTCGGCACCGAAAAATAACCCCATGGCCCTGTTGCAGATATCCGAACCCGGCGAGACCACCGCGCCCCACCAGCATCGCCTGGCGGTGGGCATCGACCTGGGCACCACCAATTCGCTCGTTGCAGCCGTCAGGAGCGGCGTGGCAGGCGTGCTGGCCGACGCCGAGGGCCGGCCGCTGCTGCCCTCGATCGTGCGCTACCGGCCCGATGCGGCGCCGCAGATCGGCTTCGAGGCCCAGGCCTTCCTCTCCTCGGATCCGCGCAATACCGTGAGCTCTGTCAAGCGCTTCATGGGCCGCGGCCTGCGCGACGTGCAGCATGCCGAGAACCTGCCCTACGATTTCGTCGATGAACCGGGCATGGTCCAGCTGCGCACGGCCGCCGGGGTGATCAGCCCGGTGCAGGCATCGGCCGAGATCCTCCAGGCGCTGCGCGTGCGCGCCGAGGCGGCCCTGGGGGGCAGCCTTGCCGGCGCCGTGATCACGGTGCCGGCCTATTTCGACGACGCCCAGCGCCAGGCCACGCGCGACGCCGCGCAGCTGGCCGGCATCCCCGTGCTGCGCCTGCTCAACGAGCCCACGGCGGCGGCCATCGCCTATGGCCTCGACAGCGGGGCCGAAGGCATATTCGTGGTCTACGACCTGGGCGGCGGAACCTTCGACGTCTCCGTGCTGCGCCTCACCAAGGGCGTGTTCGAGGTGCTGGCCACGGGCGGCGACACCGCCCTGGGCGGCGACGACTTCGATCACCGGCTGTATTGCTGGGTGCTGGAGCAGGCCAAGCTGTCGCTGCTCGGGCCCGAAGACACGCGCCTGCTCACGGTGCGCGCCCGTGCCGCCAAGGAACTGCTGTCGACGCGCAGCCAGACCACCATCCAGGCGCGGCTGAGCGACGGCCGCTGGGTCAATCTCAACATCAGCCGCGATACCTTCATCGGCCTGACCCATCACCTGGTGCAAAAGACCATCGATGCCGCGCGCCGCACCCTGCGCGATGCCGGGGTCGCGCTGGCGGCGGTCAAGGGCGTGGTGCTGGTGGGCGGGGCCACGCGCATGCCCCACCTGCGCGAGGCGGTGGCCGATTTCTTCGGGCAGCCGCCCCTGGTGGACCAGGATCCGGACCAGGTCGTCGCCCTGGGTGCGGCCATGCAGGCCAATCTGCTGGCCGGCAACCGGGTGGGCGACGGCCAGTGGCTGCTGCTCGACGTCATCCCGCTGTCGCTGGGCATCGAGACCATGGGCGGCCTGGTGGAAAAGATCGTTCCGCGCAACGCCACCATCCCCACGGCGCGCGCCCAGGACTTCACCACGTTCAAGGACGGGCAGGGCGCCATTGCGCTGCACATCGTGCAGGGCGAGCGCGAACTCGTCGACGATTGCCGCTCGCTGGCGCGCTTCGAGTTGCGCGGCATTCCGCCCCTGCCGGCCGGCGCGGCGCGGGTGCGGGTGCGCTTCCAGGTCGACGCCGACGGCCTGCTGGCCGTCAGCGCCACCGAGCTCTCCAGCGGCATCGAGTCCTCGGTCGTCGTCAAGCCCTCCTACGGGCTCACGGACGACGACATCGCCCGCATGCTGGCCGAATCGCTGGGCGCGGCTGCCGGCGACCGCGACGCGCGCATGCTTCGCGAGCAGCAGGTGGAGGCGCAGCGCCTGATCGACGCGGCCCAGGTGGCGCTGCGCGCCGATGGCGACCTGCTCACGGATGCCGAGCGCGCCCGCATCCTGGCGGCCATCGAACAGCTCGCCCTCGCGGTCCAGGGCGGCTCGGCCGACGACATCGCCGCCGGCAACGAGCGCCTGGGTGCGGCCACGGAAGATTTCGCCATGCTGCGCATGAACCGCTCGATCCGCGCCGCGCTCAAGGGCGCCCGCATCGACTCCGTCCTGGCGCCCGCCGCCCCGCAGGAGTCGAACTAGGCAATGCCCACGATCCGCGTGCTGCCCCATGAGGACATCTGTCCGCAGGGTGCGAGCATCATCGCGCCGCGCGGCCAGAGCGTCTGCCGCGCGCTGCTCGAAGCCGGCGTGCCCATCGAGCATGCCTGCGAGCTCTCCTGCGCCTGCACCACCTGCCATGTGATCGTGCGCGAAGGCTTCAATTCCCTGGCGCCGTCCGAGGAGGACGAGGACGACCTCCTGGACAAGGCCTGGGGGCTGACGCCGCTGTCGCGGCTGTCATGCCAGGCCATCGTTGCCGGCGCCGATCTCGTCGTGGAGATCCCGCGCTATTCCATCAACCAGGTAAAGGAAGGCAAGTGAGCCCATGAGCGCGCCGCTGCATTGGACCGACACCCTGGAGGTGGCCCAGGCGCTGATCGATGCGCATCCCGACGTGGACCCCCGCACCATTCGCTTCACCGACCTGCATCGCTGGGTCTGCGCGCTGGACGGCTTTGCCGACCCTGGCGATCGCTCCAACGAAAAGATCCTCGAAGCGATCCAAATGGCCTGGATCGAGGAACTCTAGGCCTCCGGCGGCGCGGCCCTCTGCCGCTCCTGCGCCGCCTTGACCTCGTCGAGCGTCGCGAGCACCTTGTCGGGGTTCATGGATACCTGCATGGCGAGCGCGTCGGCGTCGTGGCGGTTGTGCACGTTGGGCAGGTCGCGCCGCAGTTCCTCGACCAGGTGGATGAGCTTGGCGACCTTCTGTTCGGTCAGCAGCGTCACCTTCAGGTCGAGGTGGTCGCGCTGCTCGGCCAGGCCGGCCAGGCGGTTCTGGCGCGTGAGGACGATCGTTGCGGTCAGCAGCGCGCTCAGGCCGATGATCCCCTGCAGCCAGGAAAAGGGCGCGGCATCGAAGCCCCGGTAGCCGAGGCGGACGAGCCCGAGGTTGGCCAGGATCCACAGGGTGACGAAGCCCAGGATGCCGCCCAGGAAGGCCGGCCGGCCCAGCAAATGGCTGATCCGTTCCAGCGCCCGCTGCGGACGCGTGATGCGCTTTTCTTCGCGGGCATAGAAGTCCAGGACGGCATCGATATTCTGGCTGGCGAGCTCGGCATGGGGCGGGTCGCCCGGCGCCGCGTCGCCACGGGCAGCGGTCAATGAATGACCGTTTCCGCATCCACGTGCAATACGCTCATGGCGATGCGCCAACCCACGACCGGGCAAACATAGCGGCCGCCCGAGGCCAGGCGGCGGATCGCGGTGAGCAGGGTGAGCCGGTCGTCGTTTTTCGTGACATAGCCGTCTATGCCGGTTCGCAGGATCGCCATGGCCACTTCGGGATCGGCCGAATTGGCCAGGACCAGCGTGCGCAAGGCAGGACGGGACCGCTTCAGCTGCGCGATGGCGCCGCTGGCTTCGGCCAGCGTCGACTGGTCCACGACCACGACGTCGACCGCGTGCGGGTCCGCCGTCTCGGCGATTTGGCCCGCGTCCTGGGTGTCGTCGGTCACGCAGAGGTCGCGGGCGTCTGACAGCAGGCTACCCAGCGCGTCGCGGGCGAGCGCCTGCCGGTCGAGTATCAATACCTGGATCATCCGTGTCACGCCCCGGCCAAGTGCCGGGCCCGAACCGGGTGGCCCGCACGCGACTTGGCACCGCAAAACTAGCGCGCATGCGCGCCCGGGTCCGTGCGAATGGCCACATAGGCCGCTAACGTGATTGCGCCGCGGCTATTCGTGTCCGCGCCGCAGCAATGCATCGAGGGTTGCCAGGGCCGCCTCCACGGTGAATTCGCCGCGCTCGATGCCCGCCACCACGGCCGCCACCGGCCGCGTCTCGAAACGCTCGACCTCGCCGTCCTGGTTGGCGATGTTCGCCGTCGCCGGCAGGTCGACGTCGTGGACATGCACCAACTCGGCCAGCGTGCCTTCGGGGATCGGCCGGCGCACGCTGATGCGCGCCCCTTCGCGCACCGGCATGTCCTCGAGGCGAACGCCGGCCTCCTCGAACGCCTCGCGCGCCAGTGCGAGGCCGACGCTTTCGCCCGAAGCGATCATGCCGCCGGCCAGGTTGTCCCACAGTCCGGGGTCGACACGCTTGTGCGCGGCGCGCAGCGCAACCACCAGATCGCCCCCGGCGGTGAAGGCGTTCAGGTGCACGCTGTAGGTGGTGATGCCCAGCACGCGCACGGCGCATCGGTCGATCCAGGCCAGGGGCGGCGTGTCGGGCTCGGCGCGGATGTCCAGGTCTTCGTTGCGCCAGGCCCCCGCGAGGCCGCGGTCGCGCAGCAGCTCGGCGACGCGGCGCAGGCGCACCGCGCGCTGGTCGGGACCCAGGCCGGCGTCCAGCAGTTCCAGGAATCCGTCGCTGAGCGAAAAGCCATCGAGTTCGCGCGCCAGCAGGGCGGCCACGGCCGGGGCCAGGCTGCCGCAGGCCTGGCGTGCAATGACCAGCGAGACGGCATCGGCGGGCGGCGGCCTGCGCGCCTGCGCCAGGATGCGCGCCTGCAGCCTCCGGAGCGGGCCCGCCACGGCCATCACTCCGGCCGCAGGTGCGGAAAAAGTATCACGTCGCGGATATTGGCGACATCGGCAAGGAGCATCACGAGGCGGTCGATGCCCACGCCGCAGCCGGCCGTCGGGGGCATGCCGTATTCGAGGGCGCGGATGTAATCCGCGTCGTAGTACATGGCCTCCTCGTCACCCGCCGCCTTGGCCTCGACCTGGCGCTGGAAACGCGCGGCCTGGTCCTCCGGATCGTTGAGCTCGGAAAATCCGTTGGCGGTTTCGCGCCCGGCGATGAAAAGCTCGAAGCGCTCGGTGATCTCGGGGTTGGCGTCCGAGGCGCGCGCCAGGGGCGAGACCTCGGCCGGGTAGTCGACAATGAAGGTGGGCTGCAGCAGGCGCGACTCTGCCACTTCCTCGAAGAGGGCCAGCTGCAGGGCGCCCAGGCCGGCCGTTGCCGCCGGCGTGGCGCCCAGGCGGGCGAGCTCGTCGCGGAGCCACCCGGCGTCGTCCAGGGGCTTGCCGGCGTATTCGGGCGCGTGCAGCACCACGGCCTCGAGCACGCGCAGCCGGGCAAACGGGGGGGCCAGGTCCACGGTCTGGCCCTGGTAGGCGAGCGTCGCGCTGCCGGTGCTGGCCAGCGCGACGCTGCGCAGCAGATCCTCGGTGAAGTCCATCATCCAGCGCACGTCGTGGTAGGCCGCGTAGAACTCGAGCATGGTGAACTCGGGGTTGTGGCGCGGGCTCAGCCCTTCGTTGCGGAAGTTGCGGTTTATCTCGAAGACGCGCTCCATTCCGCCCACCACGAGCCGCTTGAGGTAGAGCTCGGGGGCGATGCGCAGGTACATGTCGATGTCGAGCGCATTATGGTGGGTGGCAAAGGGCTTGGCCGCCGCGCCGCCCGGAATCACCTGCAGCATGGGCGTCTCGACCTCGAGAAAATCGTGGTCCACGAGGAACTGGCGCACGGCGGCCACCGCGCGCGCGCGGATCCGGAAGGTGGCGCGGGTCGATTCGTTGACGATGAGGTCGACATAGCGCTGGCGGTGGCGCTGCTCCTGGTCGGCCAGGCCGTGGAACTTGTCGGGCAGGGGCCGCAGGGCCTTGGCGAGCAGGCGCAGGCTGCGGCAGCGCACCGAGAGCTCGCCGCGCTTGGTCTTGAACAGCACCCCGGTGGCCGCGACGATGTCGCCGATGTCCCAATGGCGGAAGGCCTCGTGCGCCTGTGCGCCGGCGTCCTCGTCGTTGACGAAGAACTGGATCCGGCCCGAGCCGTCCTGGATGGTGGCGAAGCTTGCCTTGCCCATCAGCCGCTTGAGCATCAGCCGCCCGGCGACGGCAACCTCCACGCCCCGCTGCGCGAGGGCCTCGCCGTCTTCGGCGTCGTAGGTGGCGTGCAGGGGCGCGGCCAGGTCGGTGCGGGTGAAATCATTCGGGTAGGCCGGCCCCAGCGCGCGCAAGGCGGCGAGCTTGGCGCGGCGTTCGGCGAAGATCTGCTTGTCGTCGGGGGCTTCCGGGGGCGGGTTCGCGTTTTGGGTCACGGGATTCTCGGAGAGTGGACGGGCGCGACGGGCGGCGGGGCGCATCTTGCGGGCGCCCCGCCGGATCAGACGCCCTGCTTGAGGCTGGCCGAAATGAAGTCGTCCAGATCGCCGTCGAGCACGCCCTGGGTGTTGCCGACCTCGACATTGGTGCGCAGATCCTTGATGCGCGACTGGTCCAGCACGTAGGAGCGGATCTGGTGGCCCCAGGCGATGTCGGTCTTGGAGGCCTCGAGCGCGTTCTGCTCGACCATGCGCTTGCGCATCTCCAGCTCATACAGGCGCGACTTGAGCATCGCCATGCATTCGGCGCGGTTGCGGTGCTGCGAGCGGTCGTTCTGGCTCTGCACGACGGTA
>Ga0181519_10002701_pt1 | contig 14877 bp, 14 predicted proteins | sample PEATcosm2014_Bin_26_FD_121102 | JGI IMG/M metagenome (GOLD analysis project Ga0181519, IMG submission 121102) | Peatland microbial communities from MTU Mesocosm Facility, Houghton, MI, USA - PEATcosm2014_Bin02_10_metaG | ecosystem: Environmental > Terrestrial > Soil > Wetlands > Peat | place...
GCCCGTGCCCGAGGCACTGACGTCAATGGTGTATTTCACCCCGGCGATCAGGCCGGCGAACGTGTGGGTGGCCGCCGTGTCCTGCACGATCACCGGCACCGCCCCGGGCGTGTTCGCCAGCAGACCGCGTGGCAGCCTACAGGTGCCTTTGCCTGTCTCCACGCTGCGGCTTGAGGACAATCCGCGCTCCGCAAAATGGCAAAAGGGGACGCCATCGCAAGGCTACCCTGCAAATGTTTCGCCGCCCTTCAACGGATGGCCGGCCAGAAACTGTTCCGCCGTCAGCCGCCGGCCGCCTTCGCGCTGCAATTCCAAAATCCGCAGCGCATTTTGCCCGCATCCGACGACGATGCCGGTTTTATCGGCGGACAAGACGGCACCCGCCCGGCCGTTTTTTTCCACCACCCCGGCCCGCCAGATTTTCAGCAAGTGCGGCTTGGGTTCCGCCTTCAAAAACGTGAACGCCCCCGGCCACGGGGTGAACGCGCGCAGCCGGTTCCAGATTTGCACCGCCGGCCGGCTCCAGTCAATTCTGCCGTCCTCTTTTTTAATTTTGGCGGCGTAGGTGGACCCTTCCGCCGGCTGCGGCTGCGGTGAAATTTCCCCGGCGACGTAGGCCGGAACCGTCTCGGCCAGCAGCTCTGCGCCCAGTTTGGCAAGACGATCGTGCAGAATTTGCGAATCGTCGCCGGGCAAAATCGGCGTGCGGCGCGCGGATAAAATCGGGCCGGTGTCCAGGCCGGCGTCCATTTTCATGATGGTTACGCCGGTTTCGGCATCGCCATTGGCAATGGCCCATTGGATCGGCGCGGCCCCGCGGTATTTGGGCAGCAGCGAGGTGTGGACGTTCAAGCAGCCGTGCGGCGGCAAAGCCAGAATGGTTGGCGGCAGAATTTGTCCGTAGGCGATGACGACAATCAAGTCCGGCTTCAATTCGCGGAGTTCGCCCAGGAACATTTCCGCGCGCGCCCGGAACGGCTGGAGCACCGGCAGTTTCAACTGCTGCGCGAGAAGTTTCACCGGCGACGGCGCGAGCCGGAGTTCACGGCCCCTGGGCTTGTCCGGCTGCGTGACGACCGCGCAGACCTGGAATCCGGCATTCTGCGACAGCGCCTGGAGGCTGGTGCAGGAAAGTTCCGCCGTGCCCATGAAAATGATTTTCAATGTGTTCACGGATCAGGTGAAAAAGAATTCCGCCGGCAAACGGGAAAAGGCCGCCGGTTCACAGTTTGACAACGTGCCGGAGGATTTTCAAGAACGTCTCCGGCGGCGTCCCGTCGGTGTTGATGCGGTGGACGATTTTTTTGCCGTAAAAATTCAGCACCGGCTTGGTTTCGTGCTCGTAAGTTTTCAGCCGCGCGCGGATGACACTGATGTTGGCGTCATCGAGGCGGTTGTCTTTGAGCGCGCGGCGCTGCATCCGCGCCACGAGGTGGTTGACGTTGCCGCTGCACAGGTAGAACACGGCGACGACGCGGACAAACTCCCGGAGCATTTCCGCCTGGCGGACGTTGCGCGGAATGCCATCCAGCACCAAGGTGTCGCGCCGGGGCTGAAACCGTCCCGTGGCGGTGAGGCCGTGCACGAACTGCTGCCACAGCTCGATGGTGGGCGCGTCGGGCACCAACTGGCCGTGGCCGGAGTATTCGACAAAAACTTTGCCCAGCGGGGTTTCGGAACTCAAGTTGCGGAACACGTCGCCGCAACTGCAATGGACAAAACCCGGTATCGCGCCGAGGATTTTCCCGTGCGTGCCCTTGCCCGACCCGGGCGCGCCAAACATGAGGATGGTGCGGTATTTCAAACGGTCCTGGGGTTGAGTTTGATTTCCTGAATGTCGGCGAACGGCACCGCGACCCGGCCGCCCGGCGTTTCCAAAATCGTTTCGGTCGCGCCGACCTGCATGATGCGCCCGACGGCAATGGTCTTTTTCGAGGTCCTGATCTCCATCGCGAAGGTTTTCGCGTCGCCCTTTGGCTCGCCGATGAAGCCGGCAAATTTCGTCTCGATGAAGCGTTTGTTGAACGTGAATTTGCCGCGCGCAAACACCTGCGGCTGCGGTTTCTTTTCTTCCGGCGACGGCTGCCACGGGGCGGTGCCGGCCGGCGCCTCGGCCGGCGGCGAACCCGGCGCGGCGGCAATGACCGGGGCTCCGGCACTGGCCGGTTCTTCCGGCGCAGATTCAGCTTTGACCGGCTGCGTCAGGAAAAAAACCGGCCCGATCAGCGGCAGCACCGCCGAAAGGCCGATCGCCGCGCCCACCGGCTTGCCGCGCACGACCGCAATTTCAAAGGCGGCGTATAAATTGGCCGCGTAAACCACCAGCAGGATGAACCAGCCCAGCGACGAATGCACCAGCCCGCCAAAGATGGAAGCGTGCTCCGGCCGTTCCAGGCGTGTGACCGGGTTGACCTTGATTTCCGGCTTGGGCGGACGCTCGGCTGCGGTCGGCTCAATGAACGGCTCGACCAGCGGCTTGAGCTTTGGATTGGCGGAAAGCTGCTTGAGCGCGTCCTGCGAAAATTTCGCCCACGGGATGGTTGAATAGGAATCCGCCGCCATGTGCATCATCAGGCCGTTGTCGTCAAACTTTACGATGTCACCGGCCACGGACGATCCGTCCGTCAAAGTTAGCGTCAATGTTTCCGCCGCGAAAAGACTCGCCGTCAGGCCAACCCACAGGCATAAAAGAATAAGGAATTTACGCACGTCATTTTTCTAGCAGACCCCGTCCGCCGACGAAAGCAAATTCAGCGCGGCGCGGATGGTGGAATCACCTCAAAGCCTGGTCTCCGCCAGTTCCAGCAGCCGCGCAAATTCCACGGGCGTCAGCGGCGTGACGGACAGGCGCGACTGTTTGACCAGCTTCATTTCTTTCAATGCTTGGTCGGCCCTGATGGCTGCGAGCGTCACCGGTTTTTTCAACGGCTTGACCGGCTCCAAATCCACACACGACCAGTCGCCTGCGGCGGCCGTCGCGTCGGGATAAAACTCCTTCGCCACGCGCGCCAGGCCGGCAATCTGCTTTTCGCTGACGCTGTGGTAAAAGCAGACGAGGTCGCCTTTTTTCATCGCGCGGAGGTTGAGCCGCGCCGCAAAATTGCGAACGCCCGTCCAGGCGGTTTTGCCGTCCTTCACCAGTTGCGACCAGGAGTAAGCCGCTGGTTCCGACTTCACGAGCCAGTAATTCATGGAAAAATTAAACCACCCAGCCGCCCAGGCACCAAGAAAACTTTGTGTCCTGGCGAGTTGATGGTTATTTTCCCGGCATGGGCTTTCAAGAAAATCTGGATTCAATCCGGCGGCGCATCGCCGCTGCGTGCGCGCGGGCCGGGCGCGAAGAAAATTCCGTCACGCTGCTCGCGGTTTCCAAGACACATCCGCCGACGGCCATCCAAACTGCGGTGGCGTGCGGCCAGCTTTATTTCGGCGAAAACAAAATCCAGGAGGCGAAGGCGAAAATTCCGCTGTGTCCCGGCAAGGCGCGCTGGCAGTTCATCGGGCATCTGCAATCGAACAAAGTCCGCGACGCCGTGGAATTGTTTGAGATGATTCAAGGCGTGGACAGCCTGGGCATCGCGCGGGAAATTTCCAAACGCGCGGAGCAGGCGGCGAAGACCATGCCGGTCCTGCTGGAAGTCAATGTGGCGGGCGAAGGCAGCAAGTTCGGCTACCAGCCGGAAAAGCTGCTGGCGGAGCTGACGGAATTGAACGCGCTGCCGAAAATCGAGCTTCACGGGCTGATGGCGATTCCGCCGTTCACGCCCGTGCCGGAAACGGCGCGGCCATATTTCCAGCGGCTGCGGGAATTGAAGGTTGAATGCGAAAAAATCCTGGGGGTTCCCCTGCCTCATTTGAGCATGGGCATGAGCGGCGATTTTGAGGTGGCGATTGAGGAAGGCGCGACCCTGGTGCGCCTCGGCACGGCGCTGTTCGGCGAGCGGTTGAGCGGTTTTAAGCGGGCGGCGGACTAAATATTTTCGCAAACCAGCCGATATGATTTAAGTTGAAACATGACCGCGGACACTTTCCAACGCGAAATTGACGAGGCCGTAAGAAATTACGACCGCTATGTCGTGTGCCTGCACAAGACACCGGAGGAATTCGCCGCGTCGCTGGCTTCGCTGTTGCAAAAGGCCATCAAGGCCTTCGACACCCGCGCGGCGGGGATGCGCCATGGCATCGCGCTGGACAAGGAAGTCACCATCATCCTGAGCCAAAGTGATGAAACCCGGCCCTTGTGCGGGATTTATTTCAACCTCCATTCGCCCTACCGCAAACAGTCGCCGCCCAAGCCCGCGCCGCCGCTCGCGGAAAAATCACCCAAGCCGGCGGAATAAACCTACTGGTCACGGACGGTGTCGCCCAAATCCGCGTCGCCGGAGACAATGTCCGCCACGATGCTGGTTTCCTGCTGCGGGCCGGTGATTTTCACCTCGGCAACCTTCAATCCGCCCCGGTAAATGAACAGGTGCTGCTCCGGCTTCGGCATCCGGCCTTCCGGGAAATTCAGGACGACAAACCGGCCGACGGTGTTGACCCGGATCACTTTTGCCGCGAGCGATTCGTCCGGCGTGACAATGGTTTTGCTGGCGACCGGCGCGGGCCTGCTGGCGGCGGTTTTATGCTTCATCCAGGCGCAACCGGTCAACGACACGGCAACCATCAGGATAAAAATCGGGAAAATCTTTTTCATGGAAAAATGAGAATAAATGAAACGCATTTGAAAACAGCGCTGATTGTATGTTTTATCGCCGGAGGCTCAACCAAAATGTGAATTTGCGGCGCGGCAAATTGAATTGCCCCGGACGCATTTCCGAATACCCTTCCCGTCCGACATTTATCTGAAATGACCAAAGATTTTTTCATCATCCCGTCCGTCCCGCCCGGCGTCAAGCTCACCACGCTCGACAACGGCCTGGCCGTCATCGTGTGCGAGGACCACAGCGCACCCGTTGTCTCCGCGCAGGCCTGGGCCATGACCGGCAGCATTCACGAAGGCCGCTGGCTCGGCGCGGGGCTCTCGCATGTGCTCGAACACATGCTGTTCAAGGGCACCACGACGCGCCCCGGCAGCCGCATTGACCAGGAAGTGCAGGAGGCCGGCGGTTACATGAACGCTTACACGAGCTTCGACCGCACGGTCTTTCACATTGACGTGCCCAACACCGGCGCGGTGAAGGCGGTTGATATTTTGTGCGACATCATGCAGCACGCGACGCTGCCGCCGGATGAACTGGCCAAGGAAATGGACGTCATCCGCCGCGAAATGGACATGTGCCATGACGATCCGGGCCGTCGCGCGAGCCGCCGGCTCTTTGAAGTCGCCTACACAAAAAGCCCGTATCGCTTCACCATCATCGGCTATCCGGACATCTTCAACGAGGTGAAGCCGGATGACATCCGCAATTATTACACGGAAAAATACGCGCCCAACAACGTCTTCTACGTCGTCGCCGGCGACGTGAAAAATGACGAGGTCGTCGCGCAAATCAAAACCGCCTACGCGAAAAGCAAATCAAAGGCGATGCCGCCAATGGTCTTGCCGCTCGAACCAAAGCAGACCGCCTCGCGCGAAATCATCGAGGAATCGCCCGTGGAACTCGGCCATGTCTATTTTGCGTGGCACATTCCCGAATTGCGTCACGCCGATGTGCCGGTCCTCGACGTGCTGGCCGTTTTGCTTGGCAGCGGACGCAGCTCGCGCCTGTTCCAGCAGGTTCGCGAACGCCAGGGCGTCGTGCATCACGTTGACGCGTGGACTTACAGCCCCGGACTGCCGGGACTTTTCGGCGTCAGCGCCATTGTGGACGGCGACCAGTTTGAAGCCGCCAACCAAGCCATTCTGGCCGAGATTGAAAAGGTGAAATCCCTCTCCGTGTCCGCCGATGAATTGCACAAGGCCATCAAGCAGTTCATTTCCGCCACGCTCTCCTCGCGCAAGACGATGGAAGGCCAGGCGCAAAATCTCGGCGGCAACTGGCTCGCCGCAAACGACCTGAATTTCTCCGAACGCTATCTCGCCGCCGTCAAGCACGTCACGACCAATGATGTCCAGCGCGTCGCCCGCCAGTATCTCACGCCGGAAAACCGCACGCTTTACGCGCTCCTGCCCGACGGCGCCGCGCCGGAGGCCAAGGCAAACGTCGAGACGAACACCGACAATGCCATCCAGAAAATTGTTCTGCCAAACGGCCTGACGCTGCTGGTGAAGGAAGATCACCGTCTGCCGTTCGTGGAATTTCGCGCCGTGTTCAAAGGCGGCGTGCTCGCGGAAAACGCCGCGAACAACGGCACCACCATGCTGCTCGCCAAAATGCTCATCAAAGGCACGCAAAAACGCAGCGCGGAACAGATCGCCACTGAAATCGAATCTGTCGGCGGCAGCATTGACAGCTACGGCGGCAACAACAGTTTCGGCATCAACGCCGAGGTGTTGAGCGAGGACTTTGCGACCGGCCTGGACTTGCTCGCGGATGTCATCCTAAATCCGGTTTTCCCCGCCGACGAACTGGAGCGCGAAAAGGAAATCCAGATCGCCGGCATCCGCTCCCGCAAGGATGAACTGCTCAAGAGCGCGAGCCTCGCCATGCGCCGCGCCATGTTCGGCGAAGCCGGCTACGGCCTTGACTCGCTTGGTTCCGAGGAGTCCGCCGCGAAAGTTTCCGTCTCCGGCCTGAAATCTTTTCATCAAAAATTAACCGTGCCGAACAACTGCGTGCTGGCGGTTTTCGGCGACGTGAAAACGGCGGAACTTAACGCCGCCGTGGAGCAGGTTTTTGGCAGTTGGAAAAAATCGGCGGACATTTTCCTCAGCGCTCAACCAATTTTCCTCAATTCACTCAAACGCACGGAAGAGACGCGCGACAAGAAGCAGGCGGTGCTCGTCATCGGTTTTCCCGGCACGACGCTGGCCGACGATGACCGTTATGCGCTGGATTTGTTGCAGGAAGGTTGCAGCGACCTCGGCTCGCGGCTGTTTTTGCGCATCCGCGAACAGCTTGGCCTGGCCTACTATGTCGGCGCGCAGAATTTCGCCGGGCTTGTGCCGGGCTACTTCGCCTTTTACACCGGCACGGAGCCGACAAAGGTTGCGCTGGTGGAAAAAGAATTGCTCGCGGAAGCCGAGTTGCTCCGCACCGAAGGCCTGACCGCCGAGGAATTGAAGCGCGCCAGGGCCAAGATCATCGGCCAGAAAAAAATCGCCCGCGCCGACCTGGGCAATCTCGCATCCACTTCGGCGCTGGACGAACTTTACGGCCTCGGCTGGCAGCGCGCCGATTTGGATGACGCCAAATACGAGGCCGTGACGCTGGAACAAACCAAAGCCATCGCTCAAAAATATCTCAAGCCTGATGCGTTCGTGGTTTCCATCGTGAAGCCGGAATGATTTTTTGACAGAATGGATAAAATGGTTTCAGAAATTATTCTGAACATTTTGTCATTCTGTCTAAAAGTGCTTTCCATGCGAAAGACAGTTGCCATTTGCAGCGTCATTTTGCTGATGTCGGTGTTCCGTGCGTTTGGTGCCGATGCGGAATACAAGCTCGTCCGCATCGAAACGCTGACCAACGCGGTGCGCGTGCGCCTGCCGCTCACTGACGTGACCGGCAAAGTCCGCGTGAAGGAAAAAACGGCGGACGGCTTCGGCCTGCCCGTGGCGCCCAGCAAAACGGCGCTCGGCGAACGGCATTATCTTGAATGGCAGATCGGCTACGACACGCCGAATCCGGACAGTCCCAGCGTCGTGCCCCAGATCAAGTTGATCCGCAAAGGCGGGACAAAATACGGGCACGAACTTGCCAAAATCATTTTCGAGAGCGTCCGGCTGGGCTTGCTTTCAACCAACGATTTGGCGCGGGAACTTGAGCTGTTGAAACAAATTCCGCCAGCAGAGTTTGAAGAAAGCCGCGCCGTTCAGATCGAAGTTGCCACCAACACCGCCGCTGACGGTTTCCAAAGCGCGGTGCAACGGCTGCCGCAGTTCACCAAGACCACGCCGCATGGCTGGGTGCAAATTCAGTTGAAGCAGAAACAGCGCGCCGTCGGTTATCAGGCGATGGTTTATGTGTGCCTCCCGATGGCCGAAGTGCTGACGACGGCCGGCTCGCCGCGCCCGGCGGGCAAGGCTCATTCCAAGGAAACCGTGTTTTATGATTTCAACCGGGACAACGCCGCGTTCCTGCTCGACATCGTCCACGCCTTTGGCCTGGCATCGCAGCAGCACAACGAGGACATCGAGAAAATACTTGGACAGATTTTGGAAGCCTCCGCCAGCCGTTAAACTTGCCGCCGCCGCCAGCCGGCGATGAACATGCCGTTGCCGTCCAAATCCGACGGCCAGATTGTTTTCGCAGCCGCCGGCGTGAGAAGACTCTGACTTCCTGAAATTGCCGGCAACGGCAGCGGCTCGAAATCCGGCCGGCTCGCGTTGAAATGTTCCACCACTGCCGTCGTCTCGGCGCGCGACAAGGTGCAGACGGAGAAAATCAATTTGCCGCCGGGCTTCACGCCTGGCGCGACATTCGCCAGCAGCCTGCGCTGGATTTCCGAAAGCTCGCGCACGTCTTCCGGCGTGGTCGTCCAGCGCGCCTGGGGATTGCGCTGCCAGGTGCCGATGCCGCTGCACGGCGCGTCCACGAGCACGCCGTCAAATTTGGTTTTCGTTGGCAGCTTCGCGCCGCCGTCCCAGAACACCGCGCGATAATTGAACACCTGCGCCCGGCCGGTGCGGCGCTTGAGTTTTTGCAAACGCCATTTCGCGCGGTCGCTCGCCCAAATGAGGCCTTTGTTTTGCATCAAGTCGGACAAATGCAGTGTCTTGCCGCCCTCGCCGGCACAGGTGTCCCACCACGTCTCGCCCGGTTGCGGATCGCAAAGCAAGCCGACGACCTGCGACGCGATGTCCTGAATCTCAAATTCGCCCGCGTGAAACTCCGACGTCTTGAACAAATCCGTTTCACCACGGAACATCAAGGCGTCCGGCAACAGCGGGCTGGCTTCCGCGCCGGGCAGTTTTTCCGCCAGCGACTCCGCCTGGCCGCGCTTGGCACGCAGCCACAGCTTCGGTTCGCGCTGCAAGGAGCGCAGCCAGTCGTCGCTGACTTCCAGGCAATCCGCCGTCCACGCGGGGACGGCCTTGGCGCGCAGCTCGGACAGCGGGATGCTGGCTTCATTATCTTGAAAGCGCTGGTTCAACCGCAGGGCGAGCCGCATTTTTGACTCCACACCACGCTCTTCCCGCAGCCAGACATGCCAGCGGTAATAAATGAAGACGGTCCTGGCAACTTCCGTCGCGTCGAAGGGTGGCAGGTCGCGGAGCGACTTGAGCACCTCGCGCAATGCGGCGTCCGCCGGCTTGTCCCTGCCGGTTTGGCGGATGACCTCCGCCGCGATCTCATGAACAGGTTGAATCACAGCCCGCAGCATAAGCGATTGGACGCCGGCAGCACAACGCAGACTGCGTGCGACGAAAGGCTTTGCCTGTTGGCACCGATCATTCAAAAAATGAAAATGCGCCCGACGATCCGTCAACAATGGGAAGCAGGCTCATTTTGACGGGCCGGACGGCGGACTGTCTATTTGACCTCCAAGAAATTCCCCGCGCCACACCCACAATGCCCGCCCCATGGCCGCTTTCATTTCGCGCGTTAAAGCGGCGTGAACACCGCGTTTCACGGCTGCCTCAGTCCTCGGCCTTGAACGCGCGAGAAATCAAATCGCGCACGGCCAGCTTCGGAATTTTCCCCTCGTAGAGCATCGCGTAAACCTCGTCAATGACCGGCGTCGGCACATTTTTTTGCCGCGCCAGCCGGTGCGCCGAACGCGCCGTCGGATACCCTTCCGCCAGTTTCGGATGCGACGCCTGGATGGACGCCAGCGTCTCGCCGCGGCCGAGCCGTTCGCCGAGATCGCGGTTGCGGCTCTGTTTGGAAAAACACGTCAGCATCAGGTCGCCGAGGCCGCTCAGGCCGGAGAAAGTTTCCGCCTGCGCGCCGCAGGCCGCGCCAAGCCGCCGCATCTCGGACAACGCGCGGGTCACCAGGCCGGCCTTCGTGTTGTCGCCAAAACCGAGGCCGTCGCTCACGCCCGCGCCGACGGCGATGACGTTTTTCAACGCGCCGCCGTATTCCACGCCGAGAATGTCCGTGCTGCGGTAAATGCGAAATTCCGGACGATGAAAAAGCCCCTGCACGGTCTTGGCCGTGCCGTCGTTTTCACACGCGCAGACGACGGTGGTCGGGATGCCCAGCGCCACTTCGCGCGCGAAGCTCGGACCGGACAGCGCCACCACCCGGTCCGCCGGCGCCTGTTCGCGCAAGATGCGGCTCATGGTGTCGCCGGTGGCAAATTCAATGCCCTTGGTCACGCTCACGAAGATGCCGGGATGCCCCTTGAGCTTTTCCGAAACTTCGCGGAACGCCTGCGAGGGGATCGCCAGCACGACGCACTCCGCGCCGCCGACGGCTCGCTGGAAATCCGCCTGCGTCTTCCAGTCCGCCGGCAGCTCCACGCCCGGCAGGTAATGTTCGTTGCGTCCGCGCTGGATTTCATCCAGCAATGGCGCATTGATGTCCCACAGCGTCACGGCGTTGCCGTTTTCCTGAAGGATTTTGGCGAGCGCGGTCCCCCACGCGCCGGCGCCGAGCATGGTGATTCTCATTTCGCGGCCTCCGCTTTCCTGCCGAGGCGATTTTCAGTTCCTGCCATAAGTCGTTGAAGGTTGGATTTGTGTTTGTAAACCGCCAGCGCGCCGAGCGTCGTGGTGACGATGCCGAGAAACAGATTGTGCGGCGTCATGATCCAAACCGCCGCTGGCAACGCAATCGCCGCCGAAATGGAACCGACCGAAACATATCGCGTCAGCAACAGCGCCAGAATGAAAACCACCAGTGCAATCAACAATGCCCACGGCGCGAGTGCGAGATAAACACCGGCGGTCGTCGCAATTCCTTTGCCGCCTTTGAATTTCAGCCAGCAGGGGTAATTGTGGCCCAGCACGGCGAAAATACCGGCGATGATTGGAAATGCTTCCATGCATTTAACAATGTTTTGCACGTCAGCATTGGAATGAATATTTGCCTGTGGCAAAAAGTAAAAAAATATACAACTACCCGCCATGCAAGCAAACCAGCCTTTGAACGCATCCATTAGTAATACAACAATGCCCATCAGCTTGCCGAGCACGCGCATGGCGTTCGTCGCACCGATGTTGCCGCTGCCGACACTGCGGATGTCAATGCCATTGGCCTTCGCCACGAGATAGCCAAATGGGATCGAGCCGAGCAGATATGCGCCAAGCGCGGTCAGGATGTAGCTTGAAACTGGCACGGCGGTAATCTAACGGTTGCGGGTCGCCGGTTGAAAGTTGAAAGTTGGGTTTGTTAAAACGTGAATCGTGAATCGTTACATCGTGAATCGGACTGCAAACAGCCGCCGCCGATGTGACAATTCACGATTCAACGCGCTAACGATTTGCCGCCCCGCCCCGCGTCTGGCAAACTCCGCCCATGGCAAAAGTCAAAGTCGCCGTCCTCGGCACCGGTTCGCTCGGCCAGCATCACGCCCGCATTTATTCCGAACTCCACGCCGCCGGTCTGGTGGAACTCACCGGCATTTTCGACGCGCACGCCGAAACCGCCCGCAAAATCGCGGAGAAACACAAGCTGCGCGTCTTCGCCTCCCTCGCCGAGGCCGCCGCCGCCAGCGATGCGCTGAACATCGTCACGCCCACCACCACGCATTTTGACATCGCCAAATCGCTGCTCGCGCAGGGCAAGCACGTTCTCGTCGAAAAGCCGATGACCGACAGCTCCGAGCAGGCCGCCGAGCTGTGCGAACTCGCGCTGGAGAGAAAACTCATCCTGCAAGTCGGCCACGTCGAGCGGTTCAATCCCGTTTTCAATTTTCTCCAAACCGTCGCCACCGAGCCGAAGTTCATCGAGTGCCACCGGCTTTCGCCCTTCCCGGCCCGCTCCACCGACATCGGCGTGGTGCTCGATCTGATGATTCACGACCTCGACGTGATTCTCGCGTTCGTGAAATCACCCGTCACCAGCATGGACGCCGTGGGCATTCCCGTGTTGAGCCGGAACGAGGACATCGCCAACGTCCGACTGCGCTTCGCCAACGGCTGCGTGGCCAACCTCACCGCCAGCCGCGTCAGCCCGGAGCGGATGCGCAAGATCCGCGTCTTCAGCGGCCCGGCCAATCCCTGCTACATCTCGCTCGATTACCGCGTGCAGGAGGGATACATCCTCCGCGTCGCCCGCGACGGCGAGGAAGAAAGCTCGCTGCTGAAAAAAGTCCTCGCCGCCAAGCTCGGCATCGGCAAGGACTCCAATATCGTCAGCCAGTTTGCCGGCAAAAAAATCGTGCGCGAGCCGGTGCCGATCACCAAGGAGGAGCCGCTCAAGCTGGAACTGCAAAGCTTCATCAACTGCGTCCGCGAAAAACAGACGCCCGTCGTCAGCGGCGAATCCGCCAAACGCGCGCTGGATCTGGCGTTTGAAATCACGCGGCAGATCCAAAACATCAAATGAAAAATAAAAATTCTCCGGCGTTTCCGCGTGAAACGGCGGCGTTGTTTGGCCGCTGGTTCAATTTTCAAGGATAATCTCATTTGTCATTGCTGCGACTGCTTGTTTGACGCCGTTGATGTCAGGACAGGCTGCAACCTTCGGCAACAGTTTTCATCCTGCCGGCCCGGCCCGGCCCGGACGGGCTTTCGCCTTGATTCCGGTTTGCCATCGCCGCGTTTGTCCGCCACACTGCACGTTCGATAATGAGCAAACGGTTTTACATCACCACGGCAATTGATTACGTCAACGGCCAGCCGCACCTCGGCCACGCCTACGAAAAAATTGTCGCGGACGTCATCGCCCGGTCGCGGCGCAGCCTGGGCCAGGAGGTTTTTTTCCTGACCGGCCTCGACGAGCACGGCCAGAAAGTCCAGCAGGCGGCGCAGGCGGAGCAGAAAAATCCGCAGGCGTATTGCGACGCGCTCGCGGCGGACTGGCAGGCGTTCGCCCGGAAACTGGAGCTGACGAATGATGACTTCGTCCGCACCACGCAGCCGCGCCACAAGGAATTCGTCCAGGCCACGCTGGCGAAGCTCCACGCCGCCGGCCATTTTTACAAGGCCAGCTACACCGGTTTTTATTCCACGAAGGAAGAGACGTTTCTCACGGAAAAGGACCGCCTGCCCGACGGCAAGTTTGACGCGAGCTACGGCGAGGTTGTCGAACTGAAGGAGGACAACTACTATTTCAAGCTCGGGGCGCAGCAGCAATGGCTGATTGACACCGTTGAGGCGAACCCGGATTTCATCGCACCGTCGTATCGCCGCAACGAGGTTCTCGGCTTCCTCAAAAACAACCAGCTGGAAGACCTGTGCATCACGCGTCCGGCGGCGCGGCTGAACTGGGGCATTCCGGTTCCGTTCGACGCCAATTTTGTGACTTATGTGTGGTTCGACGCGCTGGTGAACTACGCCAGCATCGCCGCCGCGCATCCGTCGCTCGGTCTCTGGCCGGCGGACATTCACGTCATCGGCAAGGACATCGTCAAATTCCACGCGGTCTATTGGCCGATCATGCTCAAGGCGATGGGGCTGCCGCTGCCGAAGCAAATTCTCGTCCACGGCTGGTGGCAGAAGGACGGCGCGAAAATCAGCAAGAGCACCGGCAACGTCGTTGACCCCATCGCGGTCATCAACGAATGGGGCCTCGACGCGTTTCGCTTTTACGTTTTGCGCGAACTCGACATCGGCCCGGACGGCAACTGGACCGACGCCGGTTTCAAATCCCGTTATCAATCCGAGCTGGCCAACGGCCTCGGCAATCTCGTCAACCGCTCGCTCTCGATGCTGAAGCGCTACCGCAAAGGCGTGGTGCCCGCACGCTCGGATGAACTGGCGGCGGACGCGGCGAAGGCGGCGGACGAAACGCGCGCCTTGTTCAAGCAAAGCCAGCTTCAAGCCGCGCTGCAAAGCATCTGGGGGCTGGTGAACCGCGCGAACAAATTCGTGGACGAAACCGCGCCGTTCAAGCTGGCGAAAGATCCGGCGCAGGCGCGGCGGCTCGACGAGGTGCTTTACAATCTGGCCGAGGCGTGCCGCGTCCTGGCCGTCTTGCTCTGGCCGTTCCTCCCTGGCACGGCGGTGAAAATTTACGCGCAGCTTGGCTTGACCGGCTCGCCGGACAAACTCGACGCGGCGGCGTGGGGCGGATTACAAGCGGGTCAAGTGATCGGCGAACCCGCGCCGCTGTTTCCGCGCAAGAACGAGCCGAAGAAATAATGGCGAGAATGGCAGGGCTGACCTGCCGGTCAGTCGGGGGGAGGCGGCGCGGCAGCACCGCCTTAACAAATCAATAAACCAACACCACCACCACCGCCAGCGCCGACTTTGAATCCACGAATTACGCGAATTTGCGCGAAGGAAAAACAAATTCGTGTCAATTCGCGCAATTCGCGGATTAATCAATAAACTAAAACCAGAACTGCGGCTTCTTGAGCGGATTTAACGACGTCTTCAAACGGCTCGTCCTTGGTGTTTGGCTCCTTGAGTTTGGCATCCACGTTCGGCACCGATTCCAGAAAGCTCAAGAGCAGGCTGCTCTTCACCGCATAATTCACATTCTCCGGCAGCGACGACGGGGAAAAGAAGAATGAAGAAGGATGAATGAAGAATTACCAGACGGCGCGATCTCGTTGTTGCCCCGTTTCTTCATTCTGCATTCTGCATTCATCATTTGAGGCTGCTTCGAATTGACGGACGGAGAATTGGGTGAACAATGAACCATCCAGTCCATGAACCAAACACCGGTTAAAGTCCGCCGTAAATTCGATGCAACTTTCAAGCGCGAAGCGCTCCAA
>Ga0181519_10002705_pt1 | contig 14868 bp, 8 predicted proteins | sample PEATcosm2014_Bin_26_FD_121102 | JGI IMG/M metagenome (GOLD analysis project Ga0181519, IMG submission 121102) | Peatland microbial communities from MTU Mesocosm Facility, Houghton, MI, USA - PEATcosm2014_Bin02_10_metaG | ecosystem: Environmental > Terrestrial > Soil > Wetlands > Peat | place...
AGAAAGGTCATCAGCGCGCGGGTTTCGTGAACACGCCCGACCGGGACGACGAAGGGATTCTGGCTCAGGACGACAAAGTCCGCGCGCTTGCCCACTTCGATCGACCCGGTCTCGGTATCCATCCGCAGCTGGTAGGCGGCGCCGAGCGTTCGCGCGGTGAACAGCGTCCTGAGATCGAGCGTGTGCGCCGGCAGCATCGCCACGGAGCCCGCGACGCCGGGGTCTCGCGACGTCACGCCCGCCTCCAGGTCGTTCCACGGGTTCTCGTCGGTATAGAACCAGTCACTGCCGGCCGCGAGCCTCGCTCCGGCGGCGTGAATCTCGCGGAACGGGTACATCCTGGCCGCGAGCGCGGGGCCGAGCGGCCCAGCGGCCGTGTCCCTCGCGTAGTCGTAGCCCGGCGGACCGCCGATCGCACGCGGTGCCAGCCAGCCCTCCTGGATGTTTGCGATGACGGACAGCGTCCGCAGGCGCGCTATGTCTTCGGGCCGGATCCACTGCAGGTGCGTGAGGGTATGGCGGCACGTCGGGCACGGCCCGGACTGGCGGGCCGCGGCAATCGCGTTCAGCACCTGGTGCGCGGCGCCGTCACCGATCGAGTGCACGTAGAGGCTGAGGCCCGCGGGCTCGGCGAGGCGGACGATCTCGTTCATCTGCGCCTGCGTGAAATACCCGTGCGACGCGGGCCCGGGCCGCCCGTCCTTCCCCAGCATGTTCGCGAGACCGTCCTCGGCGTTGCCGTCGGCGAATACCTTGATGTAGTCGACGCGAATGCGGTCCGAATTCAGGGCGCGCTTCGCGGCGATGCGCGGGATCTCGGTACGGTAGTTTGCCGCGGTGACCACGAACGCGAGCGACACCCGCAGCGACAGGCGTCCCTGGCTCTCGAGCGCGCGGTAGGCAGCCTCGAGGCGGTCGGTCGCCGCGGCATCGAGGATCGCGGTGATGCCGAGGCCGTTCAGATACGGGAGCGCCGTGCCGAGCAGGTCAAGATCCGAGGCTGCGTACGGCGATCGTGTCTCGATGCGCTCGTACAAGTCACCGGCGGCAGAATCCTCGAGCGCGCCGGTGAGCGCGCCGTCCGGATCCTTGCCTATCCGTCCACCCACGGGGCTCGGCGTGGTGCGGGTGATCCCGAGCGCGCCGAGTGTCCGCGAATTCACCCACACCGTGTGACTGTCATGCTCGATGACCGCGAGCTGGCGATCCGGCACGATCGCATCGAGGCGCGCGAGGCGAACATCGGCGAGTCGCGGGTTGTCGGTGCTGTCCCAGCCAAATGCGACTACCCAGTCGCCGGCCGGCGCGCTCCTCGCGCACGCGGCGAGGCGTGCATAGCCCTCGTCTGTCGAATAGCTGTGCACGTTGCAGAGGCGATGGTTGTAGAACTCGCCATCCGCGGGATGGATATGCGAATCGATGATTCCGGGAACGACCGTCCGGCCCTTGAGATCGATGATCCGCGTATTCGGTCCGGCACGGGCGGTGGCGCCCGCATTCGACCCCACGTAGACGATCCGGCCGTCCGCGACGGCGAGGGCTGCCGCGCGGGGCTGCCGGTCATTGACCGTATGGATGACGCCATTCCGCGCGATCAGGTCCGCAGGCGCCGGGGGATCCGCCCGCGCGCTGCCGAGGGCGCTCAGCACGGCGAGCGCGGTGGCGACCGCTGCCGTCCCCGCCCGGCCGGCCAGTGCGCGGCGGTTCACTGCCGGGGCGGCCCCGGTTTCGCGCCGGTGCCGGTTCGTCGCGCGGCGCGATACACGGCCTTGCCCTGGAAGTAGGTCGCGAGCACCTTCGTGGCGGCCACTTCGCCGGCCCTGCCGGAGTCGGCGAGCGCGAGAATGTCGCGGTCCACGACGATGAAGTCACCCGACTTCCCGACCTCGATCGAGCCGGCATCGTGTTCAAGGCCGAGGTACTGCGCACCGTTTCTCGTGTAGGCATCGATGACGTCACGGATCGGAATGCTCTGCGCGGCGTTGAGCGCGCGATGTCCCGGCCTGCTGCGGGTGACCGCCATCGCCATGTTCACGAAGGGCCGCGGGTCGCGGGTGTCGACCGGCGCATCGGAGCCGGCTATCAGTGTGGCGCCCGCCTTCTGCAAGGCGCGCACCGGGTAGGCGTTCTGCTCGTAGTAGCCGCCGGCCGGATGGAGTGCCGCCTCGTCGCTGCCGAGGACGCGGTCGAAGTACGGCACGACCGACAGATCGTACTCCGGCTCTGCGTACGCCCAGGCGTAGGTGAACGCGAGATACAGGTGATCGCGCCCGATGCGCGCGACGTCGTCCGGGTGCACGAGCTGGACGTGCGCGAGCGCGTCGTGAAGCGAGCTGACGCCATCCTCGCGTCGTGCCGCCTCGATGGCATCGACGGAGGTGCGGATCGCGGCGTCGCCAATGGCGTGGATGTGGACGGGAAATCCGGCCAGGTGGAAACGCCGGACGAACTCGAGAATCACCGCGCGCTCGTGCTGCAGCTGGCCAGCCGGGCTTACGCACTGCGCCGGGTGGTAGCCGTGCTCCTTGAGAAACGCCTCCGCGGCCGCGGCCGATTCGTAGTCCGCGCGGTGCGCGCGCACGCCGGCGCACTCCGGGCTCGCCGTGTCGACGTAGCCGAGGACGCCGAAGTGGTGGTCCTTGTCCTTGCCGAAGATCGGTTGCAGGTATGGCCGGATCGAGGCGTCCTCGGGTGGAGTCGGCGGCACTGCGTAGGGGTTGCCCTCGAGCACGCCGTCCGCAAACAGCTTGACGACGTCGGCGCGGATCAGCGGATCGTTCGCGTAACGCGCGCGCACCGCACGGGCGCTCGCGACCATGCGATCCCAGTCGGGCTGTCCGGCCGGCGTGCGGATCACGTCGGGATCGAAGTACTGCGCGAGCGTGACGCGCGCCGTGAGCCGGCCGCTCTTCTCGAGCGCATCGTAGAACGGCAGCGCGTCCTCCCGCACCGCGGCGTCGAGTACCGCCGTGACGCCGGCACCGTTGAGGCGCTCGGTCATGCGCCCGGGATCCTTCATGAGCTCGGCACGGTCCTCGGCGCGGATCGACGGCAGGTCCATCCGTGCGCGCGCCTCTTCGTTCACCGTGCCATTCGGCTCGCCGGCGACGTCGACGCCGATCAGCGCGCGGAGGTTCGCGAACGAGCCGGCAAGAGTCCCCCTCGAAAAGCCAAGGGTCCTGCCGCTCTGGTCCGCGGCGCGGGCGAGCGCCATGCTGTTGAACGCGCCGTGGTGCCCGTCGTTGCCGAGCAGCTGGATCGGGTGCCGGGTCGACGCCAGGTCGAGCGCCGCCCGGAGCGTCGGGTGCGCCCTGTCCGGCTGGTTGCCGTTGCTGTAGTTCCACTCGCGCACGCTGAGCCAGGCGCCGTCGGCAACCTGGTAGTGCGCGATGCAGCCGCGCACGAACTCCGTCATCTCGGCAAGCGATTTCGCCTGGCTGTGGAGGTCGCAGACATCGAGCTGCACGATGCCGAGCGGGTGTATGTGCGCGTCGACGAGGCCCGGCAGGACCAGCCGCCCGTCGAGATGCTCGATGCGGGTCGCAGGACCGGTCCAGGCACGGGCGTCGGCTGCGCTGCCGACGAACACGATCCGGTCACCCTTCACGGCGACCGCCTCGGCCATCGAGTGCGTGGCGTCGGCAGTGTAGATGCGGCCGCCGGTGAGGACGAGATCTGCCGCGACTGGCGTCGCGGCGCCGGTCACCGTCGGCAATGCCAGCGCGGTCAGCGCGAGGACGGCGAGCGTTCGGGCGGCTCTGGCCATCGGAATCCTCCTGGTCGGCGGCGCGCGATCGGCGGGCGCGCGGGGCGGTGCATCACCGCGGCAGGGAGCCCGCTCAGCGGGCTCCGCACCGGCTCGGGATCACTGGCGCCAGGTCAGCGTCAGGCCATACATGCGCGGCCGCAGCGTCACGTTCTGCCAGTCCTGCGGGTCGTAGATGATGCTGCGCGTCAGCTGGAGCGCCGGCCTCGCGTCGCTGACGTTCTGGACGAACAGCGACAGGTCGACGGCACCTAAGCGCTCCCCGACGCGCAGGTTCAACACGCCGTAGCCCGGTATGGGATTCAGCAGCGGATCGTAGTTCGGCGTGCCGGGTTCGTCGATGCCGAAGCGGCGCCATTCCGTCGTGTAGGTGTAGTCGGCACGCGCGTAGGTACGGTGGCCGCCCATGGGCGGCAACGTGTACTCGAGCGACACCGACATCGACGTCGGCGGGCCGGCGTTCGGGATGCTCGAGCCGCCCTTGTAGATCGTCACGCCGCCCGGTGACACGGCGTTGCGGTCGAAGGACGGATTGTTGTGGCCGATGGAGCCGCTCAGGTCGAGGCCGTCGGTGACCTTGAACTCAAAGGCGGCGTCGAAGCCCCTCGAGGTCGCGTTCGCGAGGTTGTCGACGAAGTTGTACGCGCAGTCCGGCAGCTCGACGTTCGTCTGGATGTTCTTCCACTTGATCTCGTAGATGCTGGCGTCGAGGACGAGTCGGCCGCCAAACAGGCGGTTCTTCGACCCGAGTTCGTAACTCCAAACGGAGTCCGACTTGTAGGTCGTCGGCTGCGTCGGCGTCCCGTTCGCAGTCACGTAGCCGTTGTTGATGAGATCCTGGTTGCAGATCGACGGTACCCTGAGCGACGCACCGGCCGGCCGGAAGCCCTTGGCCGCGGTCGCGTAGATCATGTTCTGCTCGTCCGGTTGGTAGGCGAGTCCGAACTTGGGCGTCACCGCCGTCTCGCTGGAGCTCGACGCCGACACCGGATACGACGGCGCCAGCGCGCCCGAGCGGAACGTGCAGGAGCTGACCGGGCACGGGAAGCCGAAGGGCGCGTTGGCGTTGTTCTCGGGACCGAGGTACGCGGCGTTGAAGTCGAACTTGTTGCCGGAGAGGCGCACGCCCGCCGTCAGCTTCAGCTGGTCGAGCAGCTTGTAGTCGAACTGCGTGAAGCCGGCGAGCTGCGTCTCGACGGCCTGCCAGGTGCCATAGAACGAGACCGCATTCGCCAGCATGTTGTCGCCGAAGAAGTTCTGGGCGGCGGTGTAACCGGGCCCGAACGGCGCACTGCCGTTGGTGGCGTAGTAGCCGTAGCCGGACACCGTCGGGTAGAAGCCGACCCACGGAGAGTTGATCAGGAAGTTCTCGCTGATCGGCTCGTCTGCGGTCTGCCTGTCATGCGAGTAGAAGCCGCCGACCAGCCACGTGAGCCGCGCAGCGGGGTCGTTCGACTGCAGGCGGAGCTCCTGGACGAAGTTGCCCTGCGAGTTATCGTAGAGCGCCATCGCCTTCCAGCCGAGCGGGGCGTAGTTGCCGAGTGGCGTGCCGTCCGCGGCGACGAAGAACTGCGGCGTGTAGAACTCGACGTAGCCCTTGGTGTAGTCGTACCACTGCTCGTCGTGCCGGTCGAAGTAGGACGTGTTCGATATCAGCTGGGCCGGGCCGATGTTCCACGAGATCGACAGCGCCGACAGCGTGAAGTGGTCGTCGCCGAAGGCATTGTTCGGCGCGTTCATCGCGTTCAGCGTCAGCGGCTGCGCGGAATTGGCGACGTCGTAGACGGTGCCAGGCGCCCCGACGATGTAGCCCTGCCGGGAATACTGGTCCTGGCCCGGGTTCGAGGTCGCGAGGTCGTAGTAGTTGCCGGCACCGTCGTTGATGTAATGCTTCTGGTAGAAGACGGACGGCGTGATCGTCAGGGAGTCGTTCGGCGTGTACTTGAGCGCGGCACGCAGAGCGACCGTGCGGTTCCAGTTGACGTCCGATGCAAGGGTGCTCGTCTTCGTGAAGTCCACCGAGTTGCCGTAGGCGGCGCCGGTCGGGTCGGTGATCTTGTAGGTACCGTTCACGTCGTCGATCCAGCCGCCCTCGCGCCGGTAGAAGGCGCTGACTCGAAAGCCGAGCTGATCCTGGATGATCGGCGCGCCGAACGCGCCGCCGGCCTCGTAGGTCGGCTGGCCGACGCTCATCGTCGCGAGTTCGCTGCGCACGTAGCTCGATTGCTGCGTGACGCTCGGCTCGGTCGTGATGAATCGCACCGTCCCGCCTTCCGATCCCGCGCCGAAGAGCGTGCCCTGCGGGCCGCGCAGCACCTCGACACGCTCGATGTCGAACAGGCCCGGGAACGCGCTGCCGGAACCGAAGCCGAGGTTGCGCACCTGGATCGGCGTGTCGTCTATGTAGATGCCGGTCGTGCCGGAGCCCGCGTCCGATGAGATGCCGCGGATCGATATCTGGTTGGCGCCGGTCGCGCTGTCGCGCGTCAGGTTGAGCCCGGGAGAGAGGCGCACCAGGTCGTCGAACTCCTTGACGCCACGCGAATCCAGCTGCTCGACGTTGAAGGTGGTGACGCTGATCGCCACCTTGGACAGTGGCTCCGAGCGCCGCGTCGCCGTGACGGTGACCTCCTCGATCAGCGGCGCCTCGGCCGGGGGTTTCGGCGCGGTCTGTGCGTGCGCCCCGGGCATCGCGAGACACGCGAGCAGCGTCGCGATCGCAACCCGGCGGATGGATTGACGTGCAGCCGCTGGCCGAGCCGCAGGTGTCGACTCATGACTCATTGTCGTTTCCCCCTGACGATCTTCTTTTCCGGCGGTCGACCGTGGCCGCCGCCTTCCCCAAATCACGTTAACAGCCGCTGCTCGGGCTCGTCAAAGCGGATAGCCACCTGGCCGTAGCGGATGCGCGGCGTCCGTGCGTGCCGTCGTGAGCGGGACGACTGCTCGCGACTATCCACCCGGTGACCTTGGCGACGAAGCCTCCGACAATCAGTCACTTACGGTCGAGGGACAGTTCGCCAACGTCAACCGCCCGATCGGCTGACCGACGCACGAGAAGGCTCTGCCCATCGGCCGGCATTCCCGGCAGCTCTATTCCGTCGCTACGCCCGACGGCTTGAAGGTGGCTGTCATGCGGGAGGAGCTGCTGGCGCGGCGCTTCGCCGGTGCGGAGTGCGGCACCTGGCTGACCAACAATCGCGACGGTGATCAGTTCGGTTCGGGCTTCTCAGGCGTCAGCCCGAACTCCGAGATCCCGGCCCTGCCGGATCGCGGCCGGCCGATCGCCATACGGGTCTTCGAATCCGGCGCGATACTGATTCACCTGGCTTAGAAGTCTGGCGCCTTCCCGGATCTCGCGATGCGCGGTGCCGATTTTCAGGGCGGCATGAACGTGGCGATATCCGACAGCGGCTTGCGGGCGATGTCGGGAACGACGGCATCCGCGCCTGGGTAACCGACGACCAGCAGCAGGTACGGGCGTTCGATGTCCTTCGGACGCCCGAGAATCTCGGTCAGGAACCCCATCGGGCTCGGCGTGTGCGTCAGCGACACGAGTCCGGCAGCGTGCACGGCGGCGATCATGAAGCCCGTCGCGATGCCGACCGACTCGTCAGTGTAGTAGTGCTTGAGCTTGCCGCCGTCGGGCAGGCGCGTGAAGCGTCGGAGAAAGACCGCTATCAGCCAGGGCGCCGTCTCGAGGTAGGGCTTGTGTTCGTCCGTTCCCAGCGGTCGCAACGCGTCGAGCCATTCCTTCGGCGCGCGGCGATGATAGAAGTCGCGCTCCTCTTCCTCCGCGGCGACGCGGATGTGCGCCTTCGTCGCAGGGTCCGAGATCGCGACAAAGTGCCACGGCTGCTGATGGGCGCCGCTCGGTGCGGTGCCGGCCGCCAGCAGGCACTTCTCGATGATCGACCGCGGAACCGGTCGGTCCGAGAACTGGCGTACCGTCCGGCGTCGCTGCAACTGCGCCTCGAAGCAATCGACGCGCTGCTGCATGACGTCCGGCGGCAGTTCCTGGTAGGTGGTGAGTGGAAGAAAGCGTGGTTCGCTCACGGCGACTCCTGTGGCGGCGATCGCAGGCCGGCTTCCTGAGCGTGAGTGTGAGTTACGAGAGTGCCTGTCAAAATCTGCAGAAGAGCCCGTCAACGATTTTCGGCTGACTCCGCTCCGAAATCATCGACTTATGGTGTCACCGGCCAGTGTGTCCTTCCCGGCTGCACCCCTTTGGCACTGTCAATGTTGCAATGGGCTCTGTCAGAAGTCGAAGTGCTGGCGCTCGCCCCGCGCGCCGGTGGCCCCGGGAAAACCGGGAGTTCGTAACTCTCGTTCGATGCGAATATCGTTCATGCCTGTCAATGAAGCTCATTACTGAGATTTCGACAGGCACTCACGAGACTCACAGCATCTCAGGGCATTCTGGTCGGTGTGGTACGTGAACGGCGAAAACCATCCCAACGACGCAGCGAGGCTAGCACGAACAAGAAGTTGAATTCACGTTGAGATCACTCTGGGTGCGCGACTGGTTTCCGCGACCGGGTGTCTGATCGGGACGAGCAACGTGAGTCCCGGTCAGACTCGTACCAAAATTCAATTTCAGGCTAAAATTCGCAAGTGACGCGGACATCAGTGAAGCAGAGGCAGGTTCCCGCGGCGCGGGCGCGGGCTGCCGTGGCACCGGCCGGCAGGACGGAGCGCCGCAACGCGGTCGGTCAAAAGCCGCCGCCGCCCATGACGGAGCGGGGGAGCCGGACGCGCGATCGCCTGAAGTCGGCTGCGGCCAGGGTCCTCGAACGAGTCGGGTACCGCTCGATGCGCCTTGCGGATATCGCAGCCGAGGCCGACGTCAACGTTAGCCTTTTCTACCATTACTTCAGTAGCAAGGCAGATATTACCCACGAGATTCTCAGGGAACTGCTGGACAAGCGGGTGGCGCGGGGCCAACAGACCCGAAGGCCGAGTTCCGATCCTTTCGACGTGATCGTAAGTGCCAACCTTGTGACGGTCGAGACCTACGCGAGCACGCCAGGATTGATGCGGTGCCTCCTGCATTTCGACGAAGATGAGGCGGAGTTCTCAAAGCTGTATCGGCGCGTCAGTCTCGACTGGAACCGCCTCGTCGCTCGGGCTATCGCCAAGCGGTGTCCGGATTCGCCGCTCTCTGAGGGCCAGCGACTCATGATTGCGTACGCGCTCGGAGGAATGGTCGACAACTTCCTGTTCGAGATGTACGTGGACCGGAACTCACTCCTGCAAAAGGCCTTCAAGAGCCCGCGCGAGGTCGCCGTGTTTCTTGCCATCCTCTGGTACCGTGCCCTGTACCTCTGCAATCCGCCGCCCGATAAACTGGGCGCCTGCCGGGCATATGCCGAGGTTCGGCTTTCGGCCGGCTAGAAGCGTCGGCGACGCCGGCGGACGTTCGGCCCGGCCTCGCCGTCCGCCAGGTGCGGCACATCGCTGCACGATCTACTGCGATGGCGAATGACCGAGCCAACGGCGGGTGCCGGCCACGACGAATTTGGCGGCTCCGTTGTGGCAGCTCGCGTCCGTGTAATGGGCGACGGGGGGACCGATTGGCCCCGGAACGACTTCGCGAAGCACGGGACCGCCCCGGCCGAGCGCCGAGCCAGTCAGGAGAATCATGCCGCAGGTCCGTCAATCATCCGGTCAGCCACCACGCACCGGCATAGGGAGTATCGCCCCGGAGCGAGCGGGAGGCTCCGGGCGAGGCGCCTAACGCACGGAACCCGGCGGGTGCCGGCAGCACTTCCACTGGCTCTTCCAGTGACTTCGCACTCCTCACAGCTGTTGCGAACGCGAATGTGCCGCGGCGCCACCACTGCTTTCTTGTGGCGCGCGGCATGAATGCATGTCTGAACGGCGTTGGCACAATGCGGCCAGTGCGTCAGCGCCTCGCGACGCGCCGCCATGCGTTGCGGTCCTGGCAGGTCAAGAGGCATCACGGCCCAGCTGGCGTTCCGAAAGACCACTCCTCAGGAAGATGCCCGCTACTGCAGCACCATCCCAATGATTGCTCCCCACACCACGTTGGCAAGGAAGTGGAAGAGAATCAGCGGTGCCAGCGTCTTCCGGCATTGCATCAGAAAGCCGAACGCCAGCGACAGGGCGGCGAGCGGCCACGTCATGGCCGGCTGCCAGACGTGGTAGAAGGCGAAGAGCAAGGAGTTCACTACCCAGGCCCACCGGCCCAGGAAGCCGATCTTCTTGAGCAGGTAGCCGCGAAAATAGACCTCTTCGCCTACGAAATTGCCGACCGCCAGCAACACGAGAAATCCGGGTGCGAGGTTATAGACACGAGCGTCCTGAAAGATCACCCAGTCCGGCGTGCGTAACACCGGTACTGAATTGATCGCCGCGCCGAGTGGGCCGTAGACATACTTCATGAACGGCAGCGACACCAGCGTATACAGGATAAAGGCCAGCGGAACGATGACCAGCAGACCCTTCCGGTCCCAGCGATCGAGGCCGAGAAACGCGATCGCCGCGCGCGGCGTGAGCCGATCGACCTGCGTCAGGACGACGAAGGGAACACCGGCGTGCCAGACCAGCGTGACAAATACGAGCACCATGGCCTGATAGTTCGGATCCGACAGCCGCGTCAGTGCCAGACCTGCGGCATGCACGGTCGCGACGTTGATTAGCGCATAAGCCAGCACGCCGGGTAAGAGGTGCAGGAGCAGATTGATGGCCTTCGAGGAAGGCGTCGTTGCCTGATATTGAGCGACAGCGGCCGTGTAGGCCGGGTCAGCTCGGACGAAGAACTTGCGCAGTGAGAAATTCACGATGCTCTTCCGAGCCGATGACCGGACCGCCACGACGCGTGATCCGGCGACCGGATGCGGGCGGATCCGGACGGCCGGTTGAGAACCTTATGCTGCAGATGCAAGCGGTACTCCTTCCAGAGCAGGGACGAGGAGTCTCGAGAGCGTCAACCCCAGCTGAGGGTCGGATCGTGCCACACGATTGATGTTATATTCAACTTTAAGTACGGCCTTACGTTGACCTTGCCAATGGCGGGCCGTGGCGCCGCGCAACTGCTCGTCGCGAAGGGCCTCGGCTCCGCCGCGGCATTGTCTCCAGATCGCAGGAGAGATCGATGACTGCTCGTACTCATTCCCACGCATCAGGCTCCGGCATTCTCCGCGGATTGCGGCGTGTATTTCTGCTCGGGCTCGCGGCGAGCCTTGGCGTTCTGTCGCTGGCCTGCGCATTCCCAGCGCGCGCCGAGCCCACGAGTGCGAGCATTCACCACAAACTCGACGACATCGTCGACGCGGCCATGGCAGGCGGCTCCTACCCCGGCCTCGCCGTTGTCATCGAACGTGACGGCGAGGTGATCTATGCGGCGACACGTGGCTATGCAGATCTCGAAAACGCTGTTCAAGTCACGCGAGATACCGTCTTCCCGATCGGCTCGATAACGAAGACATTTACAGCGCTCGCGACGCTGCAGCTGGCTGCGGCGGGGAAGCTCTCGCTCGATGCTCCGGTCGGGAGCCTCCTGCCGGCGCTGCCTGAGGAATTCCGCACGGTGTCGATTCGCCATCTACTCAACCATACGTCGGGTGTGCCGGACTACACCAGACAGCCGGATTTCCCGATCGACTCCCAGGCTGATCTGACACCACAGCAGGTCCTCGGCTATGTCGCTGGCACGCCGCTGCTGTTCAAACCCGGCACACAGTTCAGCTACTCGAATACCGATACGTATCTGCTCGGTCTGGTTGTCGAGAGCGTGTCTGGACTGTCGTATCGCGAATACTTACGCCGGAATGTCTTCGAGCCGTTCGGCATGCGCCGAACCTACTACGCGGACTACAGGAGCGTGGTTGCCCATCGTAGCCGCGGATACACCCCGGGGACCGCGCCCGAGCGGTTTGCCGGTGCGCCACAGTACAGCGCCAGTGTTGCCTATTCGGCTGGCGCCTTGCAGTCGACGCTGGACGATCTGCTCCGCTACCGCCGCGGCGTGTTTGAAGGGAAGCTCACATCTCCTGAAGTTCGCCGGCTCATGCTCGAGACGGATTCATTAGCCGATGGAACGCACGTGTACTACGCGCTCGGTTGCCTCATCGTTCGTGACTTCTCGGGGCACCGCAAGATTTCTCACTCCGGCGTGATATCCGGCGCTGCCGCCCATCTCGCCTGGTACCCAGACGACCATTTGGTTATCGCGATCGCGGGGAATGTCGACCGCCCTCAGATCGAGCCATACTCGATCGAGCACCGCCTCGCCCGTGTCGTACTAGGGCTCCCGCCCGCGCCATCCAATGTCGTGCAGCCGACCGCTGCGGAACTGGACTCATTCGCCGGCACCTACGAGGTCGAGCGGTTCCGGTTTGAGGCTGGCCGATACGGCTTTGTCGCGAAGGACGGCAATCTATTTCTTCAATACGAGGGCGCAGGCAGCGGCGCCCCGCTGATGCCGCTGGTCTACAACGGTCACGGCCGCTTCAGTGTCAAGTCTGATACCGAGCACACCTTTCAGTTTGATGTTGCCTCGCCGCATGCCAGGACGGTTCACGCCGAATTCTTCGATGGAGCGTTCGAGGCGCGATTCATCGAGCCTTGACGGCGCGCCCGATCCCGTGCCTGTCGGCGCAAGCTGCATTGGATTCGTCCCCGTCGCGGGGTAAGGACCCGGCTCACCATCTCCTCTGCAATGCGGCGCGTCGACCGATGTGGGTTACACGAGTACCTGTCAGAATCGCAAAGAGAGCCTGTCAACGACCTGAGCGGCAAGTGGCAGCTCAATCAGGAACTTGTGGCATAACCGCCAGTGGAGTCTGGCTGACCGTGCCCCGCCCAGCGCGCAGAATTTCCACGCGACTGTGGCAGTGATTGAGGTGCTCGGATGCATGCTCGAGCGCCAACACCTCGCGGAAACCAGCGCCCTGAAGTCTGGTAGTGTCGTCCTACTCGCTGCGCTGACGTTCGACGCTTGGTGACAATCCTGGTCGAATCCGCGTCGATTGACTTTGCACCCTCACTCCACTTACAAGCGAAAGCCGCTCGTCGGGGAAGTTGTCGGGCGCGGGGGCCATTTCGGGCACAGGGCCTCTACGACGGTCATGAGGTCGTCGAGCGCGGCAAACGGCTCTCGTAGGCTTGGTCGAGGAGCAGATTGCCCGCCCTCACTGGCGAGCGGAATATCGGGGTCTTTACTCATCGGATGGGATGGCAAGTTCCTGCAGCCACTGTTCCAGGACGTCCTCGCGACCGAATAGCCTGAAATACTCCCTCACCTCGGTCATGTTCAATGCGCCTGGTTGGCGCGCAGCAGCGCACGGACGGGCGAGCCGAACGGTTTCGCGCGGCGGCCGCGGATCTTGGAGTGTCACCCAGACAGCTGCAGCGCTGGATTGTTCGGTAACAGTCGGCTCCAGTGACGGGCTCGCTGCTCGATCTGCCACGCGGTCGGCGGACCGGACCGCAGCAGGACCCGGAGCGTTACGCACTGCTCAACGCCTTCATCGACGAGCACTACCTGAAGCAACCGAGACTTCGGCCGGAGGAGATTAACCAGCAACTTGATCGCCGGTGCAAGTTGGCAGGCTTGAAGCCTGTATCGCGAGGCGCAGTGCATGCACGGCTGGCGCGATTCGACCCCGAACTCGTGGCGCGCAAGCGCTATGGTGCCAAGCACGCCGATGCGACGGTCGCGCCGAAAGGTGGTCCTCGGCGTCCATGGTCCGGCAGAGCTTCATATCCACAGATCAGCGTTACTGTATCCGTGACATTCGTGGATGTCGGCGTCCGTTCAAATGCATCGCTTTCCGACAAATAATGGCGCCGCGCGGATGCGCCGACGGAGCAGCTGCAGCGCAGGGCGAATCACCGCCCGACATCGATATCTCGGGCTGAGAGAGTTTCAACCGGTCGGTGAAGTCGGCGTGAGGTCCCGAGTATCGTCCGTACGGCTGCGGGGTATCTGCTCAGCATCTCACGCAGCTCGTAGATCTCGCGCTCTTCGTTGAGGCGAATCTCGCCGGGGTGGCGCATGGCTTCCTCCAGCTGCGATTGGCGGCTCAGGAGTCGAAGGGCTTCCGATAGTGGCTCCATGACTATTTGCTTTTGTTGGAGATGCCTTACGTGGTCGCGCTTGCCGCTTGCGCTTTGGTAGCGCCCGATCGCCATGTCTTAGCAGATTCTACCGGGCGTACGAGTTTTCGCTTCCGCTGATTCCCAATCGATTGCGGAGGCACCCGCTCAGCCTGAATCCGGATCGATTTGGTGCCTCGCTGGGGTGTTAGGCGGATCCGGTCGAGGGCAAATTCCAGCTTCAACCGAGCCTGTGCGAGTGCCTGCTCCAGCGCGGCTGTCGATGCGCGCTCCTGGTCGTGCGCGGCCTCGCGTCGGGCGAGGAGGGCGCGGACCTCCGCAAGGGATTTCTCTGCCGAGGAGCGGTACGGCTGAAGTTCAGTATTGAGGTGTGGGTGAGTTACAGGAGTGCCCGTCAAAATCAACAGAAGAGCCCGCCAACGATGTTGGCTAACTTCGCTGCGAAATCGTCAACTTTTGGTGTCACCGGCTAGTGTGTCTTTCCCGGCTGCATCCTCTTGGCACTGTCAATGTTGCAATCGGCTCTGTCAGTAGTCGAAGTACTGGCGCTCTCGCCGCGCGCCGGTGGTGCGGGAAAGCCGGGTATTCGCAACTCTCGGTCGATGCAAGTCTTATTCATGTCTGTCAATGACGCTCATGACTGAAGTTGTCCGACGGGCACTCACGGAACTCACAACGGTACTCTAGCGGTTATCGGCTCCAGATCGAGGCGTGCGGTCGAACGTCATGACTGCCCATCCCTTCTCGTTGCTGCGCTTACCGGCGGCCAGCCGGAGGAATGGGACAGCGTCCGGTCGTTCGCTCAGTTGTCGATCGCAAAGACGAGCGTGATGCGCCGGGCCGGTTGCGGCGTCAGCTGACCTACCGTCGTCAGGCGGATGCCCTCGGCGTTTGCGACGTTCTGCACGTCGAGCCTCACGCTGAGCGGTCGTTTGTGTATCGTCGAATCATATCTCATGCCGACGGCGAGCACCGTCAACGCCCCGAGAAACGAGCGGTCATCGGCGGTGGCGGCGGCG
>Ga0181519_10002707_pt1 | contig 14856 bp, 15 predicted proteins | sample PEATcosm2014_Bin_26_FD_121102 | JGI IMG/M metagenome (GOLD analysis project Ga0181519, IMG submission 121102) | Peatland microbial communities from MTU Mesocosm Facility, Houghton, MI, USA - PEATcosm2014_Bin02_10_metaG | ecosystem: Environmental > Terrestrial > Soil > Wetlands > Peat | place...
AGATCCATGGATGCCCCTCTGGTGAATTCGCGGCCATCCTACGGGCGTGCGTCCCGCGGAGAACGACTTGTGTTTCACGAGTGAGAACCGTCCGAAGGTGTCACACGGCGTTCACCGGGCAACCGGCGGCCTGTCGCTTCGCGTTCATCACGTGGTTTCGCGACTCGGGCGCCGCGTGCCGTCGCATGGTGGAATGAGCGTGTGGACACGTCCGGATTCCTCCTCGAGCTCTACGCGAGGATCCCCGCGCTGGCGCGTGGCACCGTCGAGGGGCTGACCGGGATCCAGCTGACCCAGCAGATCGCGCCGGACGCCAACACGATCGCGTGGCTCGTCTGGCACGTCGCCCGGGTCCAGGATCACCACGTCGGACAGATCCTCGGGACCGCTCAGTTGTGGGAGACCGGCACCTGGGCGTCGGCATTCGGGCTCGACGATGATCCCTCGAACACCGGCTATGGACACGGACCGAGGGACGTGCGGGCCGTCCGTCCCGAGAGCACCGACGCTCTGTGTGCCTATCTCGACGCTGTCAGCGCGCGAACCGCGTCGATGCTGCGCGACGTGTCGCCGGAGGATCTTGACCGGATCGTGGACCGGGCGTGGGATCCTCCCGTTACGCTCGGCGTTCGACTCGCAAGCATCGCAGCTGACAACCTCGAGCACGTGGGCCAGGCCGCATACGTCCGGGGCATCCTCGGCGCGTAGCCCTGGGTGCCACGGGACCACGGACCACCAAGGAGAGCAGATGACCGAGCAAGCCGATGTCATCGTGGTCGGGATGGGACCTGGCGGTGAAGACGTCGCCGAGAGGCTCGCCGAGGCGGGTCTCGACGTGGTCGGCATGGATGCCGAGCTCGTCGGCGGCGAGTGCCCCTACTGGGGGTGCGTGCCGTCCAAGATGATCATCCGGGCCTCCAATCTCCTCGCCGAGGCCGGACGAATCCCCGGCATGGCCGGGTCCGTGGTCGTGCATCCGGACTGGTCCCCCGTCGCCGCACGGATCCGCGAGGAAGCCACCGACTCGTGGGACGACCTCGTGGCGGTCCAGCGGTTCGAGGGGAAGGGTGGTCGATTCGTCCGGGGCTGGGCGAAGCTGGACGGACCTCGTCGCGTCGTCGTGGGCGACCGCAGCTTCGAGGCACGTCGAGGCATCGTCATCGGGACCGGTGCACGAGCATGGATCCCGCCGGTCCCCGGACTTGCCGACACCCCCTACTGGACGAACCGCGAGGCGATCGAGACGGAGGACGTGCCCGGGTCGCTCGCCGTCATCGGCGGTGGCGCGATCGGTGTCGAGCTCGCCCAGGCCTTCCACCGCTTCGGGAGCTCCGTCACCGTCCTCGAGGCTGGACCCGGTCTCGTGGGTCCGGAGGAGCCCGAGGCTGCTGTCCTGCTGACCGACGTCCTCGAATCCGAGGGCGTCGACGTCCGCGTCGGGGTGTCGCTGCAATCGGTGCGCCACGATGGCCGCCTGTTCACGATCGCGTCGGCGGAAGGCCGTGACGTCGTCGCCGAGCGCCTCCTCGTTGCGACGGGACGCCACGTGGACCTCGCCGCCCTCGCGGTGGCCTCCGTCGGGCTCGACGAGACCGCCCGGGCGCTCGACGTCGACGACCACCTTCACGTGACGGGTGCCGATGGGCTGTGGGCCGTTGGTGACGTGACCGGCAAAGGCGCCTTCACACATGTCTCGATGTACCAGGCGGACATCGTCGTGCGCGACATCCTCGGTCTCGACGTGACGCCTGGGGACTACCGGGCGGTGCCGAGAGTCACGTTCACGGATCCCGAGATCGGGTCCGTCGGGCTCACCGAGCGCGAGGCGCGCGACCGCGGGCTCGAGGTGCGGATCGGGATGTCCCAGCTGCCGTCCTCCGCGCGCGGCTGGATCCACAAGGCCGGCAACGAGGGGTTCATCAAGCTCGTTGAGGACTCGAGCGGCGGCATCCTCGTCGGTGCGACGTCCATCGGCCCGATGGGCGGCGAGGTCCTCGGCCTGCTGACGCTCGCCGTGCATGCGAGGGTGCCTGTCAGCGAGCTTCGCAGCATGATGTACGCCTACCCGACATTCCACCGTGCGATCGAAACGGCGGTGCGGGAGCTCGACGCCGGGTCGTAGCCGCTTCGGGCTTCGAGATCGCTCAGCAGTAGGGGTGGGCCACGGTGAGGAGAAAGTCGCCCCCGGGCTGATCGAACTGGCTGTCGACGACGAAACCGCCTGTCTCCAGCTCGCTGCGGATCCCGTCGCGCGTGAACTTCGCGCTGATCTCCGTGAGGAGCTCCTCCCCCTCGTCGAAGCGGATCTGGATGTCGAGGTCTGCGATCGTGACCACCTGAGCGGATCGCGCACGCAGCCGCATCTCGATCCACTGGTTCTCCTCGTCAAAACGCGCGACGTGCACGAAGGCACCCGCGTCGAAGTCGGCACCGAGCTCGCGGTTGAGCACCGTCAGCACGTTGCGGTTGAAGGCGGCGGTGACGCCGATCGGATCGTCGTAGGCTGCGATGAGCCGCTGGCGGTCCTTCACGAGGTCTGCGCCGAGCAGCAGCGCGTCGCGGTGGTCGAGCGACGCGTCGAGATCCGCGAAGAACCGTCGGCGCTGCGCGGGATCGAAGTTCCCGATCGTCCCACCAAGGAAGGCGACGAGCACCGGGCCCCCACCGGAGAACAGCCCCGAGAGGTCCTGGAAGTCGGCGACGGTGGCGATGACCTCGAGGCCTGGGTACTCCTCGGAGATCTGGTCGGCCGCTGACAAGAGGGTTCCCTCGGCGACATCGACCGCGATGTACCGGCTGAGTGTTCCGACCGACTGCATCGCGTCGAGGAGGACACGCGACTTCGTGCAGGTTCCCGCCCCGAGCTCGACGAGTGTGGTCGCGCGGGTCGATTCGGCGATCGCCGGCGCGTGTGCTTCGAGGAGCGCGCGCTCGGCGCGCGTTGGGTAGTACGCGTCCAGCCGCGTGATCTGGTCGAACAGATCACTGCCGACATCGTCGTAGAACCAGACCGGAGGGAGCGTCTTGGGGCTCGCCGTGAGCCCGGCCGCGGCGTCGCGCTCCAGCGCCGCCCGCATCGCGTCGCGATCCAGGCGCACGTCGAGGGTGGGCGGGAGCACCGTCATGACGCGTCGTGGGCCAGTCGGATGCCCGTGTAGGGCCACCGGGACGCAGCGGAGAAGAAGTTGCGGTAGGTCGCACGCGTGTGGCGCTCCGGCGTGATCGACGCTCCTCCGCGCAGCACCTGCTGGTTCACCATGAATTTGCCGTTGTACTCCCCGACGGCCCCGGGTGCGGTCCGGAACCCCGGATACGGGCTGTAGGCGCTCTGGGTCCACTGCCAGGCGGACCCGTAGAAACCGGGGCCGTCGCCGACCCTGGGCGGCTCGAGCGCGAAGGGCACGTCCGCGTCCTGTCCGCGTGCCACGACCTCCCATTCCGCCTCGGTCGGCAGGCGCGCACCGCGCCACCGCGCATATGCGTCCGCCTCGTAGTAGCTGACGTGGGTGACCGGGTCGGCGAGATCGAGCGGCTCGGTGCCGAACAGCGTGAACCGCTGCCAGGCGCCGTCGACCTCGCCCCAGTAGAGGGGCGCGCACCAACCGAGTTCCCTGACCGTCGCCCACCCTTCGGACAACCAGAGCTCGGGTCGGTCGTAGCCGCCGTCCGCGATGAACTCCGAGAATGCACCCGAACTGACGAGCTCGGGATCGATCGCGAAGGGCTCGAGGTACCGGCGATGCCGAGGCAGCTCGTTGTCGAAGCAGAAGCCGCCGCCGTCGTAGCCGATCTCGGCGACGCCCCCCTCCATCTGCGACGCCCGCGACACACCGGCATTCGCCGCGGGTCCCCGCTCGCGCGGCGCGGCATACGCACCTGGGCGAGGGCTCTGGAAGAGGACGTGCTTCGCATCCATCAGCAGCAGCTCCTGGTGCTGCTGCTCGTGGTGGAGACCGAGCTCGACCAGGCTGCGGCGGGTCTCGTCGGGTCCGCTCTCGAGGAAGTCGAGCATGCGGTGGTCCACGTCCTCGCGGTAACGAGCGACCTCCTCCACGCCCGGCCTCGACAGGAGGCCGCGCCGCGCACGCTCGAATCGAGGTCCGACAGCCTCGTAATAGGAGTTGAACAGGAAGTCGAACCCCTCCTCGAAGACACCCCCATGTGCAGTGCCGTCCAGTACGAAGGTCTCGAAGAACCACGTCGTGTGGGCGCGGTGCCACTTCGTCGGGCTCACGTCCGGCATCGACTGGACGGTCTGATCCTCGGGCGTCAGCGACGACGCCAGCGCCTCCGTACGGCCACGGACCTCGCGGAACCTCTCCTCGAGCGGGTCTACGGCCATGTCAGCTGACGGCCACGCCTCGCCAGAAGGCGATGTAGCCGGCGATCTCGCTGGCCGCTTCCTTCGGATCCGGGTAGTACCAGGCGGCATCCACGTTCGTATCGCCGTCTACGACGACCGAGTAGTAGCTCGCCGTCCCCTTCCAAGGGCAGATGGAATGCGTCTCGCTCCCCTTCAGCACGCCTTCGACAACTGATTCGGGCGGGAAGTAGTGGTTGCCCTCAACCACGATGGTGGCGTCGCTCTGAGCGAGCACCTTCCCGTTCCATGATGCGGTCACTGCCATGTCCACTCCGTCTCTCCAGGGTCACCATGTGTTACACCGTCAGGCCCGACGGCAGAGCAACTGCATCGAGATTAGGCCGCTATCGACGACATTCGCTCCCTCGCCGGTCCCCGCTCATCGTGACGGCCGCGGGCTCCTCCGCCGTGACTGTGCGACCGCCGTGCGGAGGGGCGCTTCATGGCTGGAGGTCGGGTGACCACCCCAGGATCAACCGTCAGGGGCTCCTCGCGGCGGCGACGAGGCGCCGAACGAGCAGTTGCCGTTCGCCGTGTGGTCAGCTGCCGTCTCGTTCACAACGCAGCCGGGAGCGCTGATGTCCCAGTCGGGCCGCTATCCCAGCAGCTTCTTCGAGACCACGACCCGCTGCACCTGGTTCGTCCCCTCGTAGATCTGGGTGATCTTCGCATCCCGGAAGAAGCGCTCGACGGGGAAGTCCTTCGTGTAGCCGTTGCCGCCCAGCAACTGGACGGCATCCGTCGCGACACTCATCGCCGTGTCCGAGGCGAAGCACTTCGCTGCGGCTCCGAAGTAGGAGAGGTTCCCCTCAGGGTCCCCCTGGTCGATGATCGAGCACGCCCGATAGACGAGTGCCCGGGCCGCCTCGGTGCGGATTGCCATGTCGGCGAGCATGAACCGCAGGCCCTGGAGGTTCGCGATCGGGCCGCCGAACGCCTTGCGCTCCTTCATGTAGCCGCCCGCGTAGTCGACGCACGCCTGTGCGATGCCGATGGCCTGGGCGCCGATCGTCGGTCGCGAGCGGTCCAGCGTGTGCATCGCAATGCGGAAGCCCTCCCCCTCCCGGCCGATCAGATGGGACGCCGGCACGCGGACCTCATCGAGAACGATCTCGCCGGTGGGACTCCCGCGGAGGCCCAGCTTGTCCTCGTGCTTGGCGACCTTCACTCCCCAGTCCTTCTCGACGAGGAAGCACGAGACGCCGCGCGAGCCCGCCTCGGGATCCGTCTTGGCGAACACGGTGTAGGTGTCCGAGATGCCCGCGTTGGTGATCCAGTACTTCGACCCCGTGATGACGTAGTCGTCACCGTCGCGGACGGCTCTGGCTCGCATCGCGGCCACGTCGCTCCCCGCGTCCGCTTCGGAGAGGCAGTAACTAGCCTGGATCTCCCCCGATGCGATCCTCGGGAGGTACTCGCGCTTCAGTTCCTCGGATCCGAAGTTCATCACGGGGAGCATCCCGAGCTTGGAGATGAGGATCGTGACGGACATCGAGGCGCACCCGCGGGCGAGCTCCTCCGCCATGATCGCCTGGGTGACCATGTCGGCGCCGGCGCCGCCATATTGCACAGGCACGCCGAGCGACGGCAACTCGAGCTCCCTGCATGCCTCGAAGCTCTTCCACGGGTAGCTTGACGTCCGGTCGGCCTCAGCCGCGTTCGGGGCGATCTTCTCGTCGACGAACGACCGCATCGTGTCGCGGAACTGGCGTTGCTCGTCGGTCAGATCGAAGGTGGACATGGTCCCTCCCTGGTAGTCAGACACCGAGGCGCATGCGCCACTCGGCAGGATCCTGGACGTCCGCAGCCGAGACCTCGAGCGCCTCGACGGGCACCGAGTCGACGAGCTCGCGCTGGATCACATAGTCATGACCGATGCCGCTGAAGAGCGCCTTTCGGTGCGCCACGAGATCCTCGGGCGCGTCACCCAGAAAACCGAAGAGGCCCGCAGCGACCTCGAGGTCGTAGATCGATGGCGCCCTCCCGAAGAGGGCAGCCCGCTTGGACGCGAGGAGGGCGACGCCGAGCTCCGCATCGTGGCGGTGCTCGCCGTCGACGAGATGGAACCTCGGTGCCATCCGGTGCGCGAGCGTGAGCGCGAAGCCCTGGTCCGGACCGGTCTGTCCGATGGCGTTGCCCTGCGCGACCGTGGGCGAGCGCAACTCGCCGACCCGTCCGGCGCGCGCCTTCGTCGGGATCGGCGCTGGGATGGAGGGACGGACCTTCTCGGAGTCTGCGATGGGGACGAACGAGGGTTGTGCCACAGGGTCATCGTAGCCAGCGGAACTGGCGCTCCGAGTTGCCTAGGGCCAGTCGAGCCAGTCGTTGTAGCGGGGGATCTCACCCCTCACGGCCTGCAGGTAGGTCGACTGGATCTGCTCGGTGACCGGTCCCCTCGTGCCGGTGCCGACCATGCGGTCGTCCACCGACCGAACCGGCGTGACCTCCGCGGCGGTGCCGGTGAGGAACATTTCGTCGGCCAGGTAGAGATCAGAGCGAATGAGCGCCTGGAACCGGACCTCGAGGCCGAGGTCCCGCGCGATCGCGATGACCGAGTTCTGCGTGATCCCCGGGAGCGCCCCGGACTGCGACGCGGCTGGCGTGACCACCACCCCCTTGTGGACGATGAAGACATTCTCCCCGGTGCCCTCCGAGACGGTGCCGTCGTGTCCGAGCATGATGGCCTCGTCGTAGCCGCCGTGCACGGCCTCGAGCTTCGCGAGCCCGGAGTTCACATAGCTTCCAGTGCTCTTGGCGACAGTCGGCACCGAGTTCGGATCGTGGCGCCTCCACGTCGAGATCTTGAGGGACACACCCTTGAGGAGCGCCTCCTCCCCCAGGTATGCACCCCACGGCCAGCAGGCGATCGCGACGTTGACGGGCGACGGTGCCGGATTCACGCCCATCTCCCCGTAGCCGAGATACACAAGCGGACGCAGGTAGCACCCGTCGGCCGTGTCGTTTGCACGGACGACCTCGCGTGCGGCCTCGACAAGCTCGTCGACGGAGTAGGGCAGCGGGATCTGGAGCACCTTGCAGCTGTCCGCGAGCCGTTGCATGTGGTCACGGAGCCGGAAGACCGCAGGCCCCTTGGCGGTGGGGTAGGCACGGATGCCCTCGAAGGCGCCGGAGCCGTAGTGGAGGCTGTGGGTGAGGACGTGTACGGTCGCCTTCTCCCAATCGACGAGTTGACCGTCCATCCAGACCTTCGACGTGGGCTTGATCGGCATGCGGACCCCTCCTTGGTGTTCGCCGACGCCGACCGTACCGCGTTGGCGCGTCGGCGTCGAAGCCTCAGGCCCCGGCGCCCATCGCGTCCGGGCACGGTAGCCTCGGTCCCCGACAGTAGCGACCATGACGAACGACCCCCAGACCCTCACCCAGGAAACCCACGACCGGCTCGTCGCCGAGCTCGACGACCTCACGACGCGAGGCCGGATCGAGATCGCCCAGGCGATCGAGCAGGCTCGCGCCCTCGGGGACCTGTCGGAGAACGGCGACTACCACGCCGCGAAGGACGCCCAGGGCAAGATGGAGGCCCGGATCCGCCAGCTGCAGGCGCTCCTCAAGACCGCGGTCATCGTGGATTCGCAGGGTTCGGGCGGGACCGTTCGCAACGGGGTCGTTGTCTCGATCCGCTACGAGGGCGACGACGAGGACGACGTCCAGCGGTACTTCGTTGGCTCGATCGAGGAGCGCGGTGACCTGCCGGTGGCATCCCCGAGCTCGCCGCTCGGCCAGGCGCTGCTCGGCAAGGGCGCCGGCGACGTCGTGGAGTACGCGGCTCCCGGCGGAACCCTCCGCGTGACGATCGTCGCCGTCGGCGAGTGACTGCCTAGGCCGGAGAGACCAGCTGGGCCACGGGATCGATCTGGCCACGAGGCACGACCTCCCCTCGGTGCCGAGCGACCGCCATCGCGACGATCGCGAGGTTCATCCCCAGCGCGAACGCCATCGAGATGGCGGCAGCCGACATGTTCGAGATCGCGTAGTAGCAGAGCCACATCGTGACGCTCACCGATCCCATGACCCACGACCCGGTCGACACGCCTCGTGCGTGATCGGCGCGAACGAGCTCGAGGAGCTGGGGAAAGCGGGTCGCCACCATGAGCACGCCGATGCCGAGCAGCCCGGCGTCCCAGCCGAAGAGGAGCGCTGGGATCCAGGTCGTCGCGACGATCGCGGCGGTGCCACGGGCGAGTCCACGTCTGAGGTCCGTCGGTTCCACCATGGCGAGGAGCCAGACCATCAGCGGGACGCCCGCCGCAGTGCCGACGATCACCTGCGCTGAATGGGCCGCGAGTCCGTAGCTGAGCCAGTACATGGCCATCAGGGTGAACAGCGACCAGGTCGTTGCCGAGACGCCGTCCGGACCCAGGCGATGGACCCGGATGGCCTGCAGGAAGGTCATCACGAGGCCGAGCAGGCCGCCGCCCCACCCGATGAGGCTCGCAACCGGCATCCTGCAATTCTACGAATGGAGTGCATGAAAATAGGGTCAGGACCGTGTCGGGAGCATGAACCCTTTGCGCCGGCGCCGCGCGGCGCGTCGGACGCGACGTCGACCGCAGCGGCACCGTAGGCTCACGTCATGCGCGGCATCGGGATCATCTGGCGGCTTGCCATCGTCGCTGCGCTCGTCGCAGCGGTCTCGGTCGGGATCCGCGTGGCGCTGCGCGGCGCCGCCGACCACGGCGCCGATGACCCGGACGCCCCGGGCAGTGTTGACCAGTGGCCGCCGGTTCCCCGGCGCCCGGAGGACTAGAGCTCGACGCGGTGCAGGTCGAGGATCCCCTCGCCTGCGCGAAGCCGCTCCACCACGTCATCGCTCGGGCGCGTCGCCGTTGAGAGCACCATGAGTGCAGTCCCGGTCGAGGGGCTTGGCCCGACCGCCATCGAGGAGATCGAGACGCCGTCGCGGCCGAGTTCGGTGCCGACGATGCCGATCATCCCGGGGCGGTCGTCGTTGCGGACGACGAGCATGTTTGCCGCCGGGGGGATCTCCACCGTGTGGCCGTCGACGGTGACGATCCTCGGTTCGATCCGTGTGCCGATCGTCGCAAGGGTTCCCGAGACCGAGTGATCCCCGCCGCGCACCGTGATAAGGCTCACGAACTCGGGACTCTGGATCGATGATGACTCCGAGAACGACACGCCGTGCTCCTCTGCGAGCTGCGGGGCGTTGACGAAGGTGACTGGCTGCTGCGAGAACGTCGAGAAGATCCCCTTCATGGCGCAGAGGGTCAGGATCGACGTCCCGGTGCCGGCGAGCTCGCCCTGGTAATGGACCTCGATCTCCGAGGGAATGCTCTCGAAAAGGCAGCTGAAGAACCGCCCCAGCTGCTCGGCCAGGCCCATGAACGGCCGGACAACGTCGGAGACCTCACCTGCCGAGACGTTGACGGCGAACGGCACGAAGTCCCCGGCGAGGGCGAGGAGCACCTGCTCGGCGATGGTCACGCCGGCCTTGTCCTGGGCCTCCGTCGTGCTGGCGCCGAGGTGCGGCGCGACGACGACCGAGGGGAGCTCGAAGAGGGGCGAATCGGTGCACGGCTCCTTGGCGAACACGTCGAGACCGGCGCCTTGGATCCGTCCGGACTTGATCGCCTCGTAGAGGTCCTCCTCGACCACGATGCCACCGCGCGCCGTGTTGATGATCCGCTGGCCGGGCTTCGAGAGCCCGAGCATCTTCGCGTCGATGAGGCCCAGCGTCTCCTTGTTCTTCGGGAGGTGGATCGTCACGAAGTCGCTCACCGCCATGAGCTCCTCGAGGTCCAGGAGCTCGACACCCATGTGCCGGGCACGCTCCGTGGAGACGAACGGGTCGTAGGCCACGAGCCGCATGCCGAACGCGAGGGCGCGCTGGGCGACGAGCGCACCGACGCGCCCGAGCCCGACGACGCCGAGGGTCTTCGCGTAGAGCTCGACGCCTTCGAGCTTCGAGCGCTCCCACTTGCCGGCCTTGAGCGATTCATTGGCCTGCGGCAGGTTGCGAGCCTGGGCGAGCAGGAGCGCCATGGCCTGCTCGGCTGCAGACAGGATGTTCGACTGCGGCGCATTGACGACCATGACCCCGCGCTCGGTGGCGCCTGCCACATCCACGTTGTCGAGGCCGATCCCGGCGCGGCCGACCACCACCAGGTCGTCACCGGCCTCGAGGACATCGGCGGTGACCTGCGTGGCGGACCGGATGATCAGGGCTGCCGCGCCGCGCACCGCCTCGACCAGTTCGTCGGGGGTCAGCCCGGTGCGCACATCGACGTCATGTCCAGCTGCGCGCAGCTCGCTCAGGCCGGACTCGGCGATCTGCTCGGTCACGAGAACTCTTGCCACGGTGCTCCTCTCGGCGGGGACCACAAGGCTAGGGCGTGCGCCGGTGCCCTCGATCAGGCGGTCGCGGCGAACCGCTGGAACCTGGTCAGACCCTCCTCCAGGTCCGCGTCGGACAGGGCGCATGAGAGCCGGAAGCTGCCCGGTGCTCCGAAGGCCTCTCCCGGGACGACGGCGATCTTGGCGACATCGAGCAGCGCCTCGGCGAGTTCAGACGACGTGGCCGATGTCGAGCCCGAGCAGGACCGGCCGAACAGGCCCGAGACATCCGGGAAGCAGTAGAACGCCCCGTCCGGCAGCCGGCAATCGACGCCGTCGATGGCATTGAGCATCTCGACCATCGTCGTGCGGCGCCTGTCGAAGGCGTCCCGCATCACCCCCACCGCCGAGAGGTCGCCCTGGACCGCCGCGAGCGCCGCACGCTGCGAGATGTTGGAGATGTTGGAGGTCACCTGGGACTGGAAGTTGATCGCAGCATCGATGACGTCGTGCGGGCCGAGCAGCCACCCGACCCGCCACCCGGTCATGGCGTAGGTCTTGGCGACGCCGTTCACGATCAGCGTCCGGTCGGCGATCTCCGGTGCGACGACCGGCATCGAGACGTGCTTCGCATCCCCGTAGACCAGATGCTCGTAGATCTCGTCGGCAAGCACCCACACGTCGTTGGCGGCGGCCCATCTCCCGATCTCCGCGACGAGGGCCGGCGGGTACACGGCACCGGTGGGGTTGTTGGGCGAGTTGAAGATGAGCAGCTTCGTGCGCGCGGTGCGCGCTGCTTCGAGGCGATCGACCGTGGCGCAGAAGCCGTCCTGCGGCGTCGTGGGGACGGTCACGGGCACGCCGCCAGCAAGGCGGACCGCCTCCGGGTACGTCGTCCAGAAGGGTGCCGGCACGAGCACCTCGTCTCCGGGGTCCAGCAGCGCGACGAGCGCCGTGAACACCGCGTGCTTCCCGCCGTTCGTGACCAGCACCTGATCGTGATCGACCACGAATCCGCTGTCGCGCTCGGTCTTCGCCGCGATGGCCTGACGAAGCGCCGGCAGCCCGGCCGTCGGCGTGTACTTGTGCATCGCTGGATCGAGGCAGGCGGCCGCCGCCGCCTCCACGATCGCCGGAGGTGTTGGGAAATCCGGCTCGCCGGCTCCGAAGCCGATGACCGGCTGGCCCGCAGCCTTCAGCGCCTTCGCCCGTGCATCGACCGCGAGCGTCGCCGACGGCGCGAGGCCCGCCAGCAGCGCCGAGACCCTGCGGTTCGTGATCGAGGGCTCCGTCATGGCTGGCATGATGCCATATATGACCAGCACACCAGAGCACAGCATCCCAAGTGCGATCCTCCCGAAGGATGGCCGGTTCGGCTGCGGCCCCTCCAAGATCCGCGCGTCCCAGATCGAAGAGCTCTCCCGTGACGCGGCGACGTTCCTCGGCACGAGCCATCGGCAGGCACCCGTGAAGAACGTCGTCGGAGAGGTGCGGGACGGCCTCGACGCCCTCTTCGGGCTCCCGGACGGCTATGAGGTCCTGCTCGGCAACGGGGGCACGACCGCGTTCTGGGACGCCGCGACGTTCGGGCTCATCACCGAGCGCAGCGAGCACCTCAGCTTCGGGGAGTTCTCGTCGAAGTTCGCCGCGGCCGCCAAGGCGGCCCCGCACATTGGGGATCCGCTCGTGATCACCTCGGACCCCGGTGCCCACCCCGAGGCCGTCGTCGACCCGTCCGTCGACGTCTACGCACTCACGCACAACGAGACGTCGACCGGGGTCATGCTCCCCATCGCGCGACCGGACCACGATGGCGCGCTCGTCCTCGTCGACGCGACCAGTGCCGCAGGAGGGCTCCCGGTCGATGCTCGAGCGTTCGACTGCTACTACTTCGCGCCGCAGAAGTCGTTCGCGAGCGACGGCGGCCTCTGGCTCGCCCTGTGCTCGCCCGCCGCCGTCGAGAGGATCGAGTCGATCTCGGCGTCGGGGCGCTGGACGCCGGCGTTCCTCGACCTGAAGGTCGCTCTGGACAACTCCCGGTTGAACCAGACCTACAACACGCCTGCCCTTGCGACCCTCCACCTGCTGCGCAGCCAGGTCCGCTGGATGAACGAGAACGGCGGCCTTTCCTTCTCGACCGGGAGGACGGCACGGTCCGCAGAGACCCTCTACGGGTGGGCTGAGGCAAGCCCGTACGCGCAGCCGTTCGTCGCAAGCCCCCCCATGCGGAGCCACGTCGTCGGCACGATCGACTTCGACGACGCGATCGATGCGCTGGCCGTGGCGAAGGTCCTGCGAGCCAACGGGATCGTCGACACCGAGCCCTACCGCAAGCTCGGGCGGAACCAGCTGCGCATCGCGATGTTCCCCGCGATCGATCCCGAGGATGTCGAGGCACTGTGCGCGTGCATCGACTGGGTCGTCGAGGCGCTGCAGTCGTAGCCGCACCGACGCCGTGTCAGCCCTCCGGCGTCTGCGTAGGGGCGGTGGAGCAGGCCGGGGGGGCTGGTCGCGCAATCAGTGCCTTGGCGCGCGATGCGTGGAAGAATGCCCGCGTCCCGACTGAAGCAAGGGCGGCTCCATGGTCCTCGACCTCATGCTCATCGCGATCGTCATTGCGCTCGAGCCCATCCCGCTGACCGCCTTCATCCTCGTCCTCGCGTCGAAGCGCGGCGTCCTCAAGGGTGCGGCGTTCCTCTTCGGGTGGCTGTTGTCGCTCGCGGCGGTCATCGCCCTCACGGTCCTCGTGACTGGCAACAACCCACCGAAGCCGAGCACTGCGCCTTCTGTCGCCGCGATCGTCGTGAAGCTCGTCATCGGTGTCGCGCTTGTGGCCATCGGCCTTCGGCAGCGCGCTCGGATGGGCAGGCCGAAGAAGCCCAAGAAGCCTCCGAAGTGGCAGCAGGGGATCGACAACATGTCGCTGTGGTTTGCCGTGGCTCTCGGCCCGCTGACCCAGCCGTGGGGTCTGGTCGGCGCGGGCGTGGCCACCATCGTCGCTGCCAAGCTCTCGTCCTGGGAGAGCTACGTGGCACTCTTCGCGTTCTGCGTGCTGTCGACCTCCACCTACCTCGCGATGGAGATCTACGCCACGCTTCGGCCCGACAACACCCAGGCATTCCTGACGAGGACGCGCGTCTGGATCGAGACGCACACGGACGTGGTCATCGTCTTCCTGTCGCTCGGTCTCGGATTCTGGCTGGTCGGCAAGAGCATCTACCTGCTCGTCTCCTGACGGCGGGCACCCCGGTCAGGCAGGAGCCGCATCCGTGCGGTGACCCGCGACGAGCTTCGCGCTCATCTTGATCGCCTTCACCGAGCTCGTGGCACCGACCTGGAGGGTCAGCCCGAGGGTGAGCAGCACCACGCCGGGGATGAACAGGACGTGCGATCCGAGCATCAGGATCCCGAGCCGCCCGATCGCGTACGGCGGGAAGCACACGACCGCGCCGATGGCCCCGCCCACGGCGCTGGCCTTCAGCTTGTCGGAGCTCGAGTAGCTGGTCTTCATCCCGATGAGCCGTGCGGGCAGCGAGACGTAGGCGACCATCATGACGCCGATGACGATGCTCATCGAGACCGCGAACCACGTCTGGCCCCACCGTGACACATAGAGGGCCGCGTACGCGAGTGCGATGCCGACGACGGTGCCAGCCCCGAGCACGACCTGCGCATGGCTCCATGCCTGCGCGAACGCCGGACGGATCTGCGGCTTGCCGGGCCGGGCGATGGCGAATGCGAACACGGCGTTGAGGAAGGAGCTCGCAGCGGTGAGGACGACGACGCCCGCCATGGCGGCGACCAGCGCCCACCCGTGCAGCGGGTGGAAGGACTTGCCGTGGAACACGTGGATCTTGAGGTCCATCATCGCGATCCAGATCCACATGGCCGGCAGAACCTGCACGAGCATGAGCCGCCAGTTCGTGAAGAGGAGTCGCAGCCCCTCGAACAGCATCATGAACGCCCCGACCACCATCCCGAGCGGTGCGAGCCACCGGCGGCGCCCGCTGAGCGTCACCACGGCGGACTCGACCATCGAGTCGTCCCCGTCGCGGATCGCCTGCACGAGTCCGCCGATGGCGTTGACGAGTGTCGCCATGCGCCTTCGCTCGCGCGCCGGCGCGCCCGGCTCGCCCGGCGGGGAGCTCTCAGGATCGAGGTGCGTCTTGTCGTCCCCGAGGGTC
>Ga0181519_10002708_pt1 | contig 14849 bp, 12 predicted proteins | sample PEATcosm2014_Bin_26_FD_121102 | JGI IMG/M metagenome (GOLD analysis project Ga0181519, IMG submission 121102) | Peatland microbial communities from MTU Mesocosm Facility, Houghton, MI, USA - PEATcosm2014_Bin02_10_metaG | ecosystem: Environmental > Terrestrial > Soil > Wetlands > Peat | place...
ACCTTTACGCAGGCCGGCGAGCTGGGCATCGGGGCCATCGCCTTCAACTTCGAGCCCATCTACAACCTCAAGGGGCGGATCGACGCCTACAAGGAGGGCATCGCCAACTGTGTCGAGCCCCTGGGGCAGTTCAAGAACGACAACGTGATGATGACCAACGCCGTCATCTGCCTCAACGACCGGAAGAAGGCCCGCGAGATCGCCCTCCGGCCGGGTCGCGGCTATCTGTACTCGATGGTCTGCAACTACCACGACACCATCCCCCATCAGGAGGGCGTCCCGGTGTGGCCCGAGCCGCCCCACACCATCAGCGACGAGGGCATGCTCGACGCCCTCATCGAGGGCGGCTGGATGCTCTGCGGCGAGCCGGACGAGGTGGCCGAGCAGGTGGCCAAGTACCAGAGCGTCGGCTGCGACCAGCTGGTCTTCGGCCTGCCCTCGGACTCCGTGATGGAGGACGAGGTCCACGAGATCATCGAGGTCTTCGGCACCAAGGTCATCCCCCAGTTCGACACCGACCCCGTCCACTCCACCACCCGGTACCGGCAGACGGCGAAGCCCAAGTACCAGACGCTCAACTTCCCGGTCCCGGACATCACGGTGCAGGAGCTGCCGACCAACGCCATGATCCAGCTGGACGGCACCCGCACCCTGTAGTCCCCGGCCCAGCCCCGCCCCGCCCCGGATCTGGCAGACTCGGGTGGTGCCGGGGCTCACCACCAGACAGCGGAACATCGCGGCGTTGGTGGCGGTCGACCTGCTGCTGGCGGCGCTCACCTTCCGGGACCTGCGCCGCCGCGACGCCTCGCAGATCCGGGGGTCCAAGCGCCTCTGGCGGATCGTCATCATCGCCAACCCGGGGAACTCGCTCGCCTACTGGGTCTTCGGGCGCCGGAAGGGTGCCGTGGCCATCCCCGGCGCCGACTGACGCCGGGTCCCACCGTTCCGTGGGCCCTGCCGACGGGGCCGACGGGATCTGGGAGACTCGGTCCCATGCCCCAACCAACCGTCAGGACGAGCCGCGCCCCCAGGGATGTCGGCGGCCTCCGCAGGTCCACCTGGCGCGTGGTTTCGCTGGTGCTCCTCTCGACCGCCGTGCTGACGGTCGGGCTGCTGGTGGCGGACGCCGGGACCGCCGCCGCCGGCCACCCGGCCAAGCAGCCGGTCGGTGACAGCCGCCAGGTCACGGTGTACGCCGTCGCCCACTACGACCTCCCGGTCAAGACGTCGATCACGATCCGGTACGACGGCGGCAACTGCACCAAGGACGAGTCCGGCCAGGGGGCCGGCACCACCTACCCGCTGACCAAGCCCGGCGAGTCGGACTACGCCATGCGAGCCACCGCCAAGAGCGGGCAGCCGTGGGAGTCGTGCGCCTACGAGAAGTCTGACGCCCGCTTCGTGGTCACCGTCAAGACCCCCAACGGCACCACCCGGTCGGTCCAGATCGACCTGGCCCAGAAGTCCTCGCCCAACGCCCTCGTGCGGACCTACGGGGTCGACTGTGGGAGCGGCAACCTCCCCTGCTCCAGCCACGGCTCGGTGACCGTGCCGTCGAAGGACGGCATCGCCGTGGCGCCGGAGGTCAGCTTCGGCCCGGTGTCGCCCGATCCGCCGGCTCCGTCCCCACCGCTGGCCCCCTCTCTGGTCTGCACCGGGTCGATCCAGGCCAAGGCCGGGGTGCCCATCGTGGACGCCCACATCTGCACCGCCGACGGCAATCCGCTGCCCACCCTGTCGTACATCAGCTCGACCCTGCCGACGTCGGTGGTGGTCCCGAGCCGGTGGCCGACCAGCGCCGATACCTGGATCGTCCTGAACGGGACGCTCCCTGACACGGGCCAGTTCAACCTCCGGGTGCAGGCCTCGATCGGGTCGTGGACCGATGTCAAGTACGTCTGGGTCTACGTCAGCTGAACGGCGGGTCCCGTCGGCTCAACCCGACGTGCCCCAACCTCCCACCACGGCGTCCACCGTGGTGAGGGTGGCGATCAGCGGCATGGTGTTGTCGAGCACCGCCTCGGCGTACCCCTCGGGGACGCCGGCCACCGCGTCGCGGGCCACCACCACCTGGTAGCCGCGGTTGACCGCCTCGATGGCCAGGCCGAGCACTCCCAGGTTGACCGACACCCCGGTCACCACCACGGTGGTCACCCCCAGGTTCCGGAGCCAGGTGTCGAGGGTGGTCCCGTGGAAGGGGCTCACCCCTGACAGCCGGCTGCTGACGAGGTCTTCCGGCTCGGGACCCAGCTCGGGGACCAGCTCGGTCGGCGGGGTGCCCGCCAGGAGATGGTCCGGGTTGCGGACCATGGCCGCCACCAGTTGGCAGTTCACCGCGGTACCGGCCCGGTCGGCACGGAACTCGGCGGTGCAGTGGACCACCCGGGCCCCGGAGCCGCGGGCCGCCTCCAGCAACCGGGCGGTGTTGGGGATGACACCCACCCGTTCGGCGACGTCGCGGAGCTGCGGAAAGGCGCTGAGGTCCCCGATCACCCCGCGCTGGACCTCCATGGTCAGCACCGCGGTGGTCGTCGGCTCGACCAGGCTGGCGAGGTCGGGGGGCAAGGGACCGGCCTACGTGCCGGCCCGGGTGGGACGGGGAGCCGGAGCCGGCCGGCTCACGGGGCGGTCGAGGTGCGGTCGCCCCCGGCGTCGGACTCCTCGGGATCTTCCTCCACGATGCCGGCGGCCCAGCGGTAGTCGGGCTTGCCGCTCGGCGACCGGAGGATGCCGTCGACCACGTGGAGCTGGCGCGGCACCTTGTAGCCGGCGATGGAGCTCCGGCAGTGGGCCTGGATGTCCTCGAGGGTGGGGTGCTTCCCGTCGCGGGGGTGGATGATGGCGGCGACGCACTGGCCCCAGCGCTCGTCGGGCGCGCCCACCACGATGGCGTCGATGACGTCAGGATGGGACCGGACCGCGGATTCCACCTCCTCGGGGAAGATCTTCTCTCCGCCGGAGTTGATGCAGACCGAACCCCGGCCGAGCAGGGTGATGGTGCCGTCGGCCTCGATGGTGGCGAAGTCGCCCGGCATCACGTACCGCTGGCCGTCGACGTCGATGAAGACCTCGGCGGTCTTCACCGGGTCGTTGTAGTAGCCGACCGGGATGTCGCCGGTGCGGGCGATCTTGCCGATGACGCCCGACCCGGGCTCCACCGGGTGCATCTCCTCGTCGAAGACCACCGTGTTGCCGAGCACGCTCACCGTGGGTCCGCTCTTCATCGCCGTCTGGCCCTTGGTCATGGTGGCCATGCCGTTGTTCCCCGACTCCGACGAGCCGACGGCGTCCACGATGACCAGGTTGGGGAAGTGGTCGAAGAAGCTGTCCTTGACCGGTGCCGAGAAGAGGGCGGCCGACGAGGTGAGGGCCAGCAGCGACGACAGGTCGTAGCTCGCCCCGGGGTCGTCCAGCGCCTCGACCAGCGGCTTGCCCATGGCGTCGCCGGTGATCATGAGGGAGTTGACCTTCTCCTCCTCCACCAGACGCCAGACCTCGTGGGGCTCGAACTTCGACATCATGACGGTCCGGTTGCCGACGAAGCTCTGGCCGAGGCAGCACCACTGGGTCGCCCCGTGCATGAGCGGCGCGATGGGGAAGAGGGTGAGCTGGCCGCCGCGCCCCTTCTCGACCATCTCCCCGGGGGACTGCACCCGGGTGTTGGTGGTGGGGTCGACGCCGCCGCCCAGGGCGTAGAACACGGCCTTGTGTCCCCAGACCACCCCCTTGGGCATCCCGGTGGTGCCCCCGGTGTAGAGGATGTAGTGGTCGTCGTCCGACCGGGGCCCGAAGTCGCGCTCCGGGCCGCCCGACGCCAGGGCCTCCTCGTAGGGGACGGCGCCCTCGGGCAGGGGCTCGCCGGAGCCGTCCTCGACGGTGATCACGTGCCGGAGGTCGGGCAGCTCGGGCAGGAGCTCGGTGACGCGGGGACCGAACTCCGCCTGGTGGACCAGGGCCACCAGGTCGGCGTTGGCGAACAGGTACCGGAGCTCGTCGTGCACATAGCGGTAGTTGATGTTGATCCAGACCGCCCGGAGCTTGAAGACCGCCCAGGCGGTCTCCACCCACTCGACGCTGTTGGTGGAGTAGATCCCGACGTGGTCGCCGGGCCCCACGCCCTGGGCGGCCAGGTGGTGGGCGAGCCGGTTGGCCCGCTCCTCCATCTCGGCGTAGGTGCGCCGCTGGCCGTCCGCCACCAGGTACTCCCGGTCACCGAAGGCGTCGACGGCGGCCTCGAACAGATCGGCCAGGTTGAACGTCGTCATCGGTCGCCAAGTAGAACACGTTTCGATTGGGGCGGCAAGCAGCCCGGGTGGTGTCCGTGGGCCCCGGGTGGCACCTCCCGACCGGTCAGTCGGAGGCGTCGGCGACGGGGAGCACGGGGGCTCCCACCGCCCCGCGGGCGGAACGGACCAGCCCGTCGGCGTCCAGTCCGAACCGGGCCAGGATCCGGTCGGGCTTGTCCTGCGGGATGAACACCCGGTCGACGCCGAGCACGGTGACCGGCGGGGGCTGGCGGTGGAGGAGCGTGCCGTCCCCGGCATCCCCGTCGACCACCGCGCGCCGCATGGCATCCGCCAGGAACATGCCCGCCCCACCCTGGCGCATCCCGTCCTCGGCGGTCAGGACCTGCCCGTGGCGGGCGGCATCGGCCAGCATCTCCGGATCCGGGGGTGACACCACCCGGACGTCCCACACCGTGGCGTCGATCCCTTCGGCCTCCAGCTTCCCGGCCGCCTCCACCGCGGTGGCCACCAGCTTGCCGACCGCCAGGATGCACACCGAGCCGTCCCCCTCGCGGAGACGGCGGGCCCGGAGCCCGCTGCCCACCTCCCCTCCGGCCACCACCGGGGCGGGGGTCTTCGGGAAGCGGATCACCGACGGTCCCTCGAGCTCGAGCGCTTCGTCGAGCATGGCCCCGACCTCGGGGGCGGACGACGGGGCGAAGACGGTCATGCCGGGGATGGAGAGCGCCAGCACCAGGTCGAGGACCCCGTGGTGGCTGGGGCCGTCGTCGCCGGTGATCCCGGCCCGGTCGAGCACGAAGACCACCGGGCAGCCGTGGAGGCCCACGTCGAGGTTGGCCTGGTCGAAGGCCCGCGAGAAGAAGGTGGAGTACACGGCGACCACCGGGTGGAGCCCGCCCATCGACATGCCGGCGGCGGCCGTCACCGCATGCTGCTCGGCGATCCCCACGTCGATGAACCGCTCGGGGTAGCGCGCCTCGAAGGGGAGCAGGCCGGTGGGGCCCGGCATGGCGGCGGTGATGGCCACCAGGGAGGGGTCGGCCTCCGCATGCTCGAGGAGCGACCGGGTGAACGCGTCGGTGAAGGTGGTGGGGGGGATCGTCACCGTCTCGGGGGTCCCGGTCGGCACCGTGTCGGGCGGCTCCTTGGGCGGCGCCGCGGCGACCGACTTCACCTTCACGTCGTGGAGGCGCTGGACGTCGTCCTCCTCCGCCGGGGCGTACCCGCGACCCTTCTGCGTGACGACGTGCAGGAGGATCGGGCCGTCCCACTCGGTGGCGTTGGCAAGCGCCTGCTCGACCTCGGCGATGTCGTGCCCGTCGATGGGTCCGGCGTACCGGACGCCGAGCGCCTCGAAGAAGGTGTGCGGGGTCACCACCTCGCGCACCGCGCTGGTGAGCCCGTGGACGCCGGAGTAGGCGAGCTCGCCGACCCCGGGCAGTTCGCGGATGAGGTGCCGGATCCGCTGGCGGGCCTGGACGTAGGTCGGGTTGAGCCGCAGGTGGGTCAGACTCACCGACAGCCGGGACACGGTCGGGGCGTACGAACGGCCGTTGTCGTTGAGGACGATCAGCACCGGGGTGCCGGAGTGGCCCAGGTTGTTGAGGGCCTCGTAGGCCATGCCGCCGGTGAGGGCGCCGTCGCCCACCACCGCCACCACCCGCCGCTCGACCCCCTGGAGCTCGAAGGCCTTGGCCAGCCCGTGGGCGTAGCTGAGGGCGGTCGAGGCGTGGCTGTTCTCGACCCAGTCGTGCTCGGACTCGGTCCGGTTGGGGTAGCCCGAGAGCCCGCCGGCCTGGCGGAGGCGGGGGAAGTCATCCCGCCGCCCGGTGACCAGCTTGTGCACGTAGGCCTGGTGGCCCGTGTCCCACAGGATGACGTCGCGGGGGGAGTCGAACGTCCGGTGGAGTGCCAGGGTCAGCTCCACCGCCCCGAGGTTGGACCCGAGGTGTCCACCGGTGGCGGTCACCGAATTGACGATGAACTCGCGGATCTCGGCGGCGAGGACGGCCAGATCCTCTGCGGACAGGGTGCGGAGGTCGGCGGGGCTGTCGATGTGTTCGATGATCATGGGTCGGGTCTCACTGCCACGCTACCAGCGACGCCGTGGCCACCACCGGCGACGCCGCCCCCGCCGTATCCCACCGGGACGGCCGACGCCCAGGTCACAGGCCCGGCGAGCAGGCCATCACCACCGCCACCACGCCGGCCAGGGCGGCGGTGACCACCAGCCCGACCCCGAGGCCCCAGGTGTCCGCCATGAGGCCGATGAGGGGGGCGCCCGCCACCCAGCCGAGGTAGCCGGCGGCGGTGAAGGCGCTCACGGTGGCGGTCGGCCGGCTGGCCACCGTGGAGGCTCGGGCCATCAGCAGGGGCCAGAAGATCGACGCGCCGCCGGCGGCCAGAGCCAGGCCGAGGCCGGCGAGGGCCGCGGAGCCGGCCAGCGCCTCCAGGCAGAGTCCGGCACAGGCCACCACCGCCCCCGTCACCACCCCGAGGCGCGAGCCCATCCGCCCGAGCCGGGGACCGGCGAGGAGCCGGGTGCCGATCGCCATCACCTGTCCGAGGGCGTAGGCGGAGGCGCCGACCAGTGCGGTGACGCCGAGGTGGGTCCGGAGGTAGAGCACCCCCCAGGTGTCCACGCCGCCCTCGACCACCTCGGCGACGGCGAAGAGCACCAGCAGGACCAGCAGGCCGTCCCGGCGCAGGATGGCCATCGAGCGGGTGAAGGGGACGTGCTCGTCGACCCGTCGGTGGGCCGATCCGTCCGGGCCGCCGGCGGGTAGGGGGTCGGCGGCCCGGAGGTGGGCCCAGGCGGCCACCGGCAGCGCCACCACGGCGATGGCCGGCCACGCCCACCGCCACGAGGCGCCCAGGTGGAGAAGGGTCCCGAGGGCCATCGCCCCGACCAGGGCGCCGATGTTGAAGATCCCGTGGAACCGGACCAGCGCCCCGGGGCGCTGGCCGAGCCGGGTGGCGGATGCGGCGTTCATCGTCATGTCGACACAACCGCCGGCGGCCATGGTGGCGACGAAGCACACGGAGAACTCCACGGCGGTGTCGGCCAACCCGGTCAGGACCAGGAGCGCCGCCCAGACCAGGAGCGACCGGACGAGCGTGCGGGCGGTCCCCCAGCGCTCGGCCCGGTTGCCCACCCATGCGCCCACCACCCCGCTGCACGTGACCGCCACCGCCAGGAGCAGGCCGAGCTGGGCGTCGGAGAGATGGTACGCGGCCCGTACGTCGGTGGTGGCCACCGCCCAGCTCCCCCAGAACATCCCGAAGACGACGAAGGCGCCGCCCACCGGCAGCAACGCGCGCCGCTCGTCGGCACGTGGGGCCCCGGTCACGGTCATCGCCAGAGTCTCCCAGGACGGGGTCGGACCCGCCGCCGGGAGCGTCGCTCGCAGTGCGTGGGTGGATCGGGCAGACTCTCCACGACCAACGACACCCGTGGCGGGTGCGCGACGAGGAGGACCCCATGGACGCCCAGATCAAGGGAAGCACGATGCCGATCCTCGAGATGTTGCTCGACCCGGGCGAGTCGCTCATCTCGACCCACGGGGAGCTGTCGTGGATGTCGACCAACATGCAGCTGACCCAGACCACCAGCGCCGGCGGCACCAAGGGCGTGATGAGCGGCCTGAAGCGGATGGTCGGCGGCGGGGGGCTCTTCGTGACCAAGTACGAGCCGCTGGGCGGGCAGGGGATGATCGCCTTCGCCGCCAAGCTCCCCGGCCGGATCTTCCCGATCGACATCGCCCCCGGACAGGGCTTTCTGGTCCACCGCCACGGATGGGTGTGCGGGACCGACGGCATCGTCCCGACGGTGGGCCTGCAGCAGACCTTCCGGGGTGGACTCTACGGCCAGGACGGGTTCATCCTGCAGAAGCTGGAGGGGACCGGCCGGGCGTGGATCGAGCTTTCCGGGGAGATCACCACCTACGAGCTGGCCGCCGGCCAGTCCCTGCTGGTCCACCCGGGGCACGTCGGCTTGTTCGAGGACCGGGTGAGCTTCACCATCCAGCGCCTGAAGGGGATCTCCAACATGGCCTTCGGCGGTGACGGCTACCACCTGGTCAACCTGACCGGTCCGGGCAACGTCTGGCTCCAGAGCCTCACCGTCCCCGGACTGGCCCACGCCGTGGCGCCCTACCTGGGTGGCGACGACCACCCGGCCGCGGCGGCCGGGGTGGGGGGCGTCCTCGGCGGGATGATCGGGAAGAACCTGTAGGCAGGCCGCCGGAGGCCGCCCACCGTGGCAACCAGCGGCTCCCCCTACCGGGCGTTGGCCAGGAAGGTCGTCCGGTCCACCACCACGCGGGCGACCTTGCCCGCCGCCACCAGCCCCGAGCCGTCGGAGACCGAGACGGTGAAGGTGAGGCGCCTCCCTTCGATGCGGTCGAGGGTGGCCTCGGCCCGGACGGTGCCCCCGACGCGGACCGGCACCAGGTGGTCGAATTGGACCCGCTTTCCCACGCTGGTGGTTCCGGCGTCGAGCTCCGGGGCGACCGCCAGGCAGGAGGCCTCCTCGCAGAGTGCCACCAGCCTCGGGGTGGCCAGGACGGGCACGTCGCCGGTCCGGAGGGCCTGGGCGGTGTCGGCGTCGGTCACCGACAGCTCGACTCGGGCGGACAGACCGGTGTGCAGGGCCACGCCGGTACCATACGACTGACAGCGGACCCACGGCCACTGGGCCGGGCCGCCCACCGAGGAGGCAGTGGTGATCGACACACCCGTACTGGAGCGTGTGCTCGGGGCCGCGCTCCGACACGGCGGGGAGTTCGCCGAGGTGTTCGCCGAGGACCGGTCGTCCTCGTCGGCGGTCCTCGACGACGGGCGGGTGGAGGAGCTCACCTCGGGCCGTGACCGGGGGGCGGGGATCCGCGTGGTCTCGGGGGAGACGACCGGCTTCGCCCACACCGCCGACCTCAGCGAGGCCGGGCTGCTCCGGGCGGCCGAAGCCGCCTCGGCCGTGGCCCGCACCGGCGGAGGGGGCACCACCTCGGTGGCGGTCGACCTGGTGGCGGCGGGCGACCGGGGTCGATCCGGGGAGGCCGGCCCCCGCGTGTCGAAAGCCGACTCGTTGGAGCTCCTGCACCGGGCCGACGATGCCGCTCGCTCGGCCGGCGGCGCCATCTCCCAGGTCCAGGCCGCCTACGGCGGCTCGCGCCGACAGGTGCTGATCGCCAATTCGGAGGGCCTGCTGGTCGGGGACGAGCAGCGACGGACCCGCTTCGCGGTGTCGTGCGTGGCCGTCGGCGACTCCGGGATGCAGACCGGCTTCGAGACGGCCGCCCGGACCGTCGGCTTCGAGCTGTTCGACGAGGTGTCGGTGGAGGAACTGGCCCGGCTGGCCTCCGGGCGGGCACTGGCCAAGCTGTCGGCCCGGCCCGCCCCCTCCGGCGAGGTGCCGGTGGTGCTGGCCGGGGGGAGCGGCGGCATCCTCTTCCACGAGGCGTGCGGGCACGGGCTGGAGGCCGACCACATCGTGAAGGACTCGTCGGTCTACGTCGGCCAGGTCGGCAAGCAGGTGGCCAGCCCCCTGGTGACCCTGGTCGACGACGGCACCGTCGGAACCGAGTGGGGCACCTTCGGGGTGGACGACGAGGGACGCCCGGCCCAGCGCAACGTGCTCATCGAGGACGGCATCCTCACCGACTACCTGTGGGACTACCTCCGGGCCCGCCAGGAGGGCCGGCAGTCGTCGGGCAACGGGCGCCGGCAGACCTACCAGCACCTGCCCATGGTGCGGATGACCAACACCTTCCTGCTGCCCGGCGAGGACGACGCCGACGAGATCGTCGCCCAGACCCCGCACGGCGTCTACGTGGCCAAGCTGGGGGGTGGCCAGGTGAACACCACCACCGGTGACTTCGTGTTCGGGACCACCGAGGCGTACCTGATCGAGGACGGACGGATCACCGAGCCGCTGCGCGACGCCAATCTGATCGGCAACGGCCCCGAGATCCTCAAGCGCGTGGATGCGGTGGCCACCGACTTCGCCATGACACCGGGCACCTGCGGCAAGGACGGCCAGAGCGTGCCGGTCGGCTGTGGGCAGGCCACCCTGCGCATCACCGGGGTCACCATCGGGGGGACGGCCGAGTGAGCGCGATCACCGGAACCGCACCGTCCGGCACCGCCGGGGACACCCAGGAGCTGACGGCGGTGGCCGAGCGGGTGGCCGGCTGGGCCCGCTCCGGCGAGGACGTCGAAGTGTACGTGGCCCGGGGCGACGAGACCGAGGTGCGCGCCTACGACGGCGAGGTGGAGTCGCTGACCTCGGCGACGTCGGCCGGCATCGGGGTCCGGGTGGTCGTCGACCACCGGCTCGGCTTCGCCTGGGCGGGATCGCTCGACGAGGCGGTGCTGGCCGAGACGCTCGACGAGGCACGGGACAACGCCGCCTTCGCCACCCGGGACGAGCACGTCGGGCTGGCCGTCCCCGACGGGGTCGCCGCGGTGCCGGTGGACCTGTGGGACGACGGACTGGCGACGGTGCCGACGTCGGCGAAGGTGGAGGCGGTCCTGGCCCTCGAGGCCCGGGCCCGGGCGGCCGATCCGAGGATCCGACAGGTCTCGTCGGCCGACTACGGCGACGGCTCGGTGGAGGTGGCCCTGGTGTCCACCACCGGCATCCGCTCCGCCTACCGCAAGACCTCGGGCTTTCTGTCCGTCGGGGTGATCGCCGGTGAGGGGGAGGCCAGCCAGACCGGCGGGGGCTTCTCGGTCGGCCGCGGGTTCGAGGGACTCGACCCCGAGCGGGCGACGTCCGAGGCCGTCGAGCGGGCGGTGCGCCTGCTGGGGGCCACCAAGGGCCCATCGGGCCGGCGGACGGTGGTGTTCGACCGCCGGGCGGCGACCACGCTGTTGTCGGTGGTCTCCTCCGCCCTCTCGGGCGAAGCGGTGGCCAAGGGCCGGTCGTTCTTCGCCGGCCGGATCGGTGAGGAGGTGGGCGGGGGAGGGGTGACCCTGGTCGACGACCCGACCGACCCCCGGGCCTACGGCGCCGCCGCCTACGACGCCGAGGGGCTGGCCTGCCGGAGGAACGAGTTGATCACCGGCGGTATCCTCCGGGGCTTCCTGTACGACACCATCGCCGGGTCGCGGGCCGGCGTGGCCTCCACCGGCTCCGCGGTGCGGGGCGGCTTCTCCGGCACCCCGGGGGTGGGCTGCCGGGCGCTCACCCTGGCGCCCGGGCCGGAGGGCTACGACCAGGCCGGCGTGATCCGGGCGGTCCGCGACGGGCTGTTCGTGCAGTCGATGACCGGTGTCCACTCCGGGGTGAACCCGATCAGCGGTGACTTCTCGGTCGGCGCCGAAGGCCTGCTCATCCGCGACGGGGAGCTGGCCGAGCCGGTGCGCGAGATCACCGTGGCGTCGACGCTCCAGCGGATGCTGCATTCGTTGGTGGCGGTGGGCGCCGACCTCGAGTGGCTCCCGGGGATCGCCGCCGGACAGACGCTGGCCGTGGGCGACATGCAGGTGAGCGGGGTCTGACCGACCGGACCGCCGCGCACATCGGCCCCGCTGTCAGCTCACTTGATGGTCGTGGCCTTGGTGCAGGCGGCCGTGGCGTTCGCGGTGCTCGTGTAGTAGATCGAACCGGCGATCGACAGCGTGTACGGGCCGGCGCTGGCCGCCGTCGGCGTACCACCGACCCAGAGGGCACTGCCGCTCGGGGCAGCCGACGAGGAAGCCGCCGTGTTCGATGTCGTCGAGCTCGCCCCTCCGAGCGAAAGGGTGAACGTCTGGATCGTGAAGAGCCGGGGGAACGAGTCGAGGCCGGCGACGAACGCCGACATCTGCCCGAAGTTGCCGGAGATCGTCATGCCCACCGGAACCGGCGTCACCCCGGTACCGCTCGAGGCGCTGCCCGCACTGCCCCATGAGAAGGTGGGAATGGAGGTGCCGGACGTCCCCACCAGGGTGGTGAGCTGGTCGTAGAAGGACGACTGCTCGGCGGCCAGGTCGCTCGATGACTGGACGCTCGGGATCTGGTTCGAGATCTTCTCGAGATCGGCGCAATTCGCAGGGAGCTTCTGCTTCTCCGTCTGGAGCACGGTGAGCTGGCTCTGGAGCTGCGCCTGTTGTGCCTGCAATGTCGTCTCCTGCGCCTGCAGCGTCGAGAGCTTCGAGCTCTGCGGTGAATAGAACGCCGCGTAGAGGATGATGGCCACCACCACACCGACGACGGCGATCAGGATCGGGTTCCGGTACTCCTGGACGGTGCTCATTGGAGGCTCGCATTCTTGGCCAGGCTGGCGTAAGCCGTGACGGAGATCGTCGATGGGAAGGAGACCGTACCGTTCACGTTGGTGGTGACCGTGGTCGGTACCGGGTTGGCGAACATCTTCTGCGGGTCGTTGGCGATCGCCGTGGTCCATGCGGAAGGGCTCGTCAATCCGGGCCCGGGCCCCGTGAGGTTTGTCCCCACCTGACCGATGGCTCCCGATGAAGACGAGGAGGACGACGCCGACGACGCCGATGATGACGCCGACGACCCCGAGGCCGAAGCAGGGGCGTTACCGGTGGTACCGGCGAAGGTGAGGACCTGGATGCTGGGAGGCGTGATGCTGATCAGATTGCCAAGTGCCTGTGGCCAGTCGACGGAGGACGTCAGGACCGAGTCTCTCCGGGCCTTGCCGGCGGTGTAGGCGTGGTTCGCCGCAACCACCAGGTCGTACTTCGGGATCTGAGCATTGAGGTTGGTGATGCTGCTGTTGAGGGTATCCACGTTGTTCTGCGCGGTGCGCACCTGCAGGAATTTCCAGACGCCGAGACCGGCCACGAGCACGACCAGGACAGCGGCCCCGACCAGGACGTACTGCTGGAGCTTCTTCATCCGCGCCCGTTTGGCGACCTCGGGTGGGAGCAGGTTGAACTTCTGGACCGACGGGTTGGACTCGGGAAGGGCGAGGCCGATCGGGGTCGAGAGCACGGCGCTGACCTGCGCGGCCTGCTCCTCGGTCATCGCCACCTTGCTCACGTCGAGGCGACCGAGGGGATTGACCGGCTGGACCGGCAGACGGACCTGCGCCTCGATCATCGGGATCAGGCCGTAGAGGTACGAGCCCCCGCCGGTGACCAGGACCCGGGACACCGGAAGGCGTCCCGGCAGGGAGGCGAAGTACTGGATCGAGTTGCGGATCTCCCCGACCAGGTCGGCGATGCTCGGCTGCGCCGCCCGCTCTGCCGCCTGTACCTGGGGACTCTGCTCACCCAACCGGCGCTTGAGCGCCTCGGCATCGGAGAGGGGAAGGTCGAGCGAGGCGGCGATGGCCGCGGTGGTGGCGTTGCCGCCCGAGCCGATGGTGCGAACGAACTGCGGACGACCCTGCTGGTGGATGACCACCACGGTGAGCCCGGCGCCGATGGAGACGATCGCCTCCGGCTGCTCGCCGGCGGAGTTGTCGGAGATGGCCCGCACCAGGGCGGAGGAGACCAGGTCCACCCCCTCGACGGTGAGGCCGGCCTCCTCGACGACGGCGATGACCCCGTCGACCAGGTCGGTGTGGGCCGCGGCGACCAGCACCCGGCGCATCTTGTCGCCTTCCGGCGACGTGTAGTCGGTGAGGATCTGCGACGAAAGGATCGTCTTGTCGGGGGGGAAGGGGATGACCTCCTCCGACTGGAACCTGACGGCGCTGTCGATCTCGTCGTCCGGGACGTAGGGGAGGTCGATCTCGCGGGTGATCGCCCGCAGTCCGGCGATGCCCACGACCACCGAGTTCTTCGAGAACTGCCCGTTCTTCCAGAGGCGCTCGATGGCCTCGGCCACCGCGGCCCGGTCGTGGATCTCGCCGTCGACGATCGACCCGGGGGGCAGGCCCACCTGTCCGTAGGTCAGCAGGACCGTGCGTGAGCTGCCGACGTCGAGTTCGGCGGCGCGCACCGCGCTGGTCCCGATGTCCAGTCCGACGATCACCTGTGCCATTCAACGCTCCCCTCACAGCTCGCCGAGCTGCGCTCCCCACGGTGCACCGGTCGGCGCATTCCCCCGAACACCCGACCGGTCCGGGCCGGGAACCGCATCACCATAGCGCGTGGTCCTCTCGATTCAAGGCATTTCTTCGACCGTCGCAACCCCGTGGATGTGCGGGTTGGACCCGTGTACCGGAACGATCTGCCGGTTCAGCATCGGAACGACACGCATTTATCTTGAGCGGCCGATGGGCCCTCGATGCCGGCCGATGGGCCGGGAACTGCTCAACCGAAGTGGGCGGCTGCGAACTGTCCGGTCTGGATGATCCCCCGGCGCTCGAGGATCACCTTCAGGTCGTGCGGGTTGGTGGCGGTGGTCATGGCCTCCTGCAGGTCGACCGTGCCGTTGGCCACCAGGTCGGCGAGGGACTGGTCGAACGTCTTCATCCCGTAGTACTCGCCGTCGGCGACGATGCCCTCGATGTCGGACGTCTGCAGCGGGTCGATGATCGCCTGCTGGATACGCCCGTTGATGACCAGCATCTCGAGCACCGGGACGCGGGACTTGCCGTCGGCGGTGGGGATCAGGCGCTGGCAGATGATGCCCTTCAGGGATCCGGCGAGGCTGACTCGGGTCTGCGACTGCTGGTGGGGTGGGAAGAAGTCGACGATCCG
>Ga0181519_10002714_pt1 | contig 14824 bp, 9 predicted proteins | sample PEATcosm2014_Bin_26_FD_121102 | JGI IMG/M metagenome (GOLD analysis project Ga0181519, IMG submission 121102) | Peatland microbial communities from MTU Mesocosm Facility, Houghton, MI, USA - PEATcosm2014_Bin02_10_metaG | ecosystem: Environmental > Terrestrial > Soil > Wetlands > Peat | place...
CAGCAATGAAGACCACCGCAACATCTCATCTTCCAATTTCGATGAGCGCTTGTTCTGGGAGTATTACTCGGTTCCTTTCCGTATGGGCTTCCTCGAAGGCGGGGCCCAAGCGGTCATGGCCTCGTACAACGCGTGGAACGGCACGGCCATGGCCGTTAATCCCATCCTGCGCAGCATTGTGCGTGACAAATGGGGCGTCAACGTCATCTCCAGCGATGGCGGAGCCGTTCGGCTCCTCGTCGATCCGCGCCATCTCTTCCCCAACCAGGAGGCGGCCGTTGTCGCATGCCTGAAAGCCGGCATCAATCAGTTCCTCGACAGGTATGCCGACGAAACCAGAGCGGCTCTTAAAGACGGCTCCCTGGCTGTGAGCGATATCGACGCAGCGCTGCGGCTCAAGTTCCGCATCGCCATTAAGCTTGGACTGCTCGATCCGCCGGAGATGGTCCCGTATTCTAAGATCAAAGACTCGCCCGAGCCCTGGAACACCGATAAAGATCGCGCCGTTTCCCGTCAGATCGCCCTTGAATCGGTCGTCCTTCTGAAGAACGACAAGAACTTCCTCCCGCTCGACAAGAAGTCTCTCAAATCCATTGGCGTTATTGGCCCGCTCGCCGACTCCGTCCACTGGGACTGGTATGGTGGCACGCCTCCTTATGCCGTCACGCCTTTGCAGGGCATCAAGGAGGAACTTGGTCCCAATGTCACCGTCAACTACGCTGCCGACGAACTGGGCAACGCCGCTGTCAACGCAGCGCGCAAGTCCGATGTAGCCGTCGTAGTGGTCGGCAACGACCCCACCTGCGGTCCTGACATGAGGCATGACTGGTACAGCGGCTCCGATGGCGGCGGCGTCACGTTGCCCTGCACCGTACCCAGCGACGGCCGGGAAGGCCGTGACCGCGAAACCATCGACCTGTATCAAGAACAGCTCATCAAGCAGGTCTACGCCGCGAATCCGAAGACGGTCGTGATCCTCGTTTCCAGCTTCCCGTTCGCTATCAACTGGACGCAGGCCAATGCTCCGGCCATCCTGCACATGACTCACGCCTCTCAGGATGAAGGGACTGCGCTGGCGAAGGTCCTGTTCGGCGACTACACGCCGGGCGGCCATCTCGTCGAAACCTGGCCCAAGTCTGTCGATCAGTTGCCGGCTATGATGGACTACAACATCCGCGACGGCCGCACCTACATGTACTTTAAGGACGAGCCTCTTTACGCGTTCGGCTTCGGCCTCAGTTACACGACCTTCAAGTTCTCCAATCTGAGGACGAGTTCCCGGCAAGTCGCGAAAGACGGAACGGTGAATATCGGCGTAGACGTGACCAACACCGGCAGCCGCGCGGGCGACGAAGTCGTCCAACTCTACGTAAAGCACCTGGGCTCGAAAGTCGAGCGCCCGCACCAACAACTCGCAGGATTCCAGCGCGTGACCTTGCAGCCCAATGAGACAAAGGCGGTTGCGATGGCCCTCCCGGTTTCGCGGCTGGCGTACTGGGATGCAAAACTCCAGGCCTTCCGCGTCGAGGCCGAACCGGTCAGCCTCATGATCGGCGATTCGTCGGCCAACGTTGCGCTCAACGCCACAGTGCAAGTGCAGTAGGCAACCGGCGCGAGCCTAGGCCACTCCACGGATGATTTAATAGGGCGGGCCAGCAAGATCCGGCGGGAAGCCAGGATTCAGCCAAGCGCGATCCGGGGCCGATTTCGGCTCGAAGTAGGATTGGAGCGGGTACGGCGAGCCGGTGTATTCTTCCGGGATGGCGGCGACGTAGGCCGGCCTTTACGGTCCATGACGGCGGACTGCCAACGCTCGGCATGGTTAACGTGGCGGTAGTGGAGTCGCACCGAGGCGACCACCGGACTCGTGAGTGCGAGCGCCAGCGGCTGCATGCGCTGGAAGCGGTGGGGCGCACGATGGCGCGTCGCGGCCGAAGGGCGTTGCGAGCGGCCAATGGCTTCGGCGATGGCGGCCTTCACTGCAGATCGTCGGTGGGCCTGGAACAGTGGAGACGCATTTCAAGAAGGGCGATATTCTCAGGAACCGTCCGCGTGAGTGTGCGCGCCGGGCAGTTCGGCATGGCAACGCGCAAGAAAAGTGGAAGGCGCGGCGGGAGTTGAACCCGCATTCTCTCGTTAGAAGCGAGCAGCCCTGTCCGTTGGACGACGCGCCCATTGGTATTCCCCCGGCGAATCGAACGCCGATCCCAGGCTTAGGAGTCCCGTATCTTGTCCCTTAGACGAGGGGAATGTTGGTGAGAGCGGCGGGAATCGAACCCGCCCGGTCCTGAGTAAAAGTCAGGAGCCTCTCCTATTCGGCATCGCTCTCAAAATTGGTACCGGGCCGGAGAATCGAACTCCACTGTGCCTCTTTGTAAGAGAGGTCTCCGCGACCAGCGGAGTTGCCCGGCATGGTCCCTCCCCTTGGTGTCGATCCAAGATCCAGGCGCTAATCTGGCGCGACCGCTTATAAGGCGGCTTGAGGCACCGGCCTCCCGAGAGGGATGCGAAATGGCTCCGGGGGCAGGAGTCGAACCTGCGCGTGGGCACGTTAACAGCGTGCTGCCTTCCCAGCTTGGCTACCCCGGAATGAAATTGGTGCGCCGGGTGGGACTTGAACCCACACATCGTCCGATTAAGAGTCGGAAGCTTTAATCCGGTTTAGCTACCGGCGCATTGGCACGGGCGAGGAGAATCGAACTCCCATCGAGAGATTGAAAGCCTCCCATCCTGACCTTTAGACGACACCCGCAAAACTTGGCAGGGCCGGGGAGAATCGAACTCCCGTCGAAACCGCGAGAAGGTTCCATCCTTGCCGCTAGAAGACGGCCCCGTGGCGCGATAGGAGGGAGTCGAACCCTCCTGGAGTCCCGATAGACAGTCGGGTACCTTTGCCGCTCGGCCACCACCGCGAAATGTTTCCATGGGCGTCCGTGAATCCGCGCACCGGCTGCTCCATCACCCCGCGTTACCGCTCGGGCACCCATGAAACTTGGTCCAGCCTCCCGGAGTCTAACCGGGATTTCAGCGTTCGGAGCGCTGGGTCCTGTACGATTGGACGAAGGCCGGATAATCTGGTACGCCCGGTAGGATTTGAACCTACAAGTCTCTCGGTTCGTAGCCGAGTGTCCTAGTCCGTTGAACGACGGGCGCGTGAAACCTTGGTTGACGGTAGTGGACTCGAACCACTGTTAGCGGAGTCAGAGTCCGCCGTCCTGGCCGCTGAACGAACCGCCAATGGCAGGGGGTGAGCGAGTCGAACGCCCGAAGCCAGCTTCAAAGACTGGCGGCTTGCCGCTAACCGAACCCCCTGTGAAACTTTGCGGCAGTTCGCGGACCCAATTACTCCGCTGCGATTGCTTGCCATCCCCGCCGCAGTAGCAAGATGGTCCGGTGGATGGGAGTTGAACCCATATCTGCGGAGCCACAATCCGCCGTCCTTTCCTTTGGACGACCTCCGGCATAAAACTCTGGCGCCGTCGCTACGGATCGAACGCAGGTTACGGGCTTTTCAGGCCCGCGCCTGACCTCTCGGCCACAACGGCTTGGTGGAAAAGGTGGGAATCGAACCCACATCTACTGGGTGCAGGCCAGTGATCCTCCCGTTGAACGACTTCCCCATGGTAGCGGGTATCGGAGTTGAACCGATCTATGCAGCTTATGAGACTGCCGACTGAGCCGCTAGTCTAACCCGCAACAAACACTTGGTGCGCCCGCACTGACTCGAACAGTGGTTCCTCGCTAATCGGGCGAGTGTCCTTGCCGCTAGACGAAGGGCGCATGGAGCCGATGCCGGGAATCGAACCCAGGCCGGTCGCTTACCAAGCGCCTGCTCTGCCACTGGGCTACAACGACTGGAGCCGATCCCCGGACTTGAGCCGGGCTATCGCGGGTACGAGCCGCGCGCATCGCCACCTATGCTTGATCGACTGGAGCCGAGTGTCAGAATCGAACTGACTTCACCGGTTTACAGGACCGGCGCATCGCCAGCAATGCTTACTCGACATGAAACTCTGGTGCGGGGTACGGGACTCGAACCCGTGTCGATGCCATGGCAAGGCAACATCCTGGCCGCTAGACGAACCCAGCATTGGAGCGAGATACGGGAGTCCAACCCGTCTGTTCTGTTTGGAAGACAGATGCCTAATGGCGCTCGGCCAATCCCGCTTATCCTGAAGACCAGAATTTTCAATTGTCAAAGAACATGGTTTGGGCACTGTGAATCGAACACAGATCGCCGGTCCCCAAGACCGATGCTAGACCTTCCACCTATGTCCAGAAAAAACAAAAGCGGCGAACCGTTTCCGATCCGCCGCTGGTCCTTCTCAAGAAATCTATGAGTCCAGAACAGCCCTACGGATCGACGCACGTGGCGCGATTGAGTTCCGCGCCTTGTGGCCTTATTCCGAAATGGGTTGTCTGTTTCACCGCAATTAAATCGTACACTAATAACCTAACTGCTGTCAAGAGGAAAATTGGACTGACGAGAATTGGAGTGACTTCAAGGCTCCGACGACAAGTCCAGGCACGTTGGCTGGAGGCTAGGCATTCAACGAGCGCGAGCGTTAGTGAGGTACACAACCACTACCGGAACTTGCGAACCGCTCAGGCTATCATTTTGGGATAAGCTGGTCTTCACAGGAAGAACATGATCTCGACGCTCGCGCGATCGTTCGCCCTGCCTCTGCTGGCCGCCGCGGCCATCGCGCAGGTCCCGCCTATCGCCCAGCCCATCGTCATCAGCACCACGACGCTGTTTGACGGTCGCGGCCATGTGCTCCGCAACCAACAGATTACCGTCGAAAACGGCCGCATCACGCGCATCGCTCCCGGCAACGGCAAGCCCGCCATCGACCTCAGCGGCCTCACGGTCATGCCGGGCTGGATCGACACGCATGTCCACCCCACCCGGTTTTTCAACCAGGATGACCGTTTGGAGCAGGAGGGTCCCGGCGCTAAATCGACGCCGCAACAGGCCGCACTGCACGCGGAGGCGAATCTGTATGCCACTCTGATGGGCGGCTTCACGACTGTGCAGAGCGTTGGGGCGGCCCTGGACGGGGACCTCCGCTACGTGATCGCGCAGGACAGCCTGCCGGGGCCGCGCCTGCTCACGTCACTGGCTCAGGTCACCCAGAAGAGTGGCGATCCGGAGCAGATCCGCGCGTTGGTAGACAAGCTGAAGGCAGACGGCTCGGATGTGATCAAGCTGTTCGCCACGGCGAGCATCCGGGACGGCGGCAAGATGACCATGACCGCGGATCAGGTCGACGCCGCCTGCGGCGAGGCGCGCAAGGTGGGCCTGCGCGCGATGGTCCATGCGCATGCCTCGGAAGGGGCGCGGGCGGCCATTATGGCAGGCTGCACCACGATCGAACACGGCACCTTCCTGGATGATGCCACCCTGGAACTGATGGCGGCGCGCGGCGTGTACTTCGATCCGAATTTCCTGGTGCTGCACAACTACCTGGACAACAAGGCGAAGTTTCTGGGTATTGGCAATTACAACGAGCAAGGGTTCGCCTACATGGAAAGGGCGCTGCCGCTGGTGGCCGACGTGCTGCGCCGCGCCAGGAAGGCGCATGTGAAGGTGGTGCTGGGCACCGACGCGGTGGCCGGCGCGCATGGCCGCAACGCCGAAGAGTTCATCTATCGCGTGCGGGACGGGGGCGATAGTCCCATGGATGCGTTGCTGAGTGGAACGTCAGTGGCGGCGGAATCGCTGGGGATGGCGGACCGGATCGGTTCGCTGGAGATCGGGAAGGAGGCGGATATTGTGGCGGTGGACGGCAACCCGTTCGACGATATCACCGCAGTCCGTCGAGTGGTGTTCGTGATGAAGCATGGAAGGATGTACAAGGACGCACCGCGGGCGCGTTAGCGGGGGTGCGAAAGCGCTGGGCACTATTGCGCTGGCCGTTATGATATAAGCTTCCGCTGTTGCGGCCCGTTTGCAGTTGCCATGTCTCTAGTCCGGCCCAATTTCTTTTTGGTGGGCGCCCCCAAGGCCGGGACCACCTCGCTCTACCACTACTTGCGCCAACATCCTCAGATCTGCATGAGTCCAATCAAGGAGCCGAACTACTTCGCCCCGGAAATTCGCATCGGGAACGTCTGTGAAGGGATGCGCGACCGTGCCAGGCGCGACTTGGAAGCGCTTCACGAGTATTTGAGGGGCCCCATGTCCGAACTGCGTTTCGGCGGGACGGTCTCGGAATGGGACGACTACTTGAAGCTGTTTCAGCACGCGCGAAGCGCACGGGCGGTTGGGGAGGCCAGCGTCTGTTACTTGTGGTCGCGGACGGCTGCCGTCAACATCTTTGCCAAGGCTCCGGACGCCAGGATTATCGCGGTTTTGCGCAATCCTGCGGATCGGGCCTTCTCCGAATACTGGCACGCCGTAAATGCGGGAGTAACCCGGATGTCTTTTCGCCAGGCCATCGAAACCAGCCTGCACCGCGAGAGCGACCAGTTCGACGTCTTTTGTCCGTTTCTGGACTTCGGGCTCTACTACGAACAGGTCCGGCGTTATCTGGACGTGTTCGGTCGAGACCGGGTCCGCGTCTATCTCTTCGAGGACGAATACCGGAAAAGGCCGCAACAAATGCTGGCGGAGATCTTCGACTTTCTCGGTCTGGACCGGCGCTTCACGCCGGATATGGCCGAGAGACGCCTGGAATCGCAGGTCCCACAATCGCTCGCGCTGAACTATCTCCTGAAGAGACATGGCCTGTGGGAACGCTTGAAGTCGCTTTGCCCCGAGTTTCTCCGCCCGCCGCTGAAGGCTCTCTTGTTCCAGCGCGGCGGATCCGCGACCATGGACACCGGCGACCGGGAGTATCTGGTCGCCTATTATCGGGAGGACATCGGAAAGCTGGCGGAGTTGCTGGGGCGAGACCTGTCTTGCTGGCTTCGTTAGCGCCGGCCCACAGGGGGTGCTTAAATGTTGTCGGGAGGGCCGCCGCTTGCTCACGCGCGCGGCTAAGTAAGTCTTCCGAAATCAACGTGCTAGTTTCTGAGCCGTGACCGTGAGCGAGCGGTTTTCGACACGAATCCCGAAAGCGTTTAAGCGCCGGCCCACAGGTGCGGCATCCCACACCATGGTCGTCGGGGCGCAGAGTGGAGGTAGCGCCGGTACTCCCAGCGCTTAGGTGACCACAATGATCGACTCGGTCCTCAACCTGCTCTTCCGCTGTCCGCACAAACGCCTCACCCGCCCAGTCACGCCAATCCGCATGGACGGCAAGCCGCTCGGGGATAGCTACGTTTTCTGCCTGGCCAGCGGCAAGCAGTTCGCATACGACTTGAAGGAGATGCGCATCGGCAAACCGCCGCCAAGTTCGGCGGACTTCGGTGTGCTGCCACCCGGAATGCCTGGTCCGCGCAAATCGAAGGTCAAGCTGGCGTTGGGCATAGGTGTGCCACTCGGCATTGTGATCGCACGGTTTCATCACCTTGCGGCGCGAGCCGTGGCCTGGTTTTCGCAGCATCGTAACGCCGCAAGCCGATGAAACCTATATCGGTAGCAGTGCGGATCGGTAACAGTACGGATCGGTAACAGTGGCATTGATTTCGCAACTGAGGAGCGAGCGGCCACGGCCGCTGGAAATGTGGGATCATGAGTTGCAACATGCCCGATCTGAGTTCGGTTACCGCTCCCATGTCCGAAGCCTTCACCCACGACATTCGCGTGGAGGTTCTGTCGAGATACTCGGCTGAGAATTCGCGGCCGCTGCAGGATGAATGGGTGTTCCAGTACACGGTGCGCATTACCAATCAGGGGAAAGAGACGGTGCAGCTTCTCAGCCGCCACTGGCTCATTACCGATGCGCTGGACCACATCGAAGAAGTTACAGGTCCGGGGGTGATCGGCGAGCAGCCCGTGCTAGCGCCGGGCGAGTCGTTCAAGTACTCGTCATGGTGCCCGCTGAAGACTCCCATCGGGATGATGCATGGCACGTACCAGATGGTGCGCACGGATGGAAGCCAGTTTGATATCGAGATCGCGCCTTTTGCGCTGAAGGCGCGATACACGGTGAATTGAGCGGGCGGGCTTTGCGCGCCCAGAGCGGGACTGAGAGTCCCGCGCAGGCCGGGGGCCTGCCCCACAAACATGCAGATGGCAAAACCGATTGAACTGTCGGTTCGCGACGTGAGAAGAGTGTGCGACCCGAATAGCCTGGATTTCGAGACCACGGCCGACCTGCCGATGCTCAGCGAAGTCCTGGGACAGCTGCGCGCCGTCGCCGCTTTCGCCTTCGGCACCGGCATCGCCAGCCCGGGTTTCAACCTGTTCGCGCTGGGCCAGCCGGGTTCCGGCAAAACGACTTTGATACGCGACTACCTGGAACGGCGCGCCGCCGCGCAGCGGGTGCCCGACGACCTGTGCTACGTCAACAACTTCGCCGATCCGCGTTGTCCCAAGGCGTTGCGGCTGCCCGCCGGGCGCGGCGCCGGGCTCAAACGCGACATGGATGCCCTGGTGGACGAACTCTCGACGGCCATTCCCAAGGCGTTCGATAGCGAGGATTACACGCGCCATCGCGACAAGGCGATGGAGGACCTGGAGGGCAAGCGCGGCGAAGAACTCGGGCGCCTGAACCAGCATGTTACCGGCGCCGGCTTTCAGCTTTTGAAAGGACCGGGCGGGCTGCTGCTGGTTCCGGCCAGCGGTGGCAAGCCGCTCGGCGAACACGAACTGGAGCGGCTGACGCCGGCAGAGCGCGAGAAACTGGCGCATACGCGGGAGCGGCTGCAGCACGAGATCGAAGAGCGCCTGCGCGCCATCCGCGAGATGGAAAAAGGCGCTCGCGACGCGCTGCGGGCGCTGGATACCGACACGGCCGCCTATGCCACGCGCCATCTGATGGACGATCTGCGCGCCCGCTATCGCGATCTGCCGGCCGTGCTCCAGTACCTGGAAGCCATGCAGGCGGATGTCACCGCGCACCTGGACGATTTCCGCAAGGCCAAGGAGGGCGAGACACCCGCGTCCGGGCCTGTCCCGATAGCCGGGGCTGAGAGGCCGCTGCCGCGCTACCAGGTGAACGTGCTGGTGGACAACGGTCATCTGAAGGGCGCGCCGGTGGTGGTCGAAAGCAATCCTACCTACCACAACCTGACCGGGCGCATCGAGCATCAGGCCAGTTGGGGCGGAGCCGTAGTCACCGACTACACCATGATCAAGCCCGGCGCGCTGCATCGCGCCAACGGCGGCTATCTGATCGTCCCGGCGCGCGAGTGCCTGCTGAATCCATTCGCCTGGGAAGGTTTGAAACGCGCGCTCAAGGATCGCTCATTGCAGATCGAAGAGCTGGGCGCGCAAGTGAGCATGGTCAGCACCGTGACGCTCGATCCGCAGCCCATCCCGCTGGATGTCAAGGTGGTACTGATCGGGAGTCCCGCCATCTATTACATGCTGCACACCGCCGACGAGGATTTCCAGAAACTGTTCAAGGTCAAAGCCGATTTCACCACGCGCATGCGCCGCGACAGGGAATCGGAACAGGCCTACGCGTTGTTCGTCAATCACATCACGCAGCAGGACAACAGCTTGCCGTTCGACCGCGCGGCGGTGGCGCGCATCATCGAGTACGGGTCGCGCGCCGCCGACGATCAGGATCATCTCAGCACCCAATTCGGCGACATCGCCGACCTGATTCGCGAGGCCACCCATCACGGCAGCCAGAATGCGCACGCCACCATTACCGCGGCCGACGTGCGCGCGGCGGAAGAGGCCCGGCGCTACCGCCTGAACCTGGTGGAGGAGCGCATGCAAGAGTCGCTGACGGATGGCACGGTGCTGCTGGATATCGCCGGCAGCGCGGTGGGGCGCATCAACGGGCTCTCGGTAATGGACATGGGGGATTACGCTTTTGGGCATCCGGTGCGCCTGACCGCTTCGGTGGGCCCCGGGCGGCGCGGCGTGGTCTCGATCGAGCGCGAGGTGGAGATGAGCGGCCCGATCCACGGCAAAGGCGTGCTGATCCTGGGCGGCTACCTGACCCGTGTGTGCGGACAGACCGGTCCGCTGAGCCTAACCGCCACGCTGGTTTTCGAGCAACAGTACGGGATGGTGGAAGGCGACAGCGCTTCGCTGGCCGAGTTGTGCGTGTTGCTGTCGGCGGTGGCCGGCGCGCCGCTGCGGCAGGATGTTGCCGTAACGGGTTCGGTGAATCAGCACGGGCAGGTGCAGCCGGTGGGCGGGGTCACCGAAAAGATCGAGGGCTTCTTCGATTTCTGCCGCGCCAAGGGCTTCACCGGTACGCAAGGCGTCTTCATCCCGGCATCCAACCGGCGCCACCTGATGCTGCGGGACGACGTGGTGGAAGCCGTCGCGAATGGCCAGTTCCATGTCTGGCTGGGCGAGGAAGTGGACGACGCGCTGCAGTTGCTCAGCGGCATGGGGGCAGATGACGTGCATCGCGCCGTGGCTGGGCGCATGGCGGAATACGCGGAGAGTTTGAAGGCGGCGGCGGGCGACGGCGAGCAGCGCCCGGCCGATGGAGCGAAGAGTCCCGCGCGGCCTTAGGCCCAACCACATCAACCGCACCTCCCCATTTCGAAACCGCTTGGGATATGCTGGCAAGAATGCAATGAGGATGCGGTTCGCCATCTGGAAGATCGAGGCGAAGTTGACCGGCATGGTGCTGATGGAGGCGCTGCCTCTCACGCTCGCGCTGACATTCCTGGCCGCCGAGTTAGGCGCAATCTGCGTGTTCCTGTTCGTCGTGCCCCTCGCCATCGTCTTCAAGCTCTGGTGCACGGCGACGGCGATCGCCTTCGCCTTGGTGTTGTATCGCAACCTGTGGTCCGTGCTGGAAGACTCTGGCGACGAACCGCTGCGCGAATCACTGGACGGCTGGCCCGAACTGGGAAGTACGGTTCGGGATTTGGCGCGGGAGTTGCGGCGGCCCGTGCCGGAGTCGGCGGCTTTTGTGCTCAGTCCGGTGGTGTGGCGGCGTTTCGGCTGCGTGCCTGCTCGTTTGCAATCTCGTGGGGAGATCTCGATTCCGATCGGTTGCCTGGGAGTATGGCCCGTCCTGAGCCTGCGCTGTCACATCGGTCATGCGCTGGTTCGCCGCAAGCCGAGAGGACGGCTATTCTACGTCATCCGGAAATCGCTGACTCGCCTGGCGCTGGAAAGCCGCGAAGCGGCGGCCCGCAGACTGCGGCCAATCAAGCCGCGACGGTTGATCCTCGCATACCTAAACCTTCTCATGCACTGGGATATCCTGGCCGACACGGAAGCCGACGCGCGCATCGCCCCGTTGCTTGAGGCTTCCGCCGTGGCAACCTGGATTTGCCAGACGCAACTGGCCGGCCAAGTGGCGACGCAGTGTTTGCGGCGAATCATTCAGCCAGCGGCCGAGCGGGGCGTGCTCCTTCCGATTGCGGCGTCCTGCGCCGCGTTCTACTCGCTGATGGAGCCCGGATGGCTGGCGGCGGTGGAGGCCGAAAGAGTGAAGGCGCAGCGCGCCAAGGCGGCCAACCCTTTCCTGGGAACGCTGATGATTCGCCTGAGGGTGCTGCCCGGGGGCCCGGCCAGAGTGCATGACCCGCGGCCGGCTGTTTCGCTGCTGCCTGCCTTGGATTCGCTCGAAGAAAAGCTGCTGCGCCACGAGGCTGCGCTGGGCCGCCTGGAATTGCGTCGCGCCGCGATGGACGAGATTGCCGAGGCCGTGCTGCTACCCATGATGCGGGAGGAGGTGGAGCGCAACGCGGCGGCCCTCAAAGGCCGCACCGCCGCCGATGTGCCCGATCTGCTCCGGGACGTGCCGGCGTTGGCCGCGGCGTATCGCCCCGATCCTCGCTACCTGCTGGGTCCTCAGCAGCGGAAGACGCTCGTTCCGGGGTTGCTGTCCGCTTTTCTGACACTCGAACTGGAGCGGCGCGGCTGGCGCGCCGGCTACACTGTCCCACCCGGGCTGATCGTGGAAAAAGAGGGCCGGACGGTCTGTCCGAACCAATTGATGGCCGCGCTGAGCAAGGGCGGGATGTCGCGCGAGGCGTTCCTGAAGCTGCTGGACCTGGATCCTTCGTGATTCGGAACGGCCGGCAAACAAGCCTTTTATAGATCGATGTTGCGGCCAAAGCGCCATATCCGCGCTGGTTGACAAGTCAGCATGGCGTTGGCGAAAGCAAGAGCCGCCTGAAAGGCGGCTGCGGCCGAGATTGGCCGCCCACGGTGCAACCGAACTGCCAGTACGATGTACTAGACTTCCACTGCTTCCCATTCCGGAGCAGGCTGGAGACTTTCATCTTCGGTCTCGCTGGTCCCGGTCAGGGCATCGGCGGGGTGGCAGAGTTCGGCCGCGCAAAATGCGAGTACGGCTATGCCCGCGAGCGCCCACGAGAGCGGGAAGCGCGTATGCTCAAAGCGGTAAAGCAACTCGGTGTTGCCTGCCAGGATCAGAGCCAGACTCGCCAGAGTCATCGCTATGCCGAGCCAATAAAAGCCGGCGTAGAAGCCGACAGTCCCATCCCTCTTCGTTGTAGACATTTGGGTCCCCCCTACGGCTCATTATACATGAAGTTTTTACGATTTCCACATGATTGTTTTATGTATCGTAAAGAAGTGCGGGGCATACATATCGTGATACGATATATCTAGGAGAGGGGCATCACGCACGATTTGAGCGCGGCCGATTACCAGGCTTTGGCCGAATTCCGTTATCAGATCCGCCGCTTTCTGCGCTTCAGTGAGCAGGCGGCGCGGCGGGCCGGCCTGGAACCTGCACAGCATCAACTGCTATTGGCTGTCAAAGCGTTTGCCGGCGAGCCTAGCGTGGGCGAGTTGGCCGAGCGGCTGCAACTCCGCCATCACAGCGTGGTGGGATTGATCGACCGGCTGGCGGAGTCCGGGCTGGTCGGGCGCAGCCGCGCGGAAGGCGACCGGCGGCAGGTCCGCATTGGTCTGACGCCGAAGGGCGAAGCGGTGCTGCGCGAGCTTTCGCTCGAGCACCGCGCCGAACTCGGCGGCGCAGGCAGCGCGCTGACCGCGGCCTTGCGGGCGATTCTGGCCCGCCAGCGGAAGGCCTCCCCATCAAAGACAGTTGAACCGACATGCACAACAAGCTAGGCGATTTCACTTCCACACCGCGCATGATTACGATTTCGGGGATGGCCATCTTCATCGGCCTGGTGAGCGCGTTCGTAGCATTGGCCCTTCTCAAACTGATCGGGTTCTTCACCAACCTCTTCTTCTTCGGACACTGGAGCGCGGCGCTGGTCTCGCCGGCGGGGAACCATCTGGGCTGGTGGGAAATCCTGGTGCCGGTGGCGGGCGCGCTGATCATCGGCGTGATGGCGCGCTACGGCTCGGAGCGCATTCGCGGCCACGGGATTCCGGAGGCCATCGAAGCCATCCTGATCGGCGGCAGCCGTATCGAGCCGAAGGTGGCGATCCTGAAGCCGCTGTCTTCGGCGCTTTCGATCGGCACGGGCGGCCCGTTTGGCGCGGAAGGCCCCATCATCATGACCGGCGGTGCGTTCGGCTCCATGATCGCCCAGTTGTTCAAGCTGACCAGCAACGAGCGCAAGACGCTGCTGGTGGCGGGGGCGGCGGGCGGCATGGCGGCGACTTTTGCCGCACCGGCGGCATCCGTGCTGCTGGCGGTCGAGCTGTTGCTGTTTGAATGGAAGCCGCGCAGCCTGGTGCCGGTGGCGCTGGCCAGCGTCACGGCCGCGGCGGTCCGGCGTTATATCATTGGCATCGGTCCTCTATTTCCGGTGCCGGCGCATCCGGTATTCATCGGCCCGGCGGGGCTGCTTTCGTGTGTGCTGGTAGGCCTCGCGGCGGGCGGATTATCGGCGCTGCTGACGCTGGCGGTCTATGCGGCGGAGGATGCCTTCCGCCTGCTGCCCATTCACTGGATGTGGTGGCCGGCCATCGGCGGCCTGGCGATCGGACTGGGTGGATTGATCTTCCCGCAAGCGCTGGGCGTGGGGTATGAAACCATCGGGGCGCTGTTGCAGGGGGACATGCCGCTGAAATTGATTGTGGGCATTTTGTTGGTGAAGTCGGCGATCTGGGCGATTTCGCTGGGATCGGGGACGTCGGGCGGTGTGCTGGCGCCCTTGTTGATGATGGGCGGTGCGCTGGGCGGCATCGAGGCGATGTTCCTGCCGTACGAAGGCGCCGGGTTCTGGCCGCTGGTCAGCATGGGCGCGATTCTGGGCGGCACGATGCGGTCGCCGTTCACCGGCATCATCTTTGCGCTGGAATTGACACACGATGTGAACATGCTGCTGCCGCTGCTGCTGGCGGTCACCATCGCGCACGCTTTCACGGTGCTGACGCTGCGCCGCTCGATCCTGACCGAGAAGGTGGCGCGGCGCGGCTATCATTTGAGCCGCGAATACGCGGTGGACCCGCTGGAAATCCTATTTGTGCGGGAGGTGATGCGCACCAACGTGGCGGCTATTCCGGCACGGCTGACGGCGCGGGAGTTGGCGCACTCGCTGCATACCGATCACACGGTGCGTCACGGGCAGCATCTGTATCCGGTGGTGGACAAAGGGCGGCGCCTGGTGGGGGTGGCCACGCGCAGGGATCTGGAGCGCTTGGCGAAGGACGGCACGGAGCTGAGGCACAGGGACGCGGTGGTTGCCTATCCGGACGAGCCGCTGCGGGTGGTGGCGCATCGCATGTCGGACACGGGGCTGACGCGCTTTCCGGTGGTGAACAACGAGCGCGAGCGCAAGCTGATCGGCATGGTGGCGCTGAGCGATCTGTTGCGGGCGCGCACGCGGAATTTGGAAGAGGAGCGGCATCGCGAGCGGGTGCTGCGCATGCATTTGCCGTTCAGCGTCAAGAAGCCGG
>Ga0181519_10002717_pt1 | contig 14812 bp, 9 predicted proteins | sample PEATcosm2014_Bin_26_FD_121102 | JGI IMG/M metagenome (GOLD analysis project Ga0181519, IMG submission 121102) | Peatland microbial communities from MTU Mesocosm Facility, Houghton, MI, USA - PEATcosm2014_Bin02_10_metaG | ecosystem: Environmental > Terrestrial > Soil > Wetlands > Peat | place...
CAATGTGACCCGGCGCCCGTCGGGATGCCGATTATCCGGCCTTCCTGACGCATGAGCCGGACGGCCTGGGGCGTAACTCTCAGCAGATTGGCGACCTGCGAGGTTGCAAGCAATCCTCCGCAGGCCGCAGTCAATTTCGCGACACGGCTGGAATACTCGTCGCTTGCGATCGCCTTTTCGACAGCGGGCGAGACGATAGTCCTCAGTTCCGATCGCTCCTTGGGCGTACGCGCCATGTCGACAAGCGCGTTGAGATTTGCTGATATGGCCGCGAGAAGTGCCTCACGATCGCCGGAGACGTTCTGCGGGCCGCCCTTCCCTTCGGACGGCGGCCGCTGGTTAGCCTCGCTCAATTTCTCCGCCGGCGGCGGTTCGTCGGCCAAGCGGAACTCCAGAATCGCCGTTGCATCCGTCTCCAAGACATGTTTCCGCAGCACCTGCCACGTATCGTGGAGTTCCCGGAACTCTTCATGCCGCACAATCGCATCGAGCTGTTCAGCAAGTTTGCCGTCGATTTCCTCGATCACCTTGTTGAATACAGAGGCAAGGTTGCTTTCGACTGTGGGCGTGGCGAGAAACTCGCTGAGAAGCTTACCGACCAGGTCGCGGTCATGGTCGCGCAGGGGGGCATCGTCGCTGGATTTACCAGCATGGAAAATCGATTCCGGGAGGGAAGCTTCGGCCGGGCGATCGCTGGGCAGGTCGGTAATGCCGGCCTTCTTCATCACACAGTTCCTATCTTGTCCAGATCCGGCCGGGGCCGATCAGTCCCGACATCAGCTAAATCGGCGGGAGATTTCGACACCATATACGCAAGAACCGCAAAAAACGCAAGAACGTGAGCCTCTCGGTGAATCGACACCGGGGAAAGTGGTATTCGCCCCGCGGCCTCCGCTTTGATCGGCCGATCCGCGGTCCGATCACCACCATGGAGTCGTACCCAGAAAATCAAACCATCCCACCCGCCGGCGCGACGCTTCGCCTTGCGGAACCCGCCGCAGCCCCTCGCCGTTGGCAGCAACGAAACCGGCGTAGTGCCGAAGATTGCGACCGATCATTGCGCTCCTCACGGCATGATGGCAGGGTTTCAGCAATAGCCGACGCCGTCCATTGGCGCCGCGATCGGCTTGGCGTTGAATCGTCGCGCGTTGCGGGGGGAGAATTACGTGCCATACGAAAACTCGGGTTTCGTCCCATCTTGGGAAGAAGGGGCGCTCGGTCACGGGCTGACCAACCTGTCCGCCATTCATCGGAACCTGTCGGTGCCGTCGCTCTATGAGCATGCGATCCGCAACGGCGAAGGCCAGATCGCCGCCGGCGGTCCCTTCGTCGCGATCACCGGCCAGCACACCGGCCGCTCTCCCAAGGACAAATACATCGTCCGGGAAGCCTCCACCGAAGGCGACATCGCCTGGGGCGATGTCAATCTCCCGGTCTCGCAGGCCGTCTTCGATCAGGTCCATCAGCGCATGCTGGCCTATTTCCAGCGGCGCCCGGCCTATGTCGCCGACGTCTTCGCCGGAGCCGATCCCGAATATCGGCTGCCGGTGCGGATCGTCACCGAGCAGGCTTGGCATTCGCTCTTCGCGCACAACATGTTCATCCGGCCGCGCGCGGCCGATCTCGAGAATTTCGAGCCGGGCCTCACCATCCTGCAGGCGCCGGGCCTGGTCGCGATGCCGGAATTCGACAAGCTGCGCTCGGAGACCTTCATCCTGGTCGATCTGCAGCGCCGGCTCGTGCTCATCGGCGGCACTTCCTATGCCGGCGAGATCAAGAAATCGGTGTTCGGCGTGCTGAACTATCTGCTGCCGGCGCGCGACGTACTCCCGATGCATTGTTCGGCCAATGTCGGACCGAACGGCCGCTCGGCGATCTTCTTCGGCTTGAGCGGCACGGGCAAGACCACGCTCTCGGCCGACGGCACGCGCCTCCTGGTCGGCGATGACGAGCATGGCTGGTCGGATCGCGGCATCTTCAATTTCGAAGGCGGCTGCTACGCCAAGGTGATCAAGCTGTCGCCGACGGCGGAGCCCGAGATCTGGGAGACGACGCGCCGCTTCGGCACCGTGCTGGAGAACGTCATTCTCGACCGCCACAGCCGGGTGCCCGATCTCGACGACGGCAGCCTGACCGAGAACACCCGCGCCTGCTATCCGCTGGATTTCATGCCCTATGCCAGCGAGACCGGCATGGCCGCGCATCCCGATACCGTCATCATGCTGACCGCCGACGCCTTCGGCGTGCTGCCGCCGATCAGCCAGTTGACGCCGGAACAGGCGATGTACCATTTCCTCTCCGGCTATACCGCACGCGTCGCCGGGACCGAAAAGGGGCTGGGTGCGGCACCCCAGGCGACCTTCTCGACCTGCTTCGGCGCACCCTTCATGCCGCGCCACCCTGCGGTCTACGCCAAGATGCTAGGCGAGCGTATCGCCCAGCATCGGACGAAGTGCTGGCTGGTCAATACCGGCTGGTCGGGCGGCGCCTATGGCGTCGGCGAGCGAATCCGCATCGCCTACACCCGCGCCATGGTGCGGGCGGCGCTCGACGGCAGCCTGGCCGAAGTCGAGATGCGCAAGGACACGCATTTCGGCCTCTACGCGCCCACGGATTGCCCGGACGTGCCGGCCGGCGTGCTGAACGCCCGCAAGGCCTGGGCCGATCCGACGGCCTATGACGAAGCCGCGGCAACCGTGGCCAAGCGGTTCGAAGGCAATTTCCGGCAGTTCGAACCCTATGTCGGCCAGGACGTCAAGGCCGCCGGCATCTACGCCGCCGCCTGACTCGGTAGACGGCGGCGCGCCCGCCGCCGTCTCTGCGCCGATCTCGGCTCCGCCCGGGGCGGGGCCGAATCCACCGCGGCAGGCCATGCAAGCGGCGCCCGCATTCCTTCGCGTCGCGGTTCGTGGCAAGATGCGCGCGATTGCCCGAAGGTGGAGCGGAGCGGGATTTGGTTCAGGATTTCATTTATCGCGGCCGGGCGCGGCCTATGGCGGCGTGGGCCGCCATGCTCGCCCTCTGCATCGGAGCCTTGATCGCCGCGGTTCCGGCCGAGGCCGCGACCACCATCGACGGCGTCTTCGCCCTGATCGGCGGCAAGCAGCAGGTCGCCGGCGAACTGGTCGCGATGCCGGCCGCCACGCCGGACGACCTCAAGCTCGACATCAGCTTCCACCGGGTCGCCGAAACCAATGCGTTGAAGCGGTACAACACCGAGCTCAACCGTCAGATGCACGTGATCGTCGTCAGCGACGATCTCAGCGTGTTCATGCATCACCATGTCGCCCATGTCATCGATGGCCACGGACAGCTCCGCATGACGTTTCCGCAGCCGGGCCTCTATCACATCTTCGTCGACGCCTCGCTGAAGACGATCGGGCAGCAGGTCATGCGGTTCGACCTGACGGTCGGCGACGAACCGGCCGCGCCCTTGATGTCGCGCCCGCTCGGCCTGCCGGAGCCGTCGGCGCGATCCGGGCTCTACACCGTCGCCTTCGACCAACTCGAATTCAAGGCCGGCGAAGCCGGTCAATTGGGCCTGCATATCTCCGAATACGGTAAACCGGCGAAGGATCTGCACGCGTATCTGGGGGTCGCCGCCCATGTCGTGATGATCGGCGCCGATTCGCTCGACTACGCGCATACCCACGCCGGCACCGGGATGAGCGGCATGGAGATGGGCGGCATGGCGCCGGATAAGCACGGCGCTGCCGAGCCGCAGACCGCGCCGGATGCTGCGACCGAGAGCGACGACCAGACGGTCCCAGCCGATCTGACGCTGCACGTTCCCGCACTGCCCGCCGGCCGTTATAAGCTGTGGGTCCAGTTCATCGGCGGCCGCACTTTGCACACGGTGCCGTTCGTCACCGTGGTGAAATAGCCCGCTCCTGAAAAACGAGGCAAAATCCTTGTCCTTCGCCAATGCCTACGAAGATTCGGAACGAGCGGGCGCCTATGCGACGCTGCAATTCCCCGGCACTTATTATCTGGCCTTCCGCGATCTGCCTGCCCTCCTCGCCAGACATGCCGCCGGGCGCCGGGCGGTCGATTTCGGCTGCGGCGCCGGCCGGTCGACACGCTTCCTGAAATCGCTCGGCTTCGAGGCAACCGGCATCGACATTTCGGCGAGCATGATCGAGCAGGCGACAAGCCTCGACCCGGACGGCCGCTATCATCGGATCGATGACGGGGATTTCAGCGCGGTCGAGCCGGGCAGCGTCGGTCTCGTTCTCTGTGCCTTCCCGTTCGATAACATACCCGGCGCCGAACGGCGCGCAGCACTGCTGCGCGGCCTGCGGGGTTTGCTGAGCGAAGCCGGGCGGATCGTCCTGCTGGGATCCAGGCCGGAAATCTACACGCATGAATGGGCGTCGTTCACGACCCGGGATTTTCCGGAGAACCGCACGGCCAAGAGCGGCGAGCCGGTGCGAACCGTCATGAAGGATGTTGCGGACAGAAGGCCGGTCACCGATCTGCTGTGGCACCACGAAGACTACCTGGCGCTCTTCGCGGCAGCGGAACTCGAACTGATCGAGTACACGACACCGCTTGGGCACGTCGACGAGCCCATTGCGTGGGTGAACGAGACGACAATCGCCCCCTGGGTGATTTACGTCCTCGGCAAATAGAAGCCGGACCGGTGCGCTACGGCGTCTGATGCCGCCAGCGCTCGACGATGCTGTTGACGAAATCGAGGCCCTTGCGGTCCTCGCCCCAGGCCTCGGTAAAGCTGGTCGCCTTGCCCTTCGGGTGATGGGACGGGTCGAGATCGTTGAAGCGAATGCGCATCGGATGCGCCACACCTTCGCCGATGATGATCGCCTCCTGCTGGCGCAGGGTCGGCAAGGTGTTCAGGAGGCCGGCGGCACTTTCCGGTAGCGTGCTCCGGACGAAGGCCTGGTCGCGCTCGTTGGTCATGCGCAACGCGAAGAGGGTGCTGCATTGCGACAGGATGGCCTCGGAAATCTCCGATGGCCGCTGCGTCACCAGGCACAGCGACACGCCGTATTTGCGGCCTTCCTTGGCGATGCGGGCGATCGAGCGGCGCGTCGGTTCGAAGCCGGCGCTTTCCTCGCGCGGGATGTAGCGATGCGCTTCGTCGCAGACCAGCATGATCGGCACGGTCTCGCCGCGGTCGTTCCAGACGGCGAAATCGAAGATCAGCCGGCACAGCAGAGAGACCAGCACATTGACGATTTCCGACGGCACCGCCGACAGGCCGACGATGGTGATCGGCTTGCCGGCGACCGGGATGCGCAGGACCCGCGACAGGATCTCCGCCATGTTGTCGCGCACCGACAGGCCGCTGAACATGAAGGCGTAGCGCTTGTCCTGCCGCAAAGTCTCGATGGTCGTCATCAGCCGGAGATAGGGCAAGGTATTGTCGGGCCGGTCGAGCTTGCCCATGGCCTGGCCGATCTTCTGGACGACCGTGGTCAGGCGATAGGGGGTCGGCGTGTCGACCGTCAGATAGGTACCCGACCCGGCCGGCCCGGCGGCGCCGGGAGTTGCCAGAAACTCGCGCTTGGCCTCGATGATCGCGTCCTTGAGGATACTGGCCTCGCGCGAGCGCGACACGGGATCGCGGCTGCACAGGACCTCGACGATCTCTTCATAGGACAGCAGCCAATAGGGCAGCTGCAAATTCTGCGGCGTGATCACCTCGGCCATGCCTTGAAAGGCCTGGGCGTACTCGTCATGCGGGTCAAGCAGCACGACATGGCCGTTCGGGTGCGCCGCCAGCAGGGCCCGCAGGATCAAGGTCAGCGCGCAGGATTTGCCCGACCCGACCGTGCCGACGATGGCGGAATGCTTGCTGAGGAAATCCTGCGCGCGCAGATAGGCAATCTTGTCCGGATCCTGATGCAGCACGCCGATCTGCAGGGTCGGCGTGTCGGGCTTCGCGTAAATGCGCGCGAGATCGCGTTCGGTCGCGGTATAGGCCGGGGCGCCGAGCACCGGATATGTGGAGATGCCGCGCGAGAAGACCGGCGGCGTGCCTGGGCTGCGCACGGCCAACTCGCCCAGCAATTCGATCTCGGCGGTCGCCGCGCGGTACATCTTCTCATCCGTCGCGCGCTGATGCAGGGTCAGGTTCTGAATGAATCCGAATGCCATCGCATTCGGCGTCGGCACCTTCACCAAGGCGCCGATCTGGGCCGCGCTATAGGTACCCTGGCCTTGGAACGGGGCGGAGGGACCCTGCAGCAGGCACGACAATTTGAACCCGGTCACCGCCGTGACGACGCCGATCTGCTGCTGGGGTTGCGGCGGCTGCGGGGCCGGTGCCCGCCCGGCCTCGGTCGCCGGCTGACTGATGGTCGTCGTATCGCCCATTTCGTCCCTTCATGTGCTGACCGTCACCCGACCGCCGTCGTCCGCCCGGCTTTACCGACCGTGGTCGGCGACGCCAGGACCCTGCTCGCCCGGTTGTCGCCGCGACCGACCCGGTCTTGTAAAAACATATATGATATTAAACCGACATCTCTGGTTAATTTCAAGTAAACAAATCCATTCGTACTTATTCCACCGCCCGTCGGGGCCACGCCGGGCAGGCAGAACCGGCCGCAAACGACACGGCCTCCCAGGTTGCCCTGGGAGGCCGCTTTCGCATCAAGGACGGCCGCCGCAGCTCCCCGTCAGAGGATTTCGCGGCGCGTCTCCTTTAACCGAACGACGGGCGTCGGCGCCCGCTTCACCCGGCAAATCCGACGTCAGGCGAGGCAACCCCCGCAAACGTCGGCGATCCCGGGCGCGGCCACCACCGCCGGCAGTTCTTGCGACGTTGACACAGGATCACCTCCTTTCAATCGTTGACGACAGGGCCAGCCTACGACATCGCTTTGCTGCGTTGCAAGCGCCTTGGCAGCCGTACTCGGCTTCTCGGCCGACGCGCCAGGCGGCAATTAACTCGCCCCCGGTTCGATAATACCGGGAATGTTAACCCGTGCATGACCAGCATGAATCCGCTTGGCTAGCGCCGGGCGATATGCGGAGGGCGCGCGGCACACCCCCAACGTCCCTCTGGCGGCGGCGGGCGAAGAATGCCATCCTGTGCAAGCGTCCTCGAGTGCAGTTTCGGGAGGCGACGCGACCTTGAGACAGTCTACAGGCCGCCGCTGGTATTCGCACGGCACCGCGTTGCGATGCTTGGCGCTTGGACTTATCCTCTGGTCCGGCGGCGTAATGGCCGACACTACAGCACCGGACCAGAGAATAAGTCCAAGCGCGATCAATCCGGCACAATCGATCGCCCGCGTCGAGACTCTCGTGCCGTTGCGCATCGTCGTGTTTCCGCTCGACGGCACCGTCCGCGCGGCCTATCGATTGGGCCAGCCGACGACGCATTTCCGCTTCGCCCAGGAGCTCGACGCGATTCGCTCGCGCAGCTGGATCATGCGCACGCCGGGGCTGACATTGGATCACGGCGTGGTGACGGCCGACAATGGCTCGCCGGTGCGCGAATTCATGATCGCGATCAAGCCGGACGAGGCCGCCTCCGACCGCGTCTACCCGGCATTGTTCAAGATCGGCCGGGAGGGTCTGGCCCTCTACACGCCCTATCTCGCCGGCGATCCCGCGACCTATGACAGCTTCGTCGAGACGAAATTGCCCGCGAACGCCGTCGCCCTGGCCGGCTCCCAGCGCGAGATGGGCGTTTTCGGCATGCAGGGCGTGGACCGCTATATTTATCTGGGTCCGCCCGATTATGTGCACAGCCGCGGCGCCACCTTCATCGTGCCGCCGGATATGCCGGGCTGGATCGACGACACGATCGAGGACCGTTTCACCGGCGTGCTGAAACTCTATGAGACCCGGCTGGGCTGGAGCCTGCCGCAGGTGCCGACGGTGCTCATGGCCTATGCCGACACGCCCGGCGACGGGCTTTATCGGGGCGACGTGTCGTCGGGCTGGATCATGGCGTTGCGCTTCACCGGTCATGACTGGCAGCGGCGCGGGCCGGACGACACCTACGACATCGTCCACTTGATCGCCCATGAAGGGTTTCATCTGTGGAACGGCATGCTGTTCAACTCGCGCGAGCTCGGCGAACAACCCTGGCTGCATGAGGGCGGGGCGGAGTATGCCGCACTGCTGGCCTTGCGCACGCTGGGCGAACTCCCGGACGAAGGCTTCCGCGCCGATCTCGAAGATCGCATCAATCGCTGCCAGGCGGAGCTCGGCAATGTACCGCTCGCCCGCGCCACCGGACAGCAGGGCAACGCCGCCTATGATTGCGGCGTCGTCGTGCAGTGGATCACCGATGTCGCAACCCGGCGGAGCAACGGCCAGTCGCGCGATTTCTTCTCGATCTGGCACGACCTCTTCGCCAGCGGATCGGCGCAGAACAATGTCTACACGGTCGATGAATTCCGCCAGGCGGTGCCGGCGGCGGCGCAACCGGCCGTGGCGCTGATCGTGGACGAGAGCGGCGCCGCGCGCTGGCGCGATTTGCCGCAGCGGCTTAAAGGCATCGGCATCGATCTGACGCCGCCCGGCGAGGTCGCGACCGACGAGGCCATGCGGCACCGCGCGCTGCTGCATCTGCTGATCCAGGCCTGCGGCGCCGACCGTCACGGCTTCGTGACCGAGCCGAGCTTCCTTCAGCTCGACACGGGTCCGGGCTGCGGCACGCTCGCCGGCGACCCGGCCATCGCGTCCGCCGAGGGCCATAATCTATTCCGCGACATGCCGGGCGCCTTCGCCGCCATGGCGAAGAAATGCGGCTCGGACAATCCGGTCGTGCTGGGCGGCGAGGCGGCCGACCGCAATTACGTCGTCGCCTGCCCGAAGCCCTTCCCGACCGAGCCGCGCTATGTGCTGGGGGAAACCGGGCTGCCGTGAGGCGGCCGACGCTACGCCCCCGGTCTGCCCAGTTCGATCTTACCGCGGGAATTGCGGCGACAGCATACGAAACTCTCCAGGGACGCCCCGATGCTGCCCAACCGCTCCGCGCCGAGCGACGGCTGAGCTGCGGGCGCGAGGCAGCCCGACGCTCCTCTACGCCTTGACCGCCGAAGCGGCATCCGCTCAATGCGCCTCTTCCCAATTCCCCGCCCAGCCCGTTTCGACCACCAGCGGCACCGAGAGCGTCACCATCGGCACCGCCGCCGTCTCCATCACCGCGCGGATCACCGGCGCCACGCGCGGCGCCTCGGCTTCCGGCACTTCGAAGACCAGCTCGTCATGCACCTGCAGCAGCATGCGCGCCTGGAATCCCTCCGCCTGGAGCCGCCCGGGCAGGCGGATCATCGCGCGCTTGATGATGTCGGCGGCCGCCCCCTGCAGCGGCGCGTTGATCGCCTGCCTTTCGCTGAAGGAGCGGCGGGCCGGGTTGCTGTCCTTGATGCCCGGCAGATGGCATTTGCGGCCGAAGATCGTCTCGACATAGCCGTGTTCGCGGCAGAACGCCTTGGTCCGTTCCATGTAATCCTTGATGCCCGGAAACCGCGCGAAATACGCGTTGATGTAGTCGCGCGCCTGGGCTTGCGGGATCGACAGTTGCTGCGCCAGGCCGAAGGCGCTGATGCCGTAGATGATGCCGAAATTGATCGCCTTGGCGCGCCGCCGCGTCTCCTTGTCCATGCCCTCGACCGGCACGCCGAAGACTTCGCTGGCGGTCATCGCATGGATGTCCTGGCCTTCGCGGAACGCCTGTTTGAGCGCCGGAATATCGGCGACATGGGCGGCCAGGCGCAGTTCGATCTGCGAATAATCGGCCGAGAGCAGGACATTGCCCGGCTCGGCCACGAAGGCGCGGCGGATCTTGCGGCCTTCCTCGGTGCGAATCGGGATGTTCTGCAGGTTGGGATCGGTCGAGGCCAGCCGCCCGGTCGCGGCACCCACCAGCGAATACGAGGTGTGAACCCGGCCGGTCTTGGGATTGATCTCTTCGACCAGAGAGTCGGCGTAAGTCGATTTGAGCTTGGCGAACTGGCGCCATTCGAGCACGCGCCGCGGCAGGTCATGCGTCAGCGCCAGCTCTTCGAGCAGCGCCGCGTCGGTGCCGTAGGCGCCGGTCTTGCCCTTCTTGCCGCCGGGCAATCCCAGCCGGTCGAACAGCACCTCGCCCAACTGCTTCGGCGAGCCGACATTGAACGGCCCGCCGGCCAGCACATGGATCTGCTTTTCGAGTTCGCCCATGCGCTCGCCGAAATCGACGGAGAGCCGGCCGAGTTCGGCGCGATCGATCTTGATGCCGGCACGCTCCATCGCCGCGATCACCGGCATCAGCGGCCGCTCGACGGTCTCGTAGAAGGCGACACGATGCGCCGCCAGAAGGCGCGGCTTCAGAATGCCGTGCAGGCGCAGGCAGATATCGGCGTCCTCGGCCGCGTAGTCGCGCGCGCGGTCGAGCGGCACCGCGGCGAAGCCTTTGAAATCCTTGCCGCTGCCCGCCACGTCCTTGAATTTGATGGTCTCGTGGCCGAGATGCAGCAGCGCCAGCTCGTCGAGACCCATGCCGTGCAGCCCGGCATCGAGCACGAAGCTCAGGAGCATGGTGCAATCGACCGGCGCCACGGCGACGCCATAGCCGGACAGAATCTGGATATCGTATTTGATATTGTGCCCGACTTTGAGCACGGAACGGTCTTCGAGCAGCGGCTTCAGCCTGGCGAGCACCAGATCGAGCGGCAATTGCGGCGGCTTTTCGGCCTGGCTGAGATCGAGCTCGCCATCGGTCCGGGCGACATGGCCGACCGGGATGTAGCAGGCCCGGCCCGGCCCGGTCGCGATCGACAGCCCGACCAGTTCGGCGGCGACGGCGTCGAGCGAGGTCGTTTCGGTATCGAAGCCGATGATGCCGGTGCGCCGCGATTCGTCGATCCAGCGGTCGAGCGCCGCCTCGTCCTGGACGAGTTCGTAATCCTGCGCCGGTTTCGCCGGCGCCGGTGCGGGTGTCGCTCCGGCGGCCCCGGCCCCGCCGTTCCGCGGCTTGCGCGTCTCGATCCGGCTGAGCAGCTGGCGAAACCCTTGCGCCTTCAGGAACGCCGCGAGCTTTTCATGATCCGGCTGGCGCAGCACCAGATCGGCGAGCGGGCACGGCACCGGCACATCGGCTTTGAGCGCGACCAGGGCGCGTGAGATCCGCGCCTGCTCGGCGAAATCGATCAGCGACTGCCGGCGCTTGGGCTGCTTGATCTCAGCTGCGCGCTGCAACAGCGTCTCCAGATCGCCGAAATTCGTAATCAGCTCGGCCGCGGTCTTGACGCCGATGCCCGGCACGCCGGGCACATTGTCGACCGAATCGCCGCACAACGCCTGGACATCGATCACCTTGTCCGGGCCGACGCCGAATTTCTCGACGACCTCGGCCGGCCCGATCACCCGCTGCTTCAACGGGTCGTACATGGTGACGCCCGGCCGCACGAGCTGCATCAGATCCTTGTCCGAGGACACGATGGTCACCGTGGCGCCGGCCGCGACCGCCAGATTCGCATAGGTCGCGATCAGATCGTCGGCCTCGAAATCCGCCATCTCGACCTGCGCCACGTTGAAGGCCTCGGTCGCCTCGCGCACCAGCTTGAATTGCGGGATCAGCTCGGGCGGCGCCTCCGGCCGGTGCGCCTTGTAGGCCTCGTAGATCTTGTTGCGGAATGTATAGCGGCCGGCATCGAAGATCACCGCGATATGGTCGGCATCGGTCTCGTCGATCAGCTTCAGGAGGATGTTCGAGAAGCCCAGCACGGCATTGACCGGCGTGCCGTCGGCCCGGTTGAGCGGCGGCAGCGCATGGAAGGCCCGGAAAATGAAGCCGGAGCCGTCCATCAGATAGACGTGGCGGGGCGGCACCGCCGTCGGCGACGCGGTCACGACGCCTCAGTGATGCTGGTCGGCATGCGCATCGGCGGCCGCCTTGTCGCGCTTGAAGAGGCGCGAGCAATACGGGCATTCGACCTCGTCATGCGGTCCGAGATTCAGATAGACGGCGGGATGGCCGAGCGCGCCGCCGCCGCCATTGCAGGCGACGATCTTGGTGTCGACCGTGATGATTTCGAAAGGCTGCATGGCTCGAGAATCCTGGTTGCGGAGCGTGGGCGACTTTAGGCCAAGCGGGCGCTTATGGCGAGACCGGCGGTGCGGGTGCCCGGCATGCCGCGGCGGCCATGCCGGGCGCCGCGCCTGCCGGTATTTCTTTTACCTTTTCGCAATCACTCCTACCGCGAGCATAGATAAATCGCGATTTCACTTCGCGGTTTTCAGTAAAATTGCTTAAAATGTCGATTTTTATTCAGAATTCAACAGACGAGACTTCACCTGTTGTTCACCCGCCGGCCGTAGCTTCCCAGTAACGCGAAGTCAGCAATGGAGCACGCCGTGGGTAATTCAAGCATATTCAGCGCAATGTCGGCAATCGCCGCCGCCGGGACTGTGCTGCTCGGCCATGCTCATGCCGCGGCGGACCCGGTGCGCGGCGGTCAGGTATTCGTCCCCGACAGCGGCATCGCCGATCCGGACATGGCCGGCGTGATCGCCAACACCAATGTCCGGGTCTTCGTGCCGCGCGGCGGCATGGACCAGGTCGAGCCGCCGTCGATGAAGCGGCTGCGCGAGATCGAAGCCGCCGCGGCGAATTCGCCGAAGAACGTGCCGTTTCCGAACTATTACTACCTGGAGACGCCGGCATCGCTTGCCTGCGTCTATGCGCTGGTGCCGACTCCGCTCGCCGGCTGCAACCCCTATTCGACGATCGTCAATGCGAGCGGCGGCGCGCATGCGATCGCCATCGTCGACGCCTATGACGATCCGACGGCGGCCGCCGACCTGGCCTTTTTCTCGACGCAATTCGGCTTGCCCGCGGCCAATTTCCAAGTCGTCTACGCCGCCGGCAAGAAGCCGGCCGCCAATAGCGGCTGGCAGACCGAGGAGGCGCTCGATGTCGAATGGGCGCATGCCATGGCGCCCAACGCCAAGCTCTACCTCGTCGAAGCGGCGTCGAGTTCGATGGCCGACCTGATGACCGCGGTCGGCACGGCCAGCCAGTTGGTCGCCGCCGCCGGCGGCGGCGAAGTCTCGATGAGCTGGGGCACCGGCGAATTCAGCGGCGAGACCAGCTATGACGCGGCCTTCACCACACCGGGCGTGGTGTATTTCGCCTCGGCCGGCGACTCGGCCGGCGTCATCTGGCCGTCTGCCTCGCCCAATGTCGTCTCGGTCGGCGGCACTTCGCTGAGCCGCAACCCCTCGACCGGCGCCTTCCAGGGCGAGTTGGCCTGGCAGCAGACCGGCGGCGGCCCGTCGGCCTATGAGGCGCGGCCGGCGTTCCAGAGCACGCTCCAGGCGACGGTTGGCGCGCAGCGCGGCACGCCGGACGTGTCCGCCATCGCCGATCCGACGACCGGCGTCTGGGTCTATCAGGGCGGCCAGTGGTGGATCGTCGGCGGCACCAGCGTGGCGGCCCCGGTCTGGGCCGGCATCGCCAACGCCGCCGGTCATTTCTCGACCTCGACCGCGGCCGAACTCACGACCGTCTACAAGAACACCACCGGTTTCAACAACGTCACCAACGGCGATTGCGGGCCTTATGAGGGCTTCCTGGCGCTCGGTCCCTGGAGCTTCTGCACCGGCCACGGCAGCCCGAACGGCGCGTCCAACAAGTAGCCCCCGCCGGGGCGCCGGTTGTCCCGGCGCCGTAGGGATGCAGCAAGAGACCGCCCGACCGGCATTGCCTGCCGGCCGGGCGGTGATTTTGACAGGTTGATTGTCATTCTTCAGCGGGGCGGGCGGCTTGCCCGCCCCACTTCATTGTCAACCTGACATGATCAAGCCGGTAAACTGGTCAAAACCGCTGTGCAGAGGCGCTAATCTTCGCGGCCGGCAGCCGCCGGATTCTGCGGAGCTGTGATCATGATGCGCGATCTGCCGTTGTCGAAAGTCTATCAGTTGCTCGAACCGGGCCCGGTCGTGCTGTTGGCGACCGCGCATAAGCGGCGCGCCAATCTGATGACGATGTCCTGGCATATGATGGTCGAATTCGAACCGCCGCTGGTCGCCTGCGTCGTCAGCGAGGGCGATTTCAGCTTTACCGCGTTGCGGGCGACCAAAGAATGCGTGATCGCCATCCCCGCGCTGGAGCTCGCGCCGAAAATCGTCGCGATCGGCAATTGCTCGGGCCGCACCGTGTCGAAATTCGAGGCGTTCGGATTGACGCCGGTACCGGCCGAATGCGTTTCGGCGCCGCTGGTCGCGGAGTGTTTCGCCAATCTCGAATGCCGGGTGGCCGATACCCGCCTGGTCAACCGGTACGATCTTTTCGTCCTCGAAGTCGTCAAGGCTTGGGCCGATCCGGTGCAGAAGGATCCCAAGACCATCCATCATCACGGTTACGGCCGGTTCGTCGTGGACGGGGAGACGATCACCCTGGAGTCGCGAAAGCCGTAATGCGCCGAACCGCCTCGGCATTCGAACCGGCGACGAACACGCCGTGCCGCCGCCGGCGCGACAAAGAGCTTGCTTATTTTCCGCGCATAGTTCATTATCTGTTCCATGAATAAATTCCTTCCGTTGCCGCCGGCGCCCGAGACTCCGCCCAACGGTCCCACCGCGGACCGGAAGGCGGCGTTCACCCGGATCCTCGGACAGAGCGATGCGGAACGGACCGAAAAGCATATTCTGACATTGCGGCGCTTCACCGAATACGCGCTCATGGCCGCGGAGCGGCTGAACGACGCCGAGGAGGCGCGGGTCGAGGCGCCGCAGCAATCCGAGGCGGCTGCCGGCCCGGCCGCGGAAGACGTCTCGCTCTCCCTCCATCGCCTGTCCCGGATCGCCAGGCTCAATATCGCGCTCGAACAGAAGCTGGTCGAGG
>Ga0181519_10002718_pt1 | contig 14805 bp, 13 predicted proteins | sample PEATcosm2014_Bin_26_FD_121102 | JGI IMG/M metagenome (GOLD analysis project Ga0181519, IMG submission 121102) | Peatland microbial communities from MTU Mesocosm Facility, Houghton, MI, USA - PEATcosm2014_Bin02_10_metaG | ecosystem: Environmental > Terrestrial > Soil > Wetlands > Peat | place...
CGCGCGCCTCCACCCGCCCGATCAGCCTGACCGGCGGATAGGCGTCCGATTCGCCACGTCGCCTGGCGGAACGGCTGAACTGCGTCCGTCGATGGCGAACATGACGTCGGAAGCCTTGATCACGGCGCTCGCCTTCTTGCCGACCGCGAGACCGGGTTCGTCGACGGCTTCGTTGGTGATCGAAGCGGTGACGACGGCGCCGGCGGCAATTTCGATCTTCACATGCGCGGTGGTCGCGCCCTTGGCGACGGCCACGACTTTTCCGGACAGAACGTTGCGGGCTGAAATCTTCATGGACGTCGCTCCCTCAAAGATCCGCAGAGTCGCGCAAATGTGCGGGCGGCGCTTGGCGTCACAATAGAGCTTCGACCGCCATTGTCCATTCGGCCTGCGCGCAAATGGGAGCGGTTTCAAGCGCGCGCCGTTGTCGGTCTCGGACGACGGTCCTCGCGATCATTCAGGGCGCAAGCCCCATCTCTATATTGGCGGCGGCCCACTCGGGTCAATCGAGTCTGTGGAATTGCGGCGAATTGACGGGCTGCCGCGACCAGGCGACCCAAATTGTCGATTCGTCCTAAAAAGTCGTAACGAAAAAGGGCCCCAAATTAGGTTGAACCGAGAGCCGGCGCGGACGTCGCGTTCGTTCGCAATCTCAATGGATGGCGTCAAATTGTTGGAGGGGCCGGTTCGATGCAAGTTTACATGATCCGCCAGGAGAGGCGCGCGGGCGTTGGCGCGGCGACGCCACCTGGTTGCTGAGCTTCAGGGTCCAGGGGCGGAGGCGGCGCGCAGGGCGGATCAGGGCCGGCGACGCTTGGATGGGTCTCCGAGACGATTCCTCGGCGCTGCGCGAGGGCTTTTGTCAAAGCCGATGATCCGCTGCGCGAAACATAAATCGAGTTAGGTTTCCGCGGATTGGCCCCTGGAGCCAAGTGTTCCGTCTTTCAGTCACGGGGTCGTGGGTTCGAGTCCCGCCGCGCTCACCACTTAGAAACAAGAACTTAGACAGAGGATCGCGGCTACGGAGCTCTGGCGATTTCGATCCGGGCAACCCTGGGGGCGGCGATTCGCCAATCGCGGCGGCGCCCCAAACGAACGCTCGGCGAATCGTCGCCGGCCGACTTTCGCGTCGGTTTGGGTGGCCGGCCGTGAACGACAGTGACAGTATTGCGTTCGGAGTCGCGATCGCGTCTGGAGTCGCGAAGCCCGACAGTCATCGGAGGATGCAATGGCCAAAGGTCAACTCAGGGGCAACAAAGAGGCCAAAAAGCCCAAGGCCGACAAGCCGAAATCTGGCGGCTCGGCGTATAAACTCTCGCAAGGCAAGGCGAGCCAGCCGGTAAGCATGCCGGGCAAGAAGACGTGATCAACGGCCAAGCCGACTGATTTGTTGCGGCGCGCCGCATTCGGCTTGGTCGTCGCGTCGGCGCTGACGCGCGATCCCTCTTTCGTCGGCTTGGTCGAAGCGCTACGAATGGCGCGGCCTCCCGCGCCGCGCGGCGTCTCGCAGTCGGGGACGGCGGCGAAAAGGAGAGCGAAGCGGAACGGGCCGGCTTAGGAGGCTAAGCGACGATGGGCGCTATTCAGTTGCAAGCGGTGCGCAAAGCGTTCGGCGCGGTGAGCGTCATCAACGACGTCGATCTCGATATCAAGGAGGGCGAATTCACCGTGTTCGTCGGGCCTTCTGGCTGCGGCAAGTCGACGTTGTTGCGCCTGATCGCCGGGCTCGAGGACCTGACCGCGGGGCGGATTCTCATCGACGGCAAGGACGTCAGCGAGGTCGGCCCGGCGCAGCGCGGGCTGGCGATGGTGTTCCAGTCCTACGCGCTCTATCCGCACATGAGCGTGCGCGCCAATATCGGTTTCGCGCTGAAGATGGCGGGCGACAAGCCCGACCTGATCGCGCGCAAGGTCGGCAAGGCGGCGGCGACGCTCAACCTCACCGAATATCTCGACCGCAAGCCGCGCCAGCTCTCCGGCGGCCAGCGTCAGCGCGTCGCGATCGGTCGGGCGATCGTGCGCGAGCCCAAGGCGTTCTTGTTCGACGAGCCGCTTTCCAATCTCGACGCGGCGCTGCGCGTGCAGATGCGGGTCGAGATCGGCGAGCTGCACAACGCGCTGAAGACGACGATGATCTACGTCACCCACGACCAGGTCGAAGCGATGACCATGGCCAACAAGATCGTTGTGCTCGACAAGGGCTCGGTGATGCAGGTCGGCTCGCCGCTCGAGCTCTACAACAGGCCGAACGGGCTGTTCGTCGCCGGTTTCATCGGTTCGCCGATGATGAACCTGATCCGCGGCGAGTCGGCGGCCAGGCGCGGCGCGACGACGATCGGAATCCGCCCCGAGCACGCCGACGTCTCGACGACCGCAGGCGAATGGCGGGCGAAGATCCGCCTCGCCGAACATCTCGGCTCCGATACGCTGGTCCACGCCGAGGCCGACGGGATCGGCTCGCTGACCCTGCGCCTGCCCGGCGAGAACGCGCTCGCCGCCGGCCAGGACATCTTCATCACGCCGCGCGAGGACCGTGTCCATCGCTTCGACGGCGCCGGCCAGCGCATCGATTGAAAGGGCGGCCGCCGCGGCCGGTCGCCATCGCGAACGCGGCGAAGCGCTCCGGGGCTCGGCTCGGTCCTTTCGCCCGCGGATCGGTTCGTCGCTCGGCTGGTCGCGATGACGTCGGTTGGGCGGGCGCGTCGCGCTACGACTTGACGGCGCCCGCGGTGAGGCCAGCGACGATGTAACGCTGGGCGAACAGGAACATCAGAATCGCCGGCAGGATCGTGAGCGTGATGAAGGCGAGCACGAGCTGCCACGATGTCGAATATTGGCCCTGATAGGCCATCAAGCCGAGCGTCCAGGGATAGCGCGACTCGCTGTCGAGCACGACGAGCGGCAGTAGGTAGCCGTTCCAGCTAGCCACGAACGAGATCACCGCGACAGTCGACAGGATCGGCCCGGACAGCGGCAAGGTGATGAAGAAGAAATAGCCGAAGTAGCCGCAGCCGTCCATCATCGCCGCGTCGAGCAGCTCGCTCGGCAACTCGCGGAAGGCGTTGCGCAGCAGCAGAATCGCCATCGCCAGCGAAAACGCGACCTGCGGCAGCACGACGCCCCAATAGGAATCGAGCAGGCCGAGGTCGCGAATCTTGATGAACAGCGGCAGGATCGCGGTCGCGGCGGGAAACAACAGGCCGAGTAGCAAATAACTCAGCAGGAATCGGTCACCGAAGAACTTGAGATGCGCGAAGGCGAACGCCGCCATCGACGACAGCGCGAGCGTGAGGGCGACGGTGAGCAGCGCGATAATCAGCGAGTTGCCGAGCACCCGCCAATAGCGGGCGCCCGCCAGAATGTCCCAATAGTTCCGCCACACCCAATGGTGCGGCAGGCCGAGGAGGCTGGCGCGCAGCTCGCCGAGCTCCTTGAAGCCGCCGAGCGCGGTGGCGAAAATCGGCACCAGCACGATCGAAGCAAGGACAATGAGCGCGGCGAAAGTTGCGATCGCCGCGAGCGCGTTCATGCCCCGCCGCGAGGGCAGGCGCCGCTCGGACGTTTCGACGATGGGGTAAGGCGTCTCAATCATCGCGCATGAACGCCCGTCTGTAGCCGAAGGCGAAAGTCACGCAGATGAAGAACAGCACCACGCCGACCGCCGAGCCGAAGCCGACGCGCATGCGGGTGATGCCGAAATAGTAGAGAAACGACACCATCGTGTGCGTGGTGTCGAACGGTCCGCCGCCGGTCAGCGGGACGATGACGTCGAACAGCTGCAACGAACCAACCACCGAGAAGAAGATCGACAGCCGGATCATCGGCCCGAGCAGCGGCAGGGTGATGTGGCGGAAGCGCTGAATCGGTCCGGCGCCGTCCATCTTCGCCGCTTCGAGCAGCGTCTTGTCGATGCTCTGCAGTCCCGCGACGTACAGCATCATGTAGAAGCCGAAATACTTCCACACGACGACGATCAGCACCGCCGTGAACGCCCAATCCTTACTGGCCAGCAGATAGACCGGCTGCAGCCCGAGGCCGCCGGCGATGGCGGCGGCGAGGCCGTAGTCGCCGTCGAACATGTAGCGCCAGATCAGCCCCGCGCCGACGTCGGCGAGCACATAGGGCAGGAAGAAGATCATCCGGAACGCCACCGCCCCCGCGATCCGTCCGGCGACCGCCAACGCGACGGCGAGCGCAAGCGGCAGCTCGATCAGCAGAGAAACGGCGATGACGAGCCCGTTGTTGACCAGCGCGCGCCCAAACGTCGGATTCTCGAAGATGTATTGGTAGTTCTTGAGCGCGATAAATCGGTCGGGCCGGCCGTAGCCGTTCCAGTTGTAGAAGCCGTACCAGCCAGCCTCCGCCATCGGCAGCGCGACAAAGACGGTGAAGAGGAGCAGCGCCGGCGGCAGGAAGACGAGGACGACCGCCCAGCCGTTGGCGGACATCCGTCTTGCCGGTTCAGAGTGGCTTCCCTCGACCGTCGACAAACGATGCGCCTCGCCTTGCCGGGAAAGAAACCCCGCCGCTGGAAGGCGGCGGGGCTGATGTTCGCCGCTTCGCGACGGTCAACGTCACTGTTGCTCGGCGGCCTCCTGGAGCGCGGCCGCCGCCGCTTCCGGCGTCGTCTGTCCCGCCGCCGTCGCGACCGAGATGTCATTGATGACTCGGCCGACCGACGGTCCGAGGTCCTGATCGAAATAATTCTGGTGGTAGGTCGACGCCGCGAGATCGTCGGCGAGGCGGCGCTGCAGCGGATCGGCGATCGCCGTTTCGGCGCCCTTCACGACCGGAATGTAGGCGCTGGTGGCGGCGGCCTCCTTCGCGTATTTCTCCTGGCTGAAGAACTTGAGGAAGTCGACGGCGGCGGCCGGCGCGCTCTTGGTCACGAGGAAACCGTTGACGCCGCCCATGGTGTCGGTTGGCTTGCCCTTGCCGCCCGGCACGGTCGGGAACCGCAGGAGGCCGATGTCGTCTTCCGCCAGACCCTTGCCGCTCGCCGAATTCGGCGCCTGCATGCCGAGCAGCCACGGCCCCATCAGATCCATCGCCGCCCTGCCGTCGCCGAACACGCCCGCCGACTGCGCGTGCGAGGTCTGGAGATAGCCGGGCTGGAACGCGTCGAGCTCTCCAAGTTCGTGAAGCCGCTTGCCCGCCTCGACGAAGGTCGCGTTCTTGAAGCCGCCGTTCTTGTTCGCCTTCGCGTCGGCCAGTGCGCCGTCGCCGCCGATGCGGACGACGAGATAGTCATAAAAGAAGGCCATCGGCCATTTCTCGCCGGCGCCGACGACGATCGGCGTGATCCCCGCCGCCTTCAGCGTCTTCACCGCGCCGAGGAGATCGTCCCAGCTCTTGATGTCCTCGGCCTTCACGCCGGCCTGGGCGAACAGCTTCTTGTTGTAGTAGAAGGCGACCTCGCCCATTTCGAACGGCACGCCGACCGCCTTGCCGTCGACCTTGAACGCGTCGACCGCGGTCTTCGACATCGTCGCCTCGACGTCGGCGACGTCGGCGGTGATGTCCTTGAGCAGGCCGGCCTTGTCCTGCGCCTGCATGACGCCGCCCGCCCAGCTGTAGAAGAGGTCGGGGCGATCGTCGGATTGCAGCATCGTCGGCAATTTGGCTTTGAACGCTTCGTTCTCCAGATATTTGAACTGAACGTGGACGCCAGGGTGCGCGGCGTTGTAGTCCGCGGCGATCTTGTCCCAGAGCGTTCTGGCGGGGACGACCTCGTTGACGTGCAAGATCGTGACGTTCGTCTCTGCCAAGGCCGACCCGGCCAAGACGAGCACGCCGGCGGACGCCAGCGCAAAGGTTCTGAGCGACATGATTTCCTCCACAAGCGAACGAACGCTTTTTGCCTTTTTATTCGCTATACAAATTAAATGTGTCTTGGCTTCCCGGGACTGTCAAGCGGCGAGCCGCTGCAGTTCGCCTGACAAGGGCGGCGCCGCGGGTTGACAGGCGTTCGGTACAATGAAATTAATTCCTTTACCCGCATAAAATCAGCCACTTTTAGCCTCAACCCAGCCGATGAAGACCGCCGACCCCGAACTGATGCGGGCGATCAACCGCTTCCACGTGATGGACGCGATCCGGCGGTTTGGCCCGATCAGTCGCGTCGAAATCTCGCAGATCACCGAGCTTAGCCCGACCACCGTTTCGGCGATCACAGCGGCGCTGCTCGACGACAAGCTGATCATGACGATGCAGGTCGGCGCGCTGCGCGATTCGGCGCGCGGCCGCCCGCGGGTGATGCTGAGGCTCAACCCCGACGCGGCGCGCGTCGTCGGCGTCAAGCTCGCGCCCGAACTCATCACCGTCGCGGTGACGAATTTCTGCGCCGACGTGCTCTGCAGCGTCGCGCTGCCGATCCGCATCGACCGCCAGACGCCGGCGGTGATCGCCGATCTGGTCGAGGACGGCGTGCGGCGCTGCGTCGCCGACGCCGAACTCGAAATGAAGGATATCTCCGGCGTCTGCATCGGGCTTCCCGGCGTGGTCGAACGAGCGGCCGGCGTCTGCCGGCAGAGCCCGATTTTCAGCGACCGCGACGTCGCCTTCGGGCCGGAGCTGACCGAACGGTTCGGCGTGCCGGTGACGATCGACTGCGACGTCAACCTCTGCGCGCTCGCCGAGCATTGGTTCGGGCAGGGGCGTGGGCTCAACGACTTTCTCGTCGTCAGCGTCGAGCGCAGCCTTGGCCTCGGCATCCTTCACAACGGCGAGTTGTTTCGCGGGGCGAACGGACTGAGCCCGGACCTCGGCGACTTCATGGTGCGACCGTCGGGCAACGAAGGCGGCCGGCTCGGCGATCTTGCGTCGGAGTCTTCCGTGCTGGCGGACGTCGAAACGCCGTCGCGCCGCCGCGGGTCCGATGACGCTCGCGCGCACGGCCGCTCCGTCGCCATCGTCGTGCAGCGCGCCGACGCCGGAGACGCGCGCTGCGTCGCGGCGCTGGCGGCGGCCGGGGAGGCGCTCGGCTTCGCCATCGCCAACCTGATCACGCTGTTCGCGCCGCCGAAAGTGATCGTGTCTGGCGGCGAGATGGCGCACAGCGAGCATTTTCTCGGACCATTGCGGCGCGCCGTCGCGGCTCAGCTGCCGCCGAGTCTGGCCGACGTTTCCGAGATCGTCGTGCGCGAGTGGAGCGACGGCATCTGGGTGCGCGGCGCCGCGGCGATGACGTTGCGCGATCTCTACGGCGCGCCGTGGGGCACGACGGGCCCAGCGCGGCCGGCCGCCGCAATCGCGGAGGAGCGCGCGTGACCAAACCGGTCGGGATCGGCGTGATCGGCTGCGGCAACATCAGCGCAGCCTATCTGACCGCCGCCAGGACATTTCCGATCCTCAACATCGTCGCGCTCGCCGACGCGCGCCGCGAGGCGGCGCGGGCGCGCGCGGCCGAGTTCGATCTGCGGGCGGTTTCGGTCGACGTCCTGCTCGCCGACGACGAAGTCGAGATCGTGCTCAACCTGACCGTGCCCAACGCGCACGTCGAGGTCAGCCTCGCGGCGATCGCCGCCGGCAAGCACGTCTATTCGGAGAAGCCGCTTGGCGTCGGCGTCGCCGAGGGGCGTCGCCTCGTAGACGCCGCCGCGGCGAAAGGATTGAGGCTCGGCTGCGCGCCTGACACGTTTCTCGGCGGCGCGCATCAGACGGCGAGAGCGCTGATCGACAGCGGCGCGATCGGCCGGCCGATCGGCGGAACCGCGTTCTTCATGTGCCCCGGCCACGAGCGCTGGCACCCCGATCCCGGCTTCTATTATCTCCCCGGCGGCGGCCCGATGCTAGACATGGGGCCCTATTACGTCACCGATCTCGTCAATCTGCTCGGGCCGGTCGAGCGCGTGATCGGGGTCGCGACGCGGCCGCAGGCCGAGCGGTCAGTCTTGAGCGAGCCGCTCAAAGGAACGCGCGTTCCCGTCCGCGTCGCGACGCACGTGACGGGCGTGCTTCGCTTCGTCGCCGGCGCCGTGGTCTCCGCGACGATGAGCTTCGACGTCGTCAGCCACAAGCACGTCCCGCTGGAGATCTACGGCGAAAGCGGGTCGCTGATCGTCCCCGATCCGAACGGGTTCGGCGGCGCGGTCGAGCTTGCGGCGTTCGACTCGACTTGGCGCGAGATCCCGAACCCGCGCCCCTATGCGGACGCGAATTATCGCGGCCTCGGACTCGCCGACATGGCGCAGGCGATCCGCGGCGGTCGGCCGCATCGGGCGGGCGGCGCGCTCGCGTTGCATGCGCTTGAGGTGATGGAGGCGTTCCAAGCGTCGTCCGACGCGGGGCGGGCGATCGACATCGCATCGCGGCCGCAGCGACCGGCGCCGATGCCTGCGTCGCTGGCGCTCGGCGAGCTCGACTGACGATCGAACGATTGGAGAGCAGGGGATGCGGGAAGCGCTGATCGTCTGGGGCGGCTGGAGCGGCCATGAGCCGGAGGAGGGCGCGCGGATCGTCGGCGATATGCTCGAGCGGCGCGGGTTCACGGTCTATATCGAGGATACGACCGAGGTCTTCGCCGATCCGGCGATCGCCGACATGAGCCTTGTGGTGCCGATTGTCACGATGGCGAAGATCGAGAAGGAGGAGGTCGAGAATCTCGCCGCGGCGGTGCGCGGCGGCGTCGGCCTCGCCGGCTATCACGGCGGCATGTGCGACGCGTTCCGCGACTGCGTCGACTATCATTTCATCTGCGGCGGCCAGTGGGTGGCCCATCCCGGCGGGATCGTCGACTACCAGGTCGACGTTGCGGCGCCCGACGACCCGATCATGCAGGGCGTGTCAAGCTTCGCCTATCGCTCCGAACAGTACTACATGCACGTCGACCCTTCCAACGAGGTGCTCGCGACGACGCGTTTCTCAGGCGAACACGCGCCGTGGGTCGAAGGGGTCGTCATGCCGGTGGTGTGGAAGCGCCGCCACGGTCTCGGGCGCGTCTTCTATAGCTCGCTCGGCCATGTCACCAGCGAATTCGCGGTTCCGGAGATGCGGACGATCTTCGAGCGCGGCTTGCTCTGGGCCGCGCGCTGACGCGGTCCAGACGAGCGGCGGCGCCGCGTCCTAGAGAGGGAGGTTCGCGTGGAGGCCATCCGCAATCCAATCCTGCGCGGCTTCAATCCCGATCCCTCGATCTGTCGGGTCGGCGAAGACTATTACATCGCCACCTCGACCTTCGAGTGGTATCCGGGCGTGCAGATCCATCAATCGCGCGACCTCGCGAACTGGCGACTCTTGGGCCGGCCGCTCGACCGCGCCGCGCAGCTCGACCTGCGCGGCGACCCCGATTCCGGGGGCGTCTGGGCGCCTTGCCTTTCCCACGCCGACGGCCTGTTCTGGCTCGTCTACACCGACGTGAAGCGGCTCGACGGCAATTTCAAGGACGCCCACAATTTCATCGTCACCGCGCCGACGATCGAGGGGCCGTGGTCCGATCCGCTCTACGTCAATTCGAGCGGCTTCGACCCGTCGCTGTTCCACGACGACGACGGGCGCAAGTGGTTCGTCAACATGATCTGGAACCACCGCGCGTCCGCCCCCGGCGCCCATCCCAAGAGCCCGGCGTTCTTCGGCGTTCGCTTGCAGGAATGGAGCGCCGAGGCGCGCCGGCTGGTCGGCGAACCGAAGACAATCTTTCCCGGCAGCGCGCACGGCTTGGTCGAAGGGCCGCATCTCTACAAGCGCCGCGGCTGGTATTATCTGACGACGGCCGAGGGCGGCACCGGCTACGACCACGCGGTGACGATGGCGCGCGCCCGGCGCGTCGACGGCCCTTACGAGCTGCACCCCAACGTCCATCTGATCACTTCGAAGGACGCGCCCGACGCCCCGCTGCAGCGCGCCGGCCACGGCCAGATCGTCGAGACGCCGGACGGGCAGGTCTATCACACCCACTTGTGCTCACGACCGCTGCCAGGCCTGCGGCGCTCGCCGCTCGGTCGCGAAACGTCGATCCAGAAGTGCGTCTGGGGCGACGACGGCTGGCTCTACCTCGTCGGCGGCGGCCAAGTCCCGTCGCTCGAGGTCGCCGCGCCCTTCGCGACGACGCCGACGCCGATCGGCGCGCACAAGCGCTACGCGTTCTCGCCCGACGGCTTGCCGCTCGATTTCCAGTGGCTGCGCACGCCGAATCCCGGACGGATCTTCTCACTATCGGCGCGGCCCGGCTGGCTGCGGCTGATTGGCCGCGAATCGATCGGCTCGTGGTTCGAACAGGCTTTGGTCGCGCGCCGGCAGGAACATTTCGTCTATCGCGCCGAGACCGAGCTCGACTTCGCGCCGACGACCTTCCAGCAGGCCGCTGGCCTCGCCGCCTACTACAACCGCTTCAAGTTCCACGCGCTGTCGGTGAGCTGGGACGAGAAGGTGGGACGTTCGCTGACGATCCTCAGCTGCCTCGCCGACTTCCCCGCCGGACGGCTGAGCGTCCCGCTCGCCGCGCCAATCCAGATCGGCGAAGGGCCGGTCGGGCTCGCCGTCTCGGTCGATCACGCCGAGCTGCGATTCGCCTATGCGCTCGCCGACGGCGTCTGGCGCGAGGTGGGGCCGATCCTCGACGCTTCGCTGCTGTCCGATGAAGCCGGAGCCGGCGAGCATGGTTCGTTCACCGGCGCCTTCGTCGGCCTGTTCGCGTTCGACGCGTCCGGCGGCGGCAAAGTCGCCGACTTTCGCCAATTCGAATACGACGGCGCCGACGAAGCATGAACGGGTCGGGACGCCGTCACGCGCCCGCTTCGGCGACCCACACCTGCATCGAGCCCGGCTCGCGATTGGCCCATAGGAAGTAAGGGATGGCGGCGAGCGTCGCGTCGCGCGAAATTGGCGGCGTGGTCGAATAGAGCGCGCCGTCGTCGCCCGGAGCGAGTTCCTTCGCCGGCGCCTTCAGCATCGTCACGCCGCCAAACGCGCCCGTACGCTCCGCCGTCAGCGGCGCTTCGCGCGGCAGCGTCAGCCGCTGCACCGGACCGCCCGGATTGTCGGTCTCTTCGACGCAATAGATGAGCGGGCCGCGCCTGAGCGCGACGTGGCCGACGTCCATGCGCACGTTGGGGTGGGCGTAGAGCCGCTCGGGCGGCATCGGCAGATCGAGCGCGACGACGTCGCCGGCGCGCCACTCGCGCTTGATCGTCGCGTAGCCGCGCTCGGGCGCAAGCGCGGCCGGCTGGCCGTTGACCGTCGCGCTCGCCGTCTTCGCCCAGCCGGGGATGCGCAGCTTCAGTTCGAAGGTCGCCGGCGCCTCGGGATCGACGGCGACGCGAATGGCGCCCGACCACGGATAGTCGCTCGTTTCCCTGACCGCGACGCGCTTGCCCTGGATCGTCGGCGAAGCGGAAAAACCGCCATAGAGGTGAACGGCGACGCCGGCGTCCGAGCTCGAGACGAAGTAGCCGCCGATCGAGGCGACCAGCCGTGAGACGTTCATCGTGCAGCAGGGGCAGACGTGCCACGCCCAGCGCTGGTGCTGGCCGCGGCTCTCGAGCGGATTGGCGTAGAAATAGTGCGTGCCTTCGCGCGACAGGCCGCTCAGCGCTCCGTTGTAGAGCGCGCGCTCCATCACGTCGGCGTAGGCGCCGTCGAGATCGAGATGCAGCATCCGCTGCGCCCAGAAGACGAGCGCGACCGAAGCGCAGGTCTCGGCGTAGGCAGTTTCGTTGGGCAGGTCGTAGGGCTCGGTGAAGCCTTCGTTGCTCTCCTTCGGGCCCAACCCGGCGGTCACGTAAATCTGCGCCGTCGTCACGTCGCGCCACAGCGCTTCGCAGGCGCGCTTGAGGCCAGCGTCGTCGAGTTCGAGCGCGAGGTCGGCCATCGCCGAGGCCATATACATTGCGCGCACCGCGTGGCCGACCACCTTGGTCTGCTCGCGCACCGGCAGGTGCGATTGGTTGTATTCGTAAGTTCCCGCCCAGAACGCGGCCGGGTCCTCGCCGCGCGCGATCGCCTCCTGGGTGAAGTAGTGCGGCAGTCGGCCGCGCTCGTCGATGAAATAGGCGGCGAGATCGAGGCGACGGCGATCGCCAGTCAGGCGGTAGAGCTTGACCAACGCGAGTTCGATTTCCTGGTGGCCGTCATAGCCGCGCTTCTGACCAGGGCCCCGCCCGAAGGTCGCGGCGACGTGGTCCATGTAGCGTTCCATGATATCGAGGAAGCGCCGCCGGCCGGTGGCGCGGAAGTAGGCGATCGCCCCTTCGAGCAGATGGCCGGCGTTGTAGAGCTCGTGGTTGTCGCGCAGGTTGGTCCAGCGCTTGCCGGGTTCGCGGCCGTTGTACCAGCAATCGAGATAGCCGTCGGGCGACTGAGCGCGCGCGAGGTCGTCGACGATCGCCTCGATCTTCGCTTCGACGTCGGCGTCGCGGCGATGCGACAACGCGTAGCTCGCCGCCTCGATCCACTTGCCGACGTCGGAATCCCAGAACACCTGCATGGTGAAGTTGTATTTGTTGCGCGGAATCGTCAGCGGCGGAACGGGCTTGGGGAGCTTCAGCGACTCGAGGATCCCCGTCTCCTTGAGCTTGGCGTGCTGGCTCGGGATCGTGCGGGTGAGCACCATGTCGAGTCGCTCGCGCCAGAACGGGCCGGTCATCGACACGTCGGCGAAGGGAAGCGGCGAATAGGATGGACCGGTCATGGGCTCCTCTCAGGCGGCGACGGGTCCGCGCGCTCCACAGGAAGCGCGAACGACCAGCGAGCAGGGCAGGCGGCGCACGCCGGCGAGCGGGCCGCCGGCGATCATCTCGAGCAGCGCGGCGCCCGCTTCGCTGCCGAGCGCGCCGAGGTTCATGTCGACGCTGGTGAGCGGCGGGCGCGTCGCGTCGGTCATCACGTTCCAGTTGTCGAAGCCGACGACGGCGACGTCGCCGGGCACGGAAAGGCCCCTCTCTCTCAGCGCTTCGACTGCGCCGCGGGCGATCTGGTCGTTGCCGCAGAAGAGGGCGTCCGGCGCGCCGCGGTCGCGGGCGAACAGCGTGTCGACCGCCTCGCGTCCCCAACCTTCCGACCAGCGGCCCGAGAGATAGTCGGCGTCCGCAACCGAAAGCCCCGCTTCGTTCGACGCAACGCGCCAGCCCTTCTCGCGCAATCGCACGGCTTCGAAATGTCTCGGGCCGGTAATGTGGGCGATGCGCCTGCGGCCGAGTTTGGCGAGGTGGCTGGCGGCAAGCTTTGCTCCGCCTTCGTCGTCGGGCAGCAGGCAAAGCGCATCTGGATCCTCAACATAGGAGAACACGTAGACGACGGGGAGGCCGCGCGCAGCCGGAACAATCGGCGCGCGCTTGTCGACGCGCCGCGCGGTGACGATCAATCCGTCGACCCGCTTGCCGAGCAACTGTTCGATGTGGCGGCGCTCACGCAGCGGATCGTCGGTCGCGTTGCACATGAAAATGGCGATGCCGCGATCGAACAGGCGCCGCTCGAGCGCCTCGACGATGGGAAAGGTGAAACGGCCGAAACTATCGGTCGACAGGATGCCGACCGTCATCGAGCGCGCGCGATGAAGGCTCTGGGCAAGATCGTTCGGCCGATAGTCGAGCGTCGTAGCGGCGCTGAGCACCTTGGCCCGCGTTTCGGCGCTGAGACGGCCGCCAGCGTTCATCGCCTTGGAGGCGGCGCCAATCGAGACGCCGGCGAGCCGCGCGACGTCGCGGAGGGTCACAGCGCGGGACGTGCGCACGTCGTCACGCGGCGGCGTGTCTTCGGGCGGCGGGTCGTCTGGCGGCAGGTCGTTCATTTGACGGCGCCCGAAAGCAGGCCGGAGACGTAATAGCGCTGCAGCGCGAGATAGACGACGAGGCAGGGGATGATCGACAGGACGATGCTCGCCTGTAGCGCGCCCCAGTCGACCGCGCCGTGGTCGCCCGTCCGCACGCTGACCAGCAGGATCGGCATGGTGAACGAGGATTCGCGGTTCATGAACACCAACGCGGCGAGAAATTCGTTCCACGAATTGATGAAGGCGAACAGCGCCACGGTGACGAGCCCCGGCACGGCGAGCGGCACGAAGATGTAAGCGAGCCGTCGCAAGGCGGTGCAGCCATCGATCATCGCCGCCTCTTCAATCTCGCGCGGAATGGACTCGAAGGCGTTGCGCATCAGATAGACCGAAAACGGCAGCTGCAGGATCGTGTGGATGATCGCCAAGCCGATGCGGCTGTCGACCAGACCGAACTTGGCGAAATCGAGATAGAGCGGAGTCAACAGCGCCTGATAAGGGATCATCATCGGCGCCAGCAGAATCAGGAACGCAATCTCCTTGCCGTAGGTCGAGAAGCGGGCGAGCCCGTAGCCGGCCGGGGCCGCCAGCGCGACGCAGGCGGCGATGGTCATCAGCGCCACGAGGGTCGAATTGCTGACATAGGTCGCCAGACCCGCCTGGTAACCGGCGACCTTGAGAAAGTTCTGCACGCTGAAGCTCTGCGGCAGGTAGTGAGGCGCTGATGAGGCTTCGGTCGCCGACTCGATTGAGGCAAAGAACGAGAACACGAGCGGCGCGGCCATGATCGCCATGACGGCGACGCACGCCGCGACGGCGAGATAGGCCGACGGCGGCGCGCGACGCCTGCGGCGGGGCGCGAGCGCGCTGATCTCGGAGGCGATCGTCGACGCGCTCATGCCGCCTCGCTGCGCACGGTCAGCGCGATCTGAATCGCCGACAGGACAAGGATGACCAGCGTCAGCACGACCGACAACGCCGAGCCGTAGCCGAGTTTGAACGACACGAACGAGTTCTGATAGATCCAGTACACCGCGGTGAAGGTCTGTCCGCGCGGCGCGCCGGACGTCATGATGTAGAACTGGTCGAAGGCGAGCATC
>Ga0181519_10002719_pt1 | contig 14802 bp, 16 predicted proteins | sample PEATcosm2014_Bin_26_FD_121102 | JGI IMG/M metagenome (GOLD analysis project Ga0181519, IMG submission 121102) | Peatland microbial communities from MTU Mesocosm Facility, Houghton, MI, USA - PEATcosm2014_Bin02_10_metaG | ecosystem: Environmental > Terrestrial > Soil > Wetlands > Peat | place...
GTCGAGCTATCCGGACCGGCGAACAGGGAAGCGCGAGAGAAGACGGAGACGCTGATCGCAGAACTGCAGCGGGGGCGGATGAAGGGGGCGGCGACTCGCCTGGCGAGGATCGTGCGGGCGAGCTGGCGCCAGCCGGAAGAACCGGTGGTGTGCCTCGGCTGCACGGAACTGGCGCTGGTGTTTGCGGCGTACACACCGCAGCCGTCGTTCAAGTACGGCGGAGTGATGTATGTGAATACGGCGGCGGCGCATATCCGCGCGCTGCTGAAGTTTGTAGGGATCGAGCCGCAGGCAGAGCAACGCAGAGTGGTGCGGGAGCCGTCCGGTTTCGCAGGCGTGGCCGATCCAGCGGCGATCGAACGTGGCGAGAGATCGCCGGAACCGGTTGCGCGGATCCCCGGACACAATCTGACCTATTGGTAGTGGCTAAGGATTCGGAGTGCGAGGCCGGGGCAGCCGCCGCGAACAGGCATGCCAACCAGCGAGGGCTTCTCCCGAAAGGCGTTTTAGCGTTCGGCTTCAACCCAGCTGAAGGCGCCAGGAAAATGCTCGAAGGCGGGAGGCTTGTCGCGCTCGAAGTAAATGGAGAGGATGTCGAAGCGCGTCTCGACGGTGCCGGGGGGAAGCTGGCGCAGGTAGTGGCGGGCGAGGCGGCGCAGGACGCGGCGCTTGCGGGGGTCGACGGCGACGTGGGCCAGGGCGACGTCGCGCGTGGTGCGGGCTTTGACTTCGATGAAGCAGAGCGTGTTGCCCTGCCACGCGATCAGATCGAGGTCGCCGGGAGCGCGGGAGGAGTGCCAGGCGCGGGCGACCACCACGTAGCCGCGGCGCATGAGCCAGAAGAAGGCGGCGCGCTCGCCTTCTCTGCCCGTTTCCAGATGCTCGGCCTGTTCGGGGCGACGGCGGCCGGCAACGCCCTCGATGGCATGGATCGCCGACTCCATGAGACTGATGCGGAAACGCAGGAGCATTCGGCCCATTGTGAGTCGCGCGGGAAGGCGAATTCAACGAACGTCGGTCATGCCCACGTCACCAAAGTTTGCGGATTCCCGCATGGGTAACAGCGGCGAGGCGGTCACCGCAGGAGCAGCAGCCAGATGCCAACCGCAATGCCGAAGAGAGCCAGCAGGAGGGCGAGAACAACGGCGAGGCGCGCGACGCGGCCGGGAATCCACTTGCCGGTGCGGAGTTCTTTGACGGTGCGCAGGTGGCCGATGACCGCGGAGAGGTTGACGGCGACGCCGAGGGAAACCAGGCCGACTCCGGAGTAAAGCGAGAGGCCGTTGGAATGCGGTGCGGCGTGCTGCTGGGCTTCGAATTCGCGGAGAAAGAGGCCAAAGCGGGCCAGCGCGAAGCCGACTGCCATGAGGCCGAGGCCGGTGCGAATCCAGGCCAGAAACGTGCGTTCGGCGGCGAACCAGGTGCGCGGATCGTCGAGTTCGTTCGGCATGGCGCGATTGTAGAGCCTTGACATTGCCCCGCGCCTGCGGTGTTCTGATCGGACTATGGTGCTTCTAGCTTTGCTGTTGATGGCGTTGCAGAGTCCGGGAGGAGCGACGATCCCGCCGGGCTCAGCGGGCGCGCAAACGACGGACACGCAGGCGGCGGATCACGATCCATTTGCCGCTCTGCGCGTGCAATGGGCGAAGGACCTCCACGACAAGCACGTCGAGGACTCGCTGGCTCAGTACGCCGACGATGCGAACTTCATCAGCGATACGGGACGAACGCACGGCATGGCGTCGCTGCGCCAGCTTTTCTCGACCATCACGCAGACCTTCGACAGCGACCTGACGTTTACGTCGCAGCGGGTCGAGGTGTCGGGCCAGCTGGCCTACGACTCGGGAACGTACACCGAGACGCTGTTGAACCGGGCGACGGGCAATACGCAGAAGATGGCGGGGGATTACGTGACGGTCTACCGGCGGGAGAAGGCGGCCAACGGAAACGAATTGTGGCTGATCGTGGAGCAGGTCTGGACGGGGGGCGAAATTAGTGTTCGCGCGGCCCGGTAGGATCCGTGCTTCGCGTTATTTCCCTCCCGGGTTCACGCCCGCATTCGCGCTCTTGTTCGCCCCCGACCCAAAATAGAAGCCAATCACGCTTCCAAGCAATCCCGTCAGCGGCGAAAGAAGAATCTGCAGCATCTCCTTCGCGTTTTCCCAGTGCTCACGGTAGGACATCATCTCCACGCATGACCAAACCACCACCACCGCAAGCATCGACAGCAGCCCCACCGTGACCACCATCCGCACGTAATCCTGCCGCTTCTCCCCTTGATAGGGTTTCAGCAGCAACCGCGGCTGGCCCTCTCCGGCTCCAGGAGCAGCCCCGCCACCGGCTCCCTCGGTCGGAGCGCCTGCCGGCGTCATCAGATCGATCGTCAGTTCCCCTGGATTTCCCGCGTGCTCCTGCTCCGCGAGGCCGGATTTCGGATCGGGCATGAGATCCCCCCTTTAGCGCACGATCTTCAACTCCTGGACCGCGTCGCCTTTTTTCAGCAGGATCTGGGTATCCGCATCCGCGTTGGCCCTTACAATCAGGTTGCTCACATTGATCGCCTGCCGCAACGCGTCCGACAGGCTGATGTTCTGCATCTTCGCCAGATTAACCAGCGTATTGTATTGATCAGCGGAGAATACTACATTTACCCGCTTGACATCGCTGGGATTGCTGACCGTTGCTGTCTCGATTGGCTCAAGAACTGACTCCGCTGCTGCCTGCGCCATCTGCTGCTCCCTTACGTAAGATTTATGTAAATTATACGCAAAACAGCTCTCGCGTCAAGGGTGGAACGGGACTCATGAAGTCACCGGGCGGTTGAGAGATAAATGTGAATCCAAAAGACAAAGGGCAGGCGGTTAAGCCTGCTCTTTGCCGTGTTGACCTTCTGAGATTGGTTGCGTCTTACAGAGGCTGTACGTCAGCTGCCTGCCAGCCCTTCGGCCCCTTGACCACGTTGAACTGCACGGCCTGACCTTCCTGCAGACTCTTGAAGCCATTAGCGGAAATGGCGGAGTAATGCACGAAGACATCTTCGCCGTTCTGGCGCGAGATGAAGCCGTAGCCCTTCGCGTCGTTAAACCACTTCACAGTACCTTGTTCCATTGTGTTGCTTTTTCCTGAAATTGAATTGCGCTGGAGTGAATCGGAGCGAAACTGGCAGACCTGCTGTTCCTGCTTTGTTGGGCGAGGCGAAAGACTGCGCTTGCCCGGTTCGGTTCTAACGCTGGCTCATTATATCAGATTCCTGAGCCGTTTCTGGTACTTGGCCCGCGGCGTCTGTCGCCGCCCCCCCTCGACCTCAACCCGCCACTGTGGACGGCAACCCTGACTTGGGGTTTGGACCAAACTGGTTGGCGCCCGGATCGCTGTCGGTGGCCAGCAGCACCAGCAGCCAAATCCCGCCAATCAGCGGAACCAGAGAAATCAGAATCCACCATCCGCTCTTGTTGGTGTCATGCAGCCGACGCACTGCGACCGCCAGGCTGGGGATCAGCGTCGCCAGCGCATAAAGGATGTACAGACCAAACAGCGCTCCGCCCACGGCTCGCTGCCCGGAGAAGTACGCGGCAACTCCCCCGACATAGAGCACGAGACAAATGATCAGGTTCACCAGCAGATACATCCAGTATTCTTTGCGCCGGGACCGCCCATTAAACTCCGCGTACTTCCGCAGCACCATCAGATACCAATCCATAGTCTTCCTCCGTGACAGCATTCAGGTCGGCGCTTGCCGTGGGGAAGGACAGGACAGAGCAGTTCTGAAGCAGATTCGGCTCGCCGGTAGCGGCCAGCATACAGCACCGGCTGAGCTTTCCGCCGCAATTATTTGCGGAATTTCACTGAATCCCGGTTAGTTGGGGCCCTGTGCGTCTGCCGCCGCCTGCTGCGCGGCGAGCTGCGCCTGCTGGGCGGCTTCCTCGGCCTGCTCCATGGCCTGCTCGGCGTCGATCTGGCTCTGCTCCATCTGCATCTGCAGGCTGGTAATGGCATCGTCGGGATCGGCTGTGGCCTGCTGCATGTCGATCTGCGCCTGCTGGGAGGCGATATCCGCATCGGTCATCGCCTGCTGGGCGTTCATTTGTGCCTGCTCGGCGGCAATCTGCGCAGTGGCGGCGGGGTCCTGCGCCTGGGCGGCAACGCCGGTCACGGTTAGTACGCCCAGAAGAACTATCGTCGCTCTCATTATGGATTTCATCGCGCACCTCCTGCGCTTAACGTCTCTTAGGCTATTGGTGCAAACCCATCAAAGGAAAAAGGACTCGGATTGGCCGAGTCCCTCTCGCAGCTGGTGAAGCTGCGGCTTAGTTCGGTGTGCTGCTGCCGTTACCGCTGCCGCTAACCTGAGACTGCAGCTGGGCAAGCTTGCCCTGGACTGCACCGAGCGCGCCCTGCGCATCGCCGAGCCCGGTTTGCTCCGTTTGGGTCTTCACCTGGGAAACCGCAGTCTGCACGTTGGATTGAATCTGGCCGGGGATCTGTGCCGGGTGCAACAGGTCGACCGTGCCGACGCCGGATGCGGCGCCTTCGGTTTGCTGGACCAGAGTTTTGGCCTGCTGTCCAAAGAACCCGCCCAGCGCCTGGGCATTCGCAGCGCCGGTGGTAAGGGGCAACATCGCCAGCGCAACCAGAACCAATTTCGTGAACTGAGCTTTCATGGGGTGCCTCCTTTTCTCAATCTCTTCTCAACCGGTTCTCAACTTCCAAACTCTTCGCTCCGTTGGAGCACCGAGGCCGAAAAAGGATCGTGAATTTTCTGTGAACGGAACCCGGCGCTGGCAGTTGGCAGCTGGCCGCCGGAGCCGGTATATCCTGATTGCTTCGATGAACGAGAGCCTGACCCACGACTCTGAACTGCTCAGCGGACTCCTGGACCCTGCCCTTGAGCGGCTCCAGGGCGAGTTCAGCGCGCTGCCGCAATACACGCCCGAGGTCCCGGCGGAGAGCGGGATGGCCGCCGTGCTGGCCGAGGCCGCGCAGCGCATGGGAGACAACTACCCTTACTTTCATCCGCTGTACGCGGGGCAGATGCTGAAGCCGCCGCATCCGGTGGCGCGGGCCGCTTATGCGATGGCCATGAGCCTGAATCCAAACAACCACGCGCTCGATGGCGGCCGCGCCAGTTCGCGCATGGAGGTGGAGGCGGTCCGGGAGATCGCCGCGATGTTCGGCTGGAACGAGTTTCTGGGGCATCTGACCAGCGGCGGAACCTTTGCCAACCTGGAGGCGTTGTGGGTAGCGGGGCAGATGGCCCCGGGGAAAAAGGTGGTGGCGTCCGAGCAGGCCCACTACACGCACAGCCGAATCAGCGCCGTGCTCAAGCTGCCGTTTGCCGCGGTGGAAACCGACGCGCAAGGACGAATGGGCCTGGGCGCGCTCGAAGCCGGGCTGGCGGGCGGCGACGTGGGAACAGTCGTGGCCACGCTGGGCACGACGGCCGTGGGCGCGGTCGATCCGCTGGAGCAGATTCTCGAACTGCGAGAGAACTATGGCTTCCGGCTGCACGTGGACGCGGCGTATGGCGGGTATTTCCGATTGGCTTCGAACCTGGGCAGTGGAGCGGAGCGGGCCTTCGGGCGGATCGCCGAGGCGGACTCGATCGTCGTCGATCCGCACAAGCATGGTCTGCAGCCCTATGGCTGCGGGTGCATCCTGTTTCGCGATCCCGCGATGGGCCGCTGGTACAAGCACGATTCGCCCTACACGTACTTCACATCGGCGGATTTGCACCTTGGAGAGATCAGCCTCGAGTGCTCGCGCGCGGGTGCGTCGGCAGTGGCGTTGTGGACGACGCAGCGTTTGCTGCCTCTGGTTCGCACGGGCGAGTTTGCGCTTGGGCTGGAGAAAGGAAGGGCGGCGGCGCTCCGCCTGCACGGCATGATCGTCGAGGACCCGCGGTTTGTCCCCGGACCCGAGCCGGAACTGGACATCGTGACATGGGCGGTGAGCGCGGAGACGGTTGAAGAATCGTCGCAGCGGGCGCAGGAGGTCTTCGACCGCGCCGCGGAACAGGGCCTGCACCTGGCGCTGGCGCATCTGCCTGTCCGATTCTTCGCCGGGGCCGGGTGGGCGGATGCGGATTCCAGGGCCACGGTCACCTGCCTGCGGTCCGTGCTGATGAAGCCGGAGCATCTGACCTGGGTCGAGGAAATTGGACGGCGGATCGGGCATGCCCTTTGAGGCCGCCACCCGGCTTTTGGCGGATGCGTCCGCGTTTTGCGCGTCTATTGTTACCTTAGAAATGGACGAATGGTGAGGGCCCGATTGAATGGCTGGCCCGGTTGTTTCGGAAACGAGTTCTCATGCTTGATGTAAACGCTATCAGGAAGGCCCACGCGGAGCGGTTTGGCGCCGAGCCCGCCACGTTTGTCGCACCGGGGCGCGTCAACCTCATTGGCGAGCACACGGATTATGCCGGCGGGTTCGTGATGCCCGCGGCGATCGACTTTGGAACGCTGGCGGCCATTACGCCACGCGACGACGGGCGCGTCGTGGTGTGGTCGGAGAATTTCCACGAGCAGGTAAGCCACCAGCTCGAAGGGCTGCCGAAGAACGGCGGCGGACACTGGTCGGGCTATCCGCTGGGAGTGGTGAAGATCCTGCGCGAGGCGGGATTCGCCATCCCCCCTTTCAGCCTGACGGTCGAGGGCGATGTTCCGCTGGGCGCGGGGCTCAGTTCGTCGGCGTCCATCGAGGTGGCGACGGCGCTGGCCGCCCTTAGCCTGGCGGGGGCGAATCCGGAGCGCGAGGAGATTGCGAAGCTCTGCCAGCGTGCGGAAAACGTTTACGTCGGCTCCAGCTGCGGCATCATGGATCAGTTCATCGCTTGCCGGGGGGCCGTAAATCACGCCCTGCTGCTGGACTGCCGCTCGCTCGAATACCGTCTGGCCCCCATTCCGGAGAACATCAGCCTGGTCATCGCCAACACCATGGTCCGGCACAGCGTCGCCGGCGGCGAGTATGGCATTCGACGCAGCGAGGTCGAGGAGGGAACGGAGATTCTGCGCAGCCATCGGCCCGAGATCCAGCTGCTGCGCGATGCGACGACCGAGGACCTGGAGCGCTGGGGCTCCGAGATGCCGGACAACGTGCTGCACCGCTGCCGCCACATCGTCACAGAGAATCTCCGGACGGTTGCAGCCGCCGATGCGCTCGCCGCCGGAGAGATGAAGCGACTCGGCGACCTGATGGCCGCCGCGCATGCCAGCTATCGCGACGACTTCGAGGCCAGTTGCGAGGAGGCCGATGCAATGGTCGAGGCGGCGCATCTGCTGCCGGGGCTCGTCGGGGCGAGGCTTACCGGGGGCGGGTTCGGAGGATGTACTGTTAATCTGGTGCACGCCGACCGCGCACAGGATTTTACCGCGCGGCTGCACGATGCTTACCGCGCCGCGACCGGAATCGATGCGGAAATTTACCGCTGCCACGCGTCCGCCGCGGCGCATTCATTGTGAGGAAACGGAACTATGACGGTGCGGGAGTTTTATCTGGAGCGGCGGAAAGCGGAGCTGCCGGTATTCCTGAAAGTGCTCAGGGCGCTGCCTGCGGACCGGATCGATTACAGGCCGCACGAGCGATCCCCCACCGCCGGGCAGCTGGCGTGGACGCTGACCTGGGAGTTGGGCGCCTGCGTGACTGTCGCGCGCGAACACCGGGGGGAATGGAGGTCGGATCCAGCGCCGCCGCTGGAGAAGATGATCCCTAAGTTTGAGCAATATGCAAACGAACTGGCGGAGGCGGTGGCAGCCATGGACGAGGCGGCGTGGGATGCGCCGGCAAAGTTCTATTACAACGGCAAAATGGTTTCCGAACAGCCGGCGTCGGCATTTCTGTGGATGGTGCATTTCGATGCAATCCATCACCGCGGGCAGCTGACAACGTATCTGCGGCCCATGGGGAGCAAGGTCCCGGCAATCTACGGGCCGTCGGGTGATGAGCGTGCGTCGTAGTGGGTGGTCGTCAACCGAGGTTCGCATTCCACAGATGGGCCATATCAGGCGCATTGGCGCCGATGTAACAATCAACACAGGTTCGAGCAGCCCAGGATGGGCGCCGAAGTGCATGCCCACGGCGGAGATTGTTATTCTGATGGGCGGGTGCTCGAACAGGGCCGGAGAAATCGTTTAACCAATGCACTTTATTAACCGTTCTCAGTATTTTTCCCCGGAAGAACCAGGCGAGGGCGGCATCGTCGCCTATTTTTCGATGGAGATTGCCGTAGTACCGGAATTCCCCACCTATAGTGGTGGCCTGGGAGTTCTGGCCGGCGATACTCTGCGCGCGGCGGCGGACATGGGTCTGCCCCTGGCCGCGGTCACGCTCGCTCACCGCAAGGGCTACTTCCGCCAGCATCTCGACCCCACCACCGGTGTTCAGACCGAGTCGCCGCAGCCGTGGCATCCGGAGAGCATCCTCGCCGCCGAAGACCCGGTGGTCACGGTCACCCTGGAAGGGCGCCCGATTGCCGTCCGCGGCTGGCGCTACGATCTGGAAGGCATCACCGGCCATCGCATCCCGATCTATTTCCTCGATACGGATCTCGAGCAGAACGATCCGAAGGACCGCAACATTACCGATCAGCTCTACGGGGGCGACGCGGATTACCGGCTGCGGCAGGAGGCCATCCTCGGGATCGGTGGCGCGCGTCTGCTGCGGGCGCTCGAATACGAGCCGGCCGTCTTTCACATGAACGAAGGTCATGCCGCGCTGCTCGCCATTCCCGTACTCGAGCAGGAGCTGCACGGGGCCGGTCTGCAAACCGCCACCGAGCGCAATGCGGATGCGGTCCGCCGCCGTTGCGTCTTTACCACGCACACGCCGGTTCCCGCGGGACACGACCGCTTCTCCGGCGAGCAGGCTTATCGCATCCTGGGCGCGGAGCGGGCGGGGATGCTGGAGCGGTTCGGCTGTTTCCACGACGGATTGCTGAACATGACCTACGTGGCGCTGCGTTTCGCGCGCTTCGTGAACGGCGTTGCCATGCGGCACGGCGAGGTGTCGCGGCAGATGTTTCCCGACCACACCATCGATGCGATCACCAACGGCGTGCATGCCGGGACGTGGACAGCTCCGTCGGTGCGGGCGCTCTTCGACAAGCACCTGCCGCGCTGGCGCCAGGATAATGTCACGCTGCGCTACGCCATCGACATTCCGGAGAACGAAATTGTGGAGGCGCACGCCGCATCGAAGCGTGCGCTCATCGAAGCCGTGAAGGCGGCTTCCGGCGTGGAGATGAAGCCGGACATTTTCACCCTGGGGTTTGCCCGCCGCGCCGCGACCTACAAGCGCGCCGATCTGCTGTTTACCGATCCGGAGCGGCTGGTGAAGATGGCGGAGAAATTCGGCGGCATGCAGATTGTCTACGCCGGCAAGGCGCATCCTGCCGACGACCCGGGGAAGGCGAAGATCCGCCGTGTCATCGAGCTTTCCAACGAGCTGCGCAACTCGCCGCTCCAGGTCGTTTACCTCGAGAACTACGAGTGGCACCTGGGCGCGCTGCTGACCGGCGGCGTGGATTTGTGGCTGAATACGCCGCGGCGTCCTTACGAAGCCTCCGGAACCAGCGGCATGAAGGCCGCTCTGAACGGCGTGCCCAGCCTCAGCATTCTCGACGGCTGGTGGATCGAGGGCTGGATCGAAGGCGTGACGGGCTGGGCGATCGACGACCTCGACGACGAGCCAGGCGAGGCCAAATCGCTGTACGAACACCTGGAGAAGCGGATCCTGCCCCTCTATTACAAGGACACGGGGCAGTGGCGGCGCATCATGCGTTCGACCATTGCGCTGAACGGATCGTTCTTCAACACGCAGCGCATGCTGGAGCAATACGTGATCAACGCGTATTTCCCCGAGAAGCGCGTGGAGAAGCCGGCTGAGTCGGCGGAGCCCGATCTGGAAAACTCCGTCGCGCACCAGGACCATGCGGTTCCAAACGCGTAGCGAAGCTGGTTCCCGGCGCTGGTCTCGATGCCCGATCTCCCAACCCGCGATGCTATACTTGCGCTGCATTCCACCAATCTCGTCCGCTAATGGTGTGACCAGCCGCTCAGGACCGCTGTTGCGGCCTCGTTCATGCGGTTCGTATCCAGCAGCCATGGGAGAGATTCCTTGAGCCAGTCATCCGTCGAGCAGGTGGCGCCGGCCGTGTCGCGGCGCCCTCTCTGCGTCGATCTGGACGGCACCCTGGTCAAGAGCGACACGCTGATGGATTCCCTGCTGGTGCTGCTGCGCAACCGGCCGCTCGATGCGCTGTGGTTTCCCCTGTGGCTGCTGCGCGGCAAAGCGGCGGTCAAGGCCGAGGTCGGCACGCGGGTTTCCCTCGACGTCTGTCATCTGCCCTACAACCGCTCCGTCGTCGAGTATCTGGAAACTGAGCGGGGGGAGGGGCGCAAACTGTGGCTCGCAACCGGGGCCGACCAGCAGCTGGCCGCGCGCATTGCCGAGCATCTGGGCTTGTTCGAGGGCGTTCTGGCCAGCGACGGCAAAACGAACCTGATCGCCGGCAATAAGCTCGAGGGCCTGCGCAGGACCTTTGGCGACGAAGGCTACGACTACATCGGCAACGCTGGTCCGGACCTGCCTCTGCTCCAGCATGCGGGCGCGGCGATGATCGCCAACCCGGCGCCGGCGCTGCGGGCCCGGCTGCGCGCGCGCGGGGTCAGCGTCGAGCGGGAGTTCCAGGATCGGACCTCGCCCGCAAAGGCGCTCTTCAAAGCCGTCCGGTTGCATCAGTGGGCGAAGAACATCCTCATCTTCGTCCCCATGCTGCTCGCGCATCGGCTGCGGGCGGCGACGTTCGCGGATACGGCCATCGCCTTTGTCAGCTTCAGCCTCTGTGCTTCGTCCACTTACATTGCCAACGATCTGCTGGATATCGAATCGGACCGCCGCCATCCGCGCAAGCGCAACCGGCCTTTCGCCGCCGGCGACCTTTCAGTGACGACGGGCGTGGTGACCAGCGCAGCGCTGCTGGCCGGCGCCATTGCCATGGCCGCTGTGCTGCTGCCGGCGGGCTTTCTGTTCTGGCTGCTTCTCTACCTGGTCACCACGCTGGCGTACTCGCTGGTTCTGAAGCGCGTGGTGCTGATTGACGTCATCGTGCTCTCCGGCCTCTACACCGTGCGCATGCTGGCCGGCGCCGCCGCGACCCAGGTGGACATCTCGCCGTGGCTGGCGGCGTTTTCGGTTTTCCTGTTTCTCAGCCTGGCCATGGTGAAGCGCTTCAGCGAGCTGCAGAACACGCGGACGCGCGGCCAGGCCCTCGCCAACGGCCGCGGGTATCTGCTGGGCGACATCGAGCAGCTGCGCAGCTTCGGCACTTCGAGCGCCTATGCCGCGGTGGTGGTGTTTTCCTTCTACATTGGCGAAGCGCGCGACGTGACCAGCCTCTACCGGCATCCAACCCGGTTGTGGCTCATCACCCCGCTGCTGATTTACTGGCTCAGCCGCGTATGGCTCCTGGCCTCGCGCGGCGAGCTCGACGAAGACCCTGTCATTTTTGCCGTCACCGATCGCCTTAGCCTGCTCACCGGCGCTGCGGTCGCGGCGATTGCGGCACTGGCAGCCTTGTAGCGCAGAAAGCGAACGTCCATGGGTAAGTCCGGCGGCAAAACCGATCCCGCCATCCAATTCGAATCGTGGGGCCGCTATCCGAAGTTCCGCGCCGATGTGGTGCCGCTGCACTGGCCCGCGGATTTTCCGCTCAAAACGCCTCCCCGGACCAGGCAGTTGCCGGTCGGGCTGGGACGCAGTTACGGCGATGTTTGTCTGCTGGAGAATGGGACCCTGCTGGAGACGGTCGGCATGGATCGCCTGTTGCATTTCGACGCCGAGACCGGGATGCTGCGCTGCGAGGCCGGCGTGTCGCTCGGGCAGATCCTCGATTTCGCCGTGCCGCGCGGGTTTTTTCTGCCCGTCACGCCGGGCACAAAATATGTAACCGTGGGTGGTGCAATTGCCAACGACATACACGGCAAAAATCATCACGTAGCCGGTACTTTTGGCCGCCACGTGTTGCGTTTCGAGCTGGTGCGCTCCGACGGAACCCGCCTCGTCTGCAGTCCCATCGAGAATCCGGAGTGGTTTGCGGCCACCATCGGAGGCATGGGACTTACCGGCCTTATCACCTCGGTCGAACTGCACCTGCGTCCGATTGTGTCGCGCAGGATCGAATACCGCGGCGAGAAATTTCACGGCCTCGATGAGTTCTTCGCGCTCTCCCAGGCGGCGGCCAGCGAATATACGGTGGCCTGGATCGACTGCGTCTCCACGGGTCGCAACTTCGCCCGCGGCATTTTCATGCAGGGGGATCACTCCGAGACTCCGGGGCCGCTGACGAGGAGCAAAGAGCCAAAGCTGACCTTCCCCTTCGACCTGCCGGAGTTTGCCCTGAACCGCTTCTCCATGGCGGCGTTCAACACGCTCTATTTCAACAAGCAACTGGGCAAACAAAAGATCGGCCCCATCGACTACGAGCCCTTCTTTTATCCCCTCGACGCCGTGCTCCACTGGAACCGCATGTATGGAACGCAAGGGCTGCTGCAGTTCCAGAACGTGCTGCCGCATGAAAGCGGCCGCGAGGGCATGATCGAAATCCTCAAGGCGATCACCAAATCCGGGCTGGCGTCGTTCCTCGCGGTCATCAAGTTCTTCGGCGACGTGCCGTCCGTCGGCATGATGTCGTTCCCCAGGCCCGGGCCGATGCTGGCGCTGGATTTTCCTATCCGGCGCGAGGTCAGCTTCGATCTGGTGGACCGGCTCGCGCAGATCACGCTCGACTACGGCGGCCGCATGTACTCCGCGAAAGACGCGCGCATGACGCCGGAGCAGTACCAGGCCTTCTACCCGCAGTGGCAGGAATTCGCGCGCTACGTCGATCCCGGATTCGATTCCGCGTTCTGGCAGCGCGTCACTGGACGGAGGCCGCTGGTTGGCTGATCGACGCCAGGCCGCCAGGCCACCGCGCGTGCTCGCGCTGGGCGCGACCTCTGCCATCGCCCAGGCCACGCTGCGCCTGTTCGCCGACCGGCATGCCGCGTTTTTTCTTGTCGGACGGAACCCGCAAAAGCTCGCTGCCGTGCGCGACGATCTGCTGACCCGTGGCGCGAGCGCGGTCACCAGCTTGGTCGCCGATCTGGACGACACCGCCGCGCATCCCGACATGCTGGCGCAAGCCGTTGCCGCCCTCGGCGGCCTCGACATCGCTTTTCTCGCGCACGGCGTGCTCGGCGACCAGCCCGAGGCCGAAACCAGCTATCCCGCGGCGGAAGCTATCCTGCACACCAATTTTCTGTCTCCCGTTTCCCTGGTCACGTGGCTGGCCAACTACTTCGAGGCCGAGCATCGCGGGACCATCGCCGTCATCTCCTCCGTGGCCGGCGACCGGGGCCGCAAGAGCAACTACGTTTACGGCGCATCCAAGGGTGGGCTCAACATCTTCCTCGACGGCGTACGCAATCGCATCGATCGCGCCGGCGTCAACGTGCTCACCATCAAGCCGGGCTTCGTGGCCACGCCCATGACGGCGCACCTGCCCAGGGGGCCGCTCTTCGCCCAGCCCGCCCAGGTGGCCAAATCGATAATCCGCGCCATCGACAAGCGCAAAGACGTCATCTACGCGCCGCCCTTCTGGGCCGTCATCATGCTCGTGGTGCGCAGCATTCCCCGGCGCATTTTCAAGAAAATGAACATGTAGCGGCGGCCGCCCTTGGGCGGAAAACTGCATCGGGTACTGTTTCATCCACATCTACGAATGAGCGCGGCGGGCCGTTGCGAGGTCTTTTTGCAGCGCCCAAACGTCATTTGAGAACGTAGAGTTTTTTCAGGCAAATTCCCCTCTTACAGGCTAAGGATAGATACTGGTGCCAGCGAGATTTGCGTCCACGGCGATGGCGGATTCGGCGATTTGCTCGGAAAGCCTGTGTAGGGGCGCTGCCTTCCTCCAGTGGTCGCGTCCCGCATACCGGTACCGGCGTGCCGGTAGCCACTTACCGCGGCCCACAGGAGACACTGAAGCAATATGTGGATAGTCCGCCTCGCGCTGCGACGGCCCTACACCTTTGCCGTGGTCGCGCTTTTGCTGATGGTTCTGGGGCCGCTGGCCATCCTGAACATGCCGGTGGACATTTTCCCGGCCATCAATATTCCCGTCGTCAGCATGCTCTGGAACTACCAGGGCTTCTCGCCCCAGCAGATGGCCAGCCGCATCATCACGCTGAGCGAGCGCTCCCTGACCACCACCGTCAACGACATCGAGCACACCGAGTCGAACTCGCTCAACGGCATTGCCGTCACCAAGATCTACTTCCAGCCCGGAGTCAACATCGGCAATGCCGTAGCCCAGGTAACGGCCAATGCGCAGGCCCAGCTCCGCCAGCTGCCGCCAGGAACAACGCCGCCGCTCGTCATCCAGTACAACGCCTCCAGCGTGCCCATCATTCAGCTCGGCCTCTCCGGCCAGGGCCTGTCGGAAATGCAGCTCAACGATCTGGGGCTCAACTTCATCCGCACGCAGCTGGTCACCGTGCCCGGCGCGGGCATCCCCTACCCCTACGGCGGCAAACAGCGCGAGGTGATGGTCGACCTCAACTTGCCCGCGCTCCAGTCCAAAGGGCTCTCCCCCGCCGATGTGGTCGCCGCTATCGGCGGGCAGAACCTGATCCTGCCCTCGGGCACGATCAAAATCGGCCAGTTCGAGTATCAGCTGGAGACCAACAGCGCGCCGGTCAGCATCGACGGACTCAACAACCTCCCCATTCGACAAGTGAACGGCGCGATGGTCTACATCCGCGACGTGGCGCA
>Ga0181519_10002721_pt1 | contig 14796 bp, 8 predicted proteins | sample PEATcosm2014_Bin_26_FD_121102 | JGI IMG/M metagenome (GOLD analysis project Ga0181519, IMG submission 121102) | Peatland microbial communities from MTU Mesocosm Facility, Houghton, MI, USA - PEATcosm2014_Bin02_10_metaG | ecosystem: Environmental > Terrestrial > Soil > Wetlands > Peat | place...
TTCCTGCTCGCCGCTGGCGAGAAGGGCAAGCGTTTCGCTCTGCCGAACGCGCGCATCATGATTCACCAACCGCTGGGCGGCGCCCGCGGTCAGGCGTCGGACATCGAAATCCACGCCCGGGAAATCCTCTTGCTCAAGGACAGGTTGAACCGTCTGCTCGCCGAGAACACGGGCCAGTCGCTCGAGGTCATTGCGCGCGATACCGATCGCGACAACTTCAAGTCGGCGGCAGACGCTGTCGAGTACGGGTTGATCGATCGCGTGCTCGAAAAGCGTCCCTGATTCGGTCTCGAATTCGGGGCGCCTGACGGCCTAAAGGCTGGCGCGACATCAGGTATTTTCGTTTCGAAAGACCGGGTGATCGCGCCAAGTCTTTGTCGTAAAAGGGAATTTAATGCCGTCGTGGGTGGGTCACACGCTCGCGCGGCATGGCGTTACAATGGGATTCACGTATGCCGCGTTTGCCGCCCCCGGTGGGGGACGACCGGGGCGCAAATTGCTAGCAGGCTGACACAGATATGGTGGATAAAAAAAGCACTTCCAACGGCGAAAAGCTGCTCTACTGCTCCTTCTGCGGAAAGAGCCAGCATGAGGTCAAGAAGCTCATCGCAGGTCCGTCCGTGTTTATTTGCGACGAGTGCATTGATCTGTGCAACGAGATTATTCGTGACGAGGCCGCAGCGGCCGAAGACGAGAGCGGCAGTGGCGGTAAGTCCGATCTGCCGTCGCCGCAGGAAATTCGCGAGAGTCTCGATCAATACGTGATCGGTCAGGACCGTGCCAAGAAGATTCTGGCGGTTGCGGTCTATAACCATTACAAGCGATTGAAACACCTCGGCGACAAGCGCGACGAGGTCGAACTCTCCAAGAGCAACATCCTGCTGATCGGGCCGACCGGCTCGGGCAAGACGCTGCTCGCGCAGACGCTCGCCCGTCTGCTCAATGTGCCCTTCGTGATCGCCGACGCCACCACGCTGACCGAAGCCGGTTATGTGGGTGAAGACGTCGAAAACATCATTCAGAAGCTGCTGCAGAACTGCAATTACGAGATCGAGCAGGCGCAAAAGGGTATCGTCTATATCGACGAAATCGACAAGATCAGCCGCAAGTCGGACAATCCGTCGATTACGCGCGACGTGTCGGGCGAAGGCGTGCAGCAGGCGCTGCTCAAGCTGGTCGAAGGCACGATGGCGTCGGTGCCGCCGCAAGGTGGCCGCAAGCATCCTAACCAGGATTTCATTCAGGTCGACACGACGAACATTCTGTTCATCTGCGGCGGCGCGTTCGATGGTCTCGAGAAGATCATCATGAACCGTACCGAGAAGACGGGTATCGGCTTCGGCGCGACGGTCAAGACGGGCGAAGAGCGCGACGCCGGCGAACTGCTGCTTGAGGTCGAGCCGGAAGATCTGATCAAATTCGGCCTGATTCCGGAGCTGATCGGTCGTCTGCCGGTGGTTGCCACATTGGGCAAGCTCGATGAAGACGTGCTGGTGACCATTCTCATCGAACCGAAGAACGCGCTGGTCAAGCAATACCAGCGGCTGTTCATGATGGAAGGTGTGGAGCTGGAAATCCGCCCGGCGGCGCTGCATGCGGTGGCACGCAAGGCCATCAAGCGCAAGACTGGCGCGCGTGGCCTGCGCTCGATCATCGAGCAGGCGCTGCTCGAAGTCATGTACGAACTGCCGTCGCTCAAGGGCGTAACCAAAGTGATCCTGGACGAAAACGCGATCAGTGGCGACGGAAAGCCGCTTTTGATCTATCAGGAGTCGCCCAAGGTAGCCGGCTCCAATTGAACGGTCAACGCAGCGATACCCTAAGCCGTTCATGGAAACATGGGCGGCTTTTTTTCCTTCATACTAGTGCCACGGGCAATGAAACCCCGAGTGGTGCACCTTGTCGGCGAAAGGGTCTTTCATCCCTCTTGTAATTCTCGCCGGCGGCCTCAATTAGCTGGAACACAACGGTATCGTTAAATATGGGGAACGAGATGTCAGGCACCCAAATCCTCCCGCCCGAAGCGATTCAACTGCCCCTGTTGCCTTTGCGCGACGTGGTCGTGTTTCCGCACATGGTGATTCCCCTCTTCGTGGGGCGTCCCAAATCGATTAAAGCGCTTGAAACCGCCATGGAAGGCGGCAAGCACATCATGCTGGTCGCGCAGAAAGCCGCGGCCAAGGATGAGCCCACGTCCAAGGATCTCTACGAGATCGGTTGCGTGGCCAACATCCTGCAAATGCTCAAATTACCCGATGGCACCGTCAAGGTGCTGGTCGAAGGGATTCAGCGCGCCCGCACCCTGAGTGTTGACGAAGAGGAAACCCAGTTCACGTCGGAAGTCATGCCGCTCGAGCCGGATGATGGCAACTCGCCGGAGTCCGAGGCCCTGCGTCGTGCGATCGTCGCGCAGTTCGATCAGTACGTGAAACTCAACAAGAAGATTCCGCCGGAGATCCTGACGTCGCTCTCGGGTATCGATGAGGCGGGTCGTCTGGCTGATACCATCGCCGCACATCTGCCGCTCAAGCTCGAGCAGAAGCAGAAGATTCTGGAGATGTTCCCGGTGATCGAGCGCCTTGAGCATCTGCTCGCGCAGCTCGAGAGCGAGATCGATATTCTTCAGGTGGAAAAGCGCATCCGTGGCCGAGTGAAGCGCCAGATGGAGAAGAGCCAGCGCGAGTACTACCTGAACGAGCAGGTCAAGGCCATCCAGAAGGAACTGGGCGAAGGTGAAGAAGGCGCCGATCTCGAAGAACTCGAGAAGCGCATCAAGGCTGCGCACCTGCCCAAGGACGCCAAGAAGAAGGCGGATGCCGAACTCAAGAAGCTCAAGCTGATGTCGCCGATGTCGGCCGAAGCGACTGTCGTGCGCAACTACATCGACACGCTGGTCGGTCTGCCGTGGCGCAAGAAGAGCAAGGTGAACAACGATCTGTCGAACGCCGAGAAGGTGCTCGACGAGGACCACTTCGGTCTCGAGAAGGTCAAGGAACGCATCCTTGAGTATCTTGCCGTGCAACAGCGCGTGGACAAGGTCAAGGCGCCGATCCTGTGCCTGGTCGGCCCCCCCGGCGTGGGCAAGACCTCGCTCGGTCAGTCGATCGCGCGTGCGACGAACCGCAAGTTCGTTCGTATGGCGTTGGGCGGCGTGCGTGACGAGGCCGAGATTCGCGGCCACCGTCGTACCTACATCGGGTCGATGCCGGGCAAGATCCTGCAAAGCTTGTCGAAGGTCGCTGTGCGCAACCCGCTGTTCCTGCTCGACGAAGTGGACAAGATGGGCATGGACTTCCGGGGCGACCCGAGTTCGGCGCTGCTCGAAGTGCTCGATCCGGAGCAGAACCACACGTTCTCGGATCACTACGTCGAAGTCGACTTCGATCTGTCGGACGTGATGTTCGTGGCTACCTCGAACTCGCTGAACATTCCGGCGCCGCTGCTCGACCGTATGGAAGTGATTCGCCTGTCGGGCTACACCGAAGACGAAAAGGTCAACATCGCCCAGCGCTATCTGCTGCCGAAGCAGAAGAAGAACAACGGTCTGAAGGAAGGCGAGATCGATCTGACGGAAGCCGCGATTCGCGACATCATCCGCTACTACACGCGCGAAGCCGGTGTGCGTTCGCTCGAGCGCGAGATCTCGAAGATCTGCCGCAAGGTCGTGAAGATGCTGTTGCTCAAGAAGGTCGATGGAACGTCGATCAAGGTCGATGCGAGCAACCTCGACAACTTCCTGGGCGTGCGTAAGTTCGACTTCGGTCTGGCCATGAAGGAAAACCAGATCGGCCAGGTCACGGGTCTGGCGTGGACGGAAGTGGGCGGCGATCTGCTGACCATCGAAGCTGCGCTGATGCCGGGCAAGGGCAACATCATCCGTACGGGTTCGCTCGGCGACGTGATGAAGGAGTCGGTCGAAGCGGCACGTTCGGTGGTGCGCTCGCGTGCGCGTCGCCTGGGTGTGACGGACGAGCAGTTCGAGAAGAAGGATATTCACATCCACGTGCCGGAAGGCGCGACGCCGAAGGACGGTCCGTCCGCCGGTATTGCGATGACGACGGCACTTGTCTCGGTGCTCACCGGTATTCCGGTGCGTGCGGATGTGGCGATGACGGGTGAGATCACGCTGCGCGGCGAAGTGTTGCCGATCGGCGGTCTCAAGGAGAAGTTGCTCGCGGCTCACCGCGGCGGCATCAAGCTCGTGTTGATTCCGGAAGAGAACGTGAAGGATCTCGCAGAGATTCCCGATACGGTCAAGAACGCGCTGGAGATCGTGCCGGTGCGCTGGATCGACAAGGTGCTTGAACTGGCGCTGGAGCATGCCCCCGTGCCGCTGCCGGAAGAAGAGGCAAAGGCCGCCCCTGTCGCGCCGAATACGGATGCAAGCGGCAAGCAGGAAGTCATCAAGCACTGACAGTCACTTTTCGCTGGCGCGCGGCGACTTTGCTTTCGTCGCTCGCCAGATTGAAAATGGGCAAAAAGCTCGGGGTTTTCCCCGGGCTTTTTTTATTCACGCAAAGTGCTCGAAAATAGCGACCGGAATGCGCAGATTCAGGAGTGCTTCCTATGCCGCCAAGAGGGCGCGAAACAGGGCGCAAAACGGCTTGACATCAGGGTTTGCGGCTTGTCTAATGGCAAAGCCAGCGGACCTCGCAGATCGATGTCAAGGCGCGTAAAAAGCGCCTCCGCGGCTCAATCGCCTACTATCCTTGCAAGGGGGTTACAGTGAATAAGACGGAACTGATCGATCATATCGCGGGTGAGGCAGACATCTCGAAAGCTGCTGCCGGTCGAGCACTTGATGCATTGGTGGGTGCAGTAAAGAAAGCGTTGAAGAAGGGAGATGCCGTAACGCTGGTCGGCTTTGGCACGTTCCACGTGGCCAAGCGAGCGCCGCGCATTGGGCGGAATCCGCGCACCGGTGGCGAGATCAAGATCAAGGCAGCGAAGGTTCCGAAATTTCGCCCTGGCAAAGGTTTGAAAGATACGTTAAACTAACGAGCTTTCCTGCTTCGGCAGGGAGTAGTAGCAAGAACAACACTTGAATCGGGAACGGGTGCTTAGCTCAGTTGGTAGAGCGGCGCCCTTACAAGGCGTAGGTCGGGGGTTCGAGCCCCTCAGCACCCACCAGTTCCAGATCTTGGGGAGCGGTAGTTCAGTTGGTTAGAATACCGGCCTGTCACGCCGGGGGTCGCGGGTTCGAGCCCCGTCCGCTCCGCCAAATTGTGAAAAGGCGAACTTCGGTTCGCCTTTTTTGCCATATGACGTCCTAAGACGCTCTAGACGACTTTTCCGATTTCGTATGTTCGACTTCATCCGCCGTCATCAACGCTTGGTCCTCATCTTCCTGACGGTGCTGATCGTCCCGTCATTCGTGGTCTTCGGCGTTCATGGCTTGCAAGAGTACGCCGCGGATGCCAGTACGATTGCCAAGGTTGGCGATCAGACCGTGACGCGTCAGGAGTACGACAGCGTGCTTCGCGCACAGACCGAACGCATGCAGCAAATGTTCGGTGGCGCAGTCGATGCGAGCCAGATCAACACCCCGGAAATGCGCGGTGCTGTGCTCGACAACCTGATCCAGCAGAAGCTGCTGACGCAGGAAACCCTCAAGAAGAATCTCTCGGTGCCCGACGCCCAGGTGCGTGAGGCGCTGCTCGCCATTCCGGCGATTGCGCAACTGCGCCGCCCGGACGGTTCCATCGATCAAGCCAAGTACGAGCAACTGCTGTCCGCGCAGAATCTCACGCCGCAGCGACTCGAAGCGCAAATTCGTTTCGAGCTGGCATCGAACCAACTGCCGGCGAGCGTGCAGGCGAGCGCCATGTTGCCGAAGGCGGTGCTCGATCGCTTTGCGCAATTGCGTGCTCAGCAACGTGATGTCTCGGTGCTGAACTTCCCCGTGTCCGACTTCGCCGGCAAGATCGTGCCGACGCAGCAGCAGATTCAGGCGTACTACGACACGCACAAGGCGGCTTTCCAGACGCCGGAATCGGCCGAGATCCAGTATGTGGTGCTCGACCCGAAAGCGATGCCGGCATCGGCACAGGCCGCGCCGAGCGACGACGTGCTGCGCAAGATGTACAACGACAATCTGAAGCAATACACGACGCCGGAAGAGCGTCGTGCGTCGCACATTCTGATCGCGTCGCCGGCGGACGCGTCGCCGGCCGATCACGCCAAGGCGAAGGCCAAGGCCGACGCCTTGCTCGCAAAGATCAAGCAGAACCCCAACGACTTTGCCAAGCTGGCCAGCGAGAACTCCGAAGATCCGGGCTCGAAGGCGAACGGTGGCGATCTGGGCTTCTTCACGCGCGACGCGATGGTCAAGCCGTTCGCCGATGCCACGTTCGCCCTCAAGGCCAATGGTGACGTGAGCGATGTCGTGAAGAGCGATTTCGGTTATCACATCATCAAGCTGACCGGCATCAAGCCGGCGCAAACGAAGTCGTTCGACGAAGTGAAGGGTCAACTGGCCGATCAGTATCGCCAGCAGGAATCGGCGAAGGCGTATGCCAAGCTGGCCGATCAGTTCACCAACGCCGTGTACGAGCAACCGGACAGTTTGCAGCCGGTGGCTGACAAGCTGAATCTGAAGGTGATGTCGGCGAAGGTCATGCGTACGCCGGATCCGTCGCAAGCGCAGAGCCCGCTCGGTAGCGAAAAGCTGCTCAAGGCCGTGTTTGGCGACGAATCGCTCAAGAACAAACGCAACACGGAAGCGGTGGATGTCGGTCAGGGCGTGCTGGTATCGGCCCATGTGGTGAATTACCATCCGGCCGCAACGCCGCCGCTTGCGCAGATCGAGGCGCAAGTCAAAGAGAAGGCCATTGCCGATCTGGCGGATCAGGAGGCGAAGAAGGCCGGTGAGGCCAAGCTCGACGCCCTGAAGAAGGGGGGCGATGCCGCCTTCGGTGCGGTGCAGACGGTGTCGCGCGACAACCCGGGCAAGCTGTCCGCCACGGCACTTACGGCGATCTTCGGCGCCGATACGGCCAAGCTGCCGGCGTATGTCGGGGTCGCACTCGGCGAAGGGCAGGGCTATGCGGTGTATCGCATCAGCAAGGTGACGCAGCCGACCGAGCAGGACGCTCAACGTCTGGCCGCCGAAGCGCAGCAGCTCAACCAGTTGGCCGCTCAGGCCGAGTGGAATGCCTGGTTGGGAGATCTGCGCGCACGCTCGAAGGTCAAGGTAGTCAGCGACGTGACGAAGGCAGGTTCCTGATCGGATCGCCGAAGCGTCAATGACGGAAGAAAAAACGCGGCCGATTGGCCGCGTTTTTTTATGCGCCGGACTTTGGCGTCCGGGCGTCTGCCGCTTTGGCGGTAGGTTTGCCCGCGGGCTTGAGTGGCGGCTTGAGTAGTGGCTTCACCGTTGGCCAGACGTTCTGCAGAATTTGCGGATGGGCTTTGGCAAGCGGATGAATCTGGTCTTGCTGGAACCAGTCGGGGTGTTCGATCACGCCGGCGAGCAGGAAGGGCACATAGCCTGTCTTTTCCTGCTTGGCGACAGTGGAGAACATGTTGAAGAACTGCTCGCTGTAATCGGGGCCGTAATTCGGCGGAATGCGCATGCCGACGACAATCACCCGGCTACCAGCCTTGCGTGCGGCGTCGACCATCTCGCGCAGGTTGGTACGCGTGAGTTCCAGGGGAATGCCGCGCAGGGCGTCGTTGCCCCCCAGCTCCAGGATCGTGATGGCCGGATGATAGCGTTCGAGCAACGGCGCGAGCCGCGCGCGTCCACCGCTCGTTGTGTCGCCACTGATACTCGCGTTGACGACGTTATAATCGAAGCCGCTTTGCGTGATCGTCTGCTGCATGAGATTGACCCAGCCGGCGCCGCGCGCGATGCCATATTCCGCAGAAAGGCTGTCGCCCACGACTAAAATCGTCGGCGCTCCCGAACTTGCCGCGTTCGCCGCGGTCCCTGACAGCATGCACCAGCCTACGAGGGCTGAGGCGGCCAATTTCAAGAACTCTCTTCTTGCCATGTCGTTTTCCGAAAACGTTATTGAGGTGCGGGGCCTGGGCAAACGGTTGCGTGATGCCACCGGTGAGCTGGTCATTTTGCAGGATATCGATTTTTCCGTCGCGAAGGGCCAGAGCGTGGCTATCGTTGGCGCGTCGGGGTCGGGGAAGTCGACGCTGCTTGGCCTGATGGCCGGGCTCGACACGGCGACCGACGGCACCATCACGCTGCTGGGCAAGTCGCTCGGTGAGCTCGACGAAGAGGGCCGGGCGGCGTTGCGACGTGGCGCTGTCGGTTTCGTCTTCCAATCCTTCCAGTTGATGTCGCATCTGAGCGCGCTCGAAAACGTGATGCTGCCCCTCGAACTGTTGGGTGAGACACGCGACGTGCGCAATCGTGCCGTCAAATTGCTCGAGCAAGTGGGATTGGGGTCGCGGCTGACCCACTATCCCAAGCAGCTCTCCGGCGGCGAACAGCAGCGCGTGGCGCTGGCGCGTGCCTTTGTCACCGAACCCGCTGTGTTGTTTGCCGATGAACCCACCGGCAGTCTCGATACGGCGACGGGCGAGCGTGTCATCGATCTGATGTTCTCGCTCAACCAGGCGAGCGGTGCAACGCTGGTGCTCGTGACGCACGACCTGGCGATCGCGCAGCGCTGCGACGCGACGGTGCAACTGGCCGGCGGACGGCTGGTCGACGGCGCTGCCGTCTGAGGAAACGTCTGAGGAAACCGGGGCGAACGCCCCCGGCGAGGGTCGCGGCCGCCGCTGTTCGGCGGCGGCGCAGAGGGCTGAGGCGAGCTTCAGCCCTTCGTTCTCAGTGCTTCGCCCGCCATGCGGATCAACGAGGTCGTTGAGGCGTCGTGCGCATCGGGCTTGAGCGAATCCGGATCGACGAGTTCGGGCTCGATCGCACGGCACAGCGTCTTACCCAGTTCAACACCCCATTGGTCGAACGGATTGATGTTCCAGATGGCGGCCTGCACGAACACTTTGTGCTCGTAGAGCGCGATCAGCGCCCCCAGACGTTCAGGCGACAACTTGTCGATCACCAGCGTGTTGCTCGGCCGGTTGCCGTTGAAGTGGCGCTGGGCGCCCAATGGCCCGTTGGCCTGTTCGGGCGTGGCCGTCGAACCGCCATGCAGCAACGCTTCGCTTTGCGCGAAGCAATTGGCGAGCAGCTTGCGGTGGTGGTCGAGGTAGGCCGGCGCGTTGTATTGCGGTTCGAGTGCCGCGATGAAATCCACCGGCACGAGTGTGGTGCCCTGATGCAGCATCTGGAAGTAGGCGTGCTGACCATTCGTGCCCGGTTCGCCCCAGATGATCGGCGCGGTTTGCCATGTGACAGGCGTGCCGTCAATTTGCACCGACTTGCCATTGCTTTCCATATCCAGTTGCTGCAAATATGGCGGCAGCTTCTGAAGGGCGTCAGTGTAGGGCGCGATGGAGAGTGTCTGGGCGTCGAAGAAATTCCGGTACCAGATGCCAATCAGGCCGAGCAGCACGGGCATGTTGGCTTCAAGCGGAGCGCTGCGGAAATGTTCATCCATTGCATGTGCACCGGCGAGCAACGCGTCGAAATGCTCAGCGCCCACATACAGCATGATGATGAGCCCGATCGACGACCAGAGCGAGTAGCGGCCGCCCACCCATTCGCCGAACTCGAACACGTTCTCGCGGTGAATACCGAAGCGCATCGCCTCTTCGACGTTCGTCGACACGGCGACGAAATGCTTGCCAAGTTCGCGCTCCGGAATGCCATTCGCAACGAACCACGCACGAATCGTACGCGCGTTGGTCATGGTTTCGAGCGTGGTGAAGGTCTTCGAGCAAATGACGACGAGGGTGGTTTCCGGATCGAGCAAAGGCAGCATGCGCGCCAGTTCGGTCGGATCGATGTTGGCGACGAAGTGCGCGCTCAGATCCGGCCGGCCGTAGACGGCCAGGGCGTCACATACCATGCGCGGGCCCAGATCCGAGCCGCCGATGCCGACGTTGATCAGATGCTTGATGCGCTTGCCGGTCGCGCCGACCCAGCGCCCGTCACGCACGCTTTCGCTGAACGTGCGCATGCGTGCGAGCGTCGCGCACACTCCGCTGCTGACTTCGCCCGAGGTGTCGCGAAAGACCATGCCTTTCGGCGCGCGCAGTGCGATGTGCAACGCCGCGCGGTCCTCCGTGACGTTCACATGTTCACCGGCCCACATGGCATCGCGCTTGGCAGGCAGGTCGCATTCGCGTGCAAGTTGCGTGAGTAGCGTGCGAGTCTTTTCGGTGATGCGGTTCTTCGAGTAATCGAGATACAGCCCGGCCGCACGCAGCGAGAATTGTTCGACGCGTGTGTTGGCCCCTTCGCCAGCGAACCAGTCGCGCATATGCTGCGTGGCGATTTCGTCGCGATGGGTGAGCAGGGTGCGCCAGGCGGGGAGCTGATCCAGACGAGCGGCGAGCGTGGAAGGCTTATACGGCATGTGCGATATGAACATTTCGATAAAGCGAAGTATAACGGGAGTCGTCGCGCAATCGCGCTGAAATGAGGCTGTAGGCAAGCTTCGCGCGGTTGACGGGCGAATTCACGTGACATTTCAGGTCGGACTCGCACGTGTGCTCCGATGCGATGAAGCGAATCGCGTCGAAGGCGTGTCCCCGTTGAGCAGATCGGCCAATTCGGCGCGTATGGCCGGCAGGAGTTCCGAGGCGGTCAGGCCCGCGGGTCCCGCACCGGCACGCTCACAGCGCTCGGCGGCCCTGCCATGCAGCCAGACGGCAGCCAGAGCGGCCTGCGTTGCGGGCATACCCTGCGCCAGCAGGGCGCCGATGGCGCCGGTGAGCACGTCGCCAGTGCCGGCCGTGGCAAGCCCGGCATTGCCTGTCGTGTTGATCCAGGCGCGGGTGCCGTCGTCGATGACGCTGCCCGAGCCCTTGAGCACGACGGTCGCGCCGAATTGTTGCGCGAGCGCGCGTGCGCAGGCGAGTCGATCCGATTGAACGCGAGCGACGTCGCAGCCCGCCAGACGTGCGGCTTCGAGCGGATGCGGCGTCAATACCGTTGGCCCGGCACGGCGGCGCACGCGTTCCGCAAGCGCTGGCTCGGCAGCGAGCAGATTGAGGGCATCGGCATCGATGACCAACGGCGTATGGTCGAGCGCAAGCGCGCGCGACAGGCACGCCGCCGACGCCGCGGAAGTGCCGAGCCCCGGGCCGACGGACACCGCCTGCATGGCCGACAGATCGAGATCTTCGGCGTGACGCAGCATCAGCTCCGGATGCACGGGGTCCCAGTCAGGCGCGTCGTTCGCGACGAACCCCACGTAGACGCGCCCGGCGCCGCTCATCAAGCCAGTACGGGCGGATAGCAGTGGCGCCCCGATCATGCCTTCATGACCCCCGAGCACCGCCAGCGCCCCGTAAGTCCCTTTATGAGACGCGTGGCGACGTTGCGGCAAATGCGCGAGGAATGCGGCGGGTGCGCTCGTCGCGATGAGGCGCTCGCCTGGCAACGCAGACCGGGTTGCCACCAGCACCTCGTCGGCACCCAGCGTGGCCAGCAGAACTTCTCCGGCAAAGTCGCGGCCAACGCCGGTGAATAGCCCCGGTGTGGCGCCGAGCATGGCCATCGTCACGTCAGCATGAATGACGGGGCCGGCAGCGACCCCGGTGGCTGCGGCCAGTCCGCTGGGCACGTCGATGGCAAGCACCGGCGTGCCTTGGGTGTGTTCGTAGGCGATGTGGTCGACCAGCGCGGCAGCGGGGCCCTCGAGCGGGCGCGACAGGCCGATGCCGAACAAGCCGTCGACGATCCACGCATAAGTCGATGGCTGGGGCCAGATGTCCGGCGCATGCCGGACCGGCACGCCAGCGGCGAGGGCGTCGGCGAGTGCCCAGCGGGCGTCGTCGGCCGTTGGCGGCGCTAGCTGCCACACATCGACGAGCACGCCGCGCCGGTGTAGCTCCCGGGCGGCGATGTAAGCGTCGCCGCCATTGTTGCCGGGGCCGGCGAGCAGCAATACCGGTTGACGACCCGCAGTCGCCAGCGCAGGCAAGCGTCCATAAAGCCAGTCCGCGACGGCGGCGCCGGCGCGGGCCATCAGAGTATGAGGAGGAAGTTTGGCGGCGGCGGTCCGCTCGACATCGCGCAATATGCCGGGCGAATACAAATCGAGCGCTACTGACGCGCAAGCCGCTGCGAGGGCAACCCCGGAGGCAGAGGCTTTGGGCAGCGCAACGGGGCGTGCCAGCAGACTCGGGTTCACCGCGGCGGCAGGAACGTTGACGTGCGGAGTATCGGACATGACAGGCAAAGCTCCCGGTAGCAAGCTGCAAGTGCAGCGCGTGCAGCGAAATGTCCGGGACGTTGACCGAGCGTTTCGCGTGCGGCTGACTTCGTACTTAACAGAAGATTATGCCGTCATCGCCGCGTTCTGCCTGCCGGTGAGAGTCCCGATAGTGTGTCGGTCATCTCCCACAAGTCCGGCGGACCGGTGTATTGCCGGTTGAATTGCCGGTTGATGAAGGGCTAGCGCGCTTCTGCGCGAGGGCCGGGGCAGGGGTAGGGGCCGGCCCTCGTCATGGCGTCATGGCGTCATGGGGTGTTTGAGGGAGGGCACGACGCCGTGCCGCACGACTAGCGCTCGTAACGCGCGAGTGTGAGCCCGTTCAGATCGATTTCCGGCGTTTGTCCGGAGATGACGTCGGCCAGCACGCGACCGGAGCCGCAGGCCATCGCCCAGCCAGTCGAGCCGTGACCGACGTTCAGGAAGATGCCGGGCAGAGGCGTCGCACCGAGCAGGGGCGGGCCGTCAGGCAGCATGGGGCGAGCGCCTACCCAGGCGCGCGCTTCACGGTACTTGCCTGCGCCGGGGAACCAGTCCGTCGCCACCTTGTAGAGCGTGGCGATGGCGCGTTCGCGCAGCACGAGTTCGGTGTCTCCGAGTTCGGCCGTTCCGGCAATGCGCAGACGGTTGCCTTGCGGGGTGATGGCGGTCTTGTAAGACTCGTCCATCACCGCAATGCGCGGGCTGAACAGTTCGGTCTTGACCGGCACCGTGATGGAGTATCCCTTGATCGGCCAGAGCGGCAGGTCGATGCCAAGCGGGCGCAGCAGCGCGGCGCTTGCCACGCCCGCCGCGATCACCACGGCATCGGCCTCGAGCGTGGTGCGCTGGGCCGGCTGCACGGTGCTGGCCGTCTCGACGGTGACACCGGCGCGGCCCACATTCGGGCGTACCGACACCACGGTCGTCTCGGTGGCGAGCGTCACGCCCATGTCCCGGGCGATCTGCGCGAGGCGCTTGGTGAAGAGCGGGCAGTTGCCGGTCTCGTCACGCGGCAGATGCAGGCCACCCGCAAGCGGGGTATCGATGGAGAGCGCGGGTTCGAGCTTGCGGCACTCGTCGGCGGTGAGCAAGCGGTGCGGCACCTCGTTCTCGGTGAGCATCGCGCGCGCCGGCTCGTTCATCTTGATTTCGCGTTCGGTGCGAAACAACTGCAAGTAGCCCTGCGTGTGTTCGTATTCGAAGACGTGGGTCTCGCGCAGCTCATGCAGGCAGCGCTGGCTGTAGAAGGCGATGCGTTGCATCCGCTCGCGATTGGCGCGGTACCGTTCGAGCTTGCATTCGCGCAGCCAGCGGGCTGCCCAGCGCCAGGTTCCGGCGGACAGGCCCGGCCGGAAGATGAGCGGACTGGCCGAGCTGAACATGTAGCCGAGCAGTTTGCGCGGCATGCCGGGTGCCGCCCAGGGCGTAACGTAGCCCGGCGCGATGACGCCCGCATTGCCGAAGCTGCTCTCTTGCGCAACCGTGCTGTTGCGCTCGACGAGCGTGACCGTGTGCCCCGCAGCGGCCAGATAGTAGGCAGTACACGTGCCGATGACCCCGCCGCCGATAACGATGACCTTCATTCCCAACCGTCTGGTGTATGGCGAACGCCCGTTCGTTCGCTTGTTAGTGTCGTTCTTTACCGTGCCGCCACCGGAAATCCGGTTTCGCGGCCCGTGTGGGTTACGGGGCGCATAGGTTACCAGAGAGACGCTCTCCTAGGGCGGGAGGCCACCCATAATGCCTGTCGCGCACTCGGGTATAACCCGGGGTAAGCAGGGTATAATCCCGGTTTGTCGTTCCCCCGCGTTTTGAACGCCTCGCCTTCCGTCCTTCCATGACTCACATTGCCTGCTTCGCCGGCGCCTTGGCGCTCTCCGAATTCCGCCAGCAACGTCTTTTGCAGACCCTGCAAGCCATCGACAGTTCGATCGTGCGTGTCGACGCCCGCTACGTGCATCTCGTAGCCAGCGCCGAACCGCTCTCGAGCGAAGACGTGGCCCGCGTGGCCGGTCTCCTCACTTACGGTGAGCCGGTAGGCGAAGTGCCGGCAGGCGACCAACTGCTGGTGATTCCGCGTCTGGGCACGATCTCCCCGTGGGCGAGCAAGGCGACGGACATTGCCCGTAACTGCGGCATCGATCACGTGCGCCGTATCGAGCGCGCCGTCGAGTACACGATCGGTGTGAAGTCGGGCTTGCTCGGCGGCAAGAAGTCGCTGCCGGCCGACGTGCTCGCGCGCGTTGCCGGTGTGCTGCACGACCGCATGACCGAGACGGTCGTGGCCACGCGCAGCGAGGCCGAGGCACTCTTCGTCGAACTGCCGGCCAAGCCGCTGCAAACGGTCGACGTGATCGGTGCGGGCCGCAGCGCCTTAGAGGCCGCCAACCGTGACCTCGGTCTGGCGCTGGCCGACGACGAAATCGAGTATCTGGTCGACGCCTTCACCGGCCTGAAACGCAATCCGACCGACGTGGAACTGATGATGTTCGCGCAGGCCAACAGCGAA
>Ga0181519_10002723_pt1 | contig 14794 bp, 11 predicted proteins | sample PEATcosm2014_Bin_26_FD_121102 | JGI IMG/M metagenome (GOLD analysis project Ga0181519, IMG submission 121102) | Peatland microbial communities from MTU Mesocosm Facility, Houghton, MI, USA - PEATcosm2014_Bin02_10_metaG | ecosystem: Environmental > Terrestrial > Soil > Wetlands > Peat | place...
AAGGGCGCGGTGACGATCAAGAGCGCGGTCGACAACACCGGCACGCTCTTCGCCTATGGCGCGACGCTGACCCTCGCCGGCGCGGTCACCGGGACCGGAACCGGCCGGATCGAAGGCGGGACCTTGGACGCCCAGAGTTCCTTCACCGAGGCGGTGACCTTCGTCGGCGGGACCGGGACCCTCGAACTGGCGGACTCCCAGGCCTATACCGGGCGGATCACCGGCTTTTCCCTGACCGGCGGCACGGCGCTGGATCTCACCGACATCACCTACACCAAGGGGGTGACCACCGCGACGTTCGTGGAGAACGGCATCAAGACCGCCGGCGTGCTCACGGTCACCGACGGAATCCACACCGCCAAGATCACCCTGGCGGGCAATTTCTCCAACTCCACCTTCGTGGTCGCCACCGACGGCCATGGCGGGACCCTCATCCACGATCCGGCCAAGGCCCCGACCTCGGCGCCCCTCGTCCATTCCCCGCCGTTCTGGACCGGACCCGCGCCACTGGTTCCTTTCATCGGCGCCATGGCAGGGTTTGGGGTGACGAGCGGGATGGAGGGGCGTCTGACTGGGAATTCGGATATGCGCCACCCGATGATCGCCCTGGCTCGACACGCGGTGGGCGCCTAAGCGGGCGACCGCCGCTCATAAGACGGCCAACCCAAACCCCGTGGCCGGCCGCCCTGACCGAGTGGCGCGCCGTCATGGGATGGATCCCGCGCGGCTTTGGGCCAACCGCGCCCGAGCGGCGACAAGTCGCCGTTGGACTGACAGCCCCCTCTCAACCCACCCCCGCCACGCGTTCCACCAGGTCGGCCAGGCGTTCGGCGGCGTCGGGGGTGGCGGTGCGCCTCGCGGCGGCGGCCATCTCCGAGAGCCGCGCCGGATCGCCGAGCAAAGCGCCCAGCAACTGCGTCAATCCCGGCTGGGTGAGTTCATCCTCGCGAACGACCACGGCCGCGCCGGCATCGCTGAGCAGCTTGGCGTTCTGGCCCTGATCGTCGTCGAGGGCGATCTTCAGCGGGGCCAGGATGGAGGGGCGGCCGGCGATGGCGATCTCGCCCACGGTGGAGGCGCCGGCGCGGCCGATGACGAGGTGGGCGGCGCCAAGGCGGGCCGCCATATCGCGGAAGAAGGGGGCGACCTCGGCCTTGACCAGGGCGTCGGCGTAGAGGCTCCGGGCGAGGTCGAGGGATTCCGGGCGCGCCTGCTGCCACACCTCCAGCCGCGTGCGCAGAGCTTCAGGCAGGGCGGCGACGGCGGCCGGGACCAGCTCGGAGAGCAGGCGCGCCCCCTGGCTGCCGCCGGTGACGAGCAGGCGTATCGGGCCATCGGGCGAGGGCGGCGCGTAGGCGACATCGATGAGGGCGCGGATATCGGGCCGCACGGGCGTGCCGACCACGGTGGCGGCGTCGCGCACGCTGGGGGAGGCCTTAATGAGGGTCGGAAAGGCGCAGGCCACGGCGGTGACGAAGGGCGCGAGGAGCCGGTTGGCGCGGCCGAGCACGGCGTTCTGTTCATGAATGACGGTGCGCCGGCCCTCACTGGCGGCGGCGAAGACGGTGGGGAGGGAAGGATAGCCGCCAAAGCCGACCACCACCGCGGCTCCGGCCTTGGCGAGCAGGCCCCGGGCCTGGAGGAAGCCGCGCAGGATGGCCATCACGGCGCCCAGCATGGCCAACGGATTGCCCCGGATGGTCGCCGAGGCGATGGCGACGCGGCGCTCGGCGGGGAAGTCGGCGGCCAGGGCCTCGGTGCGCTCGTCGGTGGCCAGGATGATCCGCCAGCCGCGGTCCCTCAGGCGCTCGGCCAGGGCCTGGGCCGGAAACAGATGCCCGCCGGTGCCGCCGGCGGCGATGACCGCGACTTTGGCCCCGTCAGTCAAAGGCGCCGACGTTGGCGAGGCTGTCGCCCGAAGCATAGGCGCCCGGCCGGCGGCGGGTCAGGGCGAGGGCCAGGCCCAGGGTCAGGCCCATGGCCAGCATCGAGGAGCCGCCATAGGAGATGAACGGCAAGGTCATGCCCTTGGTGGGCACCAGGGCCAGATTGACCGCGACATTTATGAAGGCCTGCATGCCGACCAGAACGAAGAGGCCGGCGGCGGCCACCTGCTCGAACGGATCCTCCAGCTTCATCGCCTTGTAGAGGCCGCGAATGACCAGGAGGGCGAAGAGGGCGATGAGCACCAGGGAGAGCCAGAGGCCGTATTCCTCGGCGGCGGCGGAATAGGCGAAGTCGGTGTGCATATCGGGCACATGGGTCTTCATGATGCCTTCGCCGGGGCCCCGGCCAAACCATTTGCCGGCGGCGATCGCCTCGGCGGCGCGGTGGACCTGGGAGGTCTGGGAGGAGTCGGTCTTGTCGTGGGCGAGGAAGCCGTCGACCCGGGTGGCGACGTGCTGGAAGAGGAAATAGGTGCTGCCAAGGCCGGCGGCGGCGAAGGCCCCCATCACGGTGATCCAGCTCATCGGCACGCCAGCCATCCAGAAGGCGGCGCCGAAGGCGGCGGTGATCAGCACCGTCTGGCCGATGTCGGGCTCCATGAGGAGGAGCACCACGGCCAGGCCATAGAGGCCAAAGGCGATGGAGACGCCGGGCACCCCCTCGCCCTTCTGGCCCTCGGCGAACATCCAGGCGATGAGCACGATCAGGGCCGGCTTCATGAATTCCGACGGCTGGAGGGTGAAGCCGGAGACCTCGACCCAGCGCGTGGCGCCCTTGGCGGCGTGGCCCAGGAACGGCAGGGCGAACATGGCGGCGATGGCGGCCAGATAGATGAAGAAGGCCACGCGCCTTACGCCCCGCGGGGTCAGCAGAGAGCTGGCCAGCAGAATGGCCGTGCCGCCGGCGGCGAAGATGCATTGGCGAACGGCGAAGTGGAACGGCCAGGCGATGCCGAGCCGGCCCGCCGCCGCCGGGCTGGTGCCGAACTGCAGCAGCACCCCCAGCATGATCAGGCAGGCCGTGGCCCCCAGCAGGATATGATCGGTGGTCCACCACCAGACGCCCAGGCGCGAGCGATCCGACCTCGCGAAGGCGTGGGCCTGGAAAGAGCGTTTGCCGAGGTCCTGAATGTCGGCGGTCATCGGGCCTCCACCTCGGCTGTGGGCCGCGCCAGGGCCAGGACGGCGGCGCGGAACGCCTCGCCCCTGGCCTCGAAATCCGCGTACTGATCGAAGGAGGCGCAGGCCGGAGAGAAGAGCACGATCGCCTCGCCGCCGGCCTCCAGGGCGTCGCGATAGGCGGCCGCCACGGCGCGGTCGAGGGTCTGGGCCTCCTCGAACGGCGCCTTGCCTTGCAGGCTGGCGGCGAAGGCGGCCGAGGCCTCGCCGATCAGATAGGCCTTGGCCACCCCGCCAAACAGATCGGCGAGGCAGTCGATGCCGCCTTCCTTGGGCCTGCCGCCGGCGATCCAGTAGAAGCGGGGGTAGGACGCCATCGCCTGGCGCGCGGCGTCGATATTGGTCGCCTTGGAATCATTGATGAACCGCACATTGCCGATGGCGCCGATGGGCTCCATGCGATGGGCGAGGCCGGGAAAGGACATCAGGCCGGCGACGGCGTCGGCGGTGGAGACGCCCAGGGCCTTGGCGGCGGCGTAGGCGGCGGTGGCGTTCTGCCAGTTATGCCGCCCGGGCAGGGACCGCGCGCCGGTAAGGTCGGCGACCTCGGCGACCCGGCCGTCGGTGGCGTCATAGAGGCGGCCCTGGAGGGCGTAGACGCCCCGGCCCATGGCGCGGCGGGCGCTGATCGGCCAGATGGTGCGGCGGTTGGCGGCGGTGATCTCGGTGCAGAGCTGCTGGCCCCAGGCGTCGTCGACGCCGATGACGGCGGTGTCGCCCTTGCCCTGGTTGAGCAGGATGCGGCGCTTGGCGGCGACATAGCCGTCCATATCGCCGTGCCGCTCCAGGTGATCGGGGCTGATGTTGAGCAGGATCGCCACATCCGGCTGCAGGCTGGAGGTGAGGTCGAGCTGGTAGGAGCTGAGTTCGAGAATATAGACCGCGCCGCCATGCATTTCCGGCAGACCCAGGACACCGACGCCGATATTGCCGCCGATGCGGGTGTCGCGGCCGGCCTCGTGCAGCACATGGCCGATGAGGGCGGTGGTGGTGGATTTGCCATTGGTGCCGGTGATGGCCACGACCTTGGGCCGCTGGTGGGAGGGAACGAGCGCCACGGTGCGGGCGAAGAGTTCGATATCGCCCAGGATCTCGACCCCGGCGGCCTTGGCGGCGACCACCGTCCAGTGGGGGTTGGGATGGGTGAGCGGGACGCCGGGCGAGAGCATCAGGGCGCTGAACCTCGACCAGTCGGCCGTGGCCAGATCGACCAGGGGAACGCCCTCGGCGGCGGCCTCGGCCCGCGCGGCCTCGCTCTCATCCCAGGCCGCGACCTCCGCGCCCCCGGCCATGAGGGCGCGGGCGGCCGTGAGGCCGCTGCGGCGCAGGCCGAACACCGCGACGGTCTTGCCCTCGAAGCCCAGGACCGGGATCATGGCTGTTCGATCCCTCCCCTACCGCAGCTTCAGGGTCGAAAGGCCCAGCATGGCCAGCATCACCGCGACGATCCAGAAGCGGATCACCACGGTGGGCTCGGACCAGCCCAGCTTTTCGAAGTGATGGTGGATGGGGGCCATCAGGAACACCCGGCGGCCGGTGCGCTTGAACCAGGCCACCTGGATGATCACCGAAACGGTTTCGATAACGAAGAGGCCGCCGACGATGGCCAGGACGATCTCGTGCTTGGTGGCCACCGCCACGGCGCCGATGGCCCCACCCAGGGACAGCGCGCCGCTGTCGCCCATGAAGATCCGGGCCGGCGGGGCGTTGTACCAGAGAAAGCCCAGGCCCGAGCCGACGATGGCGGCGCAGAAGACGGCCAGCTCCCCTGCCCCCGGCACGAAGTGAAGCTGCAGATAGTTGGCGAAAATGAAGTTGCCGGCGAGGTAGGCGATCAGGCCGAAGGTGGCCGCGGCGATCATCACCGGCACGGTGGCGAGGCCATCGAGGCCATCGGTGAAGTTCACCGCGTTGGAGGCGCCGACGATGATGAAGGCCCCGAAGGCGAGATAGAACCAGGAGAGATCGAGCAGGGCCTTCTTGAAGATCGGAAAGGCGAGAGAGGTGGAAAGGCTGGCGCCCTCCGGCGAGGGCTGGCCGAACTTGATCATCAGGAAGACGGCGAGGACGGCGACGCCCGCCTCCACCGCGAGGCGCGCGCGGCCGGAAATGCCGGCGGTGGTCTGTTTGGTGACCTTGGCGTAGTCGTCGAGGAAGCCCAGGCCGCCGAAGGCCAGGGTCACCATCAGAACGACCCAGACATAGATATTGCCAAGATCGGCCCACAGCAGGGTGGCCACCGTGATCCCGGCCAGGAACATCAGCCCGCCCATGGTGGGCGTGCCGGCCTTTTCGGTGATGTGGCGCTGAATGCCGTCGGCGCGGATCGGCTGGCCCTTGCCCTGCTTGGCCTGCATCCAGCGGATGAAGCGCGAGCCCATGGCCACCACCACCAGCTGGGCGGTGGCGACCGCCATGCCGCCCCGGAAGGTGAGGTAGCGGATCAGGTTGAGGCCCGGAACCGAGAGGTGGTGGTCGGCGAGCCACTGATAGATGAGGAAGATCATCGGCCGGCGCCCTCGCCGGTATCCAGGGCGACCAGGGCCTCGACCAGCAGAGCGGCCTTGGAATCCCGCGAGCCCTTGACCATCACCGCGTCGCCCGGGGCCACGGCGCGCGCCAGGCACGGGGCGAGATCGGCGGCGGCCGGGGCCCAGCGCCCCTGGCGGCTGGCGGGCAGAGCGTCCCACAGGGACCGCATCAGCGGGCCGGCGCAGAACACCAGATCGATCCCCACCGCCTCGATGGCCTTGGCCAGTTCGGCGTGGCGAAGGGGCGAGTCGGGGCCCAGCTCGAGCATGTCGGTGAGGACGGCGATGCGGCGGCCGGCCTTGCGGGCGCCCAGGGCCGCCAGGGCGGCGGCGACCGAGACCGGGCTGGCGTTATAGCTCTCGTCGATCAGGGTGAAGGCGCCGGCGGCGGCGCGGATCGTGCGCGCCGCGCCCCGGCCCTCCAGCGGCTCGAAGGCGGCCACGGCGGCGAGGCCGGTCGCCAGCTCGACGCCCAGGGCGCGCATCATCAGGAGGGCGCAGAGGCTCATGGGCGCCCAATGCGGGGCCGAGGGGCGAAGGCGATAGGCGACCTCGGCCCCGTCGATCCGCGCCGTCACATCAAGGCCGTCGTCCAGCGCCCTGGTCTCCATCAGGCGGGCGTTGGCGCCGGGCGCCGCGCCGAAGGTCTGGACGCGGGCGCCGTTCTCGCGGGCGGCCTGGCTCAAGGTGTCGCGCCAGCGATTGTCGGCGTTGAGGATGGCCGCGCCGCCGGGCGCCAGGCCCTCGAAGATCTCGGTTTTGGCCCGGGCGACCCCGGCTTCGCCGTCGGCGAAGTTCTCCACATGCACCGCCTCGACATTGGTGATGGCGACGGCCTCGGGGGCGACAAGCCGGGAAAGGGGCGCGATCTCGCCGGCGTGGTTCATGCCGATCTCGAACACGGCGCGCTCCGTGTCGCGGGGCATGCGGGCCAGGGTCAGGGGAACGCCGATGTGGTTGTTGTAGGACTTGACCGAGCCGTGGGCCTTGCCGGCCCGGGCGAGGCCGGCGCGGACGAGCTGGGTGACGGTGGTCTTGCCCACCGAGCCGGTGACGGCCCCGCGCCGCGCGCCAGAGGCCCGGTCGCGGGCGGCTCTGGCCATGGCTTCAAGGCCGACGAGGGTGTCCGGGACGAGGATCGCCGGACCATCGACCGGCGCCGAGGCCAGGACGCCGGCGGCGCCTCGGGAAAGGGCGCCGGCGGCGAAGGCGTGGCCGTCGCGCTCGCCGGTCAGGGCGACGAAGAGATCGCCCGGCTCGAGGGTGCGGCTATCGATGGAGACGCCGGTGGTGGCGAAGGCCGGGCCGGCCGCGCGGCCGCCGGTCGCGGCAGCGATCTCGTCGCGGGTCCAAAGCGGCTCAGCCATCGGAAAGCCCGAGCGCCGCGCGCGCCTCGGCCGCGTCGTCGAAGGGATGGGTAACGCCGGCGATCTCCTGGCCCTGCTCGTGGCCCTTGCCGGCGATGACGAGCACGTCGCCCGCCTCCAGCATGGCGACGGCGGCGGCGATGGCGGCGCGGCGATCGCCGATCTCCCCCAGGCCCGCGGCGCCGGCCATGACCTCGGCGCGGATCGCCTCGGGGGCCTCGGAGCGGGGATTGTCGTCGGTGACGATGGCGATGTCGGCGAGATCGGCGGCGATGGCTCCCATCAGGGGGCGCTTGGTGCGGTCGCGATCGCCGCCGGCGCCGAAGACCACGATCAGGCGGCCGCCGGCGTGAGGCCGCAGGGCCTCGAGCACGGTGCGCAGGCCGTCGGGGGTGTGGGCGTAGTCGACGAAGACCTCGCCGCCCCTGGGTCCGGCGCCGACGGGCTGCAGGCGGCCAGGCGCGCCCTCCAGGGTTTCCAGGGCGGCCAGCACCGCCTCCACCGGCTCGCCGGCGGCGATGCAGAGGCCGGCGGCGACCAGGGCGTTGGCGGCCTGGAAGGCGCCGGCCAGCGGCAGGGTGACCTGATAGTCGCGGCCCCAGGCCTTGAGCCCCAGGCGCTGGCCGCCGGGGGTGGGCGCGCGGCTGGTGAGGGTCAGGCCCTGGCCCATGGCCCCCACCGTCATCAGGGAATGGCCGCTGAGGGTCGAGGCGGCGGCGAAGGCGGGGAAGGCGTCGGAATCGGCGTTGAGGACGGCCACCCCCTCGCGCGGCAGCAGGGTCTCGAACAGGCGAAGCTTGGCGGCGCGATAGACGCCCATGGTGCCGTGATAGTCGAGATGGTCCTGGGTGAGATTCAAGAAACCGGCGGCGGCGAGCTTGACGCCGTCGAGCCGGCGCTGGTCGATGCCATGGGACGAGGCCTCCAGCGCCAGATGGGTGACGCCGCGGCCGGCGAGACCGGCGAGGATCTCGGCGACATCGGCGGCGTCGGGGGTGGTGAGGCCGGGCGGGGTGATCTGGTCGTCGCCGGCGCGCACGCCCAGGGTGCCCATGCTGGCGGACGAACGGCCGGCGGCGGCGAAGATCTGGCGGCAGAAGGTCGCCACCGAGGTCTTGCCGTTGGTGCCGGTGACCGCGACGCACACCGCCGGCTGGGCGCCATAAAGGGCGGCGGCGGCCAGGGCGTAGGCCCGGCGCGGATCGCACACCCGCACCACCGGGGCGGCGAGGCCGGGCATATCCTCCCCGGCGAGGACGGCGGCGGCGCCGGCGCCCAGGGCGGCGGGGACGAAGCTTCGGCCATCGACCTTGGCTCCCGGCAGGGCGGCGAACAGCCAGCCGGGGCGCACGCGGCGGCTGTCGGCGGTGACGCCATGGATCATCGGATCGACGGCCAGGTCGCGCTTCATCAGATCGGAGAGGCGGGCCGCCATCATGGCTGGATCCGATCGAGGATGGCGGCGGGCACGGCGTCCTTGTTGGCTCCCTCCGGCGGCTCGTCGCCGGGATTGGCCACGCGGCGGGCGCCGAGGATCGGGGCGATGCGCTGGATGATCCGGCCGGCGATCGGGGCGGAGACGGCGCCGCCGGTGGTGAAGCCGCCGGTTTCGCCGAGCACCGCCGGTTCGTCCATCATCACCAACACATAATAGCGATCCTGGTCGAAGCCGCCGTCGGTGGGGAAGATCGCGGCGAAGGAGGCGAGGTTCTTTTTGCCGAGACTATAGCGGCCGTTGACGAGCTTGGTCGCCGTGCCGGTCTTGCCGCCGACCATGTAGCCGGGGGCGGCCTTGTCGGCGAAGCGGCCGGTGCCGTTGGTGGCGTTGAGCCGCATCAGGCCCAGCATGACCCGCGAGGTCTCCTCCTTGATCACCCGGCGGCCGGGGGCCGGGGCCTGGCCGGGCTCCAGCTTCTTGAGGGTGAGCGGGCGATAGATCCCGCCGTTGAGGATGGCGCTCATGCCGGTGGCGAGCGCCAGGGGGCTGACCGAGATCGACTGGCCAAAGGCCATGGTGGCCACCGAGTTCTGGCTCATCCTGGCGGGGGTCAGGGGCCGGGCGGATTCGAGGAGTTCGCTGGGCGCCCGGTCGAAGAGGCCGAAGGCGTGGAAGTAGTTGCTTTCGTTATCGCCGCCGACCCGCATGGCCATCTTGGCCGCGCCGATGTTGGAGGAGTGGGTGAACACCTCCCAGAGCGGCAGGCTGCAGTCGCCCTTGTCATAGTCGTGGATGATCTGGCCGGGCAGGACCAGGGGCGAGCAGACATCGAACACGGTCTTGATGTTCACCGCCCCGGTGTCGAGGCCCATGGCCAGGGTGAAGACCTTGAACACCGAGCCGGGCTCGAAGACCGTGGCGGCGGCGTGGTTGACCATGGTGGCCGGGTCGGCGTGGTCGATGTCGCTCAAGTTGAAGGCCGGATAGCTGGCCATGCCCAGGATCTCGCCGGTGCGGACATTGACCACCATGCCCACGGCGTCCTTGACCTGGAAGTGGGCGGCGGCGGTCTCCAGCTCGTCCTGCAGGGCGCCCTGGACGCGCAGGTCGATGGAAAGCGGGATCTGCGACTTGCCGGCCTCGGCGTGGGCTGGGCCGTCGAAGGCGCGCTCGGCCCCGGCCAGGCCCTTGCCGTCCTTGCTGGCGAAGCCGATCACGTGGGCGCCGGTCTGGCCGAGCGGATAGGCCCGTCCGCTCTCCTCCTGGAAGGTGATCCCGGGAAGGGCCATGTCGTGGATGCGGTTCTTCACCTCGGGGATGAGGCCGCCGACCAGATAGTATTGCTTGTGGGGGCCGTTCAGCGCGGTGTCGATATGGACCGCCGAGAGGCCCGGGATGGCGGCCAGCAGGGCGGCCTTGGTGGCGGCCGGATCGGCCACCTCGCGGGGGGTGACGTAGAGGCCGTAATGAACCAGATCCATGGCCAGGATCTGGCCGTTGCGATCGACCAGATCGGCCCGGGCGTTGGGGGTCAGATCGGCCTCGGCCTCGCTGGCGTCCAGCCCCGAAAACAGCGCGGCCTTGGTGGCCACCAGGCCGAGCGTCAAAAAGCCGGCGGCGAACATGGCCATGACGAAGAAGATGCGAAGGCGGGTGTCGTCCTCCGCCTTGCCCGACGCCTTGGCCTTTTCGAAGGCGCGGTCGATCCACCACAGCCGATCGCCCAGCCGGCGCCAGCGGGCGCTGAAACCGCCCTCCGGAACCGGAGGAAAGGGAGCGTCGGCGGCGGTCATGGCTTGGTGGTCGGGGCCTTGGGCGGCGCCGGAGCGGCCGGGGCCGGAGCGATGGCGTCTTCGACCGGGCCGTCTTCGGCGGTGTCGGCTTCGGCCTTGGCAAGCGCGGCCGGGTCGGGCTTGGCCGGCGCGGCGGCGGCGAGCCTTGGCAGATCGGCGGCGGTCACCTCCTGCCGGGGCTGGATCGGGGCCAGGCCCAGATACTGGGTGGAGAGCCGCTCGATGCGGCCGGGGTCCTCCAGGTGGGCGATCTCGGCCTGGAGAAGGCGGATGCGCTTCTGCTCCTGGACGATCTGGGCCTGGACATCCTGCTCGCCGGCGGTCTGTTCGCCGGCCAGGGTCTTGAAGGCGTAGCTGCCGAGCGCCAGGACCAGCAGTATGGCCAGGGCCGCCAGATCGATGACCCGGAAGCCGCGATAGCGCGCGCCGAAGACGCCGAAGACACCAAAGACGCTCACGCCGCCAGCCTCCAGACCGGGGCGTCGGTGCGGGCGGCGGCGCGGAGCTTGGCCGAGCGGGCGCGGGGATTGGCGGCGATCTCGGCCGCGCCGGGCGCCCGGGCGCCATGGTGCAGCAGGGTGAAGCTGGGAGCCGGGCCGCCGGCCTTGGGCGGGGCATGGCGCGATCCGGCGCCCTCGCGGCCGGCGCGGGACCCCAGAAAGGCTTTGACGATTCGATCTTCCAACGAGTGGAAAGTCACCACCGCCAATCGACCTCCGGCTTTAAGTGTTCGTTCGGCCGCGACCAATCCGGCCTCGAGCTCCGACAGTTCTTCATTGACCGCGATTCTAAGGGCCTGGAAAACCCGGGTGGCCGGATGAATTTTCGCGCCGCGCCGCCCGCCCAGCGCCCGCTCGACCTCGGCGGCCAGATCCAGGGTGCGGGTGAAGGGCTCGCTGGCGCGCCGGCGGACGATGAAGCCGGCGATGCGCCTGGCCTGACGTTCCTCGCCATAGACCTTGAAGATGCGGGCGAGCTCGCCCTGGTCGGCCTGATTGACGAGATCGGCGGCGGTGAGGCCCTCGGCCCCCATGCGCATATCGAGCGGCCCATCGCGCATCAGCGAAAAGCCGCGCTCGGCCTCGTCGAGCTGCATGGAGCTGGTTCCCAGATCGAGGGCGACGCCATCGACGGCGGCCTCGCCCAGAATATCGGCCATGCGGGAGAACGGCGCGGCGATCAGGCGCAGGCGCGCGCCGGCGTCCAGGCCCCGCGCGAAACGCTGAACGCTCGGATCGCGATCGAAGGCCACCACCGCGGCGCCGGCGGCGAGGAAGGCGCGGCTGTAGCCGCCGGCGCCGAAGGTGCCGTCGACCAGGGTGAGGCCAGGCGCCGGGGCCAGGGCCTCGACGACCTCGGCCAGCAGAACCGGAACGTGCGGCGCGCCGGCCATGGCTAGGCCCCTCCGGCCTTGGCCAGGCGCTGCTGGGCGCGCAGGGCCGGGAGGCCCTCGCGGGCGAGGCGCAGCTGTTCGGCCCGGTGGGCCTGGAAGGCCTCGCGCGGCCAGATCTGGAAGCGCTCGCCCATGCCGACCACCGAGACCCAGTCGGTGAGGCCAAAGCGCTCGCAGAGGGTCTCCGGCAGGGTGATGCGGCCGGCGACGTCATAGGCCAGGCGCGACATGCCGCCGAGAACACTGGTCTCCAGGGCCGTGCGCAGCGGATCGCCGAACGCCAGTTCGTCGATCACCCCGCGATAGGTGTCGAACAGGGCCTGGCCGCCGCCCTCGATGCAATCGGCCTCGATGGAGGGGAAACAGAAGACGCCGTCGAAGGGCCCGGCCGCGGCGGCGCGGAACTCCTGCGGCACGACGATGCGCCGCTTGCTGTCCAGTTGTTTCTCGAATGTCGAATGAAACAACAGCCCGACCCCGGTCCCCGCCCCCCAGTTCCGGGCGACACGAATGGGTTAACATGGGATTGATTGGGAGACAATGACACTTTGAGGCGAATTTGTGCGAAAGCCAAGATGTCGCATGGGCCCGCGCCGGTAGTGGCAAGTTATACACAGAACATACAGAGAACAGATGAAGGCGGGGGCGGCGCGTTGGCCTACCGCGGCTCCGCTCAGCCGGCTGGCCGTCAAGAGGCCTTCGAGCGGCTGAGGCCGGCCGAGGGCACGGGCCGCCCGGTGGGCGCCGCCGCGTCCGTCGCCGATCTTGAAAGCCGCCTCGACCGCCCGATCGCCCGCCGGGCGCCGGCCGCAAGCCGAGAGACGCGCCCGCCCAGCGAAGGAACCGCGGCTATAGGTATCGTGTCGACGCATTCCGAGGGACGAATTTGGGGACCTGATTGACATAATTCGCGGCCTTTCCAGCGGTTGCCGGCCGTGCGAGCGTGGCCGCGATGGCGCTTCCCGCTTTTCAGCCAATGGCCAGGGAAAATCCTTCGCCGGCGTTTTCGCGGCGGCGGAGGCCGGCGGCGCGCGAGATACGGCGGCGAGGCGCCCGTGACAGCCACAATCGTCCGACCGGGACGCTGATCACGACCGGCGCGGCGGGCGCGGGTGCTGGAGCGGTGCGGGACGCCAACGGCTTCATGACCTCCGGCGCGGGCCGCGTGATGACGGCGACGACCTTCGACATGGCCGCCTCGATCACCGATGGCGCCAACAGCGCCACCTTCAGCTACGACAGCGAGCACGCCCGCTACAAGATGGTGACCGTCGGGGTGAACGCGGGGACGACCTACTATCTCAACGACCCGGTCACCGGGGCGATGGAGCAGGAAGTGATCGCCGGCGGGACGACCACCTGGAACGACTACATCTCCGCCGAGGGCAAGCTGGCGGCCGAGCGGTTCTGCACCGGCGCGGCGCCCTGCTCCACCGGCGCGACGGTGGAGTATTTCATCCTGGACCACCTGGGATCGGTATCGGTGATCGTCAGCTCTACCGGCGCGCTCCTCAACCAGCTCAGCTATGACGCCTGGGGCAAGCGCCGCAATCCCGACGGCTCGGCCATCAACTGCACGGCCGGCGCCGCGCCGCCATCGTCGGTGACGCGGGGCTTCACCGGCCAGGAGATGCTGGACGGCGTCTGCCTCATCAACATGAACGCCCGGGTCTACGACCCCTCGCTGGGCCGGTTCATGGGCGCCGACCCCACCGTGGGCGACGAGACCGTTCCCCAGGAACTCAATCGCTACAGCTACGTCCTCAACAATCCGCTCTCCCTCACCGATCCCAGTGGGCTCTGTTCCCTAGGGTGTTTTCTTTTCGGGCCTCTTTGGAGCACGAGCTGGGGAAGGGACATCCTGGGCATCGCGGCCGCGATCGTGTTGGATCAGCCGCAGTTCCTGGGCGTGATCAACGGCGCGCTCGGCCTAACCAACTTGAGCGCCGGCCTTGTGGCGGTGGTCGACGGGGGCATCGTGGGTGGCGTATCCGGGGTCATTACGACCGGCACGGTCAAGGGATTGGCCCTGGGCGCGTTACAGGGCGCTCTCTTTGCCGAGGCCGGCAACCTGCTGAAGCCCAATGCGCCGCTGGGGAATGGATTCCTCGGCCTCACCCATGGCGCCAGCGAATTCGTGGCCCATGGCCTGGTCGGCGGCATGGTGAGCGAAATCGGCTCCGGGCGGTTCGGCTCAGGCTTCCTGGCCGGCGGCTTCAGTTCGCTGACCCCGGCCCCGCTGCGAGGGCAATCCTGGGAAGCAACATTTGATGGCACGGTGGAGTCCGCCATTCTGGGAGGGATCGGTTCGGAGCTGGGCGGGGGAAAGTTCCAGGATGGAGCAATTACAGGGGCGTTTGGGTATCTCTTTAACGATGCCGCGCATAATGGAAAGAGTCCTGGGGATCGACATCAGCTAGGAGTGAATGCTGCGATCGCGGACTATGAAGCGCGTGGCTATGAGCTTATCAGTGCGACACCGGTGGCGGTTAACGTGCCGGGTTTCGCAGGGCCACGTTACTACGATTTTCTGGTGTTAGACCCAGTCAGCAACACGGTCCTTGGGATTGAGGTTAAAACGACCCTATGCGACACCATCAGGTTGAACTCGTTGCAGGTAGCCAAGGATGCTGCTGTGATTTTAGAGGGTGGTACTGTTCAAACTACTGGTCAATTTGTTCACGGAGTGGGATACCAGACCTATTGATTTGCGTGTGGGATTGTAGATTTTAGATCCCAATCATTGTACTATGCTCTAGCAGGATTAAACGTGCCATTCATTCATGGTGGATACCCTGGAGAATCTAAGCCCATCCCATAAAATTGGCGGCAGAGATGTTGATAGAGGAAGATCTAGAAAATGCCTTGGGCGAATTGGGATATACCAGAATGAAACGCCTTACTTATAGGGCGAATTGGCGAGATTCAGATATCGAGCATTTTTTATATTTTATTACTTACGGAATAGAAGCGAAATATATATCTGCCGATTATGGATTTAGAAATATTGACTGCGAGAGATTCTCAATAAGTTGTATGCGACAATACGGAGGAAGAATATATAGCCAATTGAGAAATTTCCATAATTTAGATTGTAAAATGAGGTTTTCCCTCGGGCGAATGTTGAATTGGCAACCTCGATGGTCT
>Ga0181519_10002726_pt1 | contig 14784 bp, 14 predicted proteins | sample PEATcosm2014_Bin_26_FD_121102 | JGI IMG/M metagenome (GOLD analysis project Ga0181519, IMG submission 121102) | Peatland microbial communities from MTU Mesocosm Facility, Houghton, MI, USA - PEATcosm2014_Bin02_10_metaG | ecosystem: Environmental > Terrestrial > Soil > Wetlands > Peat | place...
GATCTACAACCTGGTGTACTGCAGCCGCGCCACGGCCGGCGTGGATGATGCCGTCGTATCGGAAATCATCGCATCGTCACGGCGCCACAACCCGGCCCGGGGAATCACCGGAATGCTGGTCTTTGGCGGCGGGATCTTCTTTCAGTGGCTGGAGGGTCCGCATGCCAGTGTCGCCGAACTGATGGAACAACTGCGCGCCGATCCGCGGCACGAGGCCATCGTCCTGCTGAGCGAGGATTGCGAGTCGCGCGAGCGCGTGTTCCCCGACTGGGACATGGAACTGGTCGAACCCACGGACATCCGTGCGGTGCTGCTGGACGCCCTGGATACGGTCAAGGGCGAGACCAATGCCGCGACGCTGCGGCTGCACTTGGCGCACCTCGACGCCGGGGATCTTACGGGCCGCGCACCGGTCCCCGGTTGAAGACCGGCGCACGAGGCGCCGCGATCAAACGGCACCGTCAGCCAGGCGCCACAAAATCGCGCGGCTGCCGGATCGCCAGTCCGGCACCGAGCGCACGCCGCGCAAGACGCAGCAGGGCCCGATCCTTCGTGAAAAGAAAAGCGGCGCCCGCGCTGTAGGCGAGATCGAGAAATTTCTGGTCATCGGGGTCCGTGCAGGTCCACGGCGCGGCCCCTCGGGGTGCGATGGGATGCGCCAGCGCCTCCCAGGCGGCCAAAAGTTCAGGTCCCGAGGCGCCGATCCGTGCGGCAAAGGCGGGCCGCGCAAGCACATGGCGCAACTCGGCGTCGGTGGCGCTGCTGCGAATCGCTCGCACGGCGCCGGAGGCCAGGGCTTCGGCAAGCGCCTGCGCGGCGGGATCGGCAAACACGTACAGGTCAAGCCAGATATTGGTGTCGATGACCGCGCTGGGAACAGCCGCGGGCCCGGCAAGGCCGGCATCGGGCACCGGCGTGCCGTTTGACACGGTCAATGCAGGCGCTGCGGCGTGTGCCGCCGCAGCCATGCCTTTTTCAGGCGGCAAGCAACTGCCGCAGGACGAAGGGCAGGATCCCGCCGTGCCGGTAGTAATCCACCTCGATGGGCGTGTCGATGCGCAGCGTCAGTTCCACCGTGCGCAGCGCGCCGTCGGCGCGGCGGATGGCGAGCGTCACCTGCTGGCGGGGCCGCAGTTCCTCGATGCCCAGCAGATCGAAGGTTTCGTCGCCGACGATCTGCAGCGATGCAACGGTGTCGTTGCCGTTGAACTGCAGGGGCAGCACGCCCATGCCCACGAGGTTGCTGCGGTGGATGCGCTCGAAACTGCGTGCCACCACGGCGCGCACGCCCAGAAGCTGGGTGCCCTTGGCGGCCCAGTCGCGCGAGGATCCGGTGCCGTATTCCTCGCCGCCGAAGACGATGGTGGGAACGCCGGCGGCCTTGTAGCGCATCGCCGCCTCGAAGATCGACAGCCGGTCGCCCGAGGGCCGGTGGATGGTGATGCCGCCTTCGACGCGCGAGCCGTCCGCCTCGGGGGGGACCATGAGGTTCTTGATGCGCACGTTGGCAAAGGTGCCGCGCATCATCACCTCGTGGTTGCCACGGCGCGCGCCGTAGCTGTTGAAGTCGCCCTTGCTCACGCCGTGTTCGGTGAGCCAGAGGCCGGCCGGAGAGCTCTCCTTGATGGAACCGGCCGGGGAGATGTGGTCGGTGGTGATCGAGTCGCCAAAGAGGGCCAGCGCGCGGGCATTCTTCACCGGCGGGGCGATGGCGGAGGGCTGCATGGAAAAATCGGCGAAGAAGGGCGGCTCGGCGATGTACGTGGATTCCGGCCAGGAATAGGCGTTGCCGGCGCCGCCGGTGACCGCCTGCCAGAGCTTGCCCGGGTCGGTCTTGACGCGGCCGTAGTTGGTGCGGAAGGCCTTGGGGTCCATGGCCTGGGGCAGCAGGGCCTCGACTTCGGCGCCGGTGGGCCAGATGTCGCCCAGCCAGATCTTGCGGCCGTCGTGGCCGATACCCACGGGCTCGGTCATGAAATCGCGCAGCACGGTGCCGGCGATGGCGTATGCCACGACCAGGGGCGGGGAGGCGAGGAAGTTGGCCTTGAGGTTGGGGTGGATGCGCGCTTCGAAGTTGCGGTTGCCCGAGAGCACGGCGGCGCAGACGAGGTCGTTTTTCGTGATCGCATCGAGGATCTCGGGGCGCAGGTCGCCGGCATTGCCGATGCACGTTGTGCAGCCGTAGGCGGCAACGTTGAAGCCGAGCTGTTCCAGGTAGGGGAGCAGGCCGGTGCGGGTGAGGTATTCCGTGACTACGCGGGAGCCCGGCGCCAGGGAGGTCTTCACCTGGGGCTTGACCTGCAGGCCGGCCGCGACGGCCTTCTTGGCCAGCAGGCCGGCCGCCAGAAGCACGCTCGGGTTGCTGGTGTTCGTGCACGAGGTGATGGCGGCAATCAGCACGTCGCCGCTGGCGATGTCGTAGCCGCTTTCGGTCTTGACGGTGTGCGCCAGGCGCCGGGCCGGCTGGTTGAAGCCGTTTTCGGCGGGCGGCTTGGAGAAGAGCTCGATGAAATTGGCCTTGACCTTGCCGATTTCGATGCGGTCCTGGGGCCGCTTGGGGCCCGCGAGCGAAGGCGCGACGCTGGCCAGGTCCAGGGTCAATACCTTGCTGTAGTCGATCTCGCCGGCCTGCGAGACGCCGAACATCCCCTGCGCCTTGAAATAGGCTGCGAAGAGCTCGATCTCCTGGCGCGTGCGGCCCGTGCCCTCGAAATAGGCCAGGGTCTTTTCGTCCACCGGAAAAAAGCCCATGGTGGCGCCGTACTCGGGCGCCATGTTGGCGATGGTGGCGCGGTCGGGCAGCGAGAGCGTGGCGGTGCCCTTGCCGAAGAATTCGACGAACTTGCCCACGACCTTTTCCTTGCGCAGCATCTCGGTGATGGTGAGCACGAGATCGGTGGCCGTCACGCCGCCGCGCAACTGTCCGGTGAGCTCCACGCCGACCACGTCGGGGGTGAGGAAGTACACGGGTTGGCCCAGCATGGCCGCTTCGGCCTCGATGCCGCCCACGCCCCAGCCGACCACGCCGATGCCGTTGATCATGGTGGTGTGGCTGTCGGTGCCCACCAGGGTGTCGGGGTAGACGACGTTTTCCTTGTCGCGGTGCACGCCGCGCGCCAGGTATTCGAGGTTCACCTGATGGACGATGCCGAAGCCCGGCGGCACGACGCCGAAGGTGTCGAAGGCCTGCATGCCCCACTTCATGAATTCGTAGCGCTCCTTGTTGCGCTGGAACTCGAGCTTCATGTTCAGGTCCAGCGCCTCGGGCGTGCCGAAGTGGTCGATCATCACCGAATGATCCACGACGAGGTCGACCGGCACCAGGGGCTCGATGCGCTTGGGGTCCTGGCCGCCGCGCACGGCAACGCTGCGCATCGCCGCCAGATCCGCAAGCAGGGGCACGCCCGTGAAGTCCTGCAGCACGACGCGCGCCACCACGAAGGGGATCTCGTCCTCGCGCGCCGCATTGGGCTTCCAGGCGGCGAGCTGGCGCACGTGCTCGCCCGTCACCTTGCGCCCGTCGCAGTTGCGCAGCACCGATTCGAGGACGATGCGGATCGAGATGGGCAGTCGCGAGATCTTGCCCAGGCCCGCGGCTTCGAGCGCCGCCAGGCTGAAGTAGCTCGTGCCCGATGCGCCGGCGCCCGGCAGGGGCCGCAGCGTGTGGAAGGAATCGTTGATGGTCATTTTGAGGTCCGTGAGCGGATTTGAACGTCGTAGATCAGGCCCTTGTCGTCGGTGCATTTGCCGGTTCCAGAACCCCCGGTGAGCCCGAACAGGTCGCAACGCATGCCGCTGCCATCGCTCGACTGGAGCAGGGCCTTGGCGGTGGCGTCGCCGTAGTTGTGGTTGATCTCGCCATAGGAGCCCCAGCCCCGCCATCCCCAGGCCGAGGCGCCGATGTAATTGGTGGCCTGGTCCGGGGTCACCATGAGCCAGTTGCCGGTGTAGATCTTGTCGCCCACGGTGATGGAGACGTTGGCCTGGCCGTTGCCCAGGTCCTGGGCCGTGCCGTAGGTGAGCTTGCCGCTGTCGCGCGGCATCAGGGTGAGATCGTAGGTGGTCGCGCAGCCGGCCAGGGCAAGGAGCAGCGCGAGCCCCAGGGCGGGCGCCGCGCGCCGCCGGCGCGGGGGGCGGATGTGGCCGATATGGGATGCGTTCATCATGGGGTCCTTCCTATCCATCCTGCGCAGCGCCGCAGTTCCACTAGACAACCATCAGATCGACGAATTCGTGCACGGCCATCGCATCGAGCCGCTTGGCGTCCCCGCCCAGCTCGAGCAGCAGCGCCGCCTGCTTGGGGGCGAAGACGCGCGCCAGATTGGTCGCGAACTTGCGCATCAGCACGGGCATGCCTTCCTTGCGCCGGCGCCTGTGGCCGATCGGGTACTCCACCACGATCTCCTTGAGGCGCTTGCCGTCGGAAAACTCGACCGTGAGCGCATTGGCGATCGAGCGCTTGTCGGGGTCGTGGTAATCCTTGGTGAATTGCCGGTTTTCCACGCAGACGATCTTATCCCGTAGCCGGTCGATGCGGGGATCTTCGGCCACCGCATCCTCGTAATCCTGCGCGGTCAGGCGGCCGAAGAGGATGGGCACGGCCACCATGTACTGGATGCAGTGGTCGCGGTCCGCCGGATTGTGCAGCGGCCCCTTCTTGTCGATGATGCGGATGCACGCCTCGTGGGTGCGGATCGTTATTTTCCGGATGTCCTCGGGGCTGCGGCCCAGGCGGGCGAGCTCGGCGTGGATCTGCATGGCCGCCTCCACCGCCGTCTGGGAATGGAATTCGGCCGGAAAGGAGATCTTGAACAGCACGTTTTCCATGACATAGCTGCCATACGGACGCTGGAAGCGCAGCGGCTTGCCGCCGAAGGAAACGTCGTAGAAACCCCAGGTCTTGGCGCTCAGCACGGAGGGGTATCCCATTTCTCCGGTGCGGGCAATCAGGGCCAGGCGCACGCCGCGGGCCGTGGCATCCCCTGCCGCCCAGCTCTTGCGCGAGCCGGTATTGGGCGCATGCCGGTAGGTGCGCAGCGCCTGCCCATCCACCCACGCCAGCGACAGGGCATTGATGATCTCCTCGCGGCCCAGGCCCAGCATGCCGGCGACGACGGCGGTGGTGGCCACCTTGACCAGCAGCACGTGGTCCAGGCCCACCTTGTTGAACGAATTCTCCAGCGCGATGCAGCCCTGGATCTCGTGGGCGCGGATCATCGCTTCGAGCACGTCGCGCACCCGCAGCGGCTTGCGGCCGGCGGCCACCGCAGTGCGCGAGAGCCAGTCGGCGCAGGCCAGGATGCCGCCGAGGTTGTCCGAAGGGTGGCCCCATTCGGCGGCCAGCCAGGTGTCGTTGAAGTCGAGCCAGCGGATCATCGTGCCGATATTGAACGCCGCCTGCACGGGATCGAGCTGGAACGGCGTTCCGGGCACCTTGGCGCCGTGGGGAACCACGGTGCCCGGGACGATGGGCCCCAGCAGCTTGGTGCACGCCGGGTAGCCCAGCGCCTCGAAACCGCAGCCCAGGGTGTCGAGCAGGCAGTAGCGGGCGGTATCGAAGGCGGCCCGGGAGTCGATGCGCGTCGTGAGCACGTAGTCGGCGATGTCGGCAAGGACGGCATCGGGCTTGGGGCGCTTGTTGCTGATGGCTGCGGACATGGATTTTCTCAGGCGCGCTGGGCCAGGGGCACGAACGCGAGGTCCTCGGGACCGACATAGTTGGCGCTGGGCCGGATGATCTTGTTGTCGATGCGCTGCTCGATGATGTGGGCGCTCCACCCCGAGGTTCGCGACACCACGAACAGGGGCGTGAACATGGCGGTGGGCACGCCCATCATGTGGTAGGACACGGCGCTGAACCAGTCCAGGTTGGGGAACATCTTCTTCTGCTCCCACATCACGGTCTCGAGGCGCTCGGCGATGGCAAATAGCCGCATCGTGCCGGTTTCCTGGGAGAGCTGGCGGGCAATCTCCTTGATGACTTGGTTGCGCGGATCGCCGATCGTGTACACGGGGTGTCCGAAGCCGATGATGACCTCCTTTTTTTCCAGGCGCTGCCGGATGTCGGCCTCGGCCTCGTCGGCGTCGCGGTAGCGCGACTGGATGTCGAAGGCCGCCTCGTTGGCGCCGCCGTGCTTGGGTCCGCGCAGCGCGCCGATCGCGCCGGTGATCGCCGAGAAGAAGTCCGAGCCCGTGCCGGCCACGACCCGGGCCGTGAAGGTGGAGGCGTTGAATTCGTGCTCGGCATACAGGATGAGCGAGGTGTGCATCGCCCGCACCCAGGACTTGCCCGGCGCGGCGCCGTGGAGCAGGTGCAGGAAGTGCCCGCCGATGGAGTCGTCGTCGGTCTCGACCTCGATGCGCCGGCCGTTGTGGCTGAAGTGATACCAGTAGAGCAGCATCGAGCCCAGGCAGGCCAGCAGGCGGTCGGCGATGCCGCGCGCGCCCTCGACCGGGTGGTCGGCCGCTTCCGGAACGACGCCGCCCAGCACCGAGACCCCGGTGCGCAGGACATCCATGGGATGCGTGGCCGCCGGCAGGCATTCGAGCGCGGCGCGCAGCGCGGCGGGCAGGCCGCGCATGGCGCGCAGCCGCGTCTTGTACTGGCGCAGTTCCGCGGCGTTGGGCAGCCGTTCGTGGATGAGCAGGTGGGCCACCTCCTCGAACTCGCAGCCCGCGGCCAGGTCCAGGATGTCGTAGCCGCGGTAATGCAGGTCGTTGCCGGTGCGGCCCACCGTGCACAGCGCGGTGTTGCCGGCGATCACACCGGAGAGCGCGACGGACTTCTTGACGCGGGACGGTGAGCCGGGGGCGGCGGGGCTTTGTGACATGGCAACTCCGGTTGCGGTGGGTGTGGCGCCGTGCGCGGAAGGCGTGCGGGGCCGGGCCGCTCAGTCCTTGCGTTTGGCAAAAAGCGCGTCGAGCTTGGCCTCGAAGGCGTGGTAGGAAATCACCTCGTAGAGTTCCTCGCGGGTCTGCATGGCGCCGACCGCGGAGCGCTGCGTGCCCTCGCGCCGGATAGTCTCGTATACGTCAAGCGCAGCGCGGTTCATGGCCCGGAAGGCCGAAAGCGGGTACAAGGCCATGCCAACGCCGGCCGCGCGCAATTCATCCAGGGTGAACAGGGGTGTCTGGCCGAATTCGGTGAGATTGGCCAGCACCGGAACGGGCAGGGCCGCAACGAAGCGCCGGTAGGTTTCGATGTCGCGAACGGCCTCGGCGAAGATCGCGTCGGCGCCCGCCGCCACGCAGGCCAGGGCGCGTTCGATCGCGCGCTCGATGCCCTCGATGGCCAGCGCGTCGGTGCGGGCGATGACATAGAAGCCGCTGTCGACGCGCGCGTCGACGGCCGCGCGGATCCGGTCGGCCATTTCGGCGACGGTGACGATCTCCTTGTTGGGCCGGTGGCCGCAGCGCTTGGCCCCCACCTGGTCTTCCAGGTGCACCGCCGCCGCGCCCGCCTTGCCCAGCGACCGCACCGTCCGCGCGATGTTGAAGGCGCTCGGCCCGAAGCCGGTATCGATGTCCACCAGCAGGGGCGTGTCGCACACGTCGGTGATGCGGCGCACGTCGGTCAGAACGTCGTCCAGGGTGTTGATTCCCAGGTCGGGCATCCCCAGCGAGCCCGCGGCGACCCCGCCGCCCGATACGTACAGTGCGCGGTAGCCCACCCGGGCGGCCATCAGCGCGTGATTCGCATTGATGGCGCCGACGATCTGCAAGGGCCGTTCCTCGGCCAGTGCCGCGCGAAAGCGCCCTCCGGGGCTGTCGGTGGCCATGGCGCTCAGCCGAGCAGGTGTTCGACGCCGGCGCGCTCTTCCATCAGTTCGGCAAGGGTCTTGTCCATGCAGGCGCGCGAGAACGCGTCGATGGGCAGGTCGCGGACCAGTTGGTAATCGCCGCCGGCGCAGGTCACCGGAAAACCGTAGATCGTTCCTTCCGGGATGCCGTAGCTGCCGTCGGAGGGCACGCCCATCGTCGTCCAGTGGCCCTGGGTGCCGCGGATCCAGTCGCGCATGTGGCAGATGGCCGCATTGGCCGCGGATGCGGCCGAGGACAGGCCGCGCGCCTCGATGATCGCCGCGCCGCGCTTGGCAACCGTGGGCAGGAAGGTGTCGCGGTTCCATGCCTCGTCGTTGATGAGCGCGGGCACGCTCTGGCCATCGACGGTGGCAAAGCGGTAGTCGGGGTACATGGTCGTCGAATGGTTGCCCCAGACGCAGAGCTTCTCGATGCTGCGCACCGGCTTGCCCAGGCGCGCCGCGACCTGCGAGAGGGCGCGGTTGTGGTCCAGGCGCAGCATCGCGGTGAAGTTGCGCGGCGGCAGGCCCGGCGCCGACTTCATGGCGATATAGGCGTTCGTGTTGGCGGGATTGCCCACGACCAGCACCTTCACGGAACGGCGCGCGGCAGCGTCCAGGGCCTTGCCCTGGGCGGTGAAGATCTGCGCGTTGGCGGCCAGCAGGTCCTTGCGCTCCATGCCGGGGCCTCGCGGCCGCGCGCCCACGAGCAGGGCCACGTCGATGTCGCGAAACGCCTGGGCGGGATCGGCGAAGGCCTGTTGCGAAGCCAGCAGCGGAAAGGCGCAATCCTCGAGTTCCATCATCACGCCCTTGAGGGCCTTCTGGGCCTTTTCGTCGGGGATATCCAGCAGGTGCAGCGCGACGGGCTGGTCCGGCCCGAGCATCTCGCCCGAGGCGATGCGAAAGAGCAGGGAGTATCCGATCTGGCCGGCGGCGCCGGTGACGGCTACGCGGACGGGGGCGGCGGACGTTGGACTCATCGCGGATCTCCTGGGACGTGGGTGAGGATGCTCGCTGGGCGGGATCGCGGCGCGCAAAAGTGTAATCCCGCGCGGCGGTCCGGCAGCGCAGTATACGTCAACTCATCTATAAGACATAAGATTGCCTTGCGCTTCGGCTTCGCTTCTGGTCCACTAGCGTCCATGAGCGCAATCGCCCCTACCGCCAACAGCAGTCCGGGCCGGCCCGACCGGACCGCGGTGTTTTCGCCTTTATACAAGCAAATCAAGCGTTTGCTCCTGGAGAGTCTGCGCCGCGGCGAGTGGAAACCCGGCGCGGCGATTCCCAGCGAACAGGATCTGGCGACGCGCTTCCAGGTGAGCCAGGGCACCGTGCGCAAGGCCATCGACGAACTGGCCAGCGAAAACCTGCTCGTGCGCCGCCAGGGCAAGGGTACCTTCGTCGCCACCCACCACGAGCCGCGCTCGCAGTACCGCTTCCTGCGCCTGCTTGCCGACGACGGCGCGGCGCCGGCCGCGCACAGCCGCTTCATCGAATGCCGGCGCACGCGCGCCCCGGCGCACATCGCCGAGCGCCTCGGGCTCAAGGCCGGCGCCGGCGTCGTATTCGTGCGGCGCCTGCTGCTTTTCGGGGCGCAGCCGGTGGTGCTCGACGACATCTGGCTGCCCGGCCGGGTGTTTCGCGGACTCACCTTCGAGCGCCTCGCCGCCTACAGCGGGCCCCTGTACGGACTCTTCGAAACCGAGTTCGGCGTGCCCATGGTGCGCGCCGACGAGCGCCTGCGCGCCGTGCCGGCCGATGCCGACAGCGCGCCGCTGCTGCAGGCGGCCCCGGGCAGCCCCCTGCTGCTGGTCGAGCGCGTGTCCTATACCTATGGCGAGCGTCCCGTCGAGGTGCGCATAGGGTTATGCGTCACACTCGCGCATTACTATCACAACGTGCTGGCGTAATATCCCTGGCGCCCATCCGAACATGACCCAAACGCCCAGCCCCCGTCCCGCCGCACGGCCGCAGATCCGCAATATCGGTATCGCCGATCTGACCCAATACCGCCTCCCGGTTCCCGGCGTCGTCTCGATCCTCCATCGCGCGAGCGGACTGCTGATCTTCCTGCTGTTGCCCCTGCTGCTGTGGCTGTTCGACCTGAGCCTGAGTTCGGACCGCAGCTTCGACCGCCTCGTGGCGTTTTGCGAAGGAACCCCGGCGCGGCTGGTCCTCCTGGCCCTGTCATGGGCCCTGATCCATCACGTGATTGCGGGTATACGGTTCCTGCTCCTGGACCTGCACCTGGGAGTGGACAAGGTCGCCGCCCGGCGCAGCGCGTGGATCGTCTTCGCGCTGAGCCTGCCGCTGACGGCCATTGCTGCCTTGTTCGTCTTCGGGGTCCTCGGGTGAGCGCGCGGCTGCGCCGCGCGCCGGTGGGCGCGCACTACGGCCTGCGCGAGTGGCTGGCGCAGCGTGTGACGGCGCTGGTCCTGCTCGCCTTCCTGCTCCTGGTGGCCGGCGCCCTGGCGCTGGGCGGGCGCCACGATTACCAGGGCTGGGCGGCGATATTCGCGCCCCAGCCCATGAAGCTTCTCACCGAACTGGCCTTCGCCGCCCTGTGCTACCACGCCTGGATCGGCGTGCGCGACGTGTGGATGGACTACATCCACCATACGGGACTGCGGCTGGCCCTGCTCACGGCTACGATCCTCTGGCTGCTGTACTGCCTTGCCTGGTCCGTGCAAATACTCTGGAGTGTCTGAACATCATGCCCCTGGCGCGCCGCCGCTTTGATGCCGTCATCGTGGGAGCCGGCGGCGCCGGCATGCGCTGCTCCCTGCAACTGGCGCGGGCCGGCCTGAGCGTGGCCGTGCTCTCCAAGGTCTTTCCCACGCGTTCGCATACCGTCGCCGCCCAGGGCGGCATCGGTGCGTCGCTGGGCAACATGACCGAGGACGAATGGCTCTGGCACATGTTCGATACGGTCAAGGGGTCCGACTACCTGGGCGACCAGGACGCCATCGAGTTCATGTGCCGCGAGGCGCCCAATGCCGTCTACGAGCTCGAGCACCTGGGCATGCCCTTCGACCGCAATCCGGACGGAACGATCTACCAGCGGCCCTTCGGCGGCCATTCGGCCAACTTCGGCGAGAAGCCCGTGCCGCGCGCCTGCGCCGCCGCCGACCGCACCGGCCACGCCCTGCTGCATACGCTCTACCAGTGCAATATCGCCGCGCGCGCGCAGTTCTTCGTCGAGTACATGGCCCTGGATCTCGTGCGCGATGCCGACGGCGATTGCATCGGCGTGGTGGCCCTGGAGATGGAGACGGGGCAGACCTTCCTGCTCGAGGCCAAGGTGACCGTATTGGCCACCGGCGGGGCAGGGCGGATCTTCGCGGCATCCACCAACGCCTACATCAATACCGGCGACGGCCTGGGCATGGTGGCGCGGGCCGGACTGCCGCTGCAGGACATGGAGTTCTGGCAGTTCCACCCCACCGGCGTGGCCGGCGCCGGCGTGCTCATCACCGAAGGCGTGCGCGGCGAAGGCGGCATCCTGCTCAACGCGCGCGGCGAGCGCTTCATGGAGCGCTACGCCCCGACCCTCAAGGATCTTGCGCCCCGCGATTTCGTCTCGCGCTCCATGGACCAGGAAATCAAGGAGGGCCGCGGCTGCGGCCCTGAGCACGACCACGTCATGCTCAAGCTCGACCACCTGGGCGCCGACACCATCATGAAGCGCCTGCCCTCCATCCGCGAGATCGCCATGAAGTTCGCCAACGTCGATCCGATCCGCGAGCCCATTCCCGTGGTGCCCACGATCCACTACCAGATGGGCGGCATCCCGACCAATGTCCATGGCCAGGTGGTGGCCCCCGATGGAAACAGGCCCGACGCGGTCGTCGGCGGCCTCTACGCCATCGGCGAGTGTTCCTGCGTCTCGGTGCACGGGGCCAACCGGCTGGGCACCAATTCCCTGCTCGACCTCATCGTCTTCGGCCGCGCCGCGGGCAACCACATTGCCGCCGCGCTGGCGCATGGCGCCGCCGGCACCCCTTCGCACAAGCCGGTGCCGGCCGACGCCGGCGAGGCCACCGTGGCGCGGCTGGCGGCGCTGGATGCGCGCCCGTCCGGCGAGCGCACGCAGGAAGTCGCCGGCGACCTGCGCCGCGAGATGCAGGCCCATTGCGGGGTGTTCCGCACCGGCGCCCTGCTGTCCGAGGGCGTGGCCAAGGTAGCCGAGATCGCCCAGCGCGCCGAGCGGGTGGCGATCGGCGACAAGTCGCGCATCTTCAACACGGCCCGGGTCGAGGCCATCGAGCTGTCCAACCTCATCGAGGCGGCGCGCGCCACGATCGAATCGGCGCTGGCCCGCACCGAGAGCCGTGGCGCCCATGCGCGCGACGACTTTCCCGAACGCAACGACGCCGACTGGATCAAGCACACGCTGTGGTATTCGGGCGGGCGCGGCCTCGCGTACAAGCCCGTCCACATGAAACCCCTGACCGTCGAGAGCTTCGCGCCCAAGAAACGGACCTTTTGAAAATGAGCGTCACGAGCCCCGTCGCCCCACCGGTATCCGCGCGCAGCGCCGCCATGCTGCGCTTTCGCATCTACCGCTACGACCCCGACCGCGACGAGCGGCCGCGCATGCAGGATCTGGAGGTGCGCCTGCACGCCAACGACAAGATGCTGCTCGACGCCCTGATGCGGATCAAGGCCGATGTCGACGACAGCCTGTCGTTCCGCCGCTCGTGCCGCGAGGGCGTGTGCGGGTCCGACGCCATGAACATCAATGGCCGCAACGGCCTGGCCTGCATCACCAACCTGCGCGAGCTGGCCCAGCCCATCGTGTTGCGGCCCCTGCCCGGCCTGCCGGTGGTGCGCGACCTCATCGTCGACATGAGCGATTTCTTCAACCAGTACCATTCGATCAAGCCCTACCTGGTCAACGGCAGCGTTCCCCCCGAGCGCGAGCGCCTGCAGTCGCCGCGCCAGCGCGAGGAACTCGACGGGCTGTACGAGTGCATCCTGTGCGCCTGCTGTTCGACCTCCTGCCCGAGCTTCTGGTGGAACCCGGACAAGTTCGTCGGCCCCGCCGGCCTGCTGCAGGCCTACCGCTTCATCGCCGACAGCCGCGACGAGGCCACCTCCGAGCGGCTGGACAACCTCATGGATCCGTACCGGCTGTTCCGCTGCCACACGATCATGAATTGCGTGGACGTATGCCCCAAGGGGCTCAATCCCACGCGCGCCATCGGCAAGATCAAGGAAATGATGGTGCGGCGGGAGATCTGATGCCCAGCCGCGCTTCCCCCGCCTCCGGCGCGCCGCCGGCAGCCGCCGAACCGGACGGCCAGCGCGCCGTGGCGCTGCGGCGGCTGCGCTGGCATGCGCGCCGCGGGATGCTCGAGAACGACCTCCTCCTGGGCCGCTTCCTCGATCGCCACGCCGCGGGCCTGGATGTGGACGCGATGGCCGCCTTGCACAGCCTGCTCGAGCTGCCCGATGGCGAGCTGCTCGATCTCGCGCTCGGGCGCAGCCAGCTGCAGGGCCCGCTCGACCGCCCGGCCGTGCGGGCGACGCTGGAGTTGCTGCGTGCGGCCTAGCGCGGGCCCGGCGCCGGCGCGCCGCGGCCCGGCCCGGTTCCGACTTCCGGATTGCAACGCGGATGCGTTCCGCATTTTGAGGAAACTGCGATGTCACTGACGCCTTCGAAAGACAAAGCCACGCTGACGTTCAGCGACGGAACCCCGGCGCTGGACCTGCCGCTGTACAAGGGGAGCATCGGCCCGGACGTGATCGACATCCGCGCCCTCTATGCCAAGACCGGCAAGTTCACCTACGACCCGGGCTTCCTGTCGACCGCGTCGTGCAATTCGAGCATCACCTATATCGACGGCGACAAGGGCGAGCTGCTGTACCGCGGCTACCCCATCGACCAGCTCGCCACGAACTGCGATTTCCTCGAGGTCTGCCACCTGATCCTCTACGGCGAGCTGCCCGGCGCCGAGAAGGGCAAGGCGTTCTCCCAGGAGGTCACCCGGCACACGATGGCCCACGAGCAGATGCAGTTCTTCCTGCGGGGTTTCCGGCGCGACGCCCATCCCATGGCCGTGATGACCGGCCTCGTGGGCGCGCTGTCGGCGTTCTACCCCGATTCGATGAACCTCAACGACCCGGCGCAGCGCCACATCTCGGCCATCCGCCTGATCGCCAAGATGCCCACGCTGACGGCGATGGCCTACAAGTACACGATCGGCCAGCCCTTCGTCTATCCGCGCAACCACCTTTCCTATTCGGCCAACCTCATGCACATGATGTTCGCCACGCCCTGCGAGGACTACGTTCCCAGCGAGGTGCTGTCGCGCGCGCTCGACCGCATCCTGATACTGCACGCCGACCACGAGCAGAACGCCTCCACCTCCACCGTGCGGATGTGCGCATCGTCGGGCACCAACCCCTTCGCCGCCATCGCCGCCGGCGTGGCCTGCCTGTGGGGGCCCGCGCACGGCGGCGCCAACGAGGCCGCGCTCAACATGCTCTACGACGTGCAGCGCCAGGGCGGCGTGGCCAGGATCGGCGAGTTCATCGCCCAGGTCAAGGACAAGAACTCGAACGTTCGCCTCATGGGCTTCGGCCACCGGGTGTACAAGAACTACGACCCGCGCGCGCGCCTCATGCGCGAGACCTGCCACGAGGTGCTCAACGAACTGGGTCTTCACGAGGATCCGCTCTTCAAGCTGGCCATGGCGCTCGAGAAGATCGCCCTGGAGGACGAATATTTCGTCACGCGCAAGCTCTATCCCAACGTCGACTTCTACTCGGGGATCGTCCAGAAGGCCATCGGCATACCGGTGTCGCTGTTCACCGCCATCTTCGCGGTGGCGCGCACGGTGGGCTGGATCGCGCAGTTGAACGAGATGATCTCCGACCCGGAATACAAGATCGGCCGCCCGCGCCAGCTGTTTGTCGGGCACGAGAAGCGCGACGTGCCGCCCCTGGACCAGCGCTAGCCGGCAATGGCGCGCGGCGC
>Ga0181519_10002727_pt1 | contig 14783 bp, 13 predicted proteins | sample PEATcosm2014_Bin_26_FD_121102 | JGI IMG/M metagenome (GOLD analysis project Ga0181519, IMG submission 121102) | Peatland microbial communities from MTU Mesocosm Facility, Houghton, MI, USA - PEATcosm2014_Bin02_10_metaG | ecosystem: Environmental > Terrestrial > Soil > Wetlands > Peat | place...
CCGCGGCTTATGGCGTCGCGCCCGGTCGCATGCCGGAGCTTCAGGTATTGGAGTCAACCGTACCCACCGTGAACGATGCCGCGTTGGCCGAGCGGATGAAGAAAGTAGCCGAGCGCGCACTGGGAGCCGAACGCGTGGACAAGGCCACACCGGTCATGGGCAGCGAGGACGTGGGCTACTTCTCGCTGGATGGCAAGATACCCTTCGTCTTCTACTGGCTGGGTGCGTCGGATCCGCAGAAGCTGGCAGCCTGGCGTGCCGGCGGAGCGTCCCTGCCGTCCAATCACTCAGCGCTCTTTGCTCCCGTCTACGAACCGGCCATACGCACGGGGGTGACCGCCATGAGCGCCATGGTGTTTGATTTGCTTCACAAATAACTTTGGGGAATAGAAAGACTCGGGCGCCGTGCGTAATGTGCGGCGCCCTTTTTGCGTTTACTCCACGGTGCGCGAGGACTGGATGCGGCCGGTGCCGGGAATGAGGTCTTCCGTCGCGTAGTCGGCAAACTCGTGGCAGTGCGGGCACTCGTGGCGCCCAACGGTAGTGTTCGCGGGCAGGGCATCGGTGCTCTTGCCTGCCGTCGCCTCGCGAGGCAGCATAGGAAAGCGTTGCGCGCAGATCTTACAGTCAGCCATCCAGACCAGGGCCATTCGTATCTCCTTGTGGAACTTGAAGTGGAGCCCAGCCAGCGACTTCTCACCTTGCGGGCCGGTGGTGTGACAGCGGCTTCCGGCTACCTACTAGTGTAGTTGACCGCCATGCGAAAAGGGTAGTGCGCCTGCTGCGCAATGGAAGGCCCCGGCCGAAACCGGGGCATGTTCCTATCTGATTTACGCAATCTCAGCCAATGCGTTCGAACTGATATCCAGCGGCGGCCAGGGCGGTCAGCAGATGCTCCACGTGCTCGTTGCCGCGCGTCTCCATCGTCAGGTCAATCGCCGAATAGCCAAGATCAACGCCGAACTTGCGGTCGTAGCTGGTCTCCACGATGTTGGCGCGATGATCGGCCAGCAGTCCTGTCAACTTGTGCAGCGCGCCGGGATAATCCGGCAGATGGATGCGCAGGCGTATCAGGCGTCCGTCCTTGGCCAGGCCGCGCTCGATGATGCGCGACAGGATGCCCACGTCAATGTTTCCGCCGCTGATGACGGCCGCGATGCGCTTGCCCGTGCAGTTGATCTTGTGGTGCAGGATGGCAGCCACGGCCGCCGCTCCGGCGCCTTCCGCCACGGTCTTTTCACGCTCCAGCAGCAGCAGGATGGCCGAGGCGATCTCCTCTTCCTCGACGGTTACGATCTCGTCAACGTACTTCTGCACCATGGGCAGCGTGCGAGTGCCAGCCGTGCGCACGGCAATGCCATCTGCCAGGGTGCTGGCCACCGGCAGGGTCACCAGGTGCCCGGCTTCCACGGCTGCCTTCATCGAAGGCAAGCGCGAGGTCTGCACGCCAATGACCTTGATGCGGGGATTGATTTCCTTAAGCGCGCAGGCCATTCCGCTGATGAGTCCGCCGCCGCCGATGGCCGTGATGACCACGTCCACGTCAGGCAACTGGCCCAGCAGCTCCAGCCCCAGCGAGCCCTGTCCGGCGATCACCGCGTCATCGTCAAAGGCATGGATGAATGTGATGCCCTCGGCTGCGGAGCGGCGCTTGGCCTCGTCGCAGGCCTCGTCGTAGTTGGCTCCGAACAGCACCACCTCGCCGCCAAAGCGCCGCGTGGCCATTACTTTATTCAAGGGAGTCGCCAGCGGCATCACGATCTGCGCCCGTACTCCGCGCTTGGTGGCATGGTAGCTGACGGCCTGCGCATGGTTTCCGGCACTGGCGGCAATCAATCCGCGCGAGCGCTCTTCCTCGGTCAGCAGCAGAATCTTGTTGAGCGCGCCGCGCTCCTTGTAAGCGCCGGTCATCTGCAGGTTTTCCAGCTTCAGGTAAACCTTGTTGCCGGAGAGTTGCGAGAAGGTTTCCGAGTGCGAGCACGGCGACAGGAAGAGTGACTCGCGGATGCGCTCATGCGCCCGCCGGACGTCATCCACTGTGACCATGGTTGTAGCTGCGCCTGCCGACATCAATACCTTCCTCCAAGGGAAAAGCGATGCACCTCGTCCTGATGAACGATGGAACGTTCACTGGAATGATGGCTGCTCGCGGGGAGTTCCTTCAGTATACGCGAATCGCAGGCCGGGCATCCGGGATGGCGGTAAAGTCCAGCCACGAGGCCGCCGATGAAATCTGTGAGGAAAGGGAAGGACCATGGTGAACGGGGAACCGCTGTACACAAAAACGCTCAGCTGCTGGAAGTTGACGCTGGCCTACCTCGGCAAGACCCTGGCTTGCCTGAACAGCGCTCTGCTGCTGACGCTGGCTTCCGCCGGCATGGGGCTTGCCTGGCTCTGCTGCTGGCTGGAACGCTTCCTCAATAGCCGCCGGGCCACCACCTGGCTGCTGCCGCTGCGCCGCGCCGCCGAGCGCTCCCCGATGCCGGAGTCCGAACAGGCCGCCATGCGCATTTCCGTGCCCACTGCCGCGCCCACTGCCGCGCCCACCCCGTCCAAGGGGCAGCCCTTCGTCATGCCGCATCGCGCGCCGCGCACCATTGACGGGCTTCTCCGCACGCGCAACGCGACCTCCCGGATGGAGGATCGCGAAACGTCTTCCCGCGCGTCCTCTCCCATGGTCCACTAAGCGGAGTAAGTCTTCTCTTGCTGGATAAACATCGAGTCACCGGACAGTGAAACTCTAGCTTACCTCCGGGCCCCCACCCAGCAGTGCGCCTTCCACCTGGCGCTGGCGATGCGCGAAGCTGGCCCGCATGGCCGGCAGCACGAAGCAGTGGTCGGCCAGCCTGCCCGGCCAGCCCCATCCCACGGAAAACTCCACTACATCGCCAATCATCGTGCCAGCCACGCCCTGCCGCACCTCGGCGCGGAACTCATGGCGATGGTGCCAGCTCTGCATCGGCCCCGCCAATTGCACGTCGCGGAAGTACCTGCCCGGAACCCACTCCTCGATGCGCGCCCGCCAGCGTAGCCGGAAGGGAAGCCCCGGCAGAGCTCGGAAGCTAAAGACAAACTCCGATCCTGCCCCGGCAACGCGCTCCAGGTCTAAGGCCTCCCAAAGCTCGCCACTGCCGGCCGCGGGAGGCAGCAGAAGGGTCTCCTCGGTGCGCACCGCCATCTGCGGAGGCATAATGCGCGGCAGGTTCCGAGGATCGCTGAAAAAGGCGAAGACCTTCGGCAGCGCAACGGGAACCCACTGTTCAGCCTCAAAGTGAGCCATGGCGTCCCCTCCACGGAGAAGTCTCCCGCTTTGATGCTCCACAGCAGTGCGGCCATCTGCTCACAAGAAAAAAATAGGAAAAATGACGAACTCCTGCATTTCTCCCTTGACATTGTTGGTGGTCTAAATCAGACTGAATCGGCAAAGAGAGGTCGGTTGTGGACCATTTTCCCGGCTTTCCACTGGATTCCGACTCCACTTCCTCTCCGCTGACCTTGGTCAGCCTGTAGCAACGCCCACCGAGGGGCACCACTTATGTTTCGCGGCAACTGCCCAACCCGACTGGATGAGAAGGGCCGTCTTAAGATCCCGGCTGATTTCAAGCATGAAATCGACCGCGCTTATGACAGCCAATTCTATCTGACCAGCCGGGACAAGAAGGTTATCGAACTGTATCCCCTCAAGGAGTGGGAACAGATCGAGGATCGCCTTGCGAAGCTGCCAACCTCAAACCTGGCGGTGCAGAAGTTCTTGAACATCACGAGCTTTTACGGCCAGAGCGTGAACATGGACCCGCAGGGCCGTCTGACCGTCAGCGACCGTCTGCGTGGCCTCTTCAACCTGAAGGGTGAAGTGGCCATCGTGGGCAAGCTGAATCGCATGGAGATTCGTCCGATGGACGAGTTCGCCGAGTACGTGAACGCGAATTCGATCAGCGACGAAGAGAACGACCAACTGTCGGACCTGGGTATTTAAGTGGCGGACGGCAGTTCGGAGTCCGCAAGCGATTCCAGCGCCCCAAGGGGCGTGCATGGTGGAGGCAGATTCAACCATGCGCCTGTTCTTTTTAATGAGGCAATTCACTTCCTGGCCATCCGGCGCGGGGGGACTTACGTGGATGCCACTCTCGGGTTGGGCGGGCACAGTTCGGCAATCGCCGCTGCGCTCGGCCGCGAGGGCCGGCTGATCGCATTCGATAAGGACCCTGTAGCGCTGGAAATGGCTCGCCAACGTCTGGCCGCCCCCGAAGGGCGCCAGGACGACTGGCCCGAGGTTGTGCTGCATCATGCGTCCTACGCCGAACTGGCGGAGCGCGTGGCTCCCGGCAGCGCAGACGGCGTACTGGCCGACCTTGGCGTCAGTTCGATGCAGTTGGACGATGCCAGCCGAGGATTCAGTTTTCAGGCGGACGGCCGACTCGATATGCGTATGAATCCCGAGTCGGAGTTGACCGCCGAACAAGTGGTAAACCAGTTCGGCGAGAGCGATCTCGCAGACCTGATTTACGAATTCGGTGAGGAGAGGAGGTCGCGGAGAATCGCCAGAGCAATTGTTCGGGCGCGGCCGGTAAGAACGACCGCTCATCTAGCACAAGTTGTATCGGCCGCGGCCCGGCCAATCCCTCATGCCAAAGGTAAAGGAAAAGGCAAAGGCATTCATCCCGCGACGCTGACTTTTCAAGCGATCCGGATTTTTGTAAATCGTGAACTGGAAGATTTAGACGCGCTGCTTGCCGCGGCGCCAAAAGTTGTAAAGCCGGGTGGAAGGCTGGTGGTCATCAGCTTTCACTCCCTGGAAGATCGCAGGGTGAAGGATGCCGTGCGGGATGGACATCGCGATGGAGTGTGGCTGGCGCTGAGTAAGAAGCCGGTGATCGCCACTCCGGAAGAGATGGATGAGAATCCGCGTTCGCGTTCCGCAAAATTGCGGGCCGCCGAGCGCATGGCGCCCGTTGTGGTGCGCGGCAATAGATAGAGTTTTGTAAATATTTGAAGTTTCTTTGCACGATGTGTGGAAAAAGCTGTGCATGCTGTGGAGAACTTTCAGGGCAGGGAGTAAAGATCATGGCGATCTGGGCAGCGGCGTTGCCGCAGAAAATCTATTCGCGTAAGCAGAACGCGACGATTGCGCCTCCGCGCCGTTACATGCCGGGCGCGCCGGAGATCTATTTCGACAAGGCGATTGATAACTCCCGCCTGGTGCGCACCCGTGACATTGAGCGGCGCAACGAGATGCGCGTCTTCTTCGCCAGCGTGGCGATCGTGTTCCTCGTTCTGTTGCTGGACGCCGGACAGCATTACCGCTCGCAGGTGTACGGCTACAGGATTGAAGAGGCGCGCGCGCAGTGCGATCAGTTGGCGGACGTCAATCGCACGCTCCGGCTGGAAGAGGCGACGCTGAAGAATCCCGAGCGCATTGATGCCCTGGCCGGGCAGATGGGGTTGGCGCGTCCGGCCGTGGGCCAGGTGCAGCAGATGGAAGCCTCGGGCAGCGATTCAAGCGTGCCGGTGATGGCGCGCGCGGGCAACATCAGCGTGGTCTCGGTTCCGAATTAAACCGACGGCCGCGGGATGCCGCAGCATGACGGGAGAGCCTGGAAAGACCCTGGGCGCTTTCCGTGCCCGGACCTCCGGCACGGTGGCGCCCGTTTTTCGTGCCGCTTCCGCCGGCGTACTCTAGAAAGATAAACTCCCGGTTTGGTGCGGGAGGCGTGGGTGCAAGCGATGGCGTCAGGCGGCAAAAACTCAGTCAATACGAAATGGCGCCTGTTTGGTTTTGGCGCGTTTCTGTTTGTCTGGGCGCTGCTCATTGTCGCTCGCCTGGTCTGGCTGCAGGTGGTGCAGTATCCCCACTGGTTGCAGAAGGCGCAGCACCAGCAGCAGCGCAGCGAGGATGTAGCACCGCAGCGCGGCATCATCTACGACCGCAACGGCCAGGAGTTGGCGATGACCGTTCCGGTGGACTCGGTTTTTGCCGTGCCCAGCGAAATTCCCGATCAAAAGAATGCGAGCATGTTGCTGGCCGCGCTCACCGGCGAAAACGCCGACGCCCTGCTGGAGCGCATGAAGACGCAGCACAATTTTGCCTGGGTGGCGCGCAAGGTGGATGCCGATACGGCCTCGCGCATTCGCGCCCTGAACCTGCGCGGCATCTACTTCCAGACGGAGCATAAGCGTTTCTATCCCAAGCGCCAGCTGGCGGCGCAGGTGCTCGGCTACGTTGGCATGGAAGACTCAGGCCTCGCCGGCATCGAACACCAGTACCAGGAAGAGCTGAATGGCGTGAAGGGGCGAATGCTCCTCACCTTGGACGCCCGGCGCAAGACGATCAACCACATCGAGCAGCCTCCCGAGCCGGGCTCGAACCTGGTGCTGACCATTGACGAAAAAATCCAGTACATTGCGGAGAAGGAACTTGCACAGGCCATGGAGGATACCCATGCCGCCAGCGGAACCGTCGTCGTGCAGAATCCGCGCACGGGTGAGATTCTGGCCCTGGCCAACGCGCCGACCTTTAATCCGAATATCTCGAAAGAAATCACGCAGGAGAAGCTGAAGAACCACGCCGTCAGTGATGTCTACGAGCCGGGTTCAGTCTTCAAGACCGTGACATTCTCATCGGCCTTCGAGGAGAAGGTCGCCACGCCGGAGGAGATCATCAACTGTGATCCCGGCTACGTGATGATTGGCGGCATCAAGATTCGCGACTCGCATCACATCGGCACCGTCACCATGGAGCGCGCCTACGCCGAATCCAGTGACGTGGGTGCCGTGCGCCTGGCCTTGCGCCTTGGCCCGGAGCGCTTTTACCGGCACATTCAGAGTTACGGCTTCGGCCAGCAGACAAACATCGAGCTGCCCGGCGAGACGCGCGGCCTGGTGCGGCGGCCGGAGCGCTGGGCGGCATCCTCCATCGGCTCCATGGCCATTGGGCAGGAGGTCGGTGTGACTCCCTTGCAGGTGGTCAGCATGATGTCGGCCATCGCCAATGACGGCGTTTACACTCCGCCGCGCATCGTCGCCGGCGTCACTCCGCCCAGCCAGGGGTATCAGCGCATCGAGTTTCATCCCGCGCAGCAGCATCGCGCCATCAGCTCCATGACGGCGGCTATCATGCGCCGCGCCACTGAGGAGGTCGTGCTCGACGGCACCGCCCGCCGCGCCATCCTCGATGGCTACACCTCGGCTGGCAAGACGGGTACGGCGGAGAAGGTTGATCCACGCACCCACGCCTACTCCAAGACCGACTACGTGGCCAGCTTCGTTGGCTTTGCTCCGGTCAACACACCGGCCATCACCATCGCCGTCATATTGGACACGCCTAAAGGCCTGCACCAGGGCGGACAGGTGAGCGCACCGGTCTTTAAGCGGGTGGCTGAGCAGGTGCTGGCCTACATGGGTGTGCCGCACGACGTGGAGCCGAAAAATAACTCGACACGCCGCCAACTGGTGGCCAGGGCCGCCGAGCGCGACGCCGAGGAGGCGCAGTCGAGCGGCGCACCCGTGTTGCCGGAGTTTGCCTCCACGGCCATGCCTGTTGCGCAGGCCGCGCCGGCCGCCATGCCGCAGCCGGCGCCGGGCGCAGCCAGGCCGCAACCTGCGCCCGCCTTGCCCATGGCGCAGCATCTGCCGCCACCGGCCGCCCCACAACCTCCGTCACACCCCGGCAGCGTGGTACTCGATGTGGGAGCGGGTTCCACGGTACCATCGTTCATGGGCCTTTCCATGCGCGCCGCCGTGGAGGCGGCCCATCGCGCGGGATATGAGTTGCAGGTGGTAGGCAGTGGCGTGGCGCGTGAGCAGCGACCAGCGCCGGGATCGCATCTGCCGCAGGGATCGCGGATTGCCGTGCGCTTTGCCCGCTGAGGCCGTTGGGACAACGCTTTGCCGGAGAGAAAGCTGGATGAACTTCCTGGAAATATTGGACGGTGCCGAAGTATTGCTGCAGCAGGGCGACTGCGCGGTCAAGGGTCTGGACTACGACTCGCGCCGCACAAAGCCCGGCTGGGTGTTTGTCGCCATGCGTGGCGGAAGCACAGACGGCAACCGTTACATTGACACGGCCATCCAATCCGGCGCTGTTGCGGTTGTCACCGACTCCGCCGAACAGTTGCCGCGCGATGGAGTTGCCTGGGCGGTGGTGCCGCACGGACGCCGCGCGCTGGCCCGCCTGAGCGCCAATTTCTACAAGCATCCTGGTGAACGCCTGCGCGTCACCGGCATTACGGGCACCAACGGCAAGACGACGACCACATTTATCCTTGAGGCCATCCTGAAGGCCGCCGCCCGCAAGAACGCGCTCATCGGAACCGTGGAGTATCATCTGCCGGGCGAGGTCATCGCCGCGCCGCACACCACGCCGGAGTCGCTTGAGCTCAATCAGCTCTTCGCGCGCGCGCTTTCGAATGGCGCCACCGAGGCCGTCATGGAGGTCAGCAGTCACGCTCTCGACCAGGGCCGTGTCTTCGGCATCCCCTTTGACGTTGCCGTCTTCAGCAACCTCACGCAGGATCACCTCGACTACCACGCGACCATGGAAGACTACTTCGCCGCCAAGCGCATTCTCTTTGAAGGTTGCGGCACCGAGCCGCCGCGCTGCGCCATCGTCAACATTGACGACGAACTTGGCCGCAAGCTGGCAGAGTTCTCCAAGAGGCGCTCGCAGGTCTTTACCTACGGCGTCGAGGCCGGAGACTTCCATGCCGAAGCCCTGGAGATGACGCCGCAGGGCAACCGCTTTACCCTCACGACGCCGGATGGCCCCATCGTGCTGCGCTCGCCGCTCGTTGGCCGCGTCAACGTCTACAACGTGATTGCCGCCTGCGCCGCCGCTTACGCGCGCGGCTGCACCGCTGCGCAGATCGCCGATGGCATCGCCCGCATGGAGCGTGTGCCCGGCCGCTTTGAGCGCGTGGACGAGGGCCAGCCCTTTGCCGTTGTGGTGGACTACGCCCACACGGATGACGCTCTGCGTAACCTGACGCGGCTGGCGCGAGACTTCGCCACGCGCAGCCAGGGCCGGGTCATCACTCTCTTCGGCTGTGGCGGAGATCGCGACCGCGCCAAGCGTCCCAAAATGGCTCGCGCCGCCGGTGAGGGAAGCGACTTCGTGGTGCTCACCTCGGACAATCCGCGCAGCGAGGATCCCGTGGCCATCATCGGCGAAAGCCTGCCGGCACTCACCGAGACTGGCGTGCGTTTTGTCACCGAGCCCGATCGCCGCAAGGCCGTCGCGCTGGCGTTGGCAGAAGCAAAATCCGGAGACATCATTCTGCTTGCTGGCAAAGGTCACGAGCGCGTGCAGATTACCCGCGCCGGCGAGTCTCCCTTTGACGATCACCAGGTTGCCACCGAGGAGTTGAATCGCCTCGGTTACCATCGTGGAGGGCCAGGCCGATGAAATTCTCATTGGGCAGGATCGCCGAATTCGTGCAGGGGCAGGGCGACGTTGAATCGGCCGTCATCGCCCAGGGCTACTCCATTGACACACGCACTCTGCTTCCCGGCGAGCTCTTCTTCGCCATCCGCGGCGAGCGTCTGGATGGCCATGATTACGTGGAGACCGCGCTCAAGGCCGGCGCCACTGCGGCCGTCGTCGAAGCCAGTCAGGTTGCGCGCTGGCCGGGGGCAGCGCTCATCGCCGTCAAGGATACAACCGTCGCCCTGCAACATCTGGGCGCGGCGGCGCGGCGCGTCTGGGGCAAAAAGCTGATCGCCGTCACCGGTTCGGCCGGCAAGACGACCACAAAGGAATGTATCGCTCACCTGCTTGGCGTGCGCTACCGGGTGTTGAAGTCCCTGGGCAATTTGAACAACCACTTCGGCCTGCCCATGCAGCTGCTGCGTCTGGAGCAGGAGCACGACCTCGCCATCATCGAGATGGGCATGTCGCACGCGGGAGAGATTACGCGCCTTGCGCAGATTGCCGCTCCGGACGAAGGCGTGGTCACCAACGTCGGCCTTGCGCATCTGGAAAGTTTCGCTTCGCAGGATGGAATCGCCCGCGCCAAGTACGAGCTCATCGAGTCTCTGCCTGCCGGGGGCCACGCCTACCTCAACGCCGACGATCCTTACGTCTCGCAGTTTGGCCGCGACTTCCACGGCCGTGTCACCTTGTATGGCGTCACGCATCCGGCGGAGTGGCGTGCCGAGCAGATTGTGGAGCGCGGCGTACTGGGTTCTGACTTTGTATTGCACGGGCCGCAGGGCCAGATTCCGGCGCACCTGCCATTGCCTGGCCGCCACAACGTGATGAACGCACTGGCCGGAGTGGCCGTCGCCTGGGCGCACGGCGTCACCTTGGAAGAATGTGCGGCTGCACTGGCCACCCTGAGCCCCGGAGACAAGCGTGGTGAGGTGCTGGAAGTCGAAGGCGCCATACTGGTCAACGATTGCTACAATTCCAATCCGCAGGCATTGGACAGCATGGTTTGCGCCTTGGGGAATACGCCCGCCACGCGCCGCATCGTACTGGCCGGAGAGATGCTGGAGCTTGGTCCGGAGGCCGCGCGCCTGCACCATCAGTGCGGAAGCAACATGGCGCAGCACGGCGTCAGCATCGTCATCGGCGTGCGCGGCAATGCCACGCACATCGTCGAGGGAGCACGCCAGGCCGGTGTGGCCTCGGAGTTTGTGGATACCCCCGAGGATGCTGGGCGCTGGTTGGCCCTCAACCTCCGTGCGGGAGACGTAGTTCTGCTCAAGGGCTCGCGTGGCGTGGGCCTGGAGCGCGCGCTTGTGGCCTTTGCCGCCGAGCGCGGAAAGTAGTTTATCCGGCGGGGCGCAAGCCGCGCACAGAACGAGGTTCCTTTTGCTCTACTGGCTGCTTTACGAATACATATTCCGGCACTTCAACCTCGGACCGTTCCGCATCTTCCGGTACCTTACCTTTCGTACGGCCTTTGCCAGCCTGACGGCGATGTTCATGGCGCTCATCATCGGCCCGGCGGTCATCCGCCGCCTGCGCGAGTTCCAGATCGGCCAGTACATCCGCGAAGAGGGCCCGCGCTCGCACCAGAAGAAGGCTGGCACGCCCACCATGGGCGGCCTTCTGATTGTCGTCTCCATTGTGCTGCCCACGCTGCTCTGGGCGGACCTGGGCAATCCCTTCATCTGGCTGGTGGTCTTGTCCACGCTCTCCTTCGGAGCCATCGGCTTTGCCGACGATTATCTCAAGGTGGTTCACAAGCAAAACCTTGGCTTGAACGGCCGCAGCAAGCTGATGCTGCAAACCCTTGTGGCCTTCATCATCGCCGTCATCCTCATCCTCCTCCAGGCTGAGGGGCAGTACTCCACGCACTTGATTGTGCCGTTCTTCAAACGCTTTCATCCGGACCTCGTCGTAGGCGCGCTTTATCACATTCCGCATATGTGGCCCATTGCGTTTCTCCCGTTCATCATCTTCGTGATCTTTGTGCTGGTGGGTTCCACCAACGCGGTCAACCTCACAGATGGTCTGGACGGACTGGCCATCGGCTGCACTCTGATCGCCGCCGGAGCCTTGACGGTACTTACTTACGTCAGCGGCCACGCCGTCTTTTCCGACTATCTTGAGTTGCAGAAGATGCCGCAGGTTGGCGAGCTGACCATCTTCTGCGGAGCCATGATGGGCGCCTCCATCGGCTTCCTCTGGTACAACACCTACCCGGCCGAGGTCTTCATGGGAGACGTGGGCTCGCTCGCCCTGGGTGGCGCCATCGGCACGGTGGCGGTCATCATCAAGCAGGAGCTTTTGCTGCCCTTCATCGGCGGCATCTTTGTCCTGGAGGCCCTGTCGGTCATCATTCAAGTGGGTTCGTTCAAGCTGCGTGGCAAACGCGTCTTCCTCATGGCCCCGCTGCATCATCACTTTGAGCAACTGGGCTGGTCGGAATCCAAGGTCATCGTGCGCTTCTGGATTGGCTCGCTGATCTTTGCGCTCTTTGCCCTCACCACCCTCAAGTTGCGGTAACTTACTAATAGGCCTCATGCCGGCGGAGACAATTGCGATGGACGTAAAGGGCAAAAGGGTACTGGTGGTTGGCCTGGGCAAGTCGGGCGTGGCGTCGGCGCTCTTTCTGGAGTCCCGTGGCGCGCGTGTCACCGTGAGCGACGCCAAGAGCGAAGACCAGTTGCGCAATGAGATTCCTGCGCTGCTCGACCGCGGCATCACCGTCGAGACCGGCAAGCACGGAGAGCGCACCTTCCGCGATCAGGATCTGATTGTCGTCAGTCCCGGCGTGCCGCAGGATGTCCCTCCGCTGCAACATGCGCGCCGCCTCGGCATTCCCGTCATCGGTGAAATCGAGTTGACCGCGCGCTTCCTCCGCGGACACATCGTGGCCATCACCGGCTCCAACGGCAAGACCACCACCACCACGCTTACCGGCGAGGTCATTGCCAGCGGCGGACGCCAGACCCTGGTGGGCGGCAACATCGGCACCCCGGCCATCACATTTGTCGAGCACTCTTCGGCCGAGACCTGGGTGGTTCTGGAGATCAGCAGCTTCCAACTCGAATCCATTGAGAGCTTTCGCCCGCACATCTCTGCCATCCTCAACGTAACGCCGGATCACCTCGACCGTCACGGCTCCATGGAGAACTACGTCGCGGCCAAGCGCCGCATTTTCGAGAATCAGACTGTCGAAGATTACGCCATTCTTAACGCCGACAACTCCATCACCCGCTCCATGGCCGAAGGGTTAAAGCCGCAGGTGCTCTGGTTCAGCCGCCTCGGTGAGGTCGAGCGTGGAGCCTTTGTGCGCGATGGAAAGATTTTCTTCCGCAATGGCCGCCTCACGGAGATACTGCCTCTCTCGGAGATCGCGCTCAAGGGCGCGCATAACGTGGAGAACGTCCTTGCCGCAGTTGCCATCGGCATGGCCGCAGGAGTGGAGCCGGCCGCCATTCGCCGCGCCGTAAAGGACTTCCGCGCCGTTGAGCACCGCCTGGAGTACGTGGACACCTTGCGTGGCGTGCAGTATTTCAATGACTCCAAGGCCACCAACGTGGACGCCACAATCAAGGCTCTGCAATCCTTCCCGGCCAACATTCATCTCATCCTCGGCGGCAAGGACAAGGGCAGCGACTACACCGAGCTGAACCCTCTGCTCGCCGAGCGCGTCAAGCGTGTCTACACCATCGGAGCCGCTGCTGCCAAAATCGAATCGCAAATCGGCTCCACCGTGCCCATCACTAGTGCACAGACCTTGGAGGCCGCGGTGCGCAAGGCGGCCGACCTGGCCGTGGAAGGCGACATCGTGTTGCTGGCTCCGGCCTGCGCCAGCTTTGACCAGTTTGTCAGCTACGAGGAGCGCGGACGAATCTTCAAGTCGCTGGTGCAGTCGCTGGCGGCCCTGCACTCGGCCTCGCCCGGAGGAGTTCGCTAGTGGCCAAGCACAGCAGCACCGACCGCTGGATCTTCAGCGTGACCATGCTGCTGGTCTTCGCCGGACTGGCCATGGTCTTCAGCGCCTCGGCCATCGTGGCCAAAACGCGCTTCGGCTCGGAGACCACATTCCTGCGCCATCAGATTCTCTACGCCGTCATCGGCCTCGGAGCCATGCTGGCCCTCATGCGTTTTGACTACCGCAAACTGAACCGCCAGGCGCTGAGCTTCGCTGTTCTCGGCGGCACCTGCCTCCTTCTGGTGGCCGTTTTCTTTCTGGACCGCTCGCACAACACGCATCGCTGGTTCAAGCTCGGCTTCATTTCCTTTCAGCCCTCTGAGCTGGCCAAGCCCGCCATCATCCTCTTCATGGCGCAGTTCTTGTCCACTCGCCTCAAGGCCATCACGGACTGGCGTCACACCCTGATTCCCGCCGTCGCGCCCACTCTGCTCTTCTGCGTGCTCATCGTGGCGCAGCCTGACCTCGGCACCTCCATGACCTGCGCCTTCATCACGGCTGCCATCCTCTGCATCTGCGGCATGGAGTGGAAGTACTTTGCCTACGCGGTGTTGTTCTCCATCCCGCCGCTGTATTTTCTGCTCTTCCGCACGGCGTGGCGTCTGCGTCGCCTCATGGCCTTCTGGGATCCCACGCGCGATCCCCAGGGCGCGGGCTTCCACATCCTGCAATCGCTCATCGCCGTCGGCACCGGAGGACTCCAGGGGCAGGGCTTCATGGAGGGCAAGCAGAAGCTCTTCTACCTGCCGGAGCAGCACACCGACTTCATCTTCGCCGTCATCAGCGAAGAGCTAGGCCTCATTGGCTCCGTGCTCTTCGTCGTGGCCTTCAGCGTCTTCTGCTATCGTGGCTTGCGCGCGGCCTGGAACACACGCGATCCCTTTGCCCGGCTGCTCGCCGTCGGCATCACGGCCATGATCGGCATTCAGGCTTTCTTCAACATCAGCGTGGTACTGGGACTTCTTCCCACCAAGGGCATCCCGCTGCCCCTGGTCAGCTACGGAGGCTCATCGCTGATTGTCAGCTTGGCTAGCATAGGTGTGCTGCTCAACATCACGCAGCAGACGGATTAACGATGAGGATTCTACTGGCAGGCGGAGGCACGGGCGGTCATGTCATACCGGCCCTGGCCGTGGCCGAAGAGCTGCGCGCAGCCGGCCACCAGGTGGCCTTCATGGGCTCTGCGCGTGGCCTGGAGACGCGCCTCGTCCCCGACGCCGGCTTTCCCCTGCATCTCGTCCACATCGGCCAACTCAACCGTGTCAGCCTGGCCACGCGCCTGCGCACGCTCGTGGGATTACCACTCGCGGTCATCTCGGCCATGCGCATCCTGCGTGAGTTCCGCGCCCAGGTGGTCATCGGCGTGGGCGGTTATGCGGCCGGACCGGCCACCATGGC
>Ga0181519_10002728_pt1 | contig 14783 bp, 12 predicted proteins | sample PEATcosm2014_Bin_26_FD_121102 | JGI IMG/M metagenome (GOLD analysis project Ga0181519, IMG submission 121102) | Peatland microbial communities from MTU Mesocosm Facility, Houghton, MI, USA - PEATcosm2014_Bin02_10_metaG | ecosystem: Environmental > Terrestrial > Soil > Wetlands > Peat | place...
GCCGATTTCGACACGACGCCCTCGGCCATGCGCTGGATTCTGGAAATCCACCTGCGTGATCCGCAACAACGCTTCGGGGCGTTCTTCGAAGACATGTTGCTCGACGACACGGACTACTGATCCAGGCGCGATGTCCATGCGTGACGTCCAGACCGTTGTCGCATACGCACCACGCGTAGCGACGACGGTGCGAGCGGCGTGCCGTCCCCGGAGACTTGTTTGCTATACTGCGAACGATTCTCATTTGCAAAACGGTGCCTGAGCCTTTCGGCCACACCTGGCCCGGGGACAGGAGGGGCGCATGCCCGCCGACGACACGTTGCCCACGCTGCCGTGCGACACCACGCTGCGGGGGCTCTACACCGACCATCACGGCTGGCTGCATGGCTGGCTGCACCGCAAGACCGGCTGCTCGCACCGCGCGGCCGATCTCGCGCACGACACGTTCGTGCGTCTGCTCGAGCGCGATCCGCCGCGCATGCTGGCGTCGCCACGCGCTTTCCTGACTACCGTCGCGCAACGCGTTCTCTATAACGACTGCCGTCGCCAGCAGATCGAGCGCGCTTATCTCGACGCCCTCGCGCAACAGCCGGAGGCGCTCGCGCCGTCTGCCGAAGAACGCGCCATCGTGCTCGAGACGCTGCTCGAGATCGACCGCTGTCTCGATGGTCTGCCCGCGCTCGTCAAACGCGCCTTCCTGCTGGCACAGCTCGACGGGCTGACGCACCTCGAGATCGCCGCCGAACTCGGCATTTCGCTCGCGACGGTGAAACGCCATCTCGTGCGCGCCGGCACACAGTGCTTCTTCGCGATGGGCGCCGCATGACGCGCACGTCCGCATCCTCGTCCTCGTCTCCTTCGCCCGTCGGCGGTTTCGACGCGGCTATCGCGCAGCAGGCCGTCGAATGGTGGGTGTCGCTGGGCAGCGGCAACGTCACCGACACGCTGCGCGCTGCCTGCGTCCGCTGGCGCGAAGCCCATCCCGAACATGAACGCGCGTGGCGGCACATTGAAAAGGCTGACGAGCGCATGCGGCATGTGTCCGGCACGCTCGGTGCGGCGCTCGCGCAGGCCGCGCTTCAGGCACCGCGTTCGCGCGGGCGTCGCATGGCGGTGAAGGCCATCGCCGGGGCGCTGTTCATGGGCACCGGCGCTTGGGTGGCGAGCGATCCGCTGGCTGTCCAATGGCTGCGGGCCGATGCGCGCACCGGGGTGGGGGAGCGTCGTACGCTGCGTCTGGCAGACGGCACGACGCTCGTGCTCAACACCCGCAGCGCCGTGCGCCTGTCAATGCAGGGGAATGTGCGACGCATCGCGCTCATCGACGGCGAAATCATGGTCACGACCGGCAAGGACGCCGGGCACGTGCCCCCCAGACCGCTGATCGTGGTCACGGCGCAGGCGACGCTGCAACCGATGGGCACGCGCTTCGTGGTGCGTCAGGCCGCGCAGGGAAGCGATGGCGGATCGGTGCAGGTATTCGAAGGCGCGGTGCGTGTGACGCCCAATACGACGGGGCGTGACGCGGACGGCGCGCGGATCGTCCATGCCGGGGAGCAGACGCAGTTCACGTCGCGGGATGTCGCGCCTGTGACACCGCTTGCGGAGGGGGACGGGGCGTGGGCCGACGGTATGTTCGTCGCCGTCGACATGCGCCTCGACGCGTTTCTGGCCGAGCTGTCGCGCTATCGGCGCGGTTACGTGCGTTGCGACCCGGGCGTGGCGGCGTTACGGGTGTCCGGCACGTATCCGCTGGGCGATACGGACGCGATTCTCGCCGTGTTGCCGCACGCGCTGCCGGTCTCGGTGGCGTCGGTCACGCGCTACTGGGTGACGATCGGCCCGCGCGGCTGAAGCGTCTTTCGCCATCTCATCAAATTTTTGTCCGGTCAGTGAGCTGTTTCGTCGGTCTCGCGTGACAAGGGAAGTGAAACCTTCTCTCCATTGCCTGAACGAGATCTCACATCATGGCCGTTGCTTCACCCGATTTCCCGCGCGCCGCTCGCCGTCATGGCTTGCACGCCTGCTCCGCTTTGCGTCGCCGCAGCGTCTGCGTTGCCGTGGCGGTCACGTTCGCGTCAACGCTGTACGCCAACGCCGCACACGCGCAGACGGCCAGCGCGCCGGACGCGTCCGCGAAGACCAGTTCCGCTGCCGTCACCCGCATCTACGCCATTCCCGCCGGGTCGCTCGACAGCGTGCTCACGCGCTTCGGCCGTGAAGCCGGCATTCTCCTGACATACACACCCGCGCTCACGGCAGGGCGTCAAAGCCCCGGCGTGCAGGGCCGCTTCGACGTGCCGGGTGCCTTCGGTCAATTGCTGGCGGGCACCGGGTTGAACGTATCGCCGCAAGGGGCCGGTTACACGCTGCTGCCGCAGGGAGCGCCGGTCGCTGCCGCGCTCGCTTCGGGGACTGGCGCGGGCGATGTGGCATTGCCGGCGACACATGTTCAGGCGCAGGCGTGGTCCGATGCGTATCGCCAGCCGGTAGACGCCAACGTGTCGCGCTCGGACGCCCCCATCCTCGACATTCCGCAGGTCATCAATGTGGTGCCGCATCAGGTGCTGGCCGATCAGCGTGCCCGCACGCTCGATGACGCGCTGATCAACGTGAGCGGCATCGTGCAGGGCAATACGCTGGCGGGCACGCAGGACACGCTGCTCAAACGTGGCTTTGGCGGCAACCGCGACGGCTCGATCATGCACAACGGCATGCCGCTCGTGCAGGGGCGCGGATTCAATGCGAACGCCGATTCCGTCGAGGTGCTCAAAGGGCCGACGTCGCTGCTCTACGGGATCATGGATCCGGGCGGCGTCATCAACGTGGTGAGCAAGCGCCCGCTGCTCAAGCCCTACACGGCCGTGAGCGTGGCCGGCACGACCTACGGGCACGGCAAGAACGGTGTGGAAGAAACGCTCGACACGACCGGTCCCATCGGCGACAGCGCTCTGGCGTACCGCCTGGTCGTCGACCAGAACAACCAGCAGTACTGGCGCAACTTCGGCGCGCAGCGCGAGACGCTGGTCGCGCCGACGCTGGCGTATTACGGACGCGACACGCAGGTGGTGCTCTCGTACGAGTACCGCAATTTCCTGACGCCGTTCGATCGCGGCACCGTCATCGATCCGAGCACGAACAAGCCGCTGGCCATCTCGGCGCGCGAACGTCTGGATGACGTGCACAACGAGATGACGGGGCAATCGCATCTGGCGCAGATCACCGTCGATCATCAGTTCAATCCCGACTGGAAGGCGCACTTCGGCTACAGCTACAACACCGAGACCTATGACGCCGGGCAACTGCGCGTGAACGGCATCAACACTCAGACCGGGGTCATCTCGCGAAGCAACGACGGCACGCGCGGTTCGGACAGCACGGACAGTTACGGCATTGCCTATCTCGACGGCAAGGTGCATCTGGCGGGCATGCGCCACGATCTGCAATTCGGGGGCGACTGGGAGTACCGGCGCATCTATCGTCGCGATCTGATCCGGCAGACGGCGAAATGCACGTTCAGCTATCTGAATCCGGTGTACGGCTGCGAGGTGATCCCGACGACCGTCTCGGCCAGCGACAGCGATCAGACCGATACGCTGCACGATGCGTCGGTCTTCTTCCAGGACGCCATCCACGTCACCGATCGCTGGATTGTCGTGGCGGGTGTGCGTCTGCTGACTTACAGTCAGTTGGCGGGCAAGGGGCGGCCGTTCCAGGTCAATACGAACATCAGCGATTCGAAGTGGCTGCCGCGCGCGGGCGTCGTCTACAAGGCGACGGATTATCTGTCGCTGTACGGCAGCTATTCGGAGTCGCTCAAACCAACGTCGACGATCGCGCCGCTGTCGTCCGGCGTGGTGATCGGCTCGAACATCGCGCCGGAGCATGCCAAGTCGTATGAAGTCGGTGCGAAGCTCGATATGCCGAACGGGCTGAGCGGCACGCTGGCGCTTTTCAACATCGACAAGCGCAATGTGCTGGTGTCGCAGTTCAACGACGCCACCAAGGCGATCGACTGGCGGACCTCGGGCGCGGCGCGCTCGCGTGGCGTCGAGCTGGATGTGTCGGGCCGTATCGGGCAGCGCTGGAACGTGATCGCGAGCTACGCGTTCATCGACGCGAAGACCACCGACGATCCGCTCTACACCGGGAATACGCTGGCGAACGTGGCGCGTCACACGGCGTCGCTGGCCGGTGTGTACGACTGGGGCCCCGTGCTGGGTGACGGCAGCGGCAACCTGCGCCTCGGCGCGGTCGGGCGATATATCGGGTCACGTCCGGGGGACTCGGCCAACAGCTTCACGCTGCCGGCGTACTTCGTTGCCGACGTGTTCGCCGCGTACGACACGAAGATCGGCCGTCACCCGGTGCTCTATCAGTTGAACATCAAGAACGTGTTCAACAAGACCTACTACCCGTCGAGCGCGAGTCAGTATTTCGTCTCGATTGGCGATGCCCGCTCCGCCACGCTGTCGGCAACGTTCGAGTTCTGAGCGGGGGTTGCCGTCCTCCGGCCGGGTGACGTTGAGGTTGTCGCGTCACGCAGCGCTTTCCATTCCAGACGGTCATAAGAACGGGCCGTGTATCCCGTCCGACGCGGCCGTCAGTTTCGACAGGAAGCGCTCGCACCGGGCGATTTCGGCAAGTGCGACGAACTCGTCCGGCTGGTGGGCCTGAGCGATGCTCCCGGGGCCGCAAACGATCGTCGGAATGCCCGCGCGCTGGAAGAAACCGGCTTCGGTCCCATACGACACCTTGCGCGCGGGCGTGTCCGGGACCAGCGCGCGCATCAGGCGTACCAGGGGCTGGGTTTCGTCGGCCTGCATCGACGGTGGCGCCGCGATTTTCGTGAACCGGATCGTTGCCTGGGGATGCACGCGTTGCATTTCCGGAACGAGCGTCTGGGCGGCGTAAGCCTCGATCCGGGCGAAGATCGCGTCTGCATTCACACCCGGAAGGTTACGGTACTCGAAGACGAACTCGCAGTCGGCCGGCACAGTGTTCAGGGCGATGCCGCCTTTTATCGTGCCGGTCTGTGCGGAACTGAACGGTACGTCGAAGCCCTCATCATAGGGGCCGTGCGCCGCAAAGGCGTTTGCCAGGTCGCGAATGTGGCAGATCACACGCGCGGCGTACTCGATGGCATTGACGCCCGAGGGTGCGAGCGACGAGTGCATGGCATGCCCTTGCACGCAGCAGCGGTAGATGTTGATGCCCTTGTGCGCAACGATCACCTGCATGCCGGTCGGTTCACCGACGATACAGCCTTGCGGACGAATGCCGCGACGGGCCATGGCCGCGAGCATCGGGGAAACGCCGAGGCAGCCGACCTCTTCGTCGTAGGTGAACGCGAGATGGATCGGCGCCCCCGGCGGTGCATCGCACCACGCGGGCACCCGACTCATGACCGCGCCGATGAAGCCTTTCATGTCGCAAGCCCCGCGGCCATACAGCCGGCCGTCACGCAATTCAGGCGAGAAAGGCGGACTCTGCCAATGCTGAGCATCGACCGGTACGACATCGGTATGCCCGGAAAGCACGACGCCGCCCTGTGTGTTGCCGTCGCGCCCGGGCAATGTGGCGAAAAGATTGGCTTTCGCGCCGCTGCCGTCGTAGTCGAGCCACGCATCGATGCCCTGTGCGCGCAGGGTGTCGCGTAGAAGTTCGATCAGCCCGAGATTGGATTGGCGGCTCGTCGTGTCGATGGCGATAAGTCGTGAAATCCAGTCGATGGCGGCCGTCGAGGCCGCCGGCGTCTCTTCGTCCGTCTCGGGTGTGAGCGCAGACGCCAAATGGGGGAGGTGCGTATGCATGAGGGGTCCTCGCACACTAGTCAAATCAGGACAGCGCGGCACGGGCCGTTTCGCGTGATAGCCGGGTCGCGACGAGGCTCGCAACCGCGCCAGCCGCGATGTACCACGTGGGCGAGAGCGGATTGCCCGTCATTCCGATCAGCCAGGTCGCGACGAAGGGGGCGAAACCGCCGAAAATCGTGACTGAGACGTTGTAACTGAGCGAGATGCATGTGGTGCGCACCGCGCCGGGGTATAGCTCGGCCTGCCAGGCGGGCGCCGGGCCGGTCATCATGGCCATGAAGGCGGCGAGCAGGCACAACGCGCCGATGACCGGCAGGGGATGTGCGTGTGCGGACATAAAGGCGAAGAGCGGGTACGTGCCGAACAGCACGCACAGCGCGCCTGCACTCATCAACGGGCGCCGGCCCCATCGGTCGGACAGGTGCCCCATGACGGGCGAGAGCATCATGAAGCACGCGATCTGGAGACTGGCGGCGATCAGTGCTTCGCTGGCGGGCAGGCCCAGCGTGCGGGTCAGATAGATCGGCATGTACACGAGGTAGAGATAGTTCGTGACAGTCCAGCCAATGGTGAACAGACTCCCGATGCCGAGGTTGCGGCGGTGCTTGCGAAGTGCTGTGCCGATCGGGGACGTCGAGATGACGGGCCCACTCGGCCGGACATTTGCCGGGACCGAGGTGCGCGGCGACTCGTCGATATTTCTCCGCAGCCAGAAGCCGAAGACGCCAATGACGAACGCTCCCAGCACGAAGGGAACGCGCCAGCCCCAGTCGTTCAGAGACTGGGCCGGCATGAGCCAGGTCATGGCCCCGGCGCTGAGCGAACCGAGCAGCAGGGCCACAGCGAGGCTGGCCTGTTGCCAACTGCCGTACAGGCCACGCCGGTGCCGCGGTGCATATTCGACGATGAAGCTGGTAGCCCCGCCCCATTCGCCGCCCGAAGCGAAGCCTTGCAGGATGCGCGCGATCACGATCGTCAAAGACGCGGCCACCCCGGCGGTGTCGAAGCCGGGTGTCAGTCCGATCATCGCTGTGCCGATTGCCATGAGCAGAATCACGACGAGCAGCGAGGCCTTGCGTCCGGCACGATCCCCATAAGCGCCCAGAATGGCCGCGCCCAGCGGACGCGCCACGAAGCCGACGCCGAATGTGGCGGTCGCGACCAGGAACGAGGTGGCTTCACTCGCCGCCGGAAAGAAGTGATGGGCGATCTGCGGGGAGAAGTAGGCGTACAACACGAAGTCGTACCACTCCAGGATATTGCCGAGCGACGCGGCGACAACGGCGCGTCTGGCCTGCGTGGGCGCGACGGTCGTCGCGGCGCTGTTAGCCCGGTAGTCATGCGTTTGCAACGGGTTCGAGTTCATGAGCAACCTAGGAAAGAGAAGGGAACATGCGCGCCGGGGCACCCGCCATCCGGCGTTCGCCATGTTCGCTACGTTCGCCATGTTCGCCATGTTCGCCACGTTCGCCACGTTCGGGGCGGCGCTATCGGTAACGCGTAAGGAGCTAAGCGCGAACGCTTAGCGGCGCATTGCGCGGAAGGCGTCGATGACGCGATCGAGATCGGCGTCCGTGAGTGCAAGCGACACTTGAAGTCGCAGTCTCGCGGCGCCTTCGGGAACGACGGGGTAAGAGAACGCCTGCGCCAGAACGCCGCGCTCTGCGAGTGCGGCAGAGGCGGTCGTTGCAAGCGCCGCGTCGCCGAAGATCACGGGCACGATCGGATGATCGCCGGGAAGGACGTCGAAGCCCGCCTGCGTCAGGCCTCGACGCAGGTACGCGCTCATGGCGCCCAGTCGCGCGAAGTCGATCTCGCCGCCTTCGATCAGGTCGAGCGCCCGGACGGCGGCTGCCGCAATCGCAGGCATTAGCGCATTGGAAAACAGATAGGGTCGGCCGGCCTGACGCAAGGTATCGACGATGGCGCTGGGTGCTGCGACAAATCCACCGGCCGCCCCGCCCAGCGCTTTCCCCAATGTGCCCACGTGTACGTCGACGGCCGACATTTGTCCCTGTACCTCGGCGGTGCCACGGCCGGAGGCGCCGATCACACCGATGCCATGCGAGTCGTCCACAATGAGCAACGCCTTTCGTTCGCGGCACAACACGCCGAGGGCGCCTAACGGGGCCTGCGTGCCGTCCATGGAAAACACGCCATCGGTGACCAGCAGCCGTGTCGCTGCTTCACCGGCTTCGTCGAAGGCGCGGGCGGCGGCGCTGGCGTCGCGGTGGGCATAGCGGAACCGGGCGGCTTTGCTCAGACGTATGCCATCGATGATGCTTGCGTGGTTCAGTGTGTCGGACAGCACGGCGTCGTTTTCGTCCAGCAACGCTTCGAACAGGGCGCCATTGGCATCGAAAGCCGAGGGGAACAGGGCGCAGGCCTCGGCCCCGAGAAACGCGGCGAGCCGGCGCTCCAGTTCCCAGTGCAGGGCATGTGTGCCGCTGATGAAGCGGACCGAGGCCATGCCGAGCCCATAGCGGTCGATGGCCTCGCGTGCGGCGTCGACAATGCGCGGATCGTTAGCGAGTCCGAGGTAGTTGTTGGCGCACAGGTTGAGATAGGCGCGCGTTGCACCCCCCGGTGCGGCGCGCGCCCTGACATGGCCGCCCTGTGCGGATTCGATCGCGACTTCGTGCTTGATCGCATGTCGCGCCGCCAGCGCGTGGCAACGTGCATCGAGCCGCGACCGGAGGGTCTCACTGAGCATGATTCGCCTCGTCGTAGTCGACCGTCAAGGTCCAGGCCGGATCGTCGTGCCACTCCCAATAAGTGCGGAAGATCGTTTGCGTCAGGTCGCCTGGCGCACCGTTGCCGACGCGCACGCCGTTCAGGCGCGTGACCGGCATGATGCCCCCGGCGGTGGAGGTGATGAAAATCTCATCGGCGTGCCGCAACTGGTCTTCGCTGACGTTGCCCGAATGCACGGCAATGCCGAGCCGCTCGGCGATGTCGAACACGGTGCGGCGCGTAATGCCATGCAGCACGCCGTGCTCGGGGGTATACAGCGCGCCGTGACGCACGACGAAGATATTGAAGCCGGGGCCTTCGGCGACGTTGCCGTTCATGTCCTTGATGACGACGGTTTCCGCCCCGGCGTCGAACCCCTGGAACTGGGCCGTAACAAGATCGAGCCAGTGGTAGTTCTTGACCTGCGGATCGACCGACTCGGGCGGGATGCGGCGCACGGTATCGATCAGATGTAGGTGAAGGCCTTCCTTAAGCTGGCGGGCATTGGCGACCGATCCGTAGGGCACGGCGAACGCGACGAATTGGTTCGCTGCGTCGCGCGGGTCGCGGCTGAAGGTAGGCGAGAGGCCGCGCGTGCAGAGCATCTCGACGTACGCGTTACGCAGTCCCGCGCGTCTGACACACTCGACGAGAATATGGCGAAGTTCATCGTCGCTGTACTTAACGGACAGGCGCAGCCTTTCCAGCGAGCGCCGGAAGCGCGCGATATGCAGATCCAGCCGGAAGAACTTGCCATTCCATACGTGAACGGTGTCGTAGGTGACGTCGGAGTGCAGCAGTCCCCAGTCGAGGACGGAGATACGGGCTTCCGACATGGGCAGGTACTGGCCGGCCATGTAGGCGGTGCCGGTGGGGTAGGTCAGGCCGTCGATGCGGCCGACGTCGGGTTGGGTCATCGTGTCGCTCATTACGATTGGGGGAAGTATTCGACCTGAGCGGCAAATGCCGATCGGTTCGTTTCAAAAACACTACGGTGGACGAAGGCGTTCTCACCCACGGCGCGGTCGAACGACAGCTTGCCGTCGAGATGGTCGATTTCGTGCTGCATCAGTTCGGCTTCCGCGCGACTCAGCGCTTCCTTCAGGTGCGTCTTGCCGGCCATGTCGGTAAAACGCACCGAGATCGAGGCGAAGCGCTCCACCCGAACCAGCATCTCGGGGAAGCACATGCAGTCGTCCCACAGTGTCATGCGTTCGTTGCTGGCCCATACGATTTCTGGGTTGACGATCACGTCGGGCCAACCCGGCATGGCCAGGCCGATCATGCGTTTGGCAATGCCGATCTGGGGCGCTGCAATGGCGCGTCCGAAGCCATGTTCCGCACGAAAGGCGTGTATCGCGGCGCCGAGGGCTGTGGCCTCGCGCACGACGACGGGGTCGTTGACATTGGCGACTGGTGCGGCCACCTCGCGCAGCGCAGGCGATCCGACGCGCAATATGCCGACGGTCATTTCGATACCTCCGTCAAAGCCATTTTTTTGCCTCCTTTGTAAGTGGATATGGTGGCGGCCGGCTCACGCAGGTCGCCGTGTTCGTCAAACGCAATCTGCCCCGTGACGCCGCCGAACGACACGCGATGCAGGGCGTAGGAAATCTTTGCAGCGTCTGTGGATTGTGCGGCGAGGGCAGCACGATAGATCGCCATCATGGCGTCGTAGGCGTAGGGCGCATATAACTGCACGGGCTCGCCGTATTTCGCCTTGAATTTGGCGGCGAATGCTTCTCCGCCCGGCATCTTTGCGAGGCTGCGTCCGCCATCCGCGCAGAACAGGTTGCCGTCGAGCGCGGCACCGGCTAGCCGGATCATCTCGGCGGTGCATAAACCGTCGCCGCCGACCAGCGGCGCGCGAATCGAGTACTGCCGCATTTGCTTGAGCATCGGCCCGCCCTGGGCATCCATCCCGCCGAAGAAGATGGCGTCGGGGTTCTCGCGCTTGATCCGCGTGAGAACGGCGGTGAAATCGAACGCCTTGTCGGTGGAAAACTCGCGCGCGACGATCGTGGCGCCAGCCTTTTCCGCCTGGCGTGCAAATACTTCGGCAATGCCCTGGCCGTAGGCGGTGCGGTCGTCGATGACGGCAATGCGCCGCGCGTGCAACTGACTAGAGGCATATTGCGATAGTGCGACACCGAGGAAGTCGTCGTTGGCGAGCATGCGAAACGTGGTGTCGAAGCCCAGGCGCGTGAATTCGGGGTTGGTGGCCGACGGCGTGAGTTCCGCGATGTGCTGTTGTGCGTAGATGCGCGCCACGGCGATGGAGGTGCCGGAGTTCTGGTGACCGATCACGGCACTGACGTGGTTGTCTGCAAAACGCTGGGCAACGGTCGTGGCGGTGCGCGGATCGGCGGCGTCGTCTTGGGCGTCGAGTGCGAACTGTACGGGTTTGCCGGCAATGACGGGGCGTTGGGCGTTGATCTCGTCCATGGCCAGGCGAATGCCGCGTTCGCTGTCTTTGCCGAAATGCGCCTGTGCGCCGGTCAGGGCGCCGGCATAGCCAATGGTCACGATGGTTTGCGCATGCGCAGCCAGCGCGCAGAGTGCGACGGCGGTAGCGGTTAAGTGCTTCAGGGGCATGGTTTTCTCCATGGAATCGATCGGGGGCTGATGCTACGATTCTAGGGAGGTCGCACGAAATCCAATATTCGCGTGGGCTATGTTTGCTTAACTGGATTTCTTTTTCGGGGGGATTTGCGAAATATGGGTCAAGTTCAGGCCGAACCGCTTGACGATTTCGATCTGCGAATTCTGGCAATGCTGCAAGTCGACAACCAGATCAGTAACCAGTCGTTGGCCGCCGCCGTCAACCTGAGTCCGCCGGCCTGTCTCAGAAGGGTGAGACGACTGCGCGAAGAGAAATACATCCAGAAGGACATCTCGGTTGTCGATCCGAACAAGGTGGGGCTACCCATCATGATGTGGGTACTTGTTCAGGTCGAGCGGGAGCGGCTCGATCTGCTCGATGAATTCAAGCAGTTCTTGCAGAGCGTTCCAGAAGTGATGCAATGCTATGTGGTCACTGGACGCGCCGATTTCGCGATGATGATCGCGGTGCGCGACATCGATCACTATGAAGAATTCGCAACGCGCGTATTTCGGCAAAATCCAAACATTCGTCACTTTGAAACGATGGTGGTGATGTCGCGGGTGAAATTCGGAATGTCGTTGCCGATCGGGGTGTGAGGGTCGATGTCTTCATCTCCCTGATGCCTGCCTTGCTCGTTTGGGTGGCATCCGTCTCGCTTTCTTTGCGCAGATGGCAGTGAAAAAGTTCGAATGACCTCTCCTGCCGGCGATCAACGACTGGCAGATGGCGACGAAGCGGGCACGCAATGCTTCTTCGCGACGGATGTCGCATGACGTGCACTTCCGCACCCGTTTCTCCGATGTTTCCCCGATCAGTCGGCTCGACGCAGGTATTGCGCAGCAGGCCCGTCTCGTCGGAGTGGTCAGATCAAGCGTGTATTACCGGGCACATCCGGTGAGCGGAGCGGATCAGTTGCTGAGGCGACGGATCCAAGAATTGCGTATGGCGTTTCCGTTTGCCAGCGCGCGGATGCTGGCGCGTCAGTTACGCCGAGACGGCCATGAAGTCGCCCGGCGGCGCGTGTGCACACTGATGAAGGGCATCGATGCGTCGCGCTTCGTCCAGGGCGCCGTCCACGTGACCGATCGCTGGATCGTCGTGGGTGGGCTGCGTTTGCTGACGTACAGCCAATTGGCGGGAAAGGGGCGCCCGTTCCAGCTCAATACGAACCGTAGCGACTCGAAGTGGCTGCCGCGCGCGGGCGTCATCTATAAGGCGACGGATTGTCTGTCGCAGTACGGCCGCTATTCGGAGTCGCTCAAGCCGATGTCGACCATCGCGGCGCTGTCGTCCGGCGTCGTGATCGACTCGAATGTCGAGCCGGAGCACGCCAAGTCGTACGAAGTCGGGGCGAAGTTCGACACGCGCTTCACGCTGCCGGCGTATTTCGTTGTGAATGTGTTTGCCACGTACGACACGAAGATCGGCCGTCACTCGGTGCACTATCCGTTGAACGTCAAGAACGTTTTCAACAAGACGAATTACCCGTCGAGCGCGAGTCAGCATTTCGTCGCTATTGGCGATGCGCGTTCGGCTACGCTCTTGGCAACGTTCGCGCTCTGATCGACGCTTATCCTTGCCGGGACGGGGGAGGCTGCGGTGCGGTGTTGAAAAGCCGCCGCGCCGCCGGTTTTCAGTTTGGACGAGGTATGCGGGGCGGCGCTCGGCTCAGAGCAGATCGTCGCTCGGCAGCAACGTGAACGCGCCCGCCACCGAATTGCGCCAGAAAGACGCGTAGGGCTCGACATCGAATGTACGCGGCTGGCCGTTTTCCTCCCCGACCCAACGCAGCGCAGGCATGGTCGGCGGCGTGGGCGTGGGCGGCGTTGTGCCGGGCGGCACCAACTCGACCCGGAAGCTCACGCGGGGTAACGTTGCCCGGTCGAAGATCCCGGCCATACGCTCGGCAAACTCAGGGCTGTGGACCACGATTGCCAACTCGGTGTTCAGACGCACGGAGCGCGGGTCCAGATTGAACGAACCGAGGATCACGTCGCGGCGGTCGATCACGTACACCTTGCCGTGCAGGCTCGCGCGTGAGGAACCATTGAACGCGGCGCGCCTGGACGAGGGCTGGCCGGTGTCGGAGCGGATCGGTTTGAATTCGTACAGCGCGATGCCCGCCTGCAACAGCGCCGGGCGGTAGCGTGCATAGCCGGCGTGAACCGGGACAACGTCGGTCGCCGCAAGAGAATTCGTCAGCACGCGCACCTTCACGCCTCGCTGGGTGAGCGTCGAGAGGAATCGGACGCCGCCGTCGAGCGGCACGAAGTACGGCGAGACGATCAGCACTTCGCGCTGCGCGTTCGCCGCCAGTTGCCGCAATTGGGTCCCCGGCGCGCTTTTGGTCTGCTCCGAGGGAGTGTCCAGCTTGTCGGGCGAGTCGGCGGCCAGCTCGGCGGCGGCCCAGAAGAGCGGCCGCTTGCCGCTGCGCAGGCTGTCGGCGAGCGATGGCTGGTGAAGCGCCTGATGCCCGGCGGGCATCCCGTCGGCGTCGCGCCAGTGACGCACCAGTGCCTCGCGTGTGTCGTCCAGCGTCTGCTTGTCGATCTCCGACTGGACTTGTCTTAGCGGATAGGATTGCGGGCTCGTCCAGAAGTGGTCGAAGCTGCGGGAAACGGCGTCGACGACCGGCCCGGCACAGAGCAGATCGAAATCGCGGAAGGACAGATCCGGATCGGCGTCGAAATATTCGTCTCCCAGATTGCGTCCGCCGACGATGGCCAACTGGTTGTCGGCGATCAACGCCTTGTTGTGCATGCGACGGTTGAGTTGGTCGAACTGGGTGAGCAGATTGCCGGCGCGCTCGAAAAGCGTGGTGTCTAACGTGGCGAACGGATTGAAGACACGGATCTCGATGTTGGGCGTCTGGTCGAGTACCGCGAAGGTGGGGTCGGTGTGGCGGCGATTGATGTCGTCGACCAGCATGCGAACGCGCACACCGCGGCTGGCCGCGTCTATCAGCGACTGGAGCAGCAGGCGCCCGGTGATGTCCTCTCCGGCGCTGTAGTACTGCACGTCCAGGCTATGCTGCGCGGCTTGAACGAGCGCGAGACGGGTAGTGAAGGCGTCCGCGCCTGTCGCGAGCAATTCAAAACCGGATTGCCCCGGATGCGCGAGGACTGCGGGGGCCAGCGCGTCGGCGAGTGCGCCGGGGGTGGCGGCCGACGTGTGGACTGTCCAGGGGGATGGCTCCGGGAGCGGTCGCACCGAGCTGCACGCCGCGACGATGAGCGCGAGCGGAAGCAGCGCGATTGGGCGCCACGAGAGGTAACGAGAGAGCGCCCGGGAGACGCGCGAAAGCATCATCTCGAACGCTCTATATAGAGAGGATGGGAGAGACATCGACGCTGGCACCGCCTTTCCATATAGGTAAGGTTCCGAGAAGCATATGCGATTTCGTTGGTTGCGTCGCTTGGGGGTGCCCGGATACATTGGATCCGTCTCCTCCATGTGTCCTGTCCCATGGATCTTGGCCCGCTCACGACGCGGGCCTTTTTTTGCCCTTTTCAAATTATTTTCACAAAGGGCTTGCCATGGTTCGGGGTTTTCACTAATATTCCGTCTCTCGCAACGACAGCGACGCAGCGAAAGCAGCGAAGCGGTTGAGGCGACGGGCTGGAAAGCCC
>Ga0181519_10002729_pt1 | contig 14773 bp, 10 predicted proteins | sample PEATcosm2014_Bin_26_FD_121102 | JGI IMG/M metagenome (GOLD analysis project Ga0181519, IMG submission 121102) | Peatland microbial communities from MTU Mesocosm Facility, Houghton, MI, USA - PEATcosm2014_Bin02_10_metaG | ecosystem: Environmental > Terrestrial > Soil > Wetlands > Peat | place...
ACCGGGCTGTCGCCATCATCGTCGGCGGACGAGGAAGTCAGTTCGACCTGGATGTCGTCGACGCCTTTCTCGCCATTGCGGAAAAGATCAAGGCGGTTGCCGATCGATACCGGGATTAAGGAGCGCCGGATGGCCGCTCGCGGAGACGACCCGGTTTTCCCGGGTCGGTCCGGTTCATGATCTCGCGGAATTCAACGCGGCGAGGTCACCGGCGATAGCCGTGCCGATAGCCATGCCGATAGCCCGCCCGATAGGCGCCGCGATAGCCGCCCCGGTAGCCGCCGCGATAGACGCCGCCGCGATAGACCGCGCCGCCGCGATAGACGCCGCCGTAGCCGTAGCCGTTGCGAATGCAGCCCCCGTAGGGACCGCGGTGGAAGCCGATGCCGCACCCTCCCGCGACCAGCGTTACATCATGCGAGACTTCTGGAACCGGAGAAGGTGAGAATGCTTCGGCGCCGGAGGCGAACAGGCCAAACGACAACGCGCCGACGATGCCCAGCATTCGAAAAAATGTCCTCATGGCGACTTCCTCCTAGGAATTACCGGTGCGCGGCGACCGGACGCGCCAGACGCCGATCTGGACCGCCGAGAGCTTAATCCATTCGCCGGCCCGCCGCCACCGCCGCGCGCCCGACGCAGTTTCCAAGACCCATTTCTTCCAGACCCATCTTCTCTTCCAGACCCATGTCTTCTCTTCCAGACCTATGTCTTCCAGACCAACGTCTCTTGCGGACCTATTTCCGCGCCGGTTTCGCCGCTTTCGGAATCTTGCCGGGCCAACTCACCACGCGCTCGATCTGCTCGTCGATCGAAAGCTCGTCCTCCAGCGCGTGGACGCGGCCGATCACGGAGACGCCGGCCTCGACCACGCTTTCCGCGCGCCCGCTGACAAGCGGATGCCAATCCGGCAGGTCCTTGCCCTCGGCGACGAGGCGATAGGCGCAGGTCGGCGGCAGCCAGCTCAAGCTTCTCGCGCTCTCGGGTTCGAGGCGGATGCAGTCCTTCACCCGCCGCGAGCGGTGTCCGTAGTCGGCGCAGCGCGCGGTTTTGGCGTCGAGCAGGCGGCAGCCGACGTCGGTGAAGAAGATTTCCCCGGTGTCCTCTTCCTCCAGCTTCACCAGGCAGCAGCGCCCGCAGCCGTCGCAAAGACTCTCCCACTCCGAGCGGGAGAAATCCTCCAACGTCCGGCCTTCCCAGAATTTTTCGCCTTTGCGCGCCAAGTGCGGCCCCTGTTCCAGAATGGCGCTCCCCGCCCCTGGCGCGCGTTTTGCGCGGCCAGCGGAATGCCGCGCCGGAATGCGCCGACACGGCACGCTCGTCAAGCGGCTTAAAACAGTGTTAAGAAGCAGGATTGCGCAAAGGTTCCGCGGAAAGAGGTTTTGAAGTTGCGTTTCAATCTGGACAGGTTCCCCCTGGTTCGCCGGCTGCGCCACGCGCTGCTGGGCGCGGATTCCTGGATCGATTCCCTGGTCTATTCGGCCCAGACCGAAGCCGCGGAGATTTATCGCGATTTCTCCGGCTTCATGGAGAATTTTTCCGTGCGCGGCGCTTCGCGCGTGGCTGTCGAACTTTCCTGCGAGGCGCTCACGCTTGGCGTGTTCGGCGGCATGGCGCTGGTGGTGCTGGCGCAGCCCGCCTTCAAGCTGACCGCCGGCGACGAGTGGATGCGGAAAACCGACATCGCTGTTGTGCTCCAGGACCGGTTCGGCGTCGAGGTGGGGCGTCGCGGCATTCTCCATGACGATTCCGTGGCGCTCGACCAATATCCCGATTACGTGATCCAGGCGGTGCTGGCGACCGAGGACCGGCGCTTCTTCGATCACTGGGGCGTCGATCCCATTGGCCTCCTGCGCGCGCTCACCGTCAACGCCCGCTCCTCCGGCGTGGTGCAGGGCGGCTCGACCCTCACCCAGCAACTGGCGAAAAACCTGTTCCTCTCCAACGAGCGCACGGTCACGCGAAAAATCAACGAGGCCTTCCTGTCGTTCTGGCTGGAAAGCCACATGACCAAGCGCCAGATCCTGCGGCTTTATCTCGACCGCGCCTACATGGGCGGGGGAACCTTCGGCATCCAGGCCGCCGCGCAGTTCTATTTCGGCCGCTCGATCAAGGATGTCACCCTGGCCCAGGCCGCCATGCTCGCCGGGCTGTTCAAGGCGCCGACAAAATTCGCGCCGCACGCCAACCTGCCGGCGGCGCGCGCCCGCGCCAACGACGTGCTGAGCAATCTCGTCGCCGCCGGCTACATGAACGAGAACCAGGTGGCGGAGGCGCGGCGCAATCCCGCCTCCTCGGTCGAACACAGCGACGCCGGGACGCCGCCGGACTGGTATCTCGACTGGGCCTTCAACGAGGTGAAGGCGTTGGCGGAATCGGGCAAGCTCGGCTCCGACCGCGTGTTCACCGTGAAGGTCGCGCTCGATTCCGCCTTGCAGAAGAAGGCGGAAGCCACCATCGACACCATGCTGCGCGAGAACGGCGAGGCCGACAACGTCCATCAGGCCGCCGTGGTCGTGCTGGAGCCGACCGGCGCCGTGCGCGCGCTGATCGGCGGGCGCGACTATGGCGCCAGCCAGTTCAACCGCGCCGTGGACGCGCGGCGCCAGCCGGGATCGTCGTTCAAGCCCTATGTCTATCTCACCGCGCTGATGAGCGGGAAATTCACGCCGCAGACCATTGTGGTGGACGCGCCCATCTGTCTTGGACACTGGTGCCCGAAGAATTACGGCGGGTCCTATGGCGGCTCGATGCCGCTTTGGAACGCGCTGGCGCATTCGCTCAACACGGTGGCGGTGCGCCTGTCGGTCGCGGTGGGCGACGGCGACCCCAAGCTGGGGCGGCGCAGGATCATCGAGACGGCGCGGCGGCTCGGCGTGACCGCGCCGCTGCCCGACACGCAATCCCTGCCGCTCGGCGCCGACGACGTCAGCGTGATGGACCAGGCCACCGCCTATTCCGCCTTCGCCAATGGCGGCCGGAGGATCAAGCCCTATGCCGCCATGGAGATCTTCAACAGCCGCGGCGATCTGATCTACAGCCACGACCGCGACGGCGAGCAGCCGCAGCAGGTGATCGAGCCGCGCCACATCGACATGCTGGTCTCCATGATGATGAAGGTGATCGAGCAGGGCACGGGCGCGCGCGCCAGGCTGGAGGGCGTGCAGGCCGCCGGCAAGACCGGGACCACCAACGATTACAAGGACGCCTGGTTCTGCGGCTACACCGGGAATTTCGTCGGCGCGGTGTGGTACGGCAATGACGACGACCAGTCGATGAACAAGGTGACCGGCGGAACGCTGCCGGCCATGACCTGGCATGAGATCATGCAGTTCGCCCACAGCGGCGTCGATCTCAAGCCCCTGCCCGGCGTCACGCTGGTCGCGGCGCAGGGGCCGCGCGCGACCGGCGGCGACGCCAGCGCGCCCGTCAGCCGGACCGACCGGCTGCCGCGAAAAACCTCGGACACGCTCGGCGCCATCGAGGTGCTGATGAAATCCGCTTCCGGACGCCGGGCGAGCCTCGACCTCCGCCCCGCCTCTGTCGCCACCGCCAGCGCCGGCGGGCGCGGCGGAATCATCGAACTGCGCTGATCGGGCCAACCCTTTGTTGTGAAACGCCATGCCGAAGCCGTCGTCCAGCGCTTCAACCGGGTCGATGATGCGTCTGCTGTGCGCGTCGCCGGCGCGCCGCGTCGCGTTGGGCGCGGGCCTCGCCGCGCTGGCGGCGGCGTTGCATCTGGCCGCGCCCCGCGCGGTCGACCCGCTCTCCTGCTCGGCCCTCGGCCCGTTCTTGGCGGTCGCGGCTTTGCTGGGGCGCCGCGCCGGCGGCCTGAGCGCCCTGATCGCGGCGGTTCTGGCGATCCTGGCGTTCGGCGATGCGAACGCGTTCGATCTCGGCGTGTTCGCCGCCAAATGGCTGGCGGTCGTGGTCGTCGCCGGCTTCGTTCACGATCTCTGGCTCGGCGCGGCGGAACAGGACCGGATGAGAGTCGAGGAACTCGCGCAGCAGCAGCGGCGACTCGAACTGGCGCTGGAGGCGGGCGCGATCGGCGTGAGCGAATTCGATTGCCGATCCGGCACGGCCGCGCTCAGCGACAAGTGGCGGGACATCTGGGGCATCGGCGCCGCCGACATGACCATGATCGACGATCTCGACGCGCTGGTGGTCGAGGCCGACCGTCCGGCGCGCACGGCAGCGCTGGCGCGCGCCAAAGACCCGCGCGGCGGGGGGCTCTACCAGACTCGCTTTCGCATCAACCGCGGGAACGACGGCGCCCTGCGCTGGGTCAGTTCGCGCGGCCGATTCCATTTCGAGGACGGTCGCCCCGTCCGCATGCTCGGCGTCACCCGCGACATCACCGACGAGATGCAGGCCGCCGCCCCGCTGGAGGAGAAGGCGCGGCTGGCGGAACTCGACCGCATCCGGGCCGATGCGCTGGCGCGGGAACAGCAGCGCCTCGCGCTGGCGCTCGAAGCGGGCGCCATCGGGACCTATGAGGTCGATCTCCTCCGCGGCGAGGCGCGCCTCAGCGAAAAACACCGCGAAATCCTCGGCTGGCTCGGTGACAAGCCCATCCCCCTCGCCGTGTTCGACTCTCTGGTCGTCGAGGAGGATCTCGCGGCGCTGCTTGAGGCGCGGGCGCGCGCAATGCGCGGAGACGGGCGATTCCGCGCGCGGTTCCGCTTCCGGCGCGCCAGCGACGGGGCGTTGCGCCATATCGCGACGCATGGCCAGGTGGCGTTCGACGGCGATGCGCCGACGCGCGTGTTCGGCGTCACCCGCGACGTCACCGACGAGATGGAGGCCGCCGCCGCGCTGGAGGAAAGGGCGCGGCTGGCGGAACAGGACCAGCTCCGGGCCGAGGAACTCGCGCGGGAGCGGCAGCGGCTGGCGCTGGCGCTGGAAGCCGGCGCCATCGGCGCGTTCGACGCCGATCTCGTGCGCAACGAGATCCGGCTCAGCGACAAATCGCGTGAAATCTGGGGTTTTTCGGGCGATGCGCCGGTGAGCTCCGACGATCTCGACGCACGGGTGTTCGAGGAGGACCGCGCGGCGCGCACTGAGGCGCGAGAGCGGGCGGCGACCGAGGAGGGGCGCTATCGCGTGCGGTTCCGCATCCGCCGCGCCGACGACGGGGCGCCGCGCTGGCTCGACACGCGCGGGCTGACGTATTTCGCGGACGAAGCGCCGGTGCGCGTGCTGGGCGTCACCCGCGACATCACCGACGAGATGCAAGCCGCCGCCGTGCTCGAGGAGAAGGCGGCGCTGGCGGAACAGGCGCGCATCCGGGCCGAGGAACTCGGACTGGAGCGGCAGCGCCTGGAACTGGCGCTCGAAGCCGGCGCCATTGGCGCGTTCGAGGCCGACCTGCCGGACGGAGAACCCGTCGGCAATGCGAAATGGCGGGAGATCATGGGCGTCGCCGAAGGCGCGCCCTTTACGGCGCGCAGCGTGGACGCCCTGGTGATCGAGCCAGACCGCGCGGCCCGTCAGGCCGCCCAGCTCCGGGCGCTCGATCCGGGCTCGGGAGGCTATTTCGCCTGCCGATACCGCATCCGCCGCGCCGACGACGGCGCCCTGCGCTGGATCGATTCGCGCGGGCAGATGGACTTCCAGGGCAACGAGCCGATCCACGTGCGGGGCGTCAACCGCGACATCACCGACGAGGTCCTGTCCGCAGCCGCGCTCGAGGACAAGGCGCAGCTGGCCGAGCAGCTGACCCTGCTGGCCGAGGCTTTGCCGGGCGCCGTCTATTCCTACGTGCTGGCCGCCAACGGAGAGCGCTCCTTCGCCTATGTGTCGTCCAATGTGCAAAAACTGCTGGGCTTTGGCCCGGCGCTCGACCAGCTCGACCTGACGCGGCTCTCGGCGCGCGTGCAGCCCGACGATCTCGCAGCCCTGCTGGAGGGGCGCGCGCTCTCGCAGCGCGACCTGCGGCCCTGGCGCGGGACTTTCCGCTACGACCATCCTGAAAAGGGCGAGATCTGGATCGCGGGCGACAGCCAGCCGGCCCGGCGCGAGGATGGCGCCACGGTCTGGCACGGCTATCTGCAAGACGTGACGGCGCGCGAGACCGCCGCCCGGGCGCTCGCCGACAGCGAGGCGCGGGTGCTGGCGCTCAGGGACGAGCGCCTGGCCGCGCTGGAGGACAAGGCGCGGCTGGCGGAACAATTGACGCTGCTGGCGAGCGCCCTGCCCGGCGCGATCTATTCCATGGTGATTCGGCCCGACTTCCGTGGCGCCCTCGCCTATGCCGCGCCCCAGATCGAGACCCTGTTCGGCGTCGACGCCGAAACCTGCATGCGCGACACGGCGGCGGTGGCGGCGCGCGTCCATCCCGACGACAGGCAAGGCCTCGGCGCGTCCATCGCCGATTCCGCGCGCAGCGGGTCGCTCTGGCAGACCAAATTCCGCTACCATCACCCCGGGGAAGGCGAGATCTGGCTGGAAACCCATGCGCAGCCGGCGCGGCGCGATGACGGCGCCACGGTCTGGCACGGCTATCTGCAAGACGTGACCGCGCGCGAGCGCAACGCCCACGCGCTGGCCGAAAGCGAGGCGCGGGTGCGCGCGCTCAGGGACGAGCGGCTGGCCGTGCTGGAAAAGATGGCCGCGCGTCTCGCCCATGAAGTCAACCAGCCGCTCGCCGCCGGGGCGACCATGCTGGCGGTGGTCCGTCGCCGGCTCGAAGACGTGATCGGCGGGCGCGCGCCCGAGTTCGACGGCGTCGCGCAGGCGCTGGACAAGGCCGCCGACCAGATGGTGCGCGCCGGCCGCATCATCTCGCGGGTGCGGGAATTCTCGCTGCATGGCGAACCCGACAAGACCTTCCGCAGCCTGCACGACACCGTCCGCGAGGCGCTCGCATTGCTGGAAGCGGATGCGAGCTTCGCGGATTTCGAGATCAGGACGCGGCTGGAGGCCTCCTGGGATCGCGTCCTGATCGATCGCGTGCAGGTCACGGCGGTGCTGATGAACCTGCTGCGCAACGCCCGGCAGGCCTCCGCGCCCACCGGGCCGGGCGTCATCGTGGTCATGAGCCGAAATCAATATGAAAATATAGAGATATCGGTGATTGATTATGGATCGGGACTATCGGAAGATGCGCGCCGCCACATGTTCGAATTGTTCTGGACGACCAAACGTTCGGGCATGGGGGTTGGGCTGGCCACGTCCAGAGCGATCATAGAGGCCCATTATGGGACGATAGGATTACGGGAAGGGGCCGAAGGCGAAACAATTTTCACTTTCAGCCTGCCGCTGGTCGAGGATCGCGAGGGTCCGGGGGACTTAAATGATTGACGTGGCGCCGTCGGTTTATATCGTCGATGACGACGGGGCGGTGCGGGAGTCCCTGGCCCTTCTGATGCAGACGGAACGCCTGCCCGCGCAGGCCTTCGCCTCCGCGCGGGAGTTCCTCGCGCAGGCGCCGGAACGGCTGCGCGGCTGCGTGGTGACGGACGTTCGCATGCCCGGCATGAGCGGACTGGAGCTGCTGACGCAGATCAGGCGGTCGGCGTCGCATCTGCCGGTCGTGGTGATCACCGCCTATGGCGATGTGCCGCTGGCGGTGGAGGCGATGAAGCTGGGCGCCAGCGATTTTCTGGAAAAGCCCTATTCCGAGACCGATTTCATCGGCGCTGTGCGCAACGCGCTCAACGAGGCCGCCCATGCCGAAGCCCGCGCCGCGGAACGGGTGGACATGCGCCGCCGGTTCGAGGCGCTCAGCGAGGCGGAGCGCCGGGTGCTCGGCGGCCTGCTCGAAGGCAAGCTCAACAAGACCGCAGCCTTCGAAATGGGCGTCAGCCTGCGCACGGTGGAGGCCCTGCGCGCCAGCGTGATGGCCAAGCTCGGCGCCGACAACCTGTCCGACCTCGTGCGCGCGGCCATGCGCGCGGGTCTCGACAAGATCAGCCGCGACGCGCCAGACGCGACAGGCCCATCTGCCCCGCCGTGACGCCCAGCGCCCGCGCGCCGATAAGCAGCACCGCGCCATAGACCAGGCCGCCCAGCAGGCCGAGCCCCGCCAGCGCGGCGAGCAGGCCGGGGATGCCGCCGATCCACTGCGACAGCGACAGGAACGGCCCTTGCAGCCACAGCGCGATGTTGGCGAGCACGACGCTCGCCGTCGCGCAGGCCAGCAGGATCGAGCGCAGGCTCTCGTCGGGCTGGAACAGATAGCGGCGCATGGCCAGCACCACCAGCAGCGCGACATTGATCCAGGCGTTGACGGAGGTGGCGAGCGCGATGCCCACCGCCCCGAGCGGCTGGTAGAGCGCGATCTTCAGGATGAGATTGACGGCGAGCGCGGCGAGCGAGACCAGCATCGGCGTGCGGGTGTCGCCCATCGCCTGGAAGCCGGAGCGCAGGGCGTTGATCGCCACCATCGCCAGCAGGCCCGAGCCATAGGCGCGCAGCACGGCGGCCGTGGCGAGCGCGTCCTTGAGGTGAAACCGGCCGTGTTCGAACACCGCGCGGACCACAAATTCCGGGATCACCGTGAAGGCGATCGCGAAGGGCGCGGTCAGGGCGACGGTCATCGCCAGCGTCCGGTTCTGCGCGGTGAACGCGCCTTCCCAGTTCTCGCGGGCGAAGCAGCGGCTCATTTCCGGCAGCAGCACCGTGCCGGCGGCGACGCCCACCAGGCCGATCGGCAGCTGGTACAGCCGGTCGGCGAAATAGATGGACGACGGTCCGCCGGTCTTCAGCAGCGAACCAATGATCGTGTCGGCGAACATGGCGATCTGCAGGCCCGACGAGCCGATCACCGCCGGCCCGAACATGCGGAAGAACGCGCGCACGTCCGCGCCCCAGCCGGGCTTCGCGAATTTTTCCAGCACGCCATGCCTGCGCGCCGACGCCATCAGCAGGACCAGCTGGGCGACGCCCGACGCCGTGACGCCGAACGCCGCCGCATAGGCCGCGTTGGGGAAGAGATAGCTGACGGCGAGAAAGCCGATGGTGACGACATTGAGCAGCACCGGCGCGAAGGCTGGCGTGGCGAACACGCCGTGGGCGTTGAGCGTCGCCGAATGCATGGTGACCAGCGTCACGAAGAACAGATAGGGGAAGGTGATCCGGGTCAGCGTCACCGTCAGCGCGTATTTCTCGGGATCGGCGGCAAAGCCCGGCGCCAGCAAATCGACGAATTCGGGCATGAACAGCCAGCCCAGCGCCAGCAGGGCCACCTGCGAGATCAGCAGCAGCGTGAAGATCTGGTTGGCGAAGTTTTGCGCGCGCGCCTCGCCCTGCTGTTCGAGCGCGCGCAGATAGGTCGGCACGTAGGCGGCGTTGAAGGCGCCCTCCCCGAAAATGGGACGGAAATGGTTGGGCAGCCGCAGGGCGACCGAAAAGGCGTCCATCATCATGCCGGCGCCGAGCACCCCGCTCAGCACCACGTCGCGCAGGAATCCGGTCAGCCGGGAGAGCAGCGTGAAGCCGCTGACCGAGAGAAAGCTCTTATACATCGCGGGGCAGGCGCCGGTGGAGACTCTTGTGCAATCAATCGCCCTTGATCAGAATTTCAGATTTTTCATTTCGCCGATGCGCTCCCGCCCCCGATGCGCTCGTGCTCCCCGATCCGCTCCTGCTCCCCGATCCGCTCCTGCACCAGATAGAGCGGGCGGCCCTTCACCTCGGCGAACACGCGGCCGATGTATTCGCCGAGGACGCCGAGCGAAATCAGCTGCACGCCCGCGAAGAACGTGATCGACACCACCAGGGTGGCGAAGCCCGGCGCGGATACGCCCCGGATCAATGTTTCCAGCACGAAATAGACCGCGCTGGCAAGTGCGGCCGCCGCGATGGCCATGCCGACATAGGTCCAGACCTTCAGGGGCACGGTGCTGAAGGACACCAGTCCGTCGAGCGCGAAGCGGGTGAGCTTGCGATAGGAGAACTTGGATTCGCCGGAATGGCGGTCCGCCACCTCGAAGGGCACGCCGATGCTCTTGAAGCCGATCCAGGCGTAGAGGCCCTTCGAGAAGCGCGCGCGCTCGCGCAAGGTTTTCAGGGCGTCGAGCGCGACGCGGTCGAGCAGGCGGAAATCGCCGGCGCCCTCGGGCAGGCCGATTTCGCCAAACGTGCGGAAGAGCGCGTAGAAATGGCCGGTGAGCCATTTGCGCGCCGCCGAATCGGTTTCGCGGCTGCGCCGCACGCCAAAAATGTTCTGGTAGCCCTCGCGCCATTTTTCCACAAAGGCGGCGATGGTTTCGGGGGGATGCTGGAGGTCGGCGTCCATGATCACAGCAGCCCTGCCGCGCGCGGCGTCCACGCCGGCGGCGATGGCGATCTCCTTGCCGAAATTGCGCGAGAACGACACCGCGGTGACGCGGGAATCGGCGGCGTTGAGCGCGCGCGCCACCTCAAGCGTGTTGTCGCTGGAGCCGTCGTCCACGAAGACGATCTCGAAACTTTGCACGCAGGCGAGCGCCGGGATCAGGCGCGCGACCAGCGGGCGGAGATTGTCGCCCTCGTTGTAAACGGGAACGATGATCGAAAGCTCAGGCGTCTCGTCCGATGGCGTCGACATGTTTTCCTGTCCAGCGCGGCAAATGTTGGGAAGGTCTAGTTTGCCGGAGGAAAATGCGCAAGAAAGGGACGGATTTTCGACTGGCCCGGATCACCCATGACGTTCGCCTTCGCGCTGTGCGCCGACGATTTCGCGCTCTCTCCCGCCGTCACCGCGGGGATTCTTGAAGCCTTGAGCGCTGGACGGCTCACCGCGACCTGCGCCATGACCACCCGGCCCGGCTGGCCCGAGGCGGCGCGCGCCTTTGCCGCGCTGGCGCCCGACGCCGATCTCGGGCTGCATTTCAACCTGACGCTGGGGGAACCCTTGAGCGCCATGCCGCGCTTCGCGCCTGCCGGCGCGTTTCCGGCCATGAATGCGATCGTTCCCGCCGCGTGGCGGCGCGCGCTGCCGCTCGACGAAATCCGCGAGGAGGTTCGAAGGCAACTCGACGCGTTCGAAGAGGCTTTTCGTGCACCTCCCGATTTTGTCGATGGCCACCAGCATGTGCAGGTCCTGCCGGGAATCGCCGAAATTTTGCTGGCCGAGCTTTCCGCGAGAGGGCTTTCCGGAAAATGCTGGCTGCGCGATTCCGCCGACCGGCCTTCCCGCATTTTTGCGCGCGGAAAACATTGGGGCAAGGCGCTGACCGTCGCCGGGCTGGCGCGGGGATTTCGCCGCAAGGCCAGGGCGGCGGGTTTCGCGCTGAACGATGGGTTTGCCGGCTTTTCCGATTTCGACGCCAGCGGGGATTACGGCGCGGATTTTTCGACCTATCTGCTGGCGCCCGGCAAAAATCATCTGGTGATGTGCCATCCCGGCCATGTCGACGGGGAACTGGCGCGGCTCGACCCCGTCACCGCCTCGCGCGAAAGGGAGCTGGCTTTTCTGCTGTCGCCGCGTTTTCTGGAGATCGCCGGCGCCGCAGGGGCGCGGCTGGCGCGAAGGTCCGCCTCGCCCTGAGCGACGATAACGGAGCGGCCTCGTCGACGCCGCCCCAGGATTGTCGCGCCATGCGCTGATCACATCAGCGCCGTGCGCTGATCACATCGACAGGCTGAGGCCGCCGAGGCCGGCGCTGGCCTGGAAGCCGACCTGCCTGCCCTGCAATTCCAGGATGACGCCGTTCTGGTTCTGCATGCGCACGACGCGCGCGCCGGCCGCCACGGCGATTCCGGCTCCGATGGCGCTGTAGGTTCCCACGATGTCGCTGGGCGAATGCAGGTTGAGCGCTCGGCCGACCATCGTCCCGCCGGCGGCGCCGATCACGCCGAGGCTGATGCCGCCGATATGCAGCGGATAGACCCGGCCATGAAAGTTCAAGGTTCCCTGGCCGCCGCCAATGCCGACGATGAAGCCGCCGCTGGCGAATTTCAGGTGGACCCTGCCGGAATCCGCGAGCGCCGGGGCGCTCGCCGCGATGAAGACAGCTGTCGCCGCGGCGGCGACGGTCTTGAAGACATGACGACGATCGATCATTTGAAGCTCCGGTCTTTGGCGCGGCGCAAAAACGAAGCGCGGCGTGATGCACTTGTCGAAAAAGTCCAAGCAAACTGCGACGGTGGACATCGCTGTATTACGTCGTCAGGCGTGCGTTGCAAATTGTATTGCGCCTGATGGTTTACGGCCTTGACCTGCCGCAAGGTTCGAGCACCGAGCGGCGGCAGGAGCGGCGTGCGCGAGCGTGCGCATTGAACGCTCAGCCTGCCATGTGATGCCGACAGACCGGCCATTCGCTGGACTGCTTGTCATGAGGGCGCCGACGACGCCGGCGCGGCGGGTTTGCGGGCGTAGACGCCGAACACGGCTATGAGGGCGTAGCAGAGCGCAGGCAACGCCAGCGCCATCGCAAGGCTTCCCGAGAGGTCGGCGAGGCGGCCGGTGAGCGGCGGGATCACCGCGCCGCCGACGATGGCCACGCAGAGGACGCCCGAGCCTTCCGCCGCGCGGGCGCCGAGGCCTTCGCTGGCGAGGCTGAAGATGGTGGGAAACATGATCGCGTTCATCAGGCCGATGGCCAGCAGGCTGGAGGCCGCCAGCGCGCCGTTCGTGTCGGCCGAAACCAGGATCAGCGCCACCGCGCCCGCCGCCGTCGCGGCCAGCGCCTTGCCGGGACTCGCGACCCGCAGCGCCGCCGATCCGAGGAAACGCCCGACCAGCGCGCCGCCCCAATAGAGCGGGATCAGCTTGCCCGCCGCCTCCGCGCTCAAGCCCAGCACATGCTGTTGTTCGAGATAGAGAACGATGAGCGAGCCGATCGCCACTTCCGCGCCGACGTAGAGGAAGATCGCGAGCGCGCCGAAGGCGAAGCGGGGCCGTCTCAACAGGCTGAAGCCCGCAAAAACCGAGGCCTGCGCGTGGCTTTCGCCCTTGAGGCGGTCGCGGTGCAGCCAGACCGCGCCGGCGACCAGCGCCAGCGCCACCGCCAGTCCGAGATAGGCCCGCGCCACCACCTGCGCCTCGGCGGCGCGGGTGGCCTCGAGCGCGGCGCCGGAAAGTTTTGCGGCGGTCACGTTGGCGAGGCCGCCCAGGATCAGGATCGAGCCGACATAGGGGAAAACAGTGGTTCCCAGCGAATTGAAGGCCTGGGCGAAGGTGAGCCGGCTGTGCGCCGTCTGTTTCGGCCCCAGCAGCGAGATCAGCGGGTTGGCCACCACCTGCACGATGGTGATGCCGCCCGCCAGCACGAACAGCGCCAGCAGGAACAGGCCGAACACGGGTTTGGCGGGGACCGCGAGGAACAGCAGGCAGCCAAGCAGCATGATCAGCAGCCCGACAAAGGCGCCGCGCAAAAACCCCAGGCGGCGGACCAGGGCCGCGCCGGGCAGGGAGATGGTGAGATAGGCGGCGAAAAACGCGGACTGCACCAGCATGGCCTGCATGTGGTCGAGCGAAAACAGCTCCTTGAGCTTGGGGATGAGGACGTCGTTGAGGCTGGTGATGCCGCCGAAGATGAAAAACAGCGCCATCACGAACAGGCGCAGTTCCGGCGCGTCGACCGCCGTGACGTCCGCCGTGGCCGGGGGAGAATTTTTGGGGTTCGCGGTCATGCGGCGCCTTTTTGCTTCTCAGACCAGCAGCAAGGAGGTTTTTTCGCCGCCCGCGGCCGAGGGGGCGATCCACAGGTCGTAGACGCCGGGCTCGGCGCGGGCGGTGAGATCGGGTTGCACGCAGGCGAGATCGTCGATCCGCAATTCGAATTCCACCAGCTTTTCCTCGCCCGGCGCGAGATCGACATGCTTTACGCCCTTGAGGCTGCGCACGGGCTGGGTAATCGCGGCCACGCGGGTGTGAACATAGAGCTGCGCGACTTCGTGCGCGTCGCGTCGACCGGTGTTGGTGAGTTTTGTGGTGATTTTCACGACGCCGTCGCGGGGCATTCGGGGCGTGCTGGCGCGGGTCGGCCCATAGGTAATGGATGAATAGGTCAGGCCATGGCCGAAGGGGTAGAGCGGTTCGTTGGAGACGTCGCGATAGCGGGCCTTGAAGGCGGCGACGCCGTCGACCTGCGGGCGCCCGGTGGCGCGATGGTCGTAATAATAGGGCTCCTGGCCCGGGGCCTGCGGGAAGCTGACGGGGAGCCGGCCTTGCGGCGCGAAATCGCCGAACAAGACGTCGGCCAGCGCGTGGCCGGATTGCGAACCCAGGAACCAGGAGCAAAGCACGGCCCTGGCTTCGCGCAAGGCGCCCGTGAGCGCCAGCGCCCGGCCATGTTTCAGGATGACGACGACCGGCTTGCCGGCGCCGGCGACGGCCTCGGCGAGATCCTGCTGGGGTTTCGGAATGACGATCGAGGTGGTCGAGGCCGATTCTCCGGTCATTTTGGTCTGCTCGCCGAGGTAGAGCACGACCACGTCCGCGCCGCGCGCCGCCTCGACCGCCGCCTCCAGGCCTCCGGGAATGGGCTTGTCCGGCTCGCAGCCCCGTAAAAAATCGCATTGCGCCCCCGGTCCCAGCGCCGCGCGGACGCCCGCCTCGAGCGTGACGGCGTTTTCGAAATCCTCCATCATCGCCCAGGCGCCGAACTCGTTGCGCTTTTCTTGGGCATAGGGACCGATGAAGGCGATGGTCTTGCCCGACTTGGGCAGCGGAAGCAGGTCGTCCTCGTTTTTCAGGAGTACGATGGACTTGCGCGCGGCCTCGCGGGCGAGCGCGAGCATGTCGGGGCGGCGGACCGATGTCGCCTGACGCTCCGGATCGAGCGAACGAAACGGGTTTTCGAACAGGCCCAGCGCCTCCTTGACGCCGAGGACGCGGCGA
>Ga0181519_10002730_pt1 | contig 14773 bp, 10 predicted proteins | sample PEATcosm2014_Bin_26_FD_121102 | JGI IMG/M metagenome (GOLD analysis project Ga0181519, IMG submission 121102) | Peatland microbial communities from MTU Mesocosm Facility, Houghton, MI, USA - PEATcosm2014_Bin02_10_metaG | ecosystem: Environmental > Terrestrial > Soil > Wetlands > Peat | place...
AAGCTGCGTTCGAGCCAGACCCGCTCCACGGGGCCTGCGGCGTTGGCGGCGAGAAAGTCACCAGACGACGAGGGCACGACGTGATCGTTGCGGCTCGACAACAGCAGCACCGGGCAACGCAGCTCCCCGAGGCCGGCCGCGATCGACGCTATGCCGTCGAACATCGAGAGCATCGGCGCGATCGGCGTGGCGTCATAGGCGGGCTCACGGGGGCGCTCGAGGGCGATGTCCGAGGCGATGGACGGGAGCAGGCCGCCTCCTTGTTCGAGCATCCCGGCCAGCATCTCGAGGAAGCTCGGAGCGGGAGGCTCCACGAGCGGGTTGACGACGACGAGGCCGGCGATCTCCGGATGGCGCTCGGCGAGCCAGATGGCGAGCGAGCCACCCATCGACAGACCGGCTGCGAAGACCCGCTCGCTCCGGGCCGCGAGCGCCGCGTAGGCCGCGTCGGCGGCCGCCGACCAGTCGGCCCAGCCAGTTCGGACCATGTCCTCGACGCTCGTCCCGTGCCCGGGCAGCAGCGGCAGCTCGACCGAGTAGCCAGCCGCCGCCAAGGCCATCGCCAGCGGGCGCATCGACTGCGGGCTGCCGGTGAAACCGTGGAGGACGACGACACCGACCGGACCACCCGCGAAAGAGAAGGGCTCGGCACCGGCGAAGATTGGCGAGGGCACGCTCGCATCGTAATGCGTTGACCTCCTGTTGTTGGCAGGGCTTCGGACGGCTACAGGGCGGCGGCGCCGGGGGACCTGGCCGTGGGGCGGGCCCCGGGGCGGCCGGGGGACCTGGCGGGAATGCCGGCGTCGGCGGGCAAGGTAGTGTCCGCTACGAGCCGACGGGGGGGAGCAGAGGAGCTGACGTGGAGAAGTTTCCGTTTCTGAGCGATGAGTGGACCGTCGAGGTGAGGCGGGTGCACGACGAGATCGTCACCGAGCCCGCCACCACCGCCCAGAGCGTGCGCATGAACCTCGTCCTCGTCGAGGCTCCGCTCGGCGAGGGCACGATCGAAGCCCACGTGGACACGAGCTCGGGCGACCTCGTCGTGGAGTCCGGACATCTCGAGTCCCCCGACCTCACCGTCACCGTGGACTACGCGACGGCGAAGGCGATCCTCGTCGACGGGGACACGCAGGCGGCGATACAGGCGTTCATGTCGGGGCGTATCAAGGTGGACGGCGACGTCTCCCAGCTCCTCAACATGCAGAACATGCCCGTGGACCCCGTCCATCTCGAGCTCGCGAGGCGCATCCGCGAGATCACGGCCTAGAGGCCTGCGGGCCCTGCCCTAGCGCGTCGGGGGCGCCGGTGCCGGCACCGGCACCTTGCCGACGAGCCCGGGCAGCTCGGCCGCGAGCTCGTCCACGGTCCAACGTCCCGCTTTGTCGATCCGGGCACCGAGGGTCCAGGGCTGGAAGTGCTGCACGGTACCGCCCTGGATGAAGAAGACCTTCCCGGTGAACGGGCAGGACTCGCCCGCCAGATAGGCGACGAGGGGCGACACGTTGCCGGGGTCCCACGAGTCGAACACCTCCGGGTCCGCGGGCGGCTGCACGATGTCGCCGAGGCCCGGGGTCGACTCGGTGATACGCGAGCGGGCGGCGGGGACGATGGCGTTCACACGCACGCCGTAGCGGGACAGCTCCTGGGCGGCGATGACGGTGAAGGCTGCGATCCCAGCCTTGGCCGTCCCGTAGTTCGACTGGCCGGGATTGCCCAGCAGCCCCGAGGTCGAGGAGGTGTTCACGACCGCCGCGCTGGGCTTCGCGCCCGCCTTGGACTGCTCGCGCCAGTACGTGGCGGCCCAGCGGGTCGGCACGAAATGGCCGTTCACGTTGACGTGCAACACGTGGTCCCACTCCTCGAGTGTCATGTTCACGAGGACCCTGTCGCCGATGATGCCGGCGTTGTTCACGAGTATGTGCAGCTCGCCGAAGGCCTCGAGGGCGGCGGTGACGACCCGGTGACCGCCGTCCCAGTCCGAGACGTCCTCGGTGTTCGCGACCGCCTCTCCGCCCAGCTCCCTGATCTCGTCCACGACCTTCTGGGCCGCCGTGCGGTCGTCACCGGCGCCGTTCACCGCGCAACCGAGGTCGTTGACGACGACCTTGGCGCCCTCGCTCGCGAACAACAAGGCGTGCTCCCGGCCGATTCCGCGCCCCGCACCGGTGATGATCGCAACCCTGCCCTCGAGTGCACCCATGACCGTGCCCTTCTTTCTTGTCGACCCGCCGCCACCCCGTAGCCCGGAGTGGGTGACCCTGCCGGCGACGGCACCCGTCGCCGTCTCCTGGCGCATTCAGCCTGCGCACCGCCACGTTGGCAGGATGCACCGCCCGGGGTCAAGCGGGATGCCCGGCGCCCGCGAAGCGGTGCGGGAGAGCCGGACCGCCTCACCGCGGGCGCGACGCTGGGACCGCTATCCGTACAGGTAAACGTCCACCGTGGTGCCGACCTGGACCGACCGGCCGGCCGGGGGCAGCTCGGTCAGGACGAAGTTGGCCGCCGGCGGCCCGACCAGGTACCACTTGAGGCCGAGCGAGCTAAGCGTGTGCTCCGCGACCGCAGCCGTGTCGCCGTTGAGCGGAGGCACCTTCACATAGGGCGGTCCGAGGGAGACCACCACGACCACGGTCGAATGGCCCGGGACGGTGTAGCCCGCGGCGGGCTTGGTGTCGATGACGTAGCCGGCCGGGACGACGGTCGAGTACTGCTGGTTCTCGACCGCGTCCAGGTGGAGCACGGCGAGAGCGGCCTGGGCCTGGGTCCAGTTGACCACTCCGCCGCTCAGGTCGGCCGGCACCACCTCGGGCCTCGGACCTTTCGAGACGACGACGTTGATCACGTCGCCGTAGAAGACCTTCTTGCCGCTGACCGAGTTCCAGCCCGTGACCTCGCCGGCCGCGACCGTCTCGCTGAAGTGCTTGAAGAAGTGGCCGATCAGGTGCGCCGCGCGGATCGAGGACCGGGCGGTCGCCTCGGGCATCCCGTCCGAGAGCCTCGGGAGCACGGTCGGATGGCGCCCCCGCGAGATCACCATGGTCACGATCGAGCCCGCCTTGAGGCGGGACCCGGACTTTGGGACCTGGGAGATCACGTCCCCTGCGGCGATCGTGGCGCTGTACTGCTCGGCGGTGAGCTCGGGATACAGCCCGGCCTGTTGCACCGCGGCCCGAGCGGCCAGCACCTGCAGGCCGCCTATTCGCGGGACGGTCTCGCGATGCACGACAGCCACGCGCCCGCGGGGAAGGACGTGGCTCGCGAAGAGGCCGGCGCCGGCGCCGATCTCGAGCAACAGGATGGCCAGGAGCCACGGCAGCAGCCGGTGCCTGCGCCGCTTCGGCGGGGGCTCGGCGACCACGACCGCGCCGGCCGTGGTGATCCGCCTCACGCCCGGAAGCACCGTCGTCTCCATGGCGACGGGCCGGGCCCGCTGGGCGGCGGCGCGGGGGGGCGACGCGGGCGGAGGCCCCCGCCGGTCGCCTTGAGGGCTCGGCACGGCCTCGACCGGCTGGGTCGGGGCCGTCACGGCAGCAGGCCCGGTGGGCGGTGATCCCGCGACGCCGAAACGCTCGGTCGGGTCCCGGTCCGGGCCGCGCGGTGAGGCGGGCAGGGCGAGGTCGGTGGTCGCCAGGGGAAGGGGCTGCGGGGCGCCCAGCTCCTGCATGAGCATCTCGAGCTCGGAGGCCAACGCGGCCGCGTCCAGGCGGGCGAGCGGCTCGGAGATGGCGGCCTGGGCGAGGACCGGGGCGAGGGGCCCGAGCTCCCGGGCGGGGGGGAGCACGGCTCCGACACGGGCCATCAGGGTCGCGACGGTGGTGTCGCCCGCGAAGGGAACGCGACCTGTCACCGACTCGTACAAGGTGAGCGCCAGGGAGTACACGTCGGTGCGGTCGTCGACCGGGCGACCCTCGACCTGTTCGGGCGACGCGTACCGGGCGGTGCCGATGACGCTGCCGAGAGGCTCTGTCAGCGCCGCCTCGGCGAGCGCGCGGGCGAGCCCGAAGTCCGCCACGACAAGGCGACCGTCATCGTCGAAGAGAAGGTTGGCCGGCTTGATGTCCCGGTGGACGAGGCCCCGCCTGTGGGCATAGGCGAGGCCCTGGGCGGCCTCGGCGCCGATCGCCGCCGCCTGTTCGGGGCTGAGGAGGAAGCCGGTGTCGAGCAACGATCGCAGGCTCCCGCCTCCGAGGTACTCGAGGACGAGGTAGGGAACGCCGTCCTCGTCGCCCCAGTCGTAGATGTGCAGGACGTTGCGGTGGTTGAGCGACGCCGCCAGTCTCGCCTCGGCTTGGAACTTCCGGAGGAACGTCGCGTCGCCGGCAAGGGCCGGATGAAGAAGCTTGACGGCGACGCGCCGACCGAGCCGCGTGTCGTCCGCGGCGAACACCTGGGCTGAAGCACCGGCGCCGACCACGGCAAGTAGTCGGTATCGGCCGCCGATGACCCGGCCGACCTGTTCCACGATGCTCGACATGGGTATCACCCAAAGGCTAACGGTTGAAGGCCCAAAACCGGTGGAGGGGCGGCCCGAGCGGCGGAATCAGGGCAGGTCGCCGCTGTCCAGAAGCTTGACGAAGCCGTCCTCGTCTAGGACCGGGACCCCGAGAGCCTCCGCCTTGGCGAGCTTCGCCGCGCCCGGGCTGTCACCCGCGACGACGGCCATCGTCTTCGCCGACACCGAGCCGGGTGACCTGCCCCCGCGACCGGTGATGGCGGCTTCGGCCTGCTCACGGGTGAACCCGCTCAAGGTCCCCGTGACGACGACCGTCTTGCCGGAGAGGGTCTGGGGCAGCTGCGGCGCCTCCGCACTTGTGAAACGGACTCCACCGGCCCGCAGGCGCTCCACCATCGCCCGGTTCCCCACCTCTCCGAAATAGCGGGCCAGGCTGGCGGCGATCACCGGTCCGATGCCCTCGACAGAGGCCAGATCCTCTTCGGAGGTCGCCATGAGCCGGTCGAGATCGCCGAACCTCGAGGCCAGGCCGGCCGCGACCGTGCCGCCGACGTGGCGGATGCCGAGCGCCGTGAGCAGGTTGGAGAGGGGGCGCTCCCTCGAGTCGTCTATGGCCGCGAGCAGGTTCGTCGCCGACAGCTCACCGAAGCCCTCCAGGGCGAGCAGGTCCTGCGCCTCGAGCCGGTAGATGTCGGCTGCGTCCGAGAAAAGGCCGGCCGCGACGAGCTGGGCGACGCGCTGCTCGCCGAGGCCTTCGATGTCCATGGCGCCGCGGGAGGCGAAGTGCACGATTCGCTGCACCCTTTGCGCGGGACAATTGCTGTTGACGCAGTAGGTGTCGCTCTCACCGCTCAAGCGGACGAACGGGCTGCCGCAGCTCGGGCAAGCCGGAGGGAACCTCCAGCGTTGCGAGCCGGGCGGCCGCCGGCCCAGCACCGGACCCACCACCTCTGGGATGACGTCGCCGGCCTTGCGCACGACGACGGTGTCGCCTGGACGCACGTCTTTCAGCGCGACCTGGTCCTCGTTGTGCAAGGTGGCCAGTTTCACGACCGAGCCGGCGACGCGGACGGGAACGAGCTTCGCGAACGGCGTCGCCCGCCCGGTGCGGCCGATGGAGACGAGGATGTCCTCGAGGAGGGTGGTCTGCTCCTCGGGCGGGAACTTGTAGGCGACGGCCCACCGGGGCGCGTGCGAGGTGGCACCGAGGCGGAGGTGCAGAGCGCGGTCCTCCACCTTCACCACGACGCCGTCGATCTCGTAGCCGAGCCCGTGGCGCCTCGTCTCGAAGTCGCGGCAGTAGGCGAACACTGCCTCTAGGTCCGGTACCACCCTGGTCTCCGGATTGACCGGCAGGCCGGCACGGCGGAGAAGCTCGAGTGCGGCCGAGTGCGTGGAGAGCTCGGGCATACCGTCCACCTGGTAGAAGAACGCCCCCAGTGCCCTCGTGGCGGTGATGGCGGCGTCCTTTTGGCGCAGCGAGCCCGCCGCCGCGTTTCGGGGGTTGGAGAACAACCGGAGGCCCGCAGCCGACTGGCGGCGGTTCAGCTCCTCGAAGGCCGGCACCGGAAAGTAGACCTCCCCCCGGATCTCCACGATCTCTGGGATCTCGCCCGGCGCCAGAGCGAGCTCGTCGGGGATGACCGAGACGGTGCGCACGTTCGGCGTCACGTCCTCGCCCACCCGGCCATCGCCGCGGGTGGCGCCTCGCACCAGGCGCCCCCGCTCGTAGGTCAGCGAGATCGAGAGCCCGTCGATCTTCGGCTCGCAGACGAAGGGCGACCCGTTCTCCGGCGCCAGCAACTTCTGCAGACGGACTCCCCAGGCGAGGATCTCCTCGAGCGTGGTGACCTTGTCGAGGCTCATCATGGGGCTGCGGTGGGTGACGGGCGCGAACAGGGCCGAGGGGGCTATCCCGACTGTGAGGGTCGGCGAGTCGGGCGAGACCAGCCCGGGGTGCTGCTCCTCGAGCGAGACCAGCTCATCTTTCAGGGCGTCGTAGACCGCATCGGGGACGTCCGAGGCGTCCTCGAGGTAGTACTGAGCGTCGTAGCCCTTGATGAGGGAGCGCAGCTCGGCGACCCTGGCTGCGACAGATGCCGGCACGCCGCTCGAGTCGCTGCACACGCGACAGATCGTAGGGCGGCGCCCGTGGTCCGCAGGCCGATGGGGTGCCGCGTGCGCGGGCGGCCACCGCACGCGGCCGCGACGGTCAGCTCAGGCTGCGGTCCCCGACCCGACGACCTCGTCGCCGACGTAGAGGGCGACCGTCTGGCCGGGCGCGACCCGGCGATCCGGGCCTTCGAGGTAACAGATGCCGGATTCGGTCAGGCTCACCGGCCTCGCGCGGCCATGCGCACTCGACTGCGCGAGCGCGAGAGCGCCCACGGGGAGAGGCCCGGCGACCCAGGTCCGCCCCGTGAGCTCGACCTCGTTTGTGAGCAGGTCGTCCTCCGTGCCGACCGTGACCGTCGCCGTGGCCGCGTCGACCTCGAGCGCGTAATGGCGTCCCGGGGCCGAGATGCCGAGCCCGCGGCGCTGGCCGACGGTCACGAGCTCCACCGCGCTGACCGTGCCGACGACCGCTCCTGTCGCCCGCTCCACGAGGCGCCCCGGGTGCAGCTCGATCCGCTCCGCCAGGAAGCTGCGCCGAGGACCCTGGCCCGGGCCTGCCGCGACGAAGCAGACCTCCTGGGAGTCAGGTTTCGTCGCGGTCGGCAGCCCCAGGCCCGCGGCGTGGGCCCGCACGTCGGACTTGGTGAGCTCGCCGACGGGCAGGAGCACCCGGGCCAGCTCGTGGACCGTGAGCATCGAAAGCACATATGACTGGTCCTTGGCCGAGTCTCGGCCCCTGAGCAGCCGCGGGGAACCACCGGGAGCGTTGCCCGCGACCCGGGCATGGTGACCGGTGGCGACGGCGTCGAAGCCGAGCCGCACCGCACGGTCGAGGAAGCGGCGGAACTTGAGGTGCCGGTTGCACTCGATGCAAGGGTTAGGCGTCCTGCCGGCGGCGTGCGCGGCGGCGTAGGGAGCGACGACAGCCTCTTCGAACTCCTCCGAGAAGTTGAAGACATGGTGTTCGATCCCCAGCCTGGAGGCAACCCGGCGCGCGTCCTCGACGTCGCCGACAGAGCAGCAGCCCGAGTCCCCGGCGCCGCCCCAGAGCTTCATCGTCGCCCCCACGACGTCGTGGCCGGCCTCGAGCAAGAGCGCGGCCGCGACCGAGGAGTCCACACCGCCCGAGAGCCCCACCAGAACCCGCACGGCCCAATTGTCTCAGAGTGCGGGGGCCGAAGTCGCGGCGCCGGACTGGGCGCGGGCAAGGCCACCCGCCGGGCGGCGCCCGGGAGGGCAACCGCGGCCTTGACGGACGGGCTCAGGCCCGCAGGCGCTCCACGGCCTTCGGAAAGGCGAGCAGGACCGCGTCTATGTCTGTGGCCGTCGTGGCGTGGCCGAGGGAGAGGCGCACGTGGCGCCTCGCCTCCTCGGGCGTGAGACCCATGGCCACGAGCACGTGGCTCGGCTCGATCGCCCCGCTCGCGCAGGCCGACCCGGCCGAGGCGCAGACCCCGAGCTCGTCTAGCACCAAGAGCAGCTCTTCTGCCTCGACGCCTTCGACACCGAGATTGCAGATGGCGTCGATGCGGTCTTCGCGGCGGACCGCCTCGTGCACGCCGATGAGCGAGCCGCGGAGGCCCTCGACGAGACGCGTCGCGAGGTCACGGGCCCGCACGGCCGCGACCTTCCGGTCGCGGGCGCTCGCCTTGGCAGCCGCCGCCATGGCGACTATCCCGGGCACGTTCTGGGTACCGGCACGCCGTTCGCGCTCTTGCGGGCCGCCGTGCAGGATCGGCCTGATTCTCGACGCCCGATCACGTGCGAGGAGGGCGCCGACGCCTTTGGGCCCTCCGAACTTGTGGGCGCTGAGGCTCACCAGGTCCGCACCGGCGGTCGCCTCCGCCAGGTCGATCCAGGAGAAGGCCTGCACGGCGTCTGTGTGGACAAGCGCCTGTGGGGCGCGCTCGTGCACGAGCGCAACGACGGCGTCGAGCGGCTGGTGCACCCCGGTCTCGTTGTTGACGAGCATCACCGAGACGAGCCGCACCGTCTCGTCCAGGGCATCGGCGAGGGCGTCGAGATCGATGCGACCACGGCCGTCGACGCCGATCGTCCGCCCGCCGGCGGCGCGACAAGCTTCGAGCACGGCGGGATGCTCGACGGCGCTGCACAGGACGCTGCCGGGGACGCACATGCCATCGGGACCGGCCAGGACGCCGAAGACGGCGAGGTTGTCCGCCTCGGTGCCCCCGCTCGTGAACACGAGCCCGCCGGGGCTGGCACCGAGCAGCCGAGCCAGCTCCTCGCGGGCTTCGTCGAGGGCCCTCAGCGCGGAACGCGCCACGGCGTGGCTCCCGGAGGGGTTGCCGTAGTGCTCGGCCAGGTAGGGGAGCATCGCGGCGACTGCCTCCGCGCACATCGGCGTGGTCGCCGCGTGGTCCAGGTAGGCGATCGGTTCCATCCGGGAGCCTGTCAATCCGTCGGGGCCCCCGGCGGTAGGGAGCACCCGTCCACATCCGAGGCCGGCGCCGGGTACGACGGGACGGTTGGCGCGTTCGTGAGAGAGCTCACCCCGGGACGGTTGCCTTCGCGCCCGAGCAGGGCGGGGCTCGTCCTCCCCCGGTGCGCCGCGAGGTCGAAGAAGCCTGCCGTCACCTGCTCGACAACGGCCGCCGCGGCACCGAGGCCCACATACGGGCCGAGATGCGTGGAGTTGTCGATGGCGAGGAACCACTTGGGGCCCGGGAGCATGTTGTAGAGCTGGGAGCTGTTGGCCGGATAGTTGCAGGCGTCCGTGAGGCTCTGGACGACGAGCACGGGCGGTCCGCCGGGCGGAGCCGAGAAGACGTCTGCCGCCCGGGACATCTCGGCTCCGGAGAAGATCCCCACGGCGATCGGCTTGACCGGCATCGAGGCGCGGGTCGCGGCGTAGACCTTGTCGTACATGAGGGCGGCGACGGTGTCGCCCCCGTCCGACTGGCCCGCGAGGATGAGCTGGGCAGGGTTCACCAGGCCCGCCAGGTAGGCCGCGTGCGTCGCGACGGAGCCACCAGCGGCGGCCACCACCTGCGAGACGACGAAGGCGACGTCACCGGGCTGGTTGAACATGTCCGACTCGGTGTCCGCGCCCTGTTGGGCCGCGACCGCGGGCAGGCTCGTGTCGGGAAAGAAGGGCGCCGCCACGACGTAACCGGCCCCGGCCCAGGACGCGAGCAGGGCGCGATAGGTGTTGGGGTCGACGTTGTAGCCGTGGGCGAACACGACCAGCGGGTAGGGACCGAACCGATAGGCGGGAGCTGCGAGATCGACCACCGAACCCGGCCTCCCGAGGGTCGGGTACAGGATCTCGACCTGCATCGTCCGACCCGGCTGGCTGGTTCCCGCCAGGAAGTTCTCCGTCACGCCCTGCGCTTCCTCCCACGTCACGATCGACAGCCCGACACCGAAGACGGCGGGCGGCCTCCGGGCGAGGATGGGAGTCGCGGCGACCTTGCCGGAGGAGGTTTCCGCTACGGCCTGTGGGATGGGGCCGTCGTGGCCCGCGGCCGCGAACCGCGGGCCTGGGCCTGTGTGGGATGCCCCCGACGCCGCCGAGCACGCAGACAACGCCAGCGCCGTGACGAGTGCCAGGAGCGCTCTGGAGCTGCGGCGCCCGGGCGGTCTCTCGCGACACCGCGTCACCTTGGCCTCCACCTCGTCAAATCTACAGGCGCTCCCGGGGGCCGAAAACTGGCCGCCGGCGACAAGACCGAGATGGCCACCTCATTTGACCTGCTCGGCCGGACTCGGGAACCGGCGTGGCCGGTTCAGGGACCGGAGCCGCGGGATCAGCAACGGCGGGTCTCGGGGGCACGCCCGGCGCGTTGGCCCATCAGCGCGGCTGGCCGATCATGACGACGACGGCGACCAGGAACAGCACGGCGACGGCGAACGCCCCCCGCTGCACCACGCGACAGGCATTGCGGAACTGGCCGAGTTCGCCTGCGGCGCCCAGGCCGCCATCAGCTCCGGCGGCGAGCCACGCCTGGATCCGCCGTTCGGCGGGCCAGCACCAGGCCGAAACCACACCAGCCGCCAGGACCCAGCATCCGAGGCCGATCCACGGCCAGGGCTGCGAGACAGCCGAACGGTCGCCGCCGAAGAGCAGGGCGGCGCCAAGTACAGGCGTCAGCAGCATGACCAGCTCGGCCCAGTTCGTGCCCGGGCGGAAGTAACGACGCAAATTGGGGTCGTCGCGCGGTTCGGCGAGGGACCTCGCGCGCCCTGCGTAGGTGCCCGTGGCTCCCACGGCGCCGAAACCGATTACTGCGCTCAGCACGTGCAGGACCACCAGCACGTCGTAGCCCGGCCCCGTCACACCGGTGGTCCGCTCGCAGGGCTTTTTATGGCGATATTGTGAAGGTGGATGTCAATGCCCTGTCGATGGCCGAGGGAGGCTCGGGCCCGAGCGTGAACCAACTTCGTCTTGATCCGCTTTCGGGGCGGTGGGTGACAGTGGCGACCGACCGCGCCCAGCGACAGACGCTCTTCGTCCCGCGCCAGCTCACGCTCGACTCGATCGAGGGCATCCCGTGCCCGTTCTGTCCGGAGATGGAGGCTTTCGCACCCCCGGCGCTCGAGGTCTACGGGAGCTCGGGCGAATGGCTCGTCCGGGTCCTCCCCAATCGCTACCCGGCTTTCGAAGGCGACAGGCCGTTCGTCGTCGAGAACCGTGGCCCGGTGTTCACCGAGGCGCCCGCGAGCGGGATCCACGAAGTACTCGTTCTCTCGCCTGACCACGACAAGACGATGGCCTCGCTCGCCGACGAGCAGGTGACGCTCGTCATGCTCGCCATCCGCGACCGCGTCCGCGAGCACGAGAGCACCCCGGGCCTGCGCTACAGCCAGGTGATCATCAACCACGGCCGCCAGGCGGGTGCCTCCATCGCCCATCCCCACGGCCAGCTGCTCGGCATACCGTTCGTGCCGAGGGAGCTTGCCGAGGAGCAGGCCGGCTTCGACAGGTTCGCGGGCGGATGCCTCGTCTGCGCGGCGGCGGCCTCCGAAGAGCGGGTCGACTACCGGATCATCCAGACGACCGACCAGGCGGTGACGTTCTGCCCCTACTGGAGCGGTACCCCCTACGAGGTGCTCGTCGTCCCCCGTGACCACGGCGCTCATCTGCACCGGGCCTCGACCGAGTGCATCGTCGGCGTCGGACGCGCCGTGCGCAGCGCCCTGCGGGCCATCAACGAGAGCCTCGGGGACGTGGCCTACAACGTCGTGTTCCACTCCGCTCCCTACCGCGCGACCGGTACCTACCACTGGCACGTCCACATCCTGCCCTCGTTGACGACGCGGGCGGGCTTCGAGCTCGGGACCGGGGTCATGATAAACGTCGTCGGGCCCGAGAAGGCCGCCGAGGACCTGCGGGCCGCACTTGCCCGCGTCGAGCCGGACACCGGCGGGCAGGTGACCGCCGCCTCTTGAGCCCGCGCCCGGGGTGCTCCGCACCCGGGCGGGTCAGCTGGCGGCGGCGACGCGCTCGGCCACAAGGGACTTGAGCGACTCCCCCGCCGAGGTGCGGTCGGCCGGGACGAGCCGGCTGATGCCGTCCACTCCCAGGTAGCCGCTCAAAAAGGCGCCCCGGTTGCGGCGCTCCCACGACTTCGCCAGCCGCTGGGCCCTGGCCCAGGTGACGGTGGGCTGTGCCCTGACAGCCTCGCCCGCGAGCTGCCTGAGCGAGTACGACAGGTCCGCGACGTCCTCGAGCGGGGAGGCAAAGCGCGGCTCGCGCCCGGCCGGCCCCGGCCCGGCGCGGCCGATCAACGGGTCGTCCCCGAAACCGCCGACTATCCAGCCTGCGTCGGTGCGGAAAACGCGCCGGAGGTGGTAGTCGCCGTGCACCCTGATCGCCACCTGCGGCGGATCGCCGGCGAGGTTGCGCAGGCCGAAGGCCTCGGCGAGGACGAGGTGCAGGTTGCCGGTGATCTCCCCCAGGCGGCGCATCTCCGAGGACAGGTCGCCGCCGGCTCCGCCGACCTCGTCACGCCTCGAGCTGTCGTCGTCGAGGTTGCGACCGAGCAGGTCCCGGAGCGAGGTCAGGGCGAGGAGGCGGCCTTCCACCGCGCCCGGGATGTACTCGCGGACGAGGGCGAGGTCCCATGAGCTGCGCTCCCAGTGGGCCACGGGTCTCGCCATGTGCGCGAAGCCGACCTCGTCGAGGCGGTAGAGAAGCTCCACCTCGGCCCGGGGGGCGGGCTCGAGCACCCTGTAGCACTTCATGAAGAGGCGCTCGTCGTAGACGAGCGAGGCATGGCTGACGAGGGACTGGACGAGCCTGACCCGCCGGGCGCTCTCCCGGCCGGCGCTGGCCACGGCGAGAAGACCGGCCGACAGCTCGTCGTCGGCGAGGGCGTCGTAGCAGAGCACGTCCCCGGCGCCGTCGCTGCACATTCCGAGCACGGCACCTTGGTGGTCGCCGAGCACCGCTGGGGCCAGGGATGCTTCCCGCCACCCCACCACGACGTGGAAGGGCCGCTCGCCCACGGTGACGACCACGCTCGCCAACCCGGGGCGCCCGTCCAGCACGATCTCGAGGTCGGCAAGCCTCGGAGCGACGTGCAGGCTGTGGTTGAAGCGGGACATGTCGGCCAGGAACCAGGGCTGACGTTCGAGGTAGGGGATCACGAGCGCCTCGAGGGCCTGCGGCGTGGGAGGCATGCTCAGGACTCCACGAGCTCGAACCAGTAGATGCCGTAGGGCGCCAGCGTGACCGAGTACGGAGCCGAGCTGATCCGCGGGAACGGCACGCGCCCGAGGAGCTCGATCGGCGTGCGCCCCTCCCAGCGGCCGAGGCTGAGCTCGGCGGGCTGGGCGAACCGGCTCAGGTTCGAGACGCAAAGGACGGAGGTCGGCGCCAAGTTCGGCGCGGTCACGACCGGCGCTCCGACCGAGTCCGGACCGACGTCCCACAACGAGGCGCCTTCCAGGGCCGCCGCCTCGCCGACCAGGTTCTCGGCCGCGCGGGCCATGGCGTCGGTGGCCTCCCGGACCGGCGCCTCGGTGTCGCGGGCCTGTCGCACGTAGGCGAGCACCGACGGGTTGTCGGCGGGCAGGACCTCGAGCGAGCCGGTTGCGAACTGCGGGTACTGGTGCCGCACCGCCAGCATCCGCCGCAGCCAGTGCAGGAAGGACGAGGGATCCCTCTGCTCCGCCTCGACGTTGACGGCCTGGTAGCCGTGCACCGGGTCCATGAGCGGTGGCAGATAGAGCTGGGCGAAGTCGGCCCGGGAGAAGCCGGCGTTGCGGTCGGGCGACCACTGCATGGGGGTGCGGACCCCGTCCCGGTCCCCGAGGTAGATGTTGTCGCCCATGAGCAGTTCGTCCCCGTAGTAGAGCACCGGGCTGCCAGGCAGGGACAGGAGCAGGCCGTAGAGAAGCTCGGCGACGCGCCGGTCGTTGTCCACCAAGGGGGCGAGCCGGCGCCGGATCCCGAGGTTCCTGCGCATACGCGGATCGCGGGCGTACTCGGCGTACATGTAGTCGCGTTCCTCGTCGGTCACCATCTCCAAGGTGAGCTCGTCGTGGTTGCGCAGGAAGATCCCCCACTGGCACCCGTCGGGGATCGGCGGCGTCTGGGCGAGGATCTCGGTGATCGGGAAGCGCTGCTCGCGGCGGACGGCCATGAACATGCGCGGCATGAGCGGGAAGTTGAAGCACATGTGGCACTCGTCGCCGTCACCGAAGTACTCGGTGACCACGTCCGGCCACTGGTTCACCTCCGCCAGGAGCACCCTGTTCGGATAGGAGGCGTCGATCTCGGAACGGATCCGCCGCAGCAGCTTGTGCGTGGCGGGCAGGCTCTCGCAGTTGGTGCCCTCGGCCTTGTAGAGGTAGGGCACCGCATCGAGCCGGAAGCCGTCGAGGCCGAGGTCGAGCCAGAACCTGACAACCTCGAGCATCGCGTCCGCGACCTCCGGGTTGTCGTAGTTGAGGTCCGGCTGCTGGTGGAAGAAACGATGCCAGTAGTACTGCTGGCGCCGGGCGTCGAAGGTCCAGTTGGACGGCTCGACGTCGCAGAAGATCACCCGCACGTCGGCAAAGCCGTGGTCGTCGTCGGCCCACATGTACCAGTCGGCCTTGTCGTTGTCGCGCGAGGAGCGGGACTCGACGAACCAGGGGTGCTCGTCGCTGGTGTGGTTCATGACGAGGTCCGCGATGACCCTTATCCCCCGCCGGTGTGCCTCCTCCATCACGCCGGCAAGGTCGTCGATGTTGCCG